>Ga0207674_10000400_pt1 | contig 56196 bp, 91 predicted proteins | sample KBSCornC72_FD_184303 | JGI IMG/M metagenome (GOLD analysis project Ga0207674, IMG submission 184303) | Corn rhizosphere microbial communities from Kellogg Biological Station, Michigan, USA - KBS Corn C7-2 (SPAdes) (version 2) | ecosystem: Host-associated > Plants > Roots > Rhizosphere > Soil ... | reverse complement strand
GATCGGCGTCCCGCCGGGCAGCACGTGCGGCCCCACGTCCAACTGCCCGAGCCGCTTCATCGCGTCGTACGTCCGCGACATGCCCTCGAACAACCCGACGACCGGCTCCCACCCCAACCCGCGCAGCTTCTCCGTCGAGAGCCGCTTCACGACCGTCTGCCGCGCCGGCGCGTCCACCTCCACGATCAGCGCGTCGGGGTCTTCGACGCCGGCGACCGCGCACGCCATCTCCGCGACGTGCCGCATCGTCACCGCCGCGTCGTCCCGCCCGACGTTGTAACACCCCACGCCGCGCTTCACGACGTCCGCTGCGAGGAACGCCACCTCGCCCTGCTCCAGCACCAGGCGGATGCCACGCACCGCGTCCTCGATCCAGCACCACGACCGTTCCGCGCCGCGATGCACCGGGATCGGCTGTCGGTGATGCGCCTGGTAGAGCATGTTCACGATCGCCGCGCGGCCCCTGCCGGGCGGCAACCCAGGGCCGTACGGCATCGACGGGCGGATGATCTGCATCGACCCTTCCAGGTCGGGCGTCAACGCGTACAGCGCCGCGACCTCCTCACCCCACCGCTTCGACAACCCGTACAGGTTGTGAGGTAGCTGCCACACGCCCGTCCAGTCCTCGCACCCGACCGCGACGGTGGACAGGTCGCCGTACACCTCCGACGTGGACGTGTACACCAGCCGCGGCCGGCGGAACGCAGCGGCGCAGCTGCGAGCGACGCGTGCGGTCATCAACGCGTTCGACTCGATCGTGTGCGCGATGTTGTCTTCGCCGAACAACCTGCCGACCTGCGCTGCGAGGTGCACCACCACGTCCGGGTCGAAGTGCCTGATCGCGTGGTCGAGGATCGACGACGTGCCGCCGGCGCCCTCGCTCAGCAGGTCCCCGACATGCTGGCCGTACTCGTCCACCCCGTCCGGCCCGTTCGGCGCCACGCGCAGGTCAACGCCGTGCACGTCGTGCCGATGGTCGAGCAGGTGCCTCGTCAGGTGCGTGCCGATGAACCCGACGTCACCCGTCACCATGATCCGCATCTCGTCCTCCTAGCTCCACCGCGGCGCGCGCTGCAGCAACTCGCCAGCCGCCCACTGCTGCCACATCGTCTGCTCTCGGAACCACTGCTCATCGTTCATCGGGTGCCGGCCGGCCTGTGCCCAGTGGTGCCGGAACGCGTACCCCGGCACCGCGACCAATGGTATGCCCTGTGCCTGCATCGCCGAACTGAACGCGTTGTCCGAGTAGTAGTGGATGGGCGGAATGTCGATCCAGAGCTCGGTGCGGCAGAACGGGATGCGGCTCATCGACACCGCGTTCGGCACCTGGTAGCGCGCCGCCCAGTCGCCATGCGACTCGACGGTGTCCGGCTCGCCTTCTCGCGCGGTCCAGATCAGCGCGCTCGGGCTGGCGCCGAAGTCGCGCACGCACTGCACCGCCGCCTCGAACCATCCGTCCAGCGGCTCCAGGTCGTCAGCCGTCATGTGCAGCCACGTCGCGCCGGCGGCCCGCGCGACGGCCGCTCCGAGGTTCCACGCCTCGCCGCACGTCGCGCGGTTGTGCTCGACCACCGCCTCCCACTGCACACCTGCGAGCGTGCGCATGTACGCCGCCATGCACCTGTCCAGGTGATCCTCCCGGCCCTGCACGGTGGGGATCACCACCACGACCTCCGGCCTGCCCATGCCGGCCAGCCTACCGGGCGCGGCGGTCACGCGCGTTCGGCAGCCGCGCCGCGCCCGGCGTCGAGGTGGTGAACGACACCGCCAGGCGCTCGATGTTGTTGTAGCCGTGCGCGAGGGTGTCCACCTGGTCGTCGTGCGCGCCGTGCGGGAACCGGCGAAGCTCGGGCTTGAACTCCGCGTTCCACGGTCCCACGACCAGCGTCACCTCCCCGCGCCCAGCTGCAGCCGCCACCGCCCGCGCCCGCGTCACCTTGTCGCCCGTCGGGCGGATCGCGTGCACGGACGCCAACCCTTGCAGCACGTGCCTGCTGTACCTGGTGATCACCGACACGCCGGCGGAGCCTGGCTCCTGCTCGATCGCGACCGGCCCGTACCCGTCGCGCAGCGCCGTCGCCTTCACGATCTCCTCGGTCGTGGCGGGGTCTTCGCGGAACCGCACCACGTCCGTCACGTACACCTGTCCCGTCGCGCGGTCACGGTCGATGCGGGTGCCGACCGTCCAGTCCGGGTCGGGGTACTCGGGCGTCGGCTTCGAGCCGGCCATGTCCCACACCCGCAGCCACTGATCCGACGAGTACCGCGCGATCGTCGGCCACAGCGTCGGCTCGAACATGCCGCCCGCGTCGATCGCGTCCCAGTCGCCCAGGATCAGCCGCTCCCGCTCCACCTCCGTCAGTTCGGCGAGCGACGTGAGGTACGCCTGCTGGTCCATGTGCGGGTTCTCGGACAGGCGCGCTGGCAGGAAGATGCGCCGCTCGCGCGTCTCCTTGTCGATGTACCGCTCCTTCACCCAGTCGTGTCCGGGGCCGCCCGGGTTCGACGCGCTGCGCATCCGCAGCGGCACCTGGTCGAGCGTCAGCCCGTCGGGGGCGGCGCCGGCCGGGGACCGCTCGGGCCGGCGGAGACGGCCGAACAGGTAGCGGAACTGCGTCTCGGTGAACGTCGTCAACTCGTCGAACGCGATGTACTGGTAGCTCGCGCCGCGATACCGATCCTTGTCCGTCTCGTACTGCATGTGCGCGAACGTCAGCGACGCGCCCGACGGGAATGTCCACTGGTGGTCGCCCTGGTGGTAGCGCGCGTCGGTGCCGTCCAGCCACAGGTGCGACACCTCGATCAGCCCACCCGCCTGCGACAGTTCGGGGAACGTGCGGCGGAACATGATCGCGGCGTAGCCCGGCACGTCCACGTACTGCAGCGCGCCGGCCAGCAGGCCCCACGACTTGCCTGGCCCGGCCGCGCCGCCGTAGAACACGTCCAGCCTGTCGAGGCTGAGCAGCACCCGCTGCTTCAGGGTCGGGTCGAAGTAGTCGGGGGTGTATCGCAGGCGTGGCTCGCCCCAGTCGCGCAGCACCCGCTCCGCGATCCGTGTGCGCTGGCGACGCCCGAGCGAGGTGAGCGGCTTCACGCCGGCGTGGTGCCGCACGTCTTGCAGTAGACGCCCGAGCGGTGGAACGCCGCGCGCTCGCAGCCGCCGCGACGGCGAGCCGTGGGCGTAGCGTGCACCTTACGACCGACGGGTGCCGGCTCGCCCGCCGCGGCGTACGTGGTCGTCACCGCGCGGCGGACCAGCTCGCCGACCGAGATGCCCTCCCGCGCGGCTAGCGCCCGCCACCACGCCGCGGTGTCATCGTCCACGCGCACCTGTACTACACCGGCCACGGGTGTACTACACCCCCCCGTCGTCGGACAGCAGCCCCGCCTCGTCCAGGATCGCCACCAGCTGCGACGCGCGCTGCACGTCCGGCAGCACCCGCACCGGCTCCACGTTCGCCACGTCGCCCACCGGCAGCCCCTCATCCGGCGGGCGCAGCGCCACGTCCAGCCACCGACGATCCGCGAACGTCTGCGGGTCGTACACCGCCAGCAGCCGCAGCGCCGCCCGGTAGTCCGTCGTCGCGGCCTGCGACACGAGCAGCACCAGCCTGGCGATGCAATTGGCGCGAGCCGCTGGGACGGCCTCAAAGAAGTCCACGTACTTCTGGTCGTCGTCGGGAACGTCCGCCTCGTGCTCCTGAGCCACGCTGAGCGCGTCGCGGCCACGCAGCCGCCAGTTCTGGAACGTCTGGTACGTGATGCCGTGTGCTTCGGCGGCGGTCTTGAACGGCACGCCGGCGGTGATCATCCGCATGATGCCTTCGTGGACTTCGGGGGTGAGCAGGCTAGGCCGGCCCATCGGTTGCCTCCCGGGTTGCGAGGTTGACGCGCTGTCGGCTGAGGCCGGCGGCGTCGCCGATGTCGGTGGTCGAGTGTCCCGCCAGGCGTGCGCGTTGCATCTCGGTGCGCAGCTGCTGGATCGCTTCCTCGAGCTCGCCTTCGAGTTGGCGGCGGCGGGCGGCGGCGTTGCGGACGCGGCTGAGTTGCGCGTCGGTGGCGAGACTCATGGTACGGGAGCGTACCGCGTGCGGTCCGGTGGGTGGGTTAGGGTGTGCGTCGGCACCTGCCCGCCGACCCTCGCCGTGCCCGCCGCCTTGTTCCCGTTGGCTCGTGCCGGCCGCAGTGTGGGGGAGGGAACCGCAGGGGCTGCCCCGTTGAAGGTCGGCGGATAGGGGCTGCCAGCCATATCACGAACCACGGTTCCGGGTTCATGCAGCCTTCACGATCCGGGCCGAGACTTCCGGGTTGTAGGGGGGTACTATGGGTGCATGGGAACCACCACCTCCCCCGCAGAGCAGGTCCACATCCTGCTCAACCGCGCCGCGACGATCGTGCGCGCGAACCGCGACGCTGAGCTTCATAGCTCGGCGGTCGTGTGCCTGCTGGACGCGAGCGAGCTGCATCGCGCCGGCAACCTCCGCGCGGCCCTGCGCCGTGCGCTGCAGGCCGTCACGTACGTCGTCGGGGTGTTCGACCTCGACTACGTCGTGCTCCTGCGCGACGCCGGTGAGGTGTCGCTGTGAACACCGACGACCCGGTCGGCCGCAAGGTCGCTGACGAGCTGAACCGCATGTTCTTCGGCGGTTCTCCGAAGCCCGCGCGGGCGAAGCCGCACCGCTGCATCGACTGTCAGCGCGTCACCCGGCACGTCCGCTGCGACGAGTGCCGCAAGAAGCGGAGCGCGTCGTGAGCGCCACCTACCGCGGGCCGGTGTTCGTCGCGCACTACTCGAAGCACGGCGCGGACGGTACGCTCACCGACGCCATGCATCGGCGCGTCGCTGCGCCCACCCTGCGCACCGCGCAGTCGTTCGCGAAGGCTGGACTGCCGGTCGGGTGGAAGCTCGCCGGCGTCCGCGAAGCGACCACCATCGACAAGCAGGCGTGGCTGTGAGCGGGCCGTACGGCACCGCCGGCCGCGCCGTTCGCGTCGCCCGGGACAACGGGTACTTCGAGGTGTGGCGCCGGCCGGACGGGACGCACGTGCGCGTCCCCACCGAGCATCTGGAGCTGTGGCTGCGGCAGCCGGGGAACCGCGCCGCGTTCACCGCCGAGACGAAGCGCAACCTGGAGGCCGTGTGATGGCACTGACCCTGCGAGAGGAAATCGCGCTCGCCGTGCAGATCGGGTTCACCGAGGCCGGCGGGAAGGTCGATGTGCGCCAGGAGGATCTGGTGCGCGGCGACATGGTGGTCGGCACCGTCACGGTGCTGGACGTGGACGGGTTCGACGATCCGATCGTGGTGTACGCGGACGACGTGATCGTGCCGGAGTGCTTCGGCGAGATCGCGGACGCGATCAAGCTCGACGTGCGGTGCATCCTGGCTGACCTGGAAGACGCGGCGTTCACGCCCCCCGAGGAACCGTGGGACTGAGGCCGGGCATGTGGTACGGGGACGGCGCCGGCGGCGCCGTCCTCATCCACCGCGACGCTTCACGAACGCTTCATCGTTCGGGCGGAGACACGCGCGAAGTTCACCCCTACTATGGGGCTATGAGCACCTACCGCCTCCACCTCGACAACGAGCGCACCGACCACCGCGTCAAGGGCACGTCCCCCGCGAAGGCGCTGCGCGAACTGTGCACCCTCGCCGGCCTCGACCTTGCGACGCAGGACGGCCGGTACGGGCGCACCGCCGCCGGCCAGCACGTGATGGCTCTCACCGAGTCGTGGTCGGCCGTCCGCCATGACGACCACGGCACCACGAGGGTCTGAGCGATGCCCCGCCCCGACGAACTGCGGCTGCTGAGCGTGTCGCACGAGCAGGACGGGTACGTGTGGCTGATGCTGCACACCCTCCCCACCGGCGACGCGCCGCACGAGACGACGCACATCGCGATCAGCCGGCGCGACGCGAAGTCCGCGCTCACCAACCTCGCAGCGATCCTGTGCGCGCTGATCGACGACGCGCCGGGTGCGTGATGGGCAGGTTCCGCGCTCGCATCCTGGGGCCGCTGGACGACCCCGTCTACAGCGCCCGCCACACCCGCATCGAGCGGCCCGAGGGGATGGCGCTCGCCGGCACCGACCCGTGGCTTGAGCCGGCCGTGCAGCTGCTCGACGAGTCCGGCTGCGTGATCTACGGCTACCACCGAGGGGTCGGAGGGTTCGCGTTTCGCCGCGACTGGCGGATCGTGATCCCGGCCGTGTCGAGCGCGCTGCGGTTCGGGGTGTTCGCGCACGAGGTCGGGCACAAGATGCTGCACCACGACAACGGCTCGTACCCACGCTGGCTCGAAGAGGTCGAGGCGTGGGAGTACGCCGGCGAGCAGTTCGTGCGGTTCGACCTGGAGTTGCCGGACGCCGTGCTCAACCGGGCGGACAACAGCATCGACTACGCGCTCGCGAAGGCGATCCGGCGCGGCGCCGACCCGACGTTCCCCGGCCTGCACCCGCGGTGGCGGCACCTGCTCGCGCCGACCACGTGGACGCACGTCGCGGCCGCGTACGCGAGCCGCACCGACGGCCTGGCGATGCGCACCGCCGCCGCCATCGGCGTCAACGAAGCGCTCGGCCTGGCGCCATGAACAAGCTCCACCACACTCCGAGGAAGGGAACCCGGATGAGCAACCCCGCTCCGACCGTCGGGACGCGCGTGCGGCTGGTCAGCTGCAGCGACCCGTACACCACCCTGCCGCGCGGCACGTACGGCACCGTGCGGTTCATCGACGACGTGGGCACCGTGCACGTCGCGTGGGACAACGGTGCCACGCTCGGGATGGTGCGCGGCTACGACCGCTTCGAGGTGGTCGGCGATGCCTGAGTCCGAGCGCGCGATAGCTGCGCTCCGTGAGGCGCGCCACGACCTGTCCCCCCTGGTGGGGATGGCGCGGGTGCGGCTCGGGCGAACGGATCCCATCAGCGAGAGGCTCGGTTCACTGCTGGAGCGGATCGACGCGGCGCTCCGGGAGGTGTCCAATGCCTGACCTGGCGCTGCTCGCGGCGCGCGCGTTGGAGTGCCAGCGTGCGGTCGCCGAGCACATGCCGCGCGAGCCGGCGTGCAGCATCGAGGACGACGCGTGGGTGCGTTGGGCCGACCAGCGCGACCTGCTCGTGACCGCCCGCGAGTTCGCGGCGCAGGCGCTGCTGGAGCACCCGGAGTACCCCGCGTGGCACCGGCAGGTGTGGCGCGACGACCTGTCCGTGAAGGTGCGCGCGATGAGCGTGTGGGCACCCGTCGCCCGCCGGGTGGTGGCCGGCGGCGTGGCAGCCCCACGGGTGCGCGGCTAGCGCACCCTGCCCGCCTGCGGCCCTCCCATGGCCGCGGGCGGGCAACCCTACAGCCCCCCACCGTGGCGCCGGCAGACGGCCGCTATGCGGGTTCGCCGATCGTCGGAGACACCGGCGTTGTTTGGGTGTACTATGGGGGTATGGGAACCGACCACCAGGAGAGCACCATGGCGCACGAGTTCGACCCCACCGACACGCGCACCCCGTGGCACGAGGCTGGCATCGACGGCCTCGCGCAGGCGTGCGCCGACCACCACGAGGCCGGGCTGCGCGCCCACCTCGCCGGCGGCCCGACCGCCCGCCAGGAGATCGTGGACGAGGTGCACGCGTACGTCGCCGAGATGATCGACGACTGCGACCCGTGCTACCAGCCCACGTGCGACCTGCTGCTCGACCGGCTCGCCGAGTCCGGCGACCTGCCGCGCGACCCGATGGCCGACGCGCTCGCGCCGCTCCGCGCCGGCGCCACCGACGACCAGGTGAAGGCGATCGGCGTCGTTGACCTGGCGTACAGCATCGCGCAGTTCGGCGACGTGCCGCACGAGGACTGGAACCTGTCCGACGCGCTCGACCAGTTGGCCGAGTGCCGCCACCCGGTCGTCATTGCGGGCGTGCTGGACGCGATCCGCGTCGTGCGCGGGATGGTGTCGTGATGAGCGCGCAGCCGATGCTCGCGTGCGGGTGCCGCGCATACGCGACTCTGACCCTCGCGAACGGCGAACAGGTGCCGGCGTGCGTCGTACACGACTGTCACGAGCAGGTGGCCGAGCCGGACCTGACCGGCCGCGTCGCGCGGTGCAGCTGCGGGAAGGAACGCCCGAGCGACGGCACCGGCGGGATGCTCGCGTTCTTCGAGTACCTCGGCCCCGGCAGCCAGCAGGCGCTGCACATCTGCAAGCACTGCCGCTACTACGACGAGGCGCACCGCGAGCAGCCGTGCAGCCTGTGCACCGGCGCGAAGGTGTGGGGCGCGACCCCGCGGCCCTGCCCGCGCTGCAAGGGCACCGGCACGCGCCAGGTGTCCGACCGGGTGTGCGCGAACTTCGAGCCGATCGGCGACGTCGGGCATGACCGGTTCTACTGCGGCTGTCGGGGGTGGGACTGATGGACGGCCGCACCCGCGTGATCCTGCGCCGCTGCGACTCGCTCCGCGACGCGCTGCGCACCACCATCCACAGCCCGCACGCGAGCGACGAGTACCGCCTGTCGCTGCTCGGGTGGATCGACTGGGAGGCGCAGCACGTGGCGTCGAGCTGTCAGCGCGCGCTCGGCATCCGCGGCCGGCACTACGATCCGCCGGCGCCATGCTGACGCCGGGCTGCCGAGTGCACTATCGGCGCGAGCGGCGCTACCTGGTGCTCGGCCCGGACAGCCCCGCGCTCGCATCTCCGCCAGTTGTCAGCGAGGGGGAGGGGACGCTGGAGACGGCGTTCTGCCCCCTCGCGCTGCGGCCCCGCGAGTGGTACTTCGTTCGCTCCGAGGCGCACGGGCCGATCGTGATCGACGCGTTCCTGTGCGACGAGATCGAGCCGGCATGAGCCGCGGCCAGAAGACCATGCGCCGCACGGAGCGCGCGGCCGAGACGGTCGCCGCGCAGCTGCGCCAGGCCGGGCACACGGACGTTGCCGTCCGGCGCGTCACGGCGAGCGATTGGGCGATCACGTGGACGCAGCGCGTCACCGACCTAGAGCGACGACTACGACCTGGAGTGCCGATGAACGGGCAGTTGAACTTCGACGGCGACACGTTCGATCCGGAGCGCGACGCGGTGCGGCTGACGCGCCAGTTCTGGGACGTGTGGGTGGTGATGCGCGACGGGCAGTGGCGGACGCTGAGCCGGATCAGCGCGCTGACCAATCACCCGGAGGCGTCCGTGTCCGCGCGGCTGCGCGACTACCGCAAGAAGCGGTTCGGGTCGCACACCGTCGAGCGGCAGTACATCACCGACGGGCTGTGGGAGTACCGGATCGTGCCGAACCCGCACGTCACCGTGGTCGAGGGCACCGAGGACGCGTGAGCCGCACCCCGTGCCGCACCTGTCCGTGGCGCGTCGCGCAGCACGCCGACGCGATCCCGGGCTACTCGCACGACCTCGCCGAGGGGCTGGTGTCCACCACCGGCCGCGAGTTCGGCGCGCCGATCTTCGCGTGCCACCAGTCGCGCGACGGCGCCGAGGTGGTGTGCACCGGATGGCTGTGGGCGTACGGCGACCACAGCATCGCGATCCGGCTGCGCCTCGCAGCCGGCGAGATGACACGCGCCGACCTGGAACCCGACCCGACGATCGACCTGCACCCCACCTTCGCGGACATGATCGCGAAGCTCCGAGCCGACCAGACCCCCCCATATAATGGGGAAACCCCACCACGTTAGGAGACCGCCATGGGCCGACCCCATGCAGTCGCCGGCGAGACGGCTGAGCTGTGCCGGATCAACGTCGCCAAGGGCGACGCCGACCGGCTCGCCCGGCTCGCTGAGCAGACCGGCAACCCGCAGAGCTGGCACCGCCGGAAGGCACTGTCCGAGTACCTCGACCGCAACCTGAAGGCGTAACGATGGCTCCCACCACGAAGACCCCCGAACCCGACGTGCAGACCGAGCCCGAGGTGGACGACGCGCTCGCAGATGCGATGGGCGCCTGGGAACCCTGGGACCCGAACGAGCCGGGGGCGAGCCTGCTCGCCTGGAAGACCAGCGCGGTGATGGGCGAGGTGCACCGCGTCCGCAAGACCGGCCGGAACGACAAGCAGCACTATGACTTCGCGAAGGAAGGCGACATCGCGGACATGGTGCGGGTGCTGCTCGCGAAGTACCGCGTCGGGTTCCGCGGGTCGATGCTCAGCTGCGAGCGTGCGCAGATCACGTCGCAGGCTGGGAACTCGGGCACCCTCGCGATGGTGCGGATGCAGCTGACGTTGACGTGTGCCGACACCGGCGAGGTCGAGGAGTCCTACTGGGAAGGCGACGCGACCGACTACACCGACAAGGCGGTGCCGAAGGCGATCACCGCGTGCAAGAAGTCGTGGCTGATCTTCCGGTTCCTCATCTCGACCGGCGACGAGGAGGCTGACCAGGGCGGCGAGCCGTACACCCGCCAGTTGCCCGCCGGCCAGCCGCGCTCGCAGCAGCAGGCGGCGCCGCCGGACGGTCCCGACACGCGGCCGGCGACGAAGGGACAGGTCGGCCGACTGTTCGGCCTGGCGCGCGACGTGCCGTTCCTGGTGGACGCCGCGCATGGCGGCGGTGTGGACAAGGCCGCGGTGCACGACCTGTGCCGGTGGGTGGTGCGGGACGACGTGCCGGCGAACCCGGTCGCGTCGCTGAACGACCTGACGCGGGACGAGATCGAGCGCGTGTTCGCGACGATGGAGCACGCGGCGCAGAACCACGAGTACGCCGGCGCGGTCGCGGCGGCGGTGGACGAGTGGGTGTCCGGGATGGGCGTCGGCGCCGCGCCGGCGGAACCCGAGCCGGACACGCTGCCGGACGTTGACGAGGCGCCCGGCGACCCGGGGTACGGATCGTGAACGCCGGGTTCGTGTGGCTGTGCGCCGCCGTCATGTGGCTGTTCGCGGCGATCATGTGGTTCGTCGCGTTCATGCTGTTCAAGGTCGCGTTCAACGAGCGGGCCGAGGCCGCGAAGACGTGGCGCGCCGCCGCCGAGGAACGCACCCTGCTCGAAGCCGAGCGCATCCTGCGCGACGCGGACGTCCTGTGATGGACGTCCGCTTCCGCCCGTACGCGACCTGGGGACACGGAGCCACCCGCAAGCGCAAGGGCCGGTTCAGCTTCCGCGCCGGGTGGGCCGACACGCTCGACATGCTCGATCGGGAACTGCACCACCTACGAGCTCGCGACGTGGTGATCGGCGCTGCGCTGCGCGAGACGGACATTCGCCTGGACGGGTGGCCGCGTTCGAACGCCGCCGCGCCGTGGCACCCCGGCGTGGAGGTCAGCTTCGAGATGCAGCTGCGGGCCGGCGAGCCGACGCGGCTGGTGTACGCGACCGACGAGTATGAGTTCTGGCAGCACAACGTGCGGGCGATCGCGCTCGGGCTGCAGGCGCTGCGAGCGGTCGATCGGTACGGCATCACGCGCGACCGGCAGCAGTACGCCGGGTGGAAGGCGCTGGGCGCCGGCCAGGACGACCACACGGCGCACGCGACGCGTGCCCGAGGGGTACACCTCATCGACCAGCACGGCGGCGTACGGGCGGCGCTACGCGCCACGCACCCGGACAGGGGCGGCGACCCGCTCGACTTCCAGAGCGTGCAGATGGCGAGAGAGTCGTGATGAACGGCGACAGGCTCCGTTACCGCGTCGAGCGGGAACGGGCCGGCGGCCACTGGTACGAGGTCGCCGCCACCGACGAGGAGCCGTTCGGCCGGCACCTGTTCACCCTGTTCGCCGGCAGCGGCCTCGCGCAGGGCCGGATCATCCCGATGCGGCTGCGCGACGCCGAGACAGGCGAGACGCTGGCGACCCTCGGAGGGCCGAGCGATGACGGCTGACCAGTGCGACTTCGGCACCCCCGACGACCCGCCGATCCGGTGGCGCTACCCGTGCCGGAACTTCACGCTCACCGACACGCACGACGTGGAGCACGTGTCGATCGGGTCGTGGTTCGCGTGCGACGCGTGCTCGGAACTGGTCGAGGTCGGCGACTACGACACGCTCATCGCGCGCGTGCTCGACCGCTCCGAGCAGCGGTACGCGCACCTCGGGCCGGCCGACCGTGCACAGCTGCGGCTGGTCGCGCGCGGCCACCTGGAGCCGTGGTACGCGGCGTTCCGGGAGCACCGCGACGGACCGCGGGAACTGATCACCGAGCAGCACCGCCAGGACGCGGACGCGCTGTTCGACGAACTGCGAGAGGACGACTGATGCGCCGCAACGTGGTACCCGAAGCCAGCCCCGACACGCTCCCCGCCGTCACCGACACCGGCGGGCTGGTCAACCCCCGCACCGGCCAGGTCGTGGACGAGACCTCGAGCGACGAGGACGTGATCGACCTGCTGCGGTTCATCCGTGACTGTCGTTCGGTGATCGACGCGCTGGACGGCGAGGTGTCGCAGTGGCTCCGGTCACGCGCGGACGTGCGGCAGAAGTGGACGCTCGCCGGCGGCGCCGCGTCGATGCCGTCGAACCGGCCGGACACGTCGTGGAGCCTAGAGGCGCTGCAGGTGCTGCTGCCGCAGCTGGTCGCGGCCGGCCACATCACGCAGCGCGAAGCGGACGCGTGTCTGCAGACGACGGTGGTGGTGATCGCCGCGGAGGTCAACCGGCTGAAGGATGGCGCCACGCAGAAGGTCGCGGAGGCGCTGATGGAGTGCCGGGTGGAGCGCCCGAAGACCAGCCGCCGTGTGAGCCTCCGTTAGCTTCGCGCAGGCGTGCAGGTTTGCCATCCGGGCGTAGTGGCACCCTTGAAGGGTGCACAGCCACAACGAGGACGAGAGGCGCGTCGGGCTGAGGCTGTGGCTCGACGCGCCTGTCCCGAGCCGGCTCGACGGGGAGTTGACGATCGGCGAGCGGAAGGGCGCTCGGGCTGGTCTGCCGAAGGGCGCGGTGTGGCGGAACATGATCTACGCGCACCTGTTCGCGAGCGTCGAGGCGAAGCAGGGCAAGGCCGCGTGGAAGCGGGCGTGGCTCGCGACCGACGACCGGCCGTGCATCGACGGGCCGGTGGAGCTACACCTGACGATCTACCGGCGCCGGCCGAAGGCGCACCTACGAGCGGACGGCACGCTGAGCACGGAGGGGTTGCGGCACCCGGTGCCCGACACGAAGCCGGACCTGTCGAACTACCTGAAGCTCGCGGAGGACGCGCTCAAGGAACTCGCGTTCGGCGACGACGGGCTCGTGACGCGGGTGGTGGTGGAGAAGGTGTGGGTCGGCCGCGGGGAGCGGCCCGGCGCGCTGCTGGTCATCCACAGCGCGGTGCCGGCGGCTGTGGACAACCGCCTAGCTCTGCCCGTCTAGCAGGGCCTTCGACCCGCGAGTTCTCCACACCTGCACCACGGGTGTATGGTGTCCAAGCCGCGGGCGCTGGCAGCTACGAGAGACGGCCCCCGCTGCGTGCGCGCCGCGGAGGCCGTCTACGTCGTCGCTGTGGCTCCCACCACGGCGCGCCCCGTTCATCTGCCCCACCCTCACCCGGAGGTCTGGAACATGCCCACCCCCGAACCGGGAGCGAACATGCACCACGATAGCACCACGGACGCCGACCAGATCAAGCAGGCACCCGGCGCGTGGGTCGCGATCCCATCCTGGGTGATCCGCGACGAGACGCTCACCTGCAAGGCGAAGCTCGCGTTCATCACCCTGATCGACTTCGCGCGTGGTGACGGCGCGTGCTTCCCGCGGGTGAGTACCATCGCCGCGCGGATGTGCTGCAGTGAGAACACCGTCCGCGGTGCACTGCAGGAGTTGACCGACCGCGGACTGGTCGCCGTCCAGCAGCGGTACCGCGACGACGGGCAGCAACGGTCGAACCTCTACGTGCTCGCGTCCGAGCCGCCGGCCGACCGGGGTGCAGATCCTGCACCCACCGCCCCGCAGATTTTGCAGGCCCCCCCCGCAGATCCTGCACCCCAGTACATAGACGCAAGGTACGTAGAGCAGACACCTAACGGTGTCTGCGAGTCCGAGACGCTGCGAGCGGACGTTGAGGAAGTCGTCACCGCCCTCGCAGCGCACGTCCGAACCGCGACCACGCGCGAGCCGAACGTGACGAAGCAGTGGCGCCGCGACGTGCGGCTGATGCTCGACGGGCCGGGCAAGTCGCCACCCGAGTGGAGCGTCGAGCAGCTGCTGTTCGTGATCCAGTGGCTGGACAGTCCGACCCGCGACGCGCAGTTCTGGTCGCCGAACGTGCTGTGCCCCGCGAAGCTCCGCGCGCAGATGCCGAAGCTCGTCGCCGCGATCCGCCGCGAACGGCAGGCAGCGACGCAACCGGCACGCGACCTGGACAGCCGCATCGCTGTGCTGCGCGCCGGCACCGGAGCGACCGCACCCGTGTCGCCGCTGCTCGTCGCGGCTGCTCGTGCTGGGCGGGCCGCGACATGATGCGCGAGGAGTGGGATCAGTTGTCGTCGGCGATGGCCGCGATGTGGCCGGCCGGGAAGATGTCGCCCGAGGTGCAAGCGACGTGGTGGGTGCTGCTGGAAGACCTGGAGGGCGGGCACGTGGCGATGGCGCTGAACGACCTGGCCAAGAGCTCGGAGTTCATGCCGACCGTCGCGGAGATCCGGCAGGCGGCGGCGGTGCATGAGGCGCGGACAGCGCCGAAGCAGATCGCGGACTGGGAGCGTGACGGTGGTGACCGCATCACGTTCGCCGAGTGGCGCCGGCGCGGCTACCCCGGGCTGGAGCATCACGGCATCACGGCCGAGCGGGTCGAGGAGATGATCCGCGAGGGACTGCTGCCGGGCGTGCCGACCGATGCCTAGCCGGAACTGGAACGACGCGCGGCGGAAGGTCGAGCAGGAGGGCGCGTGCCGGGTGTGCCCGCCCGGCGCGCCGCGCCGGCGCCTCGAAGCGGCGCACGTGATCGGCCGCGAGTACGACAAGCCGCACCCGTTGCCGAGTCCGCGGGAGTTGGCGAACGGCGACCTGTACGTGCACCCGCTGGACGTGGTGCCGCTGTGCCACACGCACCACGAGGCGTACGACGCGCGCCGGCTCGACCTGCTGCCGCACCTGTCGATCGCCGAGCAGGCGCGAGCGGTCGAGCACGTCGGCCTGGCGCGCGCCTACCGCCGGCTCACGGGAAGCCAGCCTCCATCCCCATAGCAGGGGGAGACAACGGCGCCGGGGTGGCGTACCGTGGGGGTACTAGGGGACGCGCTCCCCGTGACCAGGAGGTACGACATGCACCTGTTCGAGTCCGGCGTCTTCACCGACAACGTGCCCGCGTGGCACGGCCTCGGCACCGTGGTGCCCGAGACGCACCTGACGATGGACGAGGTGTTCGCGCACCTCCCGCTGCTCGCCAGCCCGGTCGTGCAGTCCAACAGCCTGTTCGGCTCGTGGTTCGACACGGACGGCGAGATGCACATCGCCGACATGGCCGCGTGGACGATGAACGTGCGGCAGGTGGACGGCAAGCCGCTCGGCGTCGTCCGCTCCACCTACGAGCTGATCCAGAACTCGGAACTGTTCCAGTTCGGCGAGGACATCGTCGAGGCCGGCGGGCGCTGGAAGACCGCCGGCACCCTGAAGGACGGCGCCCTCGCGTGGGGCCTGCTGGAGATCCCGACCGACACGATCGCCGGCGAGCAGTACGTGAAGCACCTGCTGGTCGTGAACTCGTTCGACGGGTCGATGGGGATGCGGGCGTGCACCACGATGACCCGCGTCGTCTGCTGGAACACCCTGTCGTGGGCGATCGAGGGCGCGCCTCGGAGCTACACCATCCGGCACACGAAGAACGCTCGTGAGCGGCTGTTCGAGGCGAAGGCCGCGCTCGGGCTGGCGTACGACTACGAGAAGCACCTGGCCGCGATCTCGGAGCGCCTGGCGGCGCGCCGGGTGACCGCCGGCGGCGCGACGCGGTTCTGGCGGCGGCTGGTGCCGTACACGCCCGAGGCCGAGGTGTCGGACGTGACCCGGAAGAACATCGACGTGAAGCGCATGAACCTCGCGACGGTGTACCGCAAGTCGCCGAACCTGGAAGACCTGCGCGGTACGTACCTGGGGTTGGTGCACGCGGCGGCGGAGTGGGAGCAGCACTACGGCTACAACCGCACCGACGAGCAGACGTTCCACCGGTTCATGGTGGACGGCCACCAGCCGCTCGCGAAGCACGCGCTGGAGCTTGCAGCCAGCCTGGCCGAGTAGGGCTGCAAGGCGGGCGCCGGTCCCGAGGGGGGGCCGGCGCCCGTTCGATTAGGGGGAGACAACCGCGAAGGTTCCCCCTACAATGGGGGTGCGGGGCCGGGTACGCCCCGCAGCACGACCGACCAGGAGGACAGGATGACCACGATGACCACCACCCGCCCGCTCGTTCGCACCGGGTACGCGATCGTCACGATCACGAGCCGGCAGACGGGCGAGCACCTGACCTACCGGGTGCGGGCCTGCAAGCCGTGGACCGACCGCCAGGGCGTCGAGCGCCCCGGTGTCGGCTACTGGATCGACCTGCGCACCGCCGACCAGGACTGGGTCGCGTGCGGGAAGCTGGCCGAGGACGGCACGCACCTCGCGACCCGCAACGCCACCACCGACCGCGTCGCGCTGTTCGTCGCGCAGCGCGTCGGGTGGGCGCTGCTGGACGCACCGACGGTGGACGACGACGCTGACGAGCCGAAGGTCGAGTGGGACTTCTCGATCGACGGCCGCGCGTACGGGTGCCACCTGGAAGACCGTTGTCGCCGGTGCGGCGACGCGCTGACCGACCCGGACTCGATCCGGATCGGACTCGGGCCGTACTGCGAGGAGCAGGTGACCGGTGTCCGCCGCAAGCGGCGCAGCCGGCGCGCGAAGACGGCTGAGTAGTCCACCCCCCGGGCGCCGGCCGGCTGCGGCCGGCGCCCACCACCCCCGTAGGAGGAACGCCATGAACCGCACGACCAAGATCGCCGGCGCGCTGCTGGCGGGCGGGAGCCTGATGATGCTCACCGCCGCCCCGGCAGGCGCGTCCACCGCCTCGAAGATCCGGAAGCTCCAGCACGACCTGAAGGTCGTCTCGAAGCGCGAGAAGCAGGATCGCGCCGCGCTCAACGGCCTGATCGGCTGTATGCAGTTCGTGAACCTGACGCAGTACGGCGACCCGACCGGGACGTTCGGGTACCTCTACACGCAGAACGTGCTCGATCCGTCCGCGACCGCTCCCACCACCGCGGTGGACGCGACCGTCGCCGGTGACACCGGCACGCCGTTCCTGATCATCGCGCCCGAGTGCGCGACCACCACCCGCGCGCTCGGCGGCGGCGCCGGCCCGACGATCGTGCCGCGCGGCCACCTCGTGCGCATCGCGCGCGGCGACTAACCCACCCAGGAGGGAACCCCATGCACACCGACATGACACCGCAGGAAGCCGTCGATACCGTCGCCGCCTCGGCGCGCGAGATCGGCGCCGCGCAAGCCGCGCTCTCGACGCGCGTGACGAGCGCGCCCGGCATGTGGGGCCGCGAGGCCGCACGCATCGCACGCGTCCTGGAGAACGAGGCGCAGGAGTTGAACGCCGCGCTCTCGACGCTCCGGAAGTTCACCCGCTCCGAGCAGCAGGAGGCCGTGGAGCGCGTGAAGGGGAAGGCGCCGTGATCCGCGACGCGACAGCCCGCCGGCTCGCGCTGGTCGCGCTGCTGGTCGCGCTCGCGGCGTTCACGATGGGCCGCGCCAGCGCCACCACCAGCGACCCCGACCCGGGTGCGTTCGCGGCGCTCACCACGCAGGTGAACGACCTGTCCACCCGCGTCGCGGAACTGGAAGACAACGACGTCAGCGGTTGCCTGGCGTACAGCGACCGGCACTACTACCGCGAGACGGTCGGCACCGGCTCGCGCCGCTGGCGGCTGCCGATCATGCTGTGGAACATGGCCGACCCGCTGTGCCGGCCGAACCCCGCAAAGGTCTGGAGGCCGAAACGATGAACCGCTCGCAGACACTAGGGCTCGTCGCGTACCTGCTGATCGCAGGCGGGTTCCTGCTGATGGTGCTGGGGAGGCTCGCGTCATGACGCCCGTCACCGAGAACGTGCGGCGCCTGGTCGCCGGCATCGACGCCGCCGTCGCGCAGCTGCGGTGGCTCGACACCGCCGCGCTGATCGTCAGCATCGCGTTCCTGGTCGCCGCCGTCGCGCTCGCGCTCGTGTGGACGAGCGACGCGCGGGCGCTGGTCGTGCTCGCGAGCCGGCCGCGCCTGCGCCGCGCCGCGCTCGTGGTCGCGTACGTCGCGCTCGCAGCCGTGCTGTTCATGGCGACCGCCGCGCCGAGGTACAAGGGCGGCTGAACGTGCCGACGCTGCAGGGACCCGACGGGCAGCGCATCCGCATCCCGCGGCGAACCGAGTTCCCCGAGCGCCGGGTAGACGACCCGGTGGTGAGCGCCGCACGCACGCACGTCGAGGTGGAAGACACCCGCGGCGATCGCGGCTACCACGTCGCGATCTGCGGCACCCGCATCTACGACGGGTACCGCACCCGCACCGGCGGGCTGGTCACGTGCCAGCGATGCCTGCGCATCCTGGCGACCACGCCCCCCTGAGATCGTGGGTGACGCCGGCGGCCCTCCTGGCACCGGCGGCACGTACCCACCACGACCGGCCCGTCCTCCGAGCCAGCGCCGCACCCCACATAGGCGGCGCCGGGCCGGAGGGCGGCGCCGCGAAGGTTCACGCACGCTTCATCATCCAGGCGGAGACAGGCGAGCGCGACCGTGTGATTGTGGGTACATGGGAACCACGCAGGACACCACCGCCCCCCGCACCGCCAAGAACTTCCTGGTCGGCACGCGCGTCACGCACGGCCAGTACGGCGCCGGCACGATCGTCAACGACGACGGCGCCGACGGCTTCGCGATCTTCAACCGCGCCGAGTTCGACAGCGGTACCACCGGCACCAGCCGCACCCGCGTTCGCCCCATCACCCACGAGTCCCAGGAGGACACCATGGCCAGCACGAAGACCGACGCTCCGAAGCCGCCCGCCCGTCGCCGGCGCGCCCCCGCTGCCGCCCCGGCCGCGACGGACGCCCCCGCGTCGAAGGGTCTGCAGGAGTACCAGCAGCGCCGCCAGGCCGCTGCCGAGAAGCGCGTCCAGACCGAGGCCGAGGCCGTCGCCGAGCGCGCCACGCAGGTGAAGGCCGAGCAGGACGCCGCCCCCGCGAAGCCGAAGCGCGGCCCGAGCGCCGAGCAGATCGCGGCCCGCGAGGCGAAGAAGACCGCCGACGCGGAGCGCGTCGCGAAGGTGATCGAGATGCGCAAGGCCGGCAAGAAGCTGAGCGAGATCGCGGCCGAGCTTGGCTACACCTCGCAGCAGGTCGTCAGCGGTGTGCTCCGCCGCCACGCCCCGGAACTGCAGACGCAGCGCGAGGCCGGCACCGGCGGGCTGACGCTCACCCCCGAGCAGGTCACCGAACTGCAGGCCGTCGAGGCGAAGTTCGGCGCGAAGCTCACCACCCTCGCCCGCGCCCTGGCGCGCGCGACCGCCTAGCACCTCCCCATCCCCCCCGACGAGACGGGCGGCCTACGGGTCGCCCGTCTTGCGTGGGGCCGGCAGACGGCCGCTACGCCGGCGCCCTGGGGCTGCCACGGGTCCGACCGACCCCGGGCGTACACTTGCCCGCCATGAGAGCGAGTCGTGTGCGCCGGCGCGACGCCGGCGAACCTACGGTGTGGGTGGACCCGGGCGACGCGGCGCAGGCCGCGTACGTGGGAGCCGCCCTGCTGCGCTGCGTGCCACTGCCCGACCTCGGGCCGTTGTTCCTCACGATCGGCCGCACCGCCGCCGGGCTGACGCAGGAGCAGCTGGCGGAGCGTGCCGGCCTGTCGCGTCCCCAGGTGGCGCGGATGGAGAGCGGCGACGCGCGCATCACCGCCAGCCACGCACGCGCGGTGAGCGGCCTGGTGGGCGTCCCGTTCGACCTGCTGGTGAACGCTGCGAGCGGTAGGGTGCCGGCGTGATCCGCATCGGCAAGACGTTCCGGTTCGAGGCAGCGCACGTGCTGCCGAACCACACCGGGAAGTGTTCGCGGCCGCACGGCCACTCCTACCAGGTGGAGGTCGTGTTCGCCGCGCCGGCGCTGCCCGAGCGCCAGCCCGGAGCTTCGAGCACGGGGATGCTGATCGACTTCGGCGACGTGTCGCGCGCCTGGAAGGCGGTCGAGGACGAGTTCGACCACCGCAACCTGAACGACCGCATCCCGGCGAGCTACCACCCGACCACCGCGGAGAACATCGCGCGCTACCTGCTCCTCTACTTCCAGTCAGAACTGCCCGACCTGCTGGCCGAGGCCGAGGCCGGCGTGCACGTCGAGAAGGTGCGGGTGTGGGAGACAGCGACCGGGTGGGCGGAAGCGTGGGCGTGACCTCGACGCGCACAGTGCCGATCAGCGAGGTGTTCGGGCCGGTCGTGCAGGGCGAAGGGCCCCTCGCCGGCCACGTGACCGCGTTCGTGCGCGTCGCCGGCTGCGACTACCGCTGCAGCTGGTGCGACACCCCGTACGCCGTGCTGCCGGAACTGTGGGCACGCACCGCCGACAAGCTCACGTACCTGGAGATCGTGGAACGCGTGGTGGCGTGCGCACCGCACGCGCCGTGGGTGACGCTCTCCGGAGGGAACCCGGCGATCTACGACCTCGAGCACCTGCTGGAGGAGCTGTCGGTGAACGGGTACAAGGTCGCCATCGAGACGCAGGGCTCGACGTGGAAGCCGTGGATGGAGTTCCTGGACCTGGTGGTGTGGTCGCCGAAGCCGCCCTCCAGCGGGTGGAGCGTGCGGGCCGAGGAGGAGGCGCCGGCGTTCGCGGCGCAGGTGATCGACTCGGGCGTGCCGGTGGCGATGAAGGTGGTCGTGTTCGACCGCGACGACTTCCTGTGGGCACGCGCGATCCACGACACGTCCGGGTTCGCGGACTCCGGCCGGCCGCTGTACCTGTCCGTCGGCACCACCCCGGGCGGCGACCTGGCAGAGGTGCGGCGCGACGTGGGCGAGCGATACGCGTGGCTGATGCGCGAGGTGTGCGACGCGACGCCGCCGCTCGACGCGATCGTCCTGCCGCAGCTGCACGTGCTGGCGTACGGCCACGCGCGGGGCGTCTGATGCCGTCCGAGTTGCGCACCGCCGCGTTCGCGCTGCTGGTCGCGCTCGGCCAGGACGTGAACCGCGACGGGCTGCTGGACACCCCGCGCAGGTTCGCGGAGGCGCTGGTCGAGATGACCAGTGGTGAAGGCGAAGACCCGGCCGTGCACCTGCGCACGTTCGACTCGGACGGGTACGACGAGATCGTGGTCGTGAAGGACATCCCCGTCCGCAGCCTGTGCGAGCACCACCTGCTGCCGTTCGTGGGCGTCGCGCACGTCGCGTACCTGCCCGCCGGCCGCATCGTCGGCCTGTCGAAGCTCGCCAGGCTGGTGGACGGGTACGCGCGCCGCTTGCAGGTGCAGGAGCGGCTGACGATGCAGGTCGCGTCCACCCTCGCCGACTCGCCTGTCGAGCCGCGCGGCGTGGCAGTCGTGATCGAAGCCGAGCATATGTGCATGACGATGCGCGGCGTAAAGGCACCCGGCACGCGCACCACCACCTCGGTGATGCTCGGCCGGTTCCGCGAGCACCCACCGGCCCGGGCCGAGGTGCTCGACCTACTCCGAGGGGGACCCCGATGACCAGCGCGCTCGTACTGTTCAGCGGCGGGCAGGACTCCACCACCTGCCTCGCCTGGGCGCTTCACCAGCAGACCGAGAACGCGATCGGGTTCGACGAGGTGGCCGCGCTCAGCTTCGACTACGGCCAGCGCCACGCGGTCGAACTGCAGTGCGCGGACGAGATCACCGACGCGTGGGGCGTGCCGCACTGGTCGCTCGGGCTGCCGATCCTGCACGAGCTACACGGCGGCGCGCTCACCGACGGCGGCCGCAAGATCGAGGCGCAGGCCACCACCGGCTACCAGGCCGACAAGGGCCTACCGTCCACGTTCATCCCCGGCCGGAACCTGTTGTTCTTCACCGCCGCCGCAGCGTTCGGCGTGCCGCGCGACTTCAAGACGCTCGTGACCGGCATCTGCCAGGCCGACGACGCCGGCTACCCGGACTGTCGCGGCACGTTCGCGCACGCCGCGGAGGCCGCGATCCGCCTCGCGCTGGACGAGCCGGCCTTCAACATCGAGGCGCCGCTCTTGTACCGCTCGAAGGCGCAGACGTGGAAGCTCGCCGAAGAGCTCGGGGTGCTGCAGGACGTGATCCGCCGTACCCACACGTGCTACCAGGGCAACCGCTCGCAGCTGCACGCGTGGGGGTACGGGTGCGGCGAGTGCCCCGCCTGCGGCGAGCGGGCGAAGGGCTGGGCGCAGGCGTTCGGCGACCCGGCCGTGGTGTGAGGCTGCACCTTGCAGGCATCCCCGCACAGATCGCCGCGGACGCCGGCGTGAGGATGCACCTGGCCGGCGGCACCGGCGGGCACTACAGCGTGGACCGCGACATGCGCATCGGCGTCGAGGCGATCAACCGCAACCGCTACCCGTACCACCTGATCACGTTCGCGTACGCCAAGGAACGCCGCGAGTTGATGCCGGCCTGGAAGCACCACCCGTGCACCGTGATGATCGACTCCGGGGCGTTCACCGCGTACACCCAGGGCAAGCACATCTCGCTCGCGAAGTACGCGCAGTTCATCCGCGACTTCCCGCGCATCTGCCCGGACGTGGCCGAGAGCGTGTTCGTGTCGCTGGACGTGATCGGCGACCAGGCCGCGACGTGGACGAACTACCGCCGACTCACCGACCGCGGCTGCGAGGTGCTGCCCGTCGTCACGATGGGCGCCGGCATGGACGACGTGCGCCGCGCGGTGGACGCCTACCCGTACGTCTGCCTGGGCGGGCTGGTCGGCCGCGGGCAAGCCGCGTTCGACTGGCTCGACCAGGTGTACGACACCCTCGCGAAGCTGCCCGAGCTACCACGGACGCACCTGCTCGGGATCGCGACGAAGCGGGCGGTGCTGCGCTACCCGTGCTTCTCGACCGACTCGTCGTCGTGGCTGTCGCCGTTCCGGTGGGGCGGTCAGCTGCGGTCGGGCCACCGGCTGCCGAACTACCACGAGTCGCACGAAGCCAGCGCCGCGATGCGGCACCACATGAGCGGCGTCGTGGCCGGGTACGCTCGGCTCATGCAGCACGCAACGAGCTACTGGACTCAGAGAGGTGTGACGTGGCCGGAGTGAAGCCGATCGAGGTCGTGCACGTACCAGCGGACACGCTGCGAGCGAACGCGTGGAACCCGAACGAGCAGACGCCGCGGGTGCGGGAGGCGGTCGGCGAGTCGGTCGCCGAGTTCGGGTTCATCGACCCGATCCTGGTGCGGCCCCACCCGGACGGGTCCGGGTACGAGATCGTGGACGGCGAGCACCGGTGGGAAGCCGCGCTCGCCGCCGGCGCGACCGACGTGCCGGTGATCGTGCGCGACCTGACCGACGCGGACGCGAAGCGGCTGACGGTGATCCTGAACGAGACGCGGGGACAGGCGGACACGATCGGCCTGGCGCAGCTGCTGGCGCAACTCGACGACGAGATCGGCACCGACGCGCTGCTGAAGGGCCTGCCGTACACCGGCGACGAGTTGGCGGACCTGGTGAAGATGGCGGACGTGGACTGGGGACACGTGGACATGCGCCGCAGCGGTCCGATCGAGTCGAAGCGGCGCGGTGGTGGGGCGGTCACCGATCCCGGGTGGCACACGATCAACGTGCGCGTAACGGACGAGCAGCACGCCGTGCTCGCAGACGCGTTCACGCGGTACATGGCCGATCGGGACGGGGAGATCGCGGAGGACGTCGCGTGGGGGTTGTTCGTGGAGCACCTGGCGGCGGACTACCTCGCCGGCCCCGGTTGATGAAGCGTTCGTGAACTTGCGCGGTGATCGGAGACAACGCGAACGCGCGGCGTGACTATGGGGTTATGAACCGCAGCCGCTACAGCCGAGACGACGACCGCCGGTACATGAGCTACGAGCAGCGCGCCGCTGAGGACTCGCGGTTCGTGAAGAAGGCGAAGGTCGAGCGCAACCGCGTGCACGAGGTCAGCTACGAGGTCGAGGCTGACCGGCACGTCGCGCGGTGCAGCTGCTCCTGGAGCGTGGTTGCCTCCTCCGAGGCCGCAGTCCGCGAGCAGGCCCGGGTGCACGTCATCGTCGAGAGCCGCTGACGCCGGGGTGCGGACGGGGGCGGGGCGCCGGCAGCGGCACCCGCCCCCTCCGCGTGCACGCTTCATCAACGGTTCACGCTCCGAGGGGAGACAACGCGAGCGTGCGGCGTGATAGTTGGTGCATGGGAACCACCGCGAACACCGCCACCTACCCCGCCAGCATCTTCTCCGTGATGCCGGGCAACGTCTACACCGCTGACGCCAGCGACCTCCGCCAGGGCCACCTCGGCCGCATCTGGGACGACGCGTGCGACCAGGGCTTCCAGGTCACCGACCCGATCGGCACCCTCACCTTCGTCGTCACCAGCGTCGTCCGGGACGAGCGCGAGGGCGAGGTCGTCGCGTGGAACTACACCTGCCACGAGTACCCCTCGATCAGCGCCTACATCTGGAACGACTAGCTCGCTCGCACGCGGGGGCGGGCGCCGGTTGCGGCGCCCGCCCCCGCTGCCGTCCTGGGGTTGCTGCTTCCTCCCGGAAGGTTCAGGGTAAGAAGAACAGGCCGGACTTTCCCAGCCCCCGGCCCGGGAGGAACCCATGCTCAAGCGACTGCTCGTGATCGCGCTCGCAGCGGTCGGGCTGCTGGTGCTGCCCGCGGCCGCGTCCGCTGGATGCCAGGCGACGAGCGCCGGTAGCGCCGTCTACGTGGACGGCTCGCAGCGCATGATCAGCGGCATCACGTGCACCACCGTCACCGGAGACACGTACGAAATCCGGACGTACCTGCAGGGCAGCTATCCGGGCTGGCACAGCGTGCACGTGCCGACGCCGTTCCAGCGCACCGTGACGCCGAACAACACGAACTACCAGGCGCTGTGGACGTACTACGAGTCGTGCAGCTACCTGACGGTGTTCGACAACTACGTGCGGATCAAGACCGTCGTTGAGAACCTGCGCACCGGCAGCACCGACATCGCCTACTCAGGACCGAACACGAACCCGGACATCTGCCAGTAGAGGCCGCGCCGGCGCCTAGCCCGCCGGCCAGCGTGGGGGTACAATGGGGGGTGGCTCCCGCCATGCCCGACCCCTCCTACCTGACGAACCTGACGGTGCGCTGCAGCCCGGACGCGATCCGGCTGATACGGCTGTGCGCTGACCGGTTCTACGGCGACGGCCCGCGGCCGGTCACCGACCCGGTGGCGATCGGGTGGATGCTGGAGCTGCTCGCGGCCGACTACCTTGCAGGCCCGAGGCAGCCTCATCCGGGGGCCGGCCTGCGCCGGCTCGTGGAGAACCGTCGGAGGGACGACGCATGAGCACGATCCACACGTACCACCCGGACAGCCTGGAGCACGGCCTGTCGGACGACTGTCCGCGCTGCTCGGAGCACGCGAACGACCCGCTCGTGTCGCTCGACCCTGCGCACGTGGAGGCGCTGTGGCGCCAGATGGTGATGGTCGAGTTCGACCACCAGGGCATGTACCGGTCGCACGCGGAGGCGCGGGCGTGCCGGCACCTGTACTCGCTCGGGCTGTTCCTGCAGCGGATCGGGATCGACCCGCGGGCGGTGCAGCTGAACCCGCCCGCGGTGATCGACACGCCGTGCGCCGAGTGCGGAACGCTGCACCACGCCGCCCGCTGTCCGCGCTGCGGGACGGCCCGTAGGCGCACATGACCCGCGGCGGGGGCACAGCGCGGCCCTGTCGCGCGTTGAGGGGGCTAGGCACCCCTACCCCACAGGGTCGGCACCTTTGGCCGGCAGACGGCCGCTACGCGCCGCACGATGAAGCGTGCGTGAACCTGGGCGCGGAGGGGAGACAGCGCGAGCGTCCCGTGCGAACGTTGTTTGTGCAGGGCCGGGAGCGCGAGTTAGTAACCCGGCCGGGACGGCAGCGGTAACCACTCCGCACGGATCGCCCGAAGCCCGAGCTACAACTAGGGGGCCACGGCGGCAGAGATCGCGCCCGGTGTCGTTGGCATCCGCCGATGGCCCTGCACATGAGCGAGCACTGGAGGGCCGGCACCGACGGGTGCCGGCCCTCGGTGTCTAGGCGTTCGGCGCGGCCAGCCACCCGTTCTTGTGGTAGAAGCGCACGGTGTCCATGAACCACGCGAGCGGGAAGTTCCGGCCCGGGTCGGTGTGGTTCGACACGTGGTACGCGGCGCTGTACATGCCGTGCGTGGCGATGCCGTGCACGGTCGAGAGCGCGATCGGGATCGAGTGCGTCTCGCACCAGTACGCGCACCACTTCGCGCCCTGCTTCAGGCCCTTCGTCATCGCCACCCACTGCGCACGGCTGAGCGACGCGGAGCCGATGAACTCGATGTGCAGCCGCCCGGTGTTCGCGCCGGCGACCGCCCAACACTTGCGCACGTCCAGCGCACACTTCGCGGTCAGCCCCTCGCCGTCGATCACCAGGTGCGCGTTGTAGCCCGCGCCCTGGTTCTTCCAGAAGTTCGGGATCGCGAGCACGTCCGAGATGCCCGGCCGGTTCATCGACTCGGTGCAGTGCAGCACGATCGCGGACGGGTCTTGGCTGCCGTGCGTGGCGCCGGCGACCCGCTTGTTGATCACCGGATGGTCATGCGTGCGCGCCGCCATCAGGTCAACTCGTCGTCTTCGCTGGACAGGTCTTCGTCGGACAACTCGTCGAGCTTCGAGCGATCCTCCGCCGCGCGCTCCGCTGCGAGCTCGGCTTCGAGGTCGTCGTCGTCCGGGTGCGGCTCGTGCAGATCGTCGGGCACCGGTCACTCTCCTTCGGCACTGGGAACGAGCCACCCGAGCGCGAAGCCGCACAGCGTGGAGATGGCGGCGCCGACCTCGGCCGGCACGTCCAGCCCGAGCGGGCCGGCGAGAACCCACGTGATCAGGATGCCGAGCGCGCCGCCGGCGCCTCCGGCCTGCACCTTCCGCTTGACTGGCATACGGGCAGCGTACCTATCCGGCACGACACGTGAACGTGCCGTCCCCGTTGTCGGTGCACGTCAGCACCGCCGGCGCGTCCGCGCCGGGCGGCCCTGGCGGCCCCTGCGGCCCTTCCGGCCCCGGCTCACCCTGCGGCCCCTGCGGACCGGGCGGGCCTGTGGCGCCGTCCTGGCCGGCCTGGCCGGCCGGTCCCTGCGACCCGTCCGCACCAGCTGCGCCGGCGTCCCCCGTCGCGCCGGTCGCGCCGGTGTCGCCCTTCGGCCCGGCCGGCCCCTGCGGCCCCGGGTCGCCCTTCAACCCCGGCAGCCCGGTCGCGCCCTGCCGCCCGTTCAACCCCGGCGTGCCCGGCGTGCCGCTCGGCCCCGGCCGGCCCGGCGAGCCAGGCTGCAGCCCGAGACACCGCGCCACGTCCTTCGTGGTGGTCTTCAGCAGGCACTGCACCACCGTCGCGGTCTTCTGCTGACCCTGCAGCGCCTGCACCGACGCGAGCGCCGCGTTCGCCTGCGCCTGCGCCGCGTCCGCCTGTGCACGCGCGGCGCGCGCCTCGGCCTGCGTCGCCGCGCGCTGTCCGTTGCGCACCGCCAGCCCGATCGCGACGCCGCTCAGGAGAGCGACCAGGATCACTCCGAGCGCGGTTGCCTGCACCGCGCGGTGCGTGCGCCGCAGCGACGACAGGTACACCTGCCCGGTCTGCTGGATCGCGTCAAGCGCGTCCAGCCCGGAGTGCGACGGCTCGTGCGGCTGCAGGTCAGTCACCCGTCCCCCCGTCCACGCTGCCGCGCTGCTCCCACCGCCACCGCGCGATCTCGCCACGCAGCTCGTGCGCTTCCTCGCGCGTCTTCGCCGACTCGTCGCGGCACAGCCGTAGCTCGCGTTCCAGGTGGTCGCGCTGCGCCCGCATCCGCTCGAACCCCTCCGTCGCCTCGTCCACGATCGTCTGCATCGAGGAGAGTACGACCTGGTGCTGCGCGAGGATCTTCCCGGTCTCCTGCCGTTGGAACCGGAGGATCGTCAGCAGACCGCCGACACCGACCGCTCCGAGCAGCGTCAGCACGCCGGCGAAGATGCTTGGCAGGCTCGGCATCCTGCCGAAGCCTACGCGCACCCACCACGCGCGAAGGGCGCCCCGAGTGGAGCGCCCTTCGCTCGTGCAGCCCGTAGGCGTCTGGCGCCGGCCTGGCCGGCCCTCGCCGGGACGTTACCGCTACGGCCGGCGCGCCCGCAGCTTCGCGTGGCACATCACGCACTTGTCCAGCGCGTCGGCGGCGGTCAGGTTCGACCACGTGTAGTTCTGGTGGAACCCGAAGTCCTCGCACTCGATCTGGTACAGGTCGTCGCCCAGGTTCGGCTGGATGCGGATCGCGCCGACGGTGCGGACACCGAACAGGCCGGTGCTGTCGAACTCGGTGACGTAGACGATGAACTCGTCGCGGTCGGCGATGGCCTGCGCCATGTCGGTGGCGGTGGCGGTGGTGTTCTGCGTGGTTCCCATGTACCCATAGTCACCGACCACGTTCGCGTTGTCTCCCCTCGCGCGGAAGGTTCACGAACGCTTCATCTAGCGGCCGGCGTCGTCGTCCTCCAGCGCGGTCACCAGGTCCGCCTTCCGCGCGTCGCTCAGCACCGCCACGCCACGCGCGTCCAGTTCCGCTCGCAGCTGCTCGACGGTGTTCGCGTCGTACGGCGGCAGCAGCCCCCGCGCCGGCGCGGACGTGTCCGGTGCCTGCGCGGCGTGCTGCGGCGCGTCCGGCAACGGCCCCACCGTCACGCCATCCTCCTCCCCCGCCGCCGCGTCGTCCGCGGCGTCCTGCTCGGGCGCCACCGGCGGCTTCAGGTCAAGGCTGAACTCGAGCGGCGTGAGCGGGTACAGCAGTCCCGTCTCCAGGTAGCCGCGGATGTACGGGTTGTCGGTGTCCACCGTGATCACCTGGCCGGGCTGCGCACTGACGCCGTTCTCGTCGTGCGGCAGGTGCACCTTCACCTCGACTTCGATCCTTGTCATCGGTTCCTCCTACGGGGTGTGCCCGAGCCAGCGCATCCACGCCCGGGTCTGGAACTCGTTCTGCCCGGTGATGAACATCGGGAAAACGAGGATGTTCGTGCGCAGCGAGAACCGGAACCGGGTCGGGGCCGGCGTCGCGAGGGTGTACGGCGCGACGGCGTTGTGCACCACCCACGGCGCGGAGCACTGGATCAGCCACCCGGGGATCTCAGGCTTCGTCGGCGCCGAGCTCGGAGCGGGGAACCCGGTGAAGCCGTACGTGTGCTGCGCGATCCGCTGCCACGCCGCGCCGACCGCGCCGTTGGCGGTGCCGAACGCGACCGGGGGGTTCAGCGGCAGCGACGGCGTGCCGGCGTCTGTCCAGACCGCCAGCTGCACGCCGGTGCCGGACCCGCCCGCGCCGGTCGGGATCGCGAGGCAGACCTGGATGCCCACGTCGTAGATGCCGTCGCGCAGCGCGGTGAACACGCCGCTCGCCGGGTCGCACTGCAGCGTGTCGCTCCACTCGTTGTCGTCCAGCTTCGTGGTCGCGAACGTGAGCGGTGTGAACGCGGCGGTGATGGTCTGGTTGAACGTGCCGCCGCCCGCCGAGCCGCCCACCATCAGCGCCTCCGCTCCGAACTGCGGCGCGACCAGCACCCCGTTCTGCGTGGTCACCGCGGCGGTCAGCGGCGACGCGTCCACGTCCAGCTGCAGCGCACCACCCGGCTCGGTCAGCAGCACCCCGTCTCCGTTGTGCACCGGCATCAGAACGGCACCACCAGGCACGCGAACATCTCGGTCCCTGCGAACTCGGCGGCGGTGCCGACCGCGGCGGGGCTGGACGGGACGGTGTTCACGGTGCCTCCGAAGTTGTGCAGGATCTGCACGGAGAAGGTGGTCGCGGCGGCGCACTCGAAGTACCCGGACGCCTCCAGTTGGATCGACTCGGCGGTGCCGGCCATCGGCGCCTGGGTGCCGCTCACGGTGTCCTGCGCGACGGTATCGACGACCGCGCCGGTCGCGAGGATGTTCATGTACGCGAACTGCTCCACGACCGCTCCGAGCGTGATCCCGACGCTCGCCCACACGTACCACAGCCCGCCGGTGTTCGTGACGATGTTCGAGGAGCCGTCCACCAGCCCGCCGGTGTTCCACCGCGTCGTGTTGAACGCGATCGTGACGGGCGAGCCGATCGCCTGCACGGTCGTGCGGTACACCCGCGCGGTCGGCATCGCGCCGTACTTCGCGACCAGCCCCTGCTCGTCGATCGCGAGCGCGTTCGTGGCGTCCGGGTCGAGCACCAGGTCGGCCGACAACCCGGCGCCGTCCATGTCCCACGCGACGGTCGGCGAGTCGAGCAGGCACGGCAGCCGCGTCACGGCGCGAACCTCCACCCGTGCCAGTTCGTGAGGTTCGAGTACGTGGCCGTCGCGCCGGCGCCGATCCCCGAGAAGAAGTACCAGCGCCAGATGACCTCCAGGTAGTCGCCGGCGATCAGGTCGATCCACTCCCGCATCGACGCCTGCACGATCTGCAGCGCAGTGCTGTTCGACCCCGCGATGATCGTCCGGCCACCCACGTAGTCGGTGCCGTTCTTCCGGAACCACATCACCGCGCCGACCTGCGTGGTGCCGAGGCTGTTCGTGACCGGCACGTTCACGCTGTGGAAGTACCGGCCGCTCGCAGGCGCCGTCCACCGCGTCGGGGTGACGCCCAGCTGCCCGACGCCGCTCGGGTCGAACAGCGCCGCCTCCCACGACAGCACCTGGTCGATGTTGCCCGGCGTCGCGGCGGTGCCGACGCTCAGCGTGCCGTTCGTGATGCGCGTGAACCGGAACGGGTTCAGCCGCTGGCCGCGCTTCGCGTACAACCCGTTCGGGCGCACCATCAGCGCGTTCGTCAGCGCCGGGTTCGGAACCACGTCTGCTCGCAGCCGCCGGTCGGGCTGCACGACCTCCAGCTGCACCGTCGGCGACGAGTTCAGGAGCGGCAGCGTCACGAGCCCGGACCGATCCACGTCAGCGAGAACCGGTTCGGCACCCAGTTCAGCGGCGTCGTCGCGGAGCGGTGCAGCGCCAGGTACCGGATGCGCGACCCGGCCGCGAGGATCGTCTTCACCATGAACCCCATGTTGACACCCTCCGCGGCGGTCGCGGCGCCGGTGCGGGTGTCGCCGATGAAGTTCGCGAACGCACCGCCGCCGGTGGACAGCTGCGACAGCACCGCCCGCTCCGTGTTGTCGGCCACGCCCACCCACCCGCCGTACACCCCGAGTTCCCACAGCCCTACCAGCGGCGCGATCACCGCGGACGTGGCCGCGTCCCACACGTCCGCCGCGTCGTACCCCTGCACGCTCACCGTCGCGCCGGTCAGCGGCACCAGCGTGAACACGCCCGCGCCGACCGACACGGTGCCGCCGCCCGTCACGATCACTGCTGGCTTCGGGATCACGTCGCGGACCGTGTTGTTCTCGTCCCGCGTCACGAAGCTCTGCACGCCCGACTTCCCGAGCGTCTCCAGCGTCTGCCGCCACCTGCTCGTCGTCGGGCCTCGCAGCTCCACCGGCGTGTCCGCAGTCGCAGCAGCCGACAACGCCCCGCCGACCTTCACGTTCGCGGTCGTCTCGATCGACTGCATCGTCAGGTCGCCCTGCACCTTCCGACGCTTCAGCATCGTCAGGTCCGACTCGACCTTCCGCATCCACGCGGGCATCTTGTCGCCGGGTGCCTGTACGCGACGGTCGCTCATGTCCCCACCGGCTCCAGCGTCAGCGTCACCGACTCGTTCCCGCCGGCGCCCTTCACGTCCACCTTCGACAACCGGAACACCCCCGCCACCTCGATCCCGCTCGACGTGAACGCGCACCCGACCAGCGCGCCCGGCACCAGCTGCTCGATCAGCACCGGCGCGGACGAGTCGAGCACCACATCTGACAGTACCGTCACCGGCACACTCCCGATCGCGAGGGTGCTGCGCGCCTGCGCCGCAGCGCTCGCATCATCCCTCACGGACTCCTGCGACTGCACATCGTCGAGCAGGCCGTACGTCGCGATCGACGCCTCGTCGCGCGCCTCGCCGAAGATCGGGTCGGGCCCTTCGCCGCCGCCGGCGCCCGCCATCCCGACGCGGTTGCCGACCGGGAACCCGCGCGACGTCTTCGGGATCGACGCCAGGTGCCGATCCTGCAGCAGCACGATCGGCTCCGCGTCGATGCTGGTGCCGCCGACCAGCGCGTCCCGCCCGACGAACGTGAAGTCCACCCCGTTGTTCGCCAACTCGCGCAACTGCACGCCGGCGATCAGGTGCTGCCCCGCCAGGTACTTCCGGGTGCCGGTGATGCCGGTCGGCGACGACACCACCGTGATGTTCGGCGACGTGTCCTCCAGCATCGAGTCGTCCGCCAGCGTCTCGAAGATCGTCGCCAGGTCGGTGTCCAGGAACTCGCGATCCACCGGCAGCCTGCGGTGGTCCCACCACAGCGACAGGTCGCGCGCGTCGTACCCGCCACTGGTGCCCTGCGCTTCCTTCGAGAACACCGGCCCCTGCCACACCGCCGCGCCGTCCCGGATCACCGCCAGCTCGTGCTGTCCCGGCTCCGCGTCGCGGATCGCCTCGAAGCACTTCTGCGTGCGGCCGAGGCCGGCCAGGTCCACCGACGCCTGCGACGTGTCGTCCAAGACGCGGCCCCACGTGACGTTCGTGACGGGCAGCCGGTCGAACACCAGCGACCCGCCGCCGCGTGTCCACAGCTGCGCGGAGTACCGGCCACACCCGAGGGTGTTGAGCGCCACGCGCTACCCGACGGACAGCGAGACGAGCGGGAGCGGCAGGTTGTTCGCGGCCGCTGTCTGCGCCGCGACGTCGGTGTACGCCGCCAGCGTGTTCGACGCAGGGAACGTGGTGCCGCCGGTCGCGGAGTGCACCTTGCGGTTGCGGAACGGCGCGCCCGGCGCCGTCACCGACACGTTGCCCTGCACGCCGGTGAAGCTGAGTGCGCTCGCAGCGGTCAGCGCCGCGACGCCGAACCACACGAACAGCGGCCCCGGCTCGAACGTGGTCGCGGCGATCGTGACCGCCTGCTCCGCGATCGAGTTCGCGCCGCCCGCCAGCGCCACCGCACCGCCCGCGATCACCAGGCGCCCACTCGCATCGACGATCGCGACGTTGTAGTTCGTCGCGGCCGGCGTCGCGCCCTGCGCGTACTTCCACCGGATGCGGGTCGCGTTCACGATCCGCCGCGTCAGGAACCCGAGGTACGCGCCCTGCATGTTGTCGTGCGTGGTGGGCGTCCACGTCTGCGCACCGACGACCAGCGACTCGGACGGCTGGATCAGCACCTCATCGCGCGCGCTGGAACCCGAGCTCTGCGTCGAGCCGGCCGGTGACACGCCGAGGTTGAACTGCCCGCCGACACCGCGCCGCTCGCGGATGTTCGCCGTCACGATCGACACCACGCCCGCGCCGACCAGCACATCGGCGAGCAGGATGTACCCGGTCGGCACGACCTGCGCACCGGACAGGTTGTCGAGCGTCGCGCCGCCGGTCGGGGTGCCGGCCAGGCACAGCACCTGCGGCACGATCGAGTCGATCGACGTGGGCGCCGTCATCACGATCCGGTCGATGCGGGGGTTCGTGCCGTCCGCGACCGGGCACGTCACCAGCAGCTGCGCACCGTTGTACTGGTAGCGGTAGATGCCCTGCGCCGCGTCGCGCACCCACGCGTTCATCTCGGTCGCTGCGAGGCCGACGCCGACCTGCATGTTCGCGCCCGCCGGGTTCTGCTTCACGCGGAAGTCCTCGTACCCGTACGCGCCCGGCGACACGGCCTCCGCCGCCGCGAACGACACGCTCCGCTGCTCCAACGCCTTCAACGCGTTCGAGTTGATGGGCGTGGTCTTCGTGGCGAAGTTCAGCCACGCCTTCGGGGTGTATGCCACGCCCGCCTCCTACCGTTCCCGGTGCTGGGTCTGGATCTGCACGGTCGCCGTATCATCACAGGTGCACCCCGCGAACGCGACGGCGCACGCATCGACGCTGGCGCCGGCGCACGTGTTGATCCACTCGATCACGTCGCCGGTGCCGAGCAGCATCTGCGGGCTGCCGTCCAGCACGGTGCCGTCTGAGAGCACCCACTGCAGCAGCCGCCGCGGGCCGTTGATCACGAACTGCTCGCCCGGCCCGATCTCGAACGTGAACGCGAACGGGCAGTCGTCATTCGTCCACTGCGTCGCGCCGTCCGACGGGTACAGGCAGTCGCTCGGCCACAGCGACGCGGCCGGGTACGTGCCCAGGCTGGGAGCGGCGATGCCACCCTCGATGCCGCTGGTGCCACCGTTGAACGTGAAGATCGCGGAGTCCACCCCGATGCCCTGGTCACTGATCGTCAGGCACGCCGGCGCGGGCTGCGTGAACAGCCACGACTCGAACGGCACCAGCGTCGCGTCCGACCCGCCCGGGTTCAGCGTCGTCGGGCCGCTCACGTTCAGCACCGGGCCGTACAGGTACGGGTCGCCGGCCGTCAGCGTGAACTGGATCGGCGTCACGTAGTCGCACGACTCGGAGTCCGACGTGTCGGTGTCCATGCTGGTCAACCCCACGTCGTACAGCGTCCACCGGTTCGTGTAGAAGTCGCCGGCCGGGTCATCACCACACGTCGTGCGCAGGTCCACGAACGACAGGTCACACCCCTCGCAGAGCGAGTCGGCCAGCGTCTCCGCCAGCCACCGCCGCGCGTACTCCATCGCCGACCCGTCCGTCGCGATCAGCCACCCCTTCACGGTGATCGCGCGCGCCTCCAGCGTCTCCGGCCCGATGATCCCACCGATGCCGTCCGCGGCCGAGTCCACCGGCCGCGTCGAGGTGGTGTCCAGCCCGGTGATGTCACTTACCAGCAGCCCCAGGAAGCCGTACCCCTCGGGCCGGTCAGCGTCCACCCACGGCGCGTTATCGGTGCCCGGGTCGTGGAACTCGCCGTACAGCGCCGGGTACAGGTCATCCGCCGGCCACAGCCCATCGGACGGGTACAGGTCCCCCGTCGCGGTGCACGTCGGGATCACCGCGTACTCGGTGATGCCCGCCGTCACGATCGCCGGGAACGACGCGGACACGTTGCCGAGCACGACCCGCGTGGCCGTCGAGAACACCGTCTGCTCGTTCGGGCCGTAGATGCTCCACGCCCCCGACAGGCCCGCGTTCGCGCCGCCGTCATACCCGTACGCCACGCTCGCAGCTGGCGGCTGGCCCGAGTCCGGATGGGTGCAATACACCTTCGCGAGGTACCCGCTCGCGGTGAAGTCCACCTCGAGCCAGTAGACGCCGATCCCGAGGGTGGTGGTGGGCGTCGCGAGCACCTGGCTCGATGTGGTGCCGCCCGGGAACCGCCACGTCTGGCGCAGCGTCATCGTGTTCGACTGCACGCGGATCGCGGGGCCGGTGGTGGTGAAGTTCGCCGCGCCGCCGCCCACTCCGAGCGCGCGGAACACGCCCACCTCGAAGCCGGACGCGTTCGCGGGGTCGTACACCGCCACCGCGACGCGCACCCTGACCGCCGCCACGCCCGGGTCGGGCGGCACCGCCCACCCCGTCTGACCAGCCGTGATCGCGACGCTCGACCCCATCACGCCGGACGGGTCGAACACCGCAGCCGACGTGCCGGCGGCTGGTGGCGCGGCGCCCGTCAGCGGCGTCAGCCACGTCGCGTACGGCGCCGAGAAGATCATGTCGTCCACCTGGCCGGCCGGGCACGTCGAGAGCGGCCACGCCTCCTGCGTCAGGTCGGGACACGCCTGCGCGGTGATCGCCTGGAACCACGGCCCGCCCATCCCGCGCTGCAGGTACGCGACGGTGCGCGCGTTGTTCGCGACCTCCACACCGCCGACCGCGAGGAACCCAGGCGCGCTCACCGCTCCGCCGCCATCGCCATCGCTGCGAGCGCCGCCAGGAAGTCATCCCCCGACTGTGCCTGCCCGACGTTGATCTGTCCCACCTGCACCCCCGCAGCCAGCCGCAGCACCCGCTCCAGCGCGGCGATCATCGCCCGGTCGCGAGCGATAGCTGCCTGCTCACGCCGGTCGTCCGTCTTCGTCTTCGTCTTGCGCGCCTCGCGCAGATCCTTCTGGTCATCCTTCAACTGCTGCTTGCGGTCGCGCAGCTGGTCGCGCACCACGTCCAGCGGGTTCGACACCTGCCCGTTCATGCCGGCGCCGCCAGCGCCGCCGCCCTTCATCCCGAGCAGCCCCGCCAGCGTCTGGATCTGCGTCGTGACGTCACTGATCTGCGCCTTGAACTGCTGCGCGAACGCGAACCCGAGCATGTTGCCGACCGCTCCCAGCGTGATCCGGTTGTTCGCCAGGATCGCGGTGAGCTGCTTCGTGAACTCGGCGCCGGTGATCTTGCCGAGGTTGAACATCGCGGTCAGGTCTTGGATGTTCCGGGTGATCGCGGCCTTCCGCGCGTCCGCCTCGGTCTGGATGTTGTCGATCTGCTGCTGGAGCGCCGCCTCCTGCGCCTGCCGGTTGAGGTCTGCCAGTTGCGCCTGCAGGCCCTTCAGCCGCGCCATGAACTCGGCGTCCGTCTCGTTGTCGCCGCGCACGGCCGTCGCGAGTTGCTGCTGCAGGTCGGCGCGCTGCGATGCCAGGTCGGCGCCCTGCCCGGCCGCCTGCGACGCCGCCAGCCGCGCCTGCAGCGGCTGCAGGCGCCGGCGCACCTGCTCGTCGATGATGGTGCTGATCGCGTCGCCGAGGCCGCTGGTGAGCGACAACAGGTTCGACTTCGCGTCCGCGACCGCCGACTTCGTTGCGGCGGTCAGCGCGGCCGACACGCGCGGCGCGCCCTTCTGGATGCCGACCGCGATGCCCTGCGCCAACGGCTCGCCGATCTCCTTCGCCGTCACCTTCGACGGGGAGCCGATCCCAGCGATCTGCTTCGCCTTGCTGATCGCGCTCGACACGACCCCTCCGAGCGCGGACACCACCCGGCCGGGCGCGCTCAGGATGCCGCTCACGATGCCCGAGATCAACGACTCGCCGACGCCCTTCGCCCACCCGAGCGCCTGCGACGCGACGTTGGCGATCGCGTTCTTGATGCCGACGAGTGCGCTGGTGACGGCGGAAAACAGGTTCCCGAGGCCCGTCACGACGCCGCTCACGACCTTGTGGCCGAGCGACCCCGCGGCGGACACCGCCGCCGACACGGCGCCGAGGATGCCGACGCGGGCCGCGACCTGCACCGCCCCTCGGATCTTCCCCGACCCGCCGCGCAGCAGACCGATCAGCCCCTCGATGATGCCGCCGCCCAGGAACCGCGCCGCGCCGATCACCGCACCGCCGAGCTTCAAGAGGCCCGTCACCAGCAGCCGGCCGACGCGGCCGCCGAACGTCTCCAGCGGCCCCAGGATCGCGACCAGTGCCTTTGCGCCGGCCGCGCTCATCAGCGGCGCGATGCGAGCACCGATGCTCGCGAACGGCCGCAGGAACAACTCGCCGATCTTCAGCAGCTTCCCGGCCGGGAACACCGCGATCGCGACGCCGATCGCCAGTTGCCAGTGCGCCGCCCAAAACGCAGGGTCGGTCAGCGTCGTCACCATGTTCGCGAGGATCAGAGCGCCGGTGTTCGCGAAGTCGCCGGCGTGCGCCGCGACCGACGCGTTCATCTGCTCGATGATCGGCCCCAGCACGTCCTCGCCGGCCGTCAGCGCACTCTTGATCCCGTCAGTGATCTTCGAGCCGACGCTGCCCCAGTCCACCCCGTTGAACGCGTCCGTCAGCTGCTGCGTGAGGCTGGCCGAGTCCACCATCCCGATCGCCTCGTTGAACCGCCCACCGCCGACACTGGTGGTGCCGTTCAACGCCTCGTCGATGGCGCCCGAGATGGCGTCCTTGATCGACCCGGCCGCGCTCGTGATCTGGTCCAGCACGAACTCGGCCTTCAGCTTCAGCGTCGGCTTCGCTGCCAGCTCCGACACCTTGTCGGTGAGGTCGGAGAACACCCCGATCCCGTCCGAGATCACCGGCAGCACCTGCGTGCCGAGCGTGATCGCAGACGCCTGCAGCTTCCCGATCGCCTTGTCCCACTGGGCGCTGATCGACTTGGCCTGCTCCTCCGCGGCCTTCTGCGTCGCGCCCTGGCTCTTGGCGAGCGCCACCAGGTCCGCGTTCGCCGACTTCGAGTTCTTCCCCGTCAGCGCCAGCGCACCGCCGAGCGCACGCACGTCGGGGAACAGCTTCCCCATCTCCTCGACGTTGCCGTGCGTGGACTTCGACAACCGGTCGAGCGACCCCTGCAGGCCGAGGCTCTTGATCATCGCCTGGCCGGACTCGAACCCCTGCGCCTTGATCGCGGCGCTCAGATCCTTCGACGGCGAGATGAACTGGGTCATCACCGCCTTGATCCGGGTCATCGTCTCCGCGCCCGAAATGCCTTCCTTCGTGAGCGTCGCGATGCTGGCACCGACGTCCTGGATCGAGATGCCGAGCGTGGACGCGAACGGCAGCACGTCGCCGATGTTCTGCGCCAGCGTCTGGAAGTCGATCACGCCCACGTTGACGGTCTGGAACAACGCGTCCGACACCTCGCCGGCCGCGCTCGCGCCCTTGTGGTACGCGTTCAGCACCGCCGTCACGGCGCCGGTGGCGGTGGCCGTGTCCGTCAGTCCCGCCTTCGCGGCCTTGGCGCCGGCGGTCAGGATCTTCATGGCGTCCTTCGCCTTGAAGCCGGACGACACCACGTCGTACAACCCGTCCGCGAGCGTCTTCGGTGCCACCCCCGCGGTGCGGCCCAGGTCGAGCACCTGCTTCTCCAACGCCTTGAACGACTGCTCGTTCAGCTGCGCGATCGAGTTCACGTTGCGCATCGACTTGTCGAAGCCGATCGCGAGCGTGGTGGCTGCTGCCAGCCCACCGGCGGCGGCGGCGACGGCACCGCCGATGCCGACCGCCATCGCCTTCCCGATCTTCCCGCCTACGCTCTTGCCGACCCCGGAGGTGGACCGCTCGATGCTGGACTGGAACCCCGTCGTGTTCGGAACGATCCGAACGAACGCTCGGGCGATTTCACCCGCCACCGGAGAACTCCGACTCGCGCCCCATCAGCCCCATCAGGGAGAGCATAGTCGGGTCGTTCACGGGCGGCACGAGCGCAGCCGACACGGACGGTGCCGGTGACGCCTCACCACCGGGCGCGACGGACTCCCGCTCGAAGTGTGGCGCCGGCGCTGCGGCCACCCCACCGACCACCCTGCCTTCCAGGATCGCGTCGATCGCCTCGACGCCCTCCACGTCGTGCCCGCGGATCAGGTAGGCGTACGCTGCGCGGAGAAGTCGTCCGAGGGGGAGATCGGCAGGATCGACGCCACGGAGGGCGCAGTACCCGTCGAAGGCTCGCCAGGTGCGAGGGTCACTGAGCCATCGCCAGAGGCCGACGGCTCCAACGTAGGGACCGTGGTCTCCTCCTCCACCAGCCACTGGATCACCGCGATCACGTCCGCGATCGTGAGCGGGTCTTCGTCCGCGCCGCGCGCTCGCAGCTGCGCCCAGTGCGTCGCGCCGGGATGCTCCACCAGTTCGCCGATCAACCCGTCCACGATCCGCAGCACCTCGCCGGCCGCCACCCCACCACCACTGATCGGGTCGAGCACCGTCATCACGTCCGCCGGCACGTTCACGCGCCGGATGAACGACTGCCCGCCGATCACGAACGTGCGGTCTGCCGCGGGCCGCGACCCGCGCAGCTTCCGTGCCGTGTCGAAGTTCTTCATGGCCTGCTCCTCACACCCCTGCGGCTAGGGCCGGCACCAGGTACGGCTGCGCGCGCATGTACCTCGTCCCGAGCTCCACGAACGGGGCGTACTCGGTGTTGGTCCCGACCTTCGCTGACAGGTTGCCTACCTCCCGCACCACCTCCCAGGTGATGCTGGAACGCAACCGCCCGCCGATGTAGCCGGGTTTGTGGGTGGACTCCGGCGTGCCGACCGGGCAACGGCTGACCGCGGCGCTGTGCACGCGGAGCGCGCGACGCATCAGGTCCCGGCCGGTGGCGCCCTGCTCGGACTCCAGCAGCACGTACAACTCGCCCGGGTTCCAGATGATGCCGTCCACTCGGGCGGCACTCTACAGCGGCGTGTACCCGTCCACCTCGACCAGCACCGGCAACTGCCACCCGGCGCACCCGCCCTGCGTGGGCATCGGGGTCATCGGTCCCGTCTCCACGCTGCGGCACCACCGGCCGGCGAACAGCCGGTCGGTGCGGATCAGCGTGCGGATGCCGTTCCACATCGCCCACCCATCCAGGTACACCACCCGGCTCGCGGCGTCCAGCGTCTGGCCGTCCGGCACGCGCAGCGTCACGCCGCCCTCCACGATCGGGTAGCACCGCATCGTCGTCACCACGAACGTCGCCATCGGCACCGCCGGTCGTTCCTGCGGCAACCCCTGGTTCCCCGACTCGCGCATCGCGACCTGGGCGTGCAGCTGCACGTGCACCGTCATCAGGTCGCAGCAGTCGATCGCCGGCGGTCCGGCGCTCACGAACCGGACCGCCGGCGCGTCGTTCCCGCCAGCCTCGATCGCCGTCGCAGCGGCGGCCAGCAGCTGCGACGCGGCGTCGTACAGATCGGAGGCGGCCGCCACCTACTCCGCCGGCTCGGTGGTGTCGTCCACCGTCTCCGCGTGCTCCTCGTCCCAGTCGTACAGCGCGTCCGCCAGTTGCGACTTCGTGAGGCCCGAGTACGCGATGCCGCGCTCCCGCGCGATCGGCCGCAACTGCTCGACCGTCATCGCGTCGTAGTCGGTGTCCTCATCGTCGTCGTGCGCGTTCGTGATGGTCGCGGGCTGCGCGGCCATGTCGCTGGACGTGTCCTTCGCGAACGCGTCCGGGTCATCGGCGGGGCGCAGCACCGGCCCGACGCTCGGGTCGATCGGCACGTCGCCGTGGTACAGACCGGAGTCCGCGTCGTGCAGCGGGTTCCGGCTCGGGTCAACGAAGCTCACGTCAGCCTCCTCGGGTAGCGCGGCGAGTCAGGACTCCACACCGCCGGGCGGCGCCGCAGTCCGCGCGGGTTGTAGGCCACCATGAACGCGTCCACGAGCGCCAGGCCGCTGCCCTCGGGACTGTCCAGCATGTAGTTCACCAGCGTCGCGAGCCGGCCCTTCGTTACGCGGATGCCCTGCCGCGTGACCTCCTGCACCGCCTCGGGCAGCGCACACCCGGCACCGGCGATCGATGCGAGCGCGAACTGGCACGCGAGTTGGCACGCAGCCATCTTCCCCGCGACCGGCGGATCTACACCGTGCGTGTACGTCACCGACCACGTGCCCTGCGCGGTGTCCGGCAGCGTCAGATCCTGGCACGCCGGCCACAGCAGGTCGTTCGTGCACACCAGCCGCCGGTACTGGTCGAGCCGGTACGTGCTCGGAGCCTGCACCACGCCGCCGATCTTCACCTGCGTGATGCCGGTCACGGGGTAGCCGTCCAGCACGATCTCGCTGAGGATGCCGCACCCGCACTGCTGCCCGCCACAGTCCCACGACCCGCCCGTCCAGTTGATCGGCACGCCGAGCGCCATCGCGCCCTGGATCGCGAGGCCGCCCACGAACCCGCCGCCCCAACAGCCGCACCCCGTCATGCACGGCCGCACGGTGCTCGTGCAGCCCCCGCTGAACTGGCGACCCGACAGGTCGAACAGCACCTCGGACGCCATCTGCGCCGCGAACGTGTAGTCCGGTCCGCCCTCCAGCGTCTCACCGCTGCCGCAGAACTGCGCCACCTCGAGCGGCGTCACCCAGTTCGTGCACGGCCCGCCGCTGTACGGCCCTGACAGCGTGAAGTCCAGCGGCGCGTGCGCGGCGACGTTGACGTTGAACTCGTTCGTATCGACGGGGACGCCGCCGATCGTGACCTGCCACCACGCGGCGTACTGCCCCGCGACGGCGGTGTCGCCGACGAGCATCTGGTAGCTGACGGTGCCGGCGGCGGGCGTCACGATCGTCGCGAGCGCGTCCACGGTCGTCACGGACGCGTTCGCGCGGCGCATCCGGAACCGCACCGTCGCGCCGGTCAGGTTCTTCACCGTGCCGTCGTCGTTCAGGATCGTGTCGGTGACGAGCGGGGCGTTTCCGACCCACGTGTCGATCGCCTCAGCCATGGTGAGATCCTACCCCCCGCGCCCCGACGTGAGGGTGCCGGCGCGGGGCCGCGACGCCAGGCCCGCCACAGGGCGGCTATGTAGCTCCGTGGCGCGTGCGCGGCTGGACACCGCAGGGGTACCACCCCCGGCCGACGGGCCGCAGTCGTAGCCGTCTGGCTGCAGCGCCGGCGTGGTGGGCGTAAGGAGCGGCGCGTCCGGTGTGAGCGGGCAGAGCATCACTTGATCCAGAAGATGAAGCCGCCTGCGTTCGACGTCAGGCTGGCGACCGAGATGGTGTTCGGCAGCGGCGCCGAGTAGGAGCCGCGGTTGAAGTTGCACCAGTTGAAGCCGGACGCGTCGCCGCCGCGCAGGTAACCCGCGGGGAGCTGCGAGACGGCCGTGTTCGACGCGACCGCGGTGCGGCCGAACGCGGGCGTCGAGTTGTCGGTGTGCACCGCGATGAACACGTCCTGGCCGATCGTGAGCGGCACCGCGGACGTGAAGACGAGGCCGGCCTGCCACGTGTTCAGCGAGCCGATCGCGATCGAGTTGGTCGAGCCGAGCAGGTTCAGGTTCGTCGCGGACGTGTCGTAGACGCCGGCGACCATGTTCGCCGCCGCGACGGCGGTCAGGTACACCGTCATCTCCGTGTAGGAGCGGGTCTCCTCGACCGTCCACCGCATCATCCGGATCTGGTTCACGCCGGGCGCCGACCCGGACGCGATCACACCCGAGCGGTCGTTCGAGAACCCGTACGGCGTCGGCAGCGCCAGCTTCGTCGCAGCGATCGCGGCGGACGGGTTCACGTCCGCGTTGACGATCGCGCCGGCCGCGATCTGCGCGGCGGCGGTGGTGCCGGTCAGGTCACCTCCGAGCGCGTAGCTCGCGGGCGGCGTCGCGAGCTGGTCCCACCCGCCGCCGTTGGAGCGCCAAATGGTGAAGTCGGTCGTGCGGCAGTACAACGCACCGGACGGGTACACGAGCGGCTGCGGCAGCGCCGGCAGCGCCACGCCCGAGTCGGTCGTATACGCCGCGAGCTCCAACTCGGCGGGAGTCCGATCGACAGTGGTGCCGTTGCGCCAGGCCATGCAGCCTCCACGGGCCGGCCGGCGCGCCCTCCGCGCCGGCCGGCCTGGTCAGGGGTTAGGTGGAGGTCGTCGAGTAACCGCAGTACGCGGCCGGGATCGAGTTGTCCCAGAAGAACGCGCCCTGCGTGCCGATCGTGGACACGCCGGTCGGGAAGTCGATGTACGGGTTCGACCACGTGTTCTGCCGCGTGTAGCCCTTGAACTGCACCTGCAGGAACTCGTTCTCCAGCGTGGTGGTGTCCATCTGCCAGAACGTCATCGGGAAGATCCAGCGGACGTACCGCGGGTTCGAGTTCTGCGCGTCGCCGACCCACAGGTCCTGCCACGCCTCCAGCGCGCTCGGAGGCTGCGTCGGGTTCGAGCACGACACCTGGATCGGGAACGACGCGCCGATCAGTTCCGTGGACGCGTTCGTGAGGATCGTGGCGCCGGTCAGCATCTCGTACAGCCCCGGCTCCAGCGCGGCCATCTGCAGCGTCAGGTTGTACCGCAGCAGCTTGTCCGGGCCGCGGTACGACGCCTGCACGCAGTCGCAGCCGCCGATCAGGTTCTTCTCCTCGCCCTCCTGCAGCGACGGGTCGATGGTGAGCATCATCGGCTTGTCGCTGACGTAGTGGTTCGAGGGTGGTGCGACGATCGAGCCGGTGCTGCTGAGCCGCGTCAGGCGGATGCGGCACAGGTGGATCGGGGACGGGCAAAGGTTCGCCATGGCCTGTCAGCCTCCTACGGCGTGGTCTGGTTGCGGTCGATGCGGACGGCCGCTCGGAGGCACTGGTCGAACGCGACCACGTACTGCCGTTCGGCGTAGATCGTGTAGTTGTTCAGCGTGCGGTCGAGCGCTTCCGCGGCCGTCTCCGGCAGCAGCACTGCCTGCGAGCGGAAGACGCTCGGCTTCGTGGTGGCGTAGATCCACTCGACCGTGCCGGCGTTCGCGGCCTGGCCGGTGGGCTCCTTGCCCGTGTACCCCGCGCCGGCCACGACGGGCGTGCCGAGCGGTGTGCGCAGCACCCCGTCGCCCTCGTCCTCCAGCAGCCGCTGCGATGCCATCGCGACGGCCATCCGCCGGCTCATGTGGATCACCGCATCCCGGACGATGACGCCCTCCAGGATCGCGAGGCCGTTCACCAGGTTGGTGGTGGTGGCGCCGTTCGGGAGCGTCGGGCCGGTGGTGGTGAGGTGCGGGTTGTTCGGCTGGATGCCGCCCTCCCAGAACTCAAGCTCCACCTGCTGCGGCTCGTACGCCTCGAACGCCACCATCGCCCGGCGGCGGTACTCCTCGTCGTCGTTGCCGATGCCGCGCATCGTGCACGTCGCTGCGAGGTACACCGTGAACGCCCCGAAGTCCGTCGGCGCGGTCTGCGTCGAGGTGGTCTTCGGGACGACCACGGTGGCGCACTGGTCGAACTTCTTCGCCGGCCCGCACGGGTACGCGTAGTACCCGACGCCGTTCTCGAACCGCACGTCCGTGAGCGGTTCGAGCTGCGCGACGCTGAGCAGGTTGTACGGCAGAGCCGACGGCGCGACCCCGTCGAACTGTGCGGGTGCACTGAAGACGGTCACTCAGTCCTCCAGTCGTGTCGTCGGCTCTGCCACGTCCGTTACCGCTACGGACCGACCGCGCAGCTGAGGGTGCGCGGCAGGGTGACCTCACCGGTCGCGCAGACCGGGCTGGTCACCTTCAGCGACTCGAACCCCAGGAACGCGACGTTCTCGAACGCCTCCCCGAAGATTTGGTAGTCGTTGGTCGAGTTGAGCGTCGAGTCGCGCACGATGCCCAGTTCCAGCACACCGGCGTCGAGGTACATGAAGCTCCCCTCGGGGAACAGGTACCAGACGCAGTTCGTCGGGAACCCGAGCAGCGCGGACGCGCCCTGGGCACCGAAAATCTGCGACGCGCCGGTCTGGCCGTCCTGGTAGAACGTCGCGGCGATCCCGCGCGCTCGCAGCCAGTTGACCAGGTCGTCCTTCGTGGCCTCGAACCGGTCGAACTGCTGGCGCAGCAGATCGACCAGCAGCAGGTCGAGCGACCAGGCGGGCAGCAGGCAGCGGAGCACCCGGTTCGGGTCCATCCGGTGCCGGTTCCGCTGGCCGGCCGCGGCCGTCAGGATCTGGCCGAGCAGCGTGTTCGCCGCGCCGCCGACCTGGGTGGCGGTGACCTGCGTGGACGCGGCGTTGATGCCGTCCAGCAGCGCGATCTCCGCGATCCGGGCGAACGCGGCCATCGTCAGGCCGGTGAACTGATCGACCTGCTCCGGCCACGCCCGCGTGCCGAGGTTGCCGAACCGCAGGCAGTGGAAGATGATCGCGACGTCCACCTCGGTCTGCGACGGGCACGCGACCGTCTGGCACGACTTCGTGGCGCTCGTGCCGCCGATGCCGTCGTTCGCGGCGGTGATGCGGCCGACGCCGGTGGTGACCGCTGCGAGGCTCGGCGGCGCCATGAACCGGATGCCGCCACGATCCGCGTTGAACCGCGGCAGCGCGTCGCGCACCGGCCGGCCCGCCTCGGACTCCATCATCAGGTCGTAGTACGGCGTGACCGGGGCGCACAGACCACCGGACGCGACCAGCGCCTCCTCCCCGACGACAGCCTGGATCTTGTTCCAGTTGCCGACCGGGTCGTCCGGCGTCAGCCGCCGCTCGGGCACGTCCGACCAGTCCGTGTGGATCGTCGCGAGGGTGTGCTTCTCCTCGGTGACGCCCTCCGGGATGAACTGCCAGCTGCGCCGCTTGTTGATCATCGCGCGGCTGAGCTGGTCGCGGTCCATCGTCTCGCCCATCGGCACGCCGATGCCCTCGGCGCTCGCGACCATCGCGCCGACCGGCCGGCGCACCGGGGTGTTCTTCTTCGCGCGGGCCGGAGCGGGCCGGCGCATCGGGACGGGCGGCTGGCTCGCGCCGCCGGCCGCGACCGGGACGGGCTCCTCGACGACCTCGGCATCCTCGACCTCGGCCTCCGGGGCGGGGTCGGGCGCCGGCTCGGGCTCGGGCTCGTCGGGGGCCGGCTCGGGCGTCGGCTCGTCGTCACCTTCGGCGTCCGCCGTCGGCTCGCCCACGGCGCGCGCTGCGAGCGCCGCCATCGACGCCTCGACCTCCGCCGCCGCCTCCTCGCGCTGCGTGATCTCGGCGCGGAGCGACTCGATCCCGACCACGGCCTGCTCGGTCGCGGCCAGCACCTCAGCCGCGGTCAGCTCGCCGGTGTCCGCCTCGCCCTTCGCGACGGCGTCCACCTGGCCGACGAGCTTGTCCAGGAGCGCCTGCAGCTCCTCGACCGACAGTGCCGCGATGTCCTCGGGCAGCTGCTCGTAGATTTCCATCAGGGGGTCTCCCTACACGTACGGGTGAACTCCGAGACGGACTACGCCGCTCCCACGTGCCGGCGCTAGGGCCGGACCGACGCGTGGGACGCTATCAGATGCGTCGGGCGACGACCACGATCGCCACCACGATCAGCACGAACACGAGGATCGCGAACAGGCTCATCGGCCGAACCGCCCGAGCACGACCAGCAGCAGGGTGATGCCGGTGATGACCAGGCTCAGGATCTCGAACGTGTGAAGCTCCATGCGCGCCTCCCTCGGTGCCGCGTTATCCCCGCGGCGAGCGTTCCCTGAACTGCCCGGGTCGGCGGGAGCAGGCCGGTGCGCCACCGACCCGGGCGCCGACAGGCTACGCGACGGGGAAGATGAAGCTTCGGTTCCAGGGGGAGACAACGCGAAGCGGATGCGTGACTATAGGTGCATGGCCACCGCAGTCAACGCCCACCACCCCGAGGTCGCGAGGGCCGCGCAGGCCGGCATTCGCCCCGCGATCTGGATCGTCGCGTGTGGCAAGGCGAAGCGGTCGCTGGTCAGCCGGGCGCGCGACCTCTACACCGGCCACCTGACGAGCCTGCAGATCCGCTTCGCGACCACCCGCGGCGGCGTGTTCGGCGGCACCGCGGCGGCGATGATCGCGTCCGCCCGGTACGGCCTGGTGGACATGGACACCGAGGTCGCCCCGTACGACGTCACGCTGAACGACTTCACCGCCGACCAGATCGCACTGTGGGCGCAGCTGGTCGCCGCACAGGCCGCCGAGCGCGGCATCGCCGGCGCCACCGTGTACGTGATGGGCGGCGCCCGCTACACCGACGCGCTCCGCGCCGCCGGGTTCCAGGTCGCGAACTTCGACACCCCCGCCTCGAACCCGTGGCTGACGCGGGCGAAGTTCATGGGCGAGCGCAAGTCGGCGCTGACCCGCCTGCTGGCCGCCTAGGACACGGACGGGGCGCCCCCCCGAGGGACGCCCCGTCGTCGCGGTCCAGCCCATGGAAGGGGACGAGCGTGAGACTACTCCTCGTCGAGGACGAGGTCGAGCACCTGCAGCACGTGCTGCTGCTCAAGCTCCCCCGTCGCCTCCCCACCGTTGCGCTTCGCCTTCTGCCGGCGCGAGTCGATGATGCCGGTCACGGTCAGTTCCATCGGCTTGCCCAGCTTCCACCGCTGCACCGCGCTGCGAGCGACACGGATGCGACCGGTGACGATCACGTACTCGTCGGTGACGGGCATCCCGTCGATCTTGAGTTGCTTCCCGGCCGGTGGGTCGGCCGGCACCTCGGGCGCGTCTGCGGGCGGCTCGGCCACCGCTGCGAGGTCTGCCATGGTCGCTCTCCCTTCGTCGGGGTTCCGGGTCGAGCATAGCGCCCGCACCCCCCCGTGCCGCTAGGGCTGCAGGCCCACCACGTACGTCCGGTAATCGCGGTACGAGCCGTACCCGGTCACCTGCGCACCAGCCTCGACCAGTCCCGCCAGCAGCGCGCCGGCCTGGTCGCGGTTGCACCGGATGCGCACCTCCGGCACCGGCGGCTCGACGGTCGTGCCCGGCGCGCCGTACGTGACGGCCTGCCGCCACCCCATCGCGTACGCGGTCGCCTCACGAGCGTTGAACCGCCACGCGGTCGCGACCTCGCTGATGTCCAGGAACGGCGGGTCGGTGACGTGCGTTGCCTCAGCCACGGATGGCTCCTCTCTGCCCCCGGAAGGGCGGTAGGTGTAGGGCCGGCGCCGAGAGCGATTATGGGAACCCGGTGGCGCCGACCCGACACCACGGTACACCACGGGCCGACCGGAGGGCCGACGTGCACAGCTCGGAGATCACCCGGCCAGAACGGCTGCCTACGGCCTCTCGGCCCGCACCGCGAGTCTACAGGCCCCGCGTCCAGTCGATCACCGCCGGCGAGTGCTCGCCGATGAAGCACGACGCGTACCGCGGCCGGCCCTCCCGATGCCCGAGGATCACGCTCGGAGCTTCCTCGTCGTGCTGCACCAGGTTCGGCACCGTCAGCCACACCTCCAACCCGCGCCGCCGGCGCCAGTCGCCGACCACCTGGTCATCCGCGATCGGCCGGCCCACGTCCCCCTCGGGCGCAGTCGCCAGGTCCGCTGCGAGGTCGCGCGGGTACGCGAGCGCCAGCGTCGGCACGAACGGCTCGCCGGGGTGCAGCGGCGACCACGCGGTGCACGTGGACGCGTTCGCGACCAGCGTGGTGGCGGACGCGTGTGCGAGGTCGTTCACGAAGAAGCTGATGATGCTGGTCGGCCGGTGCCGGATCGCTTCCACCACGGCCCACAGGAACCGCCGGCCCGGCAGCACGTCGTCCTGCAGGATCAGGTAGTGGGTGCACCACACCGGCAGCCGCTCCAGGCACGCGCGGTACGTGCGCCACGGCGACACGTTCATCGCGGTCTGGATGGTGCCGTCGTGCGAGCGGCGCGCCTTGTGCGTGTCCGGGTCGGGGTCGGTCACCACCCGGATGTACCGCACGCGCGGGTCGGCGCCCATCGCCTGCAAGAGTCGCGGCGGCAGGTGCGGTCGTGACGGGTGGTGCATGATCGCGCCGGCCAGCTTCACGCGCCGGCGCGGCCACACCTCACCCATGTGCGCGGGCGGCCAGCTGCGCCAGCGCGCCCGGCCCGAGCGCGCGGGCACGCAGGTCGGCCATCGCCCGGTGGTGCGCCGCGACGCGCTCCGGGGTGACGATGCCGGCCGCGACGAGCGCCAGCGTCTCGTACTCGCCCTCCCCGACACTCGCTGCGAGCGCGCGCTGGCGCGGCACCGGGAACCCCGGCACGTTCACCGCCAGCAGCCCGACCATCTCCAGGTGCCCGTTGATCGGGCGCCAGTCGCCCGACACCGGCGCCGCGGTCAACTCGCGCACCCGGCTCGCGTCCACGTCCGCGCGCAGCGCGCCGCACACCCACGGCCCGTGCCGCCCGTCGCGAGCTACCACGTCCGCGACGGCGGTGCCGGTGTGGTCGTAGTGCTCCAGCGTCTGCTGGCGGCTCGCGCGCAGGTCCGCGTGGCCGGTGCCGACCGTGATCTTCCCGCACGCCACGCGCGTGCCCTCGGCCGTCACCACCTCGCCGAGGTTGAAGTACGCGTACCCGGACTGCGACTTCGGCGGCGTCGTGCAGCCCGGCAGGCCGATGTGGCACGTGCCGAACAGCGCCGCGTGGCCGTACACCTGCCCATCGTCCGTCACGGTCAGCGGTGTCGGCTCGTCCGGCTCGGGCATCTCGAACCACGCAGCGGGCGGCGCGGTCGGCACCAGGCCGGCGCCTGCGGCCGTTACACCCTCCAGAGGGGGTAGGCCCGCCCCGGGCGCCGGAACGCGCGCAGGCGCCGGCAATGGCGCCGTTGCGCCCGCGCTGGCCGCGACCCCGGTCTGCAGCGGCCGGGTGATGCGCAGCGTGAGCGGCTTCCCCGCCGCCGCCGCGACCGGCTCCACGTTCTGGATGGTCGCGTCGTCGAACGCCTGGAACGGGCAGATGGTCGCGCCCAGGATCGTGCCCTTCACCACCACCATCACGCCGAAGAACATCAGCTCCAACTCGTCCATCGGCGGGCCGTCATAGTCGGCCGGCTCCTCGAACTCGACCTCCTCCACCGCCAGGTCCACGCTGATCCCTCGCAGCGTCCCGTCGCCGACCATCGCCCGGATCTTCTGGCCGTACTCGCCCGCGTCGTACACGCCGCGCCCGACGATCTCGCCGCTCGTCATCCGCTCGATCTCGTCGATCCGGCCGGCGACCTCCGCACCGTCATGGCCGGGCGCGGTGACGGTCTGCGCCATCAGCGTCAACGGCAGGTCGCGCCAGTCGAGACTGTTCGGCGCCATCCGGCGCATGTCGGCCGTGTCCACGCCCTCCAGCACGAGCACCGCCTGCCACCGGCCCGGCCCTTCCGGGTCGTCGTCCACCGCTGCGAGCGGCTGCATGTCGCGCACCTGGAACTTCAGCTTGCCCATGGGGTTCGTCCCTCCTGCGATGAGGCCGCCGGCCTGCTCAGTGTACGTAACGGTGCAGCGGCAGTGGATGACCTCATCCCCCGGGCCGCTCGGATCGCCGGGGTACTGCATCGACGAACCACCGACGGTGAAGAACCCGTTCAGCGGCACCGTCTGCCCGTTCGCCTGTGCGTGCGTCGGCCGCGTCCGGTGATCCATCGTGGCGTACCACGTCTTGAAGATGCGCAGCGGGTCGTGGCCCTGCGTGTCCCTGCGCATCGACCCGTCGTCGTTCAGGCTGGTGCCGTTCAGCACCGACGCCAGCCGCACGCTCGCGCCGTTCACCGCGCCGATCATCTCGGTGCTCGCGATCATCGTGGAGCGGTACTTCGACACGCCCCCCATCGCGCGCGCCACGCGCCGGCTCGCCTTCGGGATCGACTCGCCGAAGTCGTACGCCTCCTGCAGCTGCACCATCACCTCGCGCCGCGTGGTCTCGATGATGCTGGTGATGTGCTGCCCGCGGTCGGTCAGCACCTCCCGCACGAGCCGGTTGCGCACCGCGAAGCTGATGCCGGACTCGGCACCCATCTCGACCAGCAGCGCGTTGATCGCGTCCCAGTGCCGCGCGACGGCCGCTGCGATGATCGCGCGCTCCGTCGGCAGGTGCAGCACCTCGTCCTTGTCCGGCAGGAAGAACGGCGGCTCGGCCGCCGCCGCCAACCCGAGCGGCTGCACCCGCTGGAAGTTCCGGATCGCGTCGCGACTCATCCGCCGGATCTGGCCCTGCCAGAACCGCTCGAAGGTCGGCAGGTAGTCCGTGCACGCGGCCGTCGCATCCGCCACGCTGGCGGTGAACGCCGCGAGCCGGCTCATGTCACGCCCATCTCCGCGACCGCCAGCAGCTTCGCTAGCTCGAGCGGAACCTCACCCGGCTCCGGGTCGAGCAGCGTGTCGCGGGCGTACTCCTCGCAGGCCCGCACGATCTGCTCCACCACCTGCGGCGGCACGCCCCACTTCCCGAGCCGCCCGGCGAAGCACTCGGCGCCGCCAGCCACCAGTTGATCGGGGGTGCCGGCGACCGTCGGCAGGCTCCCACTCAGCGCGATCTGCAGCGTGCACGCCACCTGCTCGTTCGGCACGTACCGGATCACGTCCGCGTACGTCGGGTGCTTCTGCAGCTTCGTCCGGATGCGGCTGCCGGCCAGCTGCCGGCACCGGTCCACCATCAGCGACGCGGTGGCGCGGACGCGGGTGGCGTTCTCCTCCGGGGTGCCCTGCCCGATCTTCGTGTCGCGCGGCACCGGCGCGTCCTGGCGTGGTGGCGTCTGCTGCGCACCCGGACCGGTCGCAGCGGCGCGGGCGAGGCGCGCGTCGATCTCGGCCTGGTCGGGCTTGTCGTCCTCCGAGAACCCCGCCTCGTTCCGCAGCGTCTCGCCCTTGAGCTCCAGCCGGTCGTACAGGCGGATCGCGTCGCCCGACTTGTCGGGGCGGCGCACCACGTCGGACGGGTCGTACCCGATCAGGAACTGGTCCCAGTCGGCGACGCCGGCCTTCTGCAGGCTCGGGCGGTAGTACGCGCTGGAGAAGTCCGACACCATGTCGTCAGCGACGGGCTCGACGTGCGCCTTCCACGAGTCTTCATCGATCTGCCACGCCGTCCAGTGGTTCGCGTCGGTGACGCCGAGCAGCACCTCGGGCGGCAGGTCGAGGCCGAGCGCGATCCGCTCGATGCACTCGCGCCGCTCGGACTGCTGCACGCTGCGAAGGTCCGGCTTCGCGAGGGACAGGTGCCGCACCTTGTCCAGCAGGTCGGCCTGCCCGCGCACGATCATCGGCACCACCGCGGACGCGCTGCCCTCGTCGCCGATCGGTGCAGTCATCGACTCCGTCAGGTCGCGCATGAACGGGTCGTTCTGCGCGTTCTCGTCGGCAGCAGGCCCGGCCACTGGCAGCGGCGACAACTCGTCCGGCAGCAGGATGATGCCCGGCCCCGCCGCGCGGCTGCGCGCGTTCGAGCGCACCGCCAGCGACAGCACCAGTAGCTCCTCGCACTCATCCAGGACAGCCTTCATCGGGCCGTCGGCGAGGCCGCTGTACGCCGGGTGCTTCTTCCACAGCCGCCACGCGACGGCGGTCTGCTCATCGGTCGGCTCGAAGTCGTCCGCGCCGGCGTCCAGGTACTTCTCCGGCTGACGCTGATCCGGCTGCCGCTTGCGCAGGTACGCCTGCCCGTCGAACTCCAACTCGAACGGCGACAGCATCTCCCACACCTCGACGCCGTCCACCAGGCTGCAGAACAGGTACCCCTCGCCGCACAGGAACCGGAGCCGGCCATAGCCGCCCTGTAGCTCCTCCCGGCCACCGCCCGGGTCTTGCATCCGCTCCAACAGCGACACCGCCAGCGGATGGTCGGTGACCTCCGCGATGCCCTCCTCGTTGTACCGCATCGCCTGCAGGCGGAGCTTCGCGAGGGTGCGGCTGTAGAACTGCGACGCGTACCAAATCTCGCCGAGCGAGTCGTAGTACCCCATCGCGTCCTTCTGCCACTGCGGACGCTTGCGCTTCCCGCCGGTGTTCTCACCTGCAGCTGCGAGCCGGATCTTCGCGGCCGACGCCAGCACAGCGCCGAGCACGCGGTTGCGCGCCACGTGCTACGCCTCGGACGCGGCAGGCTCAGGCTCGGGTGCCGGCGCCTCAGCGGGGCCGGTCCAGAACGTCGCCGGGTTGTCCAGCCCGCGCGGGCCGGACGTGTCCTGCGCGTCCTGCTGCACCCCCGGAGGGGGCGTTGGCGTCCACGTCGATCCACCGCATCCGCATCCCACCGGGAGGCCTCCTACGCGTCGAGGTTCTTCACGACCAGCCCCACCGTGGCGCTGACCGCGAAGGGCGTACAGGCGATGAGCGTAGCATTCGGCCACCCCAGCCATGCGAGCCACACCACGACGCTGATCCAGAACCCGAGGCACCAGGGACACGTCAGGAACAGCATCCACTCGGGCCGGTCGTATCGCGACCCGACCCGGCGCCCCTCGTTGCGATGGCTACCGTGGTGGTGCCCTGTGAGGCGTGAACGGATCGGGTCGGTGATGGAGTCCCACCCGATCAGCCTGGTGAAACGCATCGCTGCGAGGGCCAGCAGGATGAACTCCCACGGCGCCGGCACGTTCGTCACGTGTGCGTCCCCGTGACGTACACCAGGCCGGCGTCGTACGGGAAGTCCCGCAGCGAACCATCCGCCAGCCTGACGGTCACCTTGTGCGACTCCAGGTCCACCACGACACCCATCCGGTACACCACCTCGTCCATGACCTGCACGGCGATCGGCACGAGCACCGTCTGCCCCCTGATCACCAGTCCACCAGCCAGAACGTCACGAGCACCGCGAGCACCGCCGCGACGGCGAACACCCACAGCGCCCACTCCGGGATACGATCGATCGGGTCACGCACGGCTGCGCTGCTTCTGCTTCCGCACCCGCATCCTGTGCACCCGATCGCGCTGGACACGCTTCGCCATCCCGAACGACTTGCCCGGGTCGCCGTTCGTCTTCACGAACTCGACCCAGGTGGTGTAGAGCTTCCGCCGGCGCCGCCGGTTCCGCGCTCGGTGCTCAGCCGACATGCGCGCCATCAGACGGTCGGGTCGGGTAGCTCGTCCGTCGCCTCGGACACGCCGCCGGCGTCCGTCAGCACCGAACCGCCGTCGCACCACACGGTCTCCACCGGCCACTCGCCCGACCCGTCGGTGTGCGGGTACGTGTGCGCCGCGTGCTGCTGCAAGCGGCCACAGCGCCGCGCCCGCACACCCTCCGGCTGCGGCTCGCCGGCGGCCTCCCCGGCGGCGTCGAACGCGTCCAGCAGCGCGCGCACCTGGTCACGCTCCGACCTGTCCATCACCACGTGCACCACCGCCGTCGGGATCGGGATCACCTGCGGCCCCTGCGGCGTGCCGATCGGCAGGCCGCTCACGCACGCCACCTCCAGCACCATCACGCCCTGACTCGCACCACCCTCCGGGCCGACCGCGCCGAGCTTGTACTGCTCACAGAGGATCTTGAACACCGGTTCCCTCCAGTCGTTCCTGCCATAGCTCGAAGTCCGACGCGATCACGGCCGGCAGGCCGTACCGTGGACACGGCACCCCCACCCGGCCGTCCCGCTCGAACAGGTCGATCTGTCCCCGCCGCACGGCGTCCAGGTGCGTGTCCTCGTGCAGGTGCGGCGCGTCCATCTCCGGATGCGCCGCCTCCCGCAGTTTGTGCCGCATCGCATCAGCGCCGCCCATCCACGACAGGTGCCACCCGTAGTACGAGATGTCCTGGCCGGGCGGCACCTCGATCCGCATCCCCGGCATCCGCCGGATCGTCTCCGGGTCTTCACCGCAGTGGCCGTGCCAGTACGTGTGGTCGCCGCAGTCGTGCATCGCGCCGCCGCGGTACAGCCGCGCGATCACGTGCAGCGGGAACGCCCACCGATGCGTCAGCGACCCGACGTGCATCGTCAGCGGCGGTAGCGTCACCATGTCCCACCCCTCCGCCGAGTAGCCGCCGATCAGCGCGCCGCGCACGATCTCGTCCAGGTCACTCAGGCACACCACGTCGTTCGTGCCGACGTCCTGCATCCCGTCCAAGAGCGCCGCGCGCTGTGCCTGCTCGCGTGCCCACCTGGTGGGGTCGCCGAACCCCTGGAACGGCGTCGGGTACAGCTTCGTCCCGTCGTGCTCGACCACCCGGATCTCAGCGCCGGCGACCTTCGCGTCGGCCACCAGCTGCTGGCCGCGCTCCGTGTCGGCGAGCCACGCTCGCAGCGTGTACGGCTTCGGCGTGCCCGCGTACGTGCGGTCCGACTCGGAGAACACGAACACGTCCACCCATCGCATCTGCTCGCGCACCTTCACTTCCAGCACGTCGAACTCGTTGAAGAACGGGCTGACGCTCCACTTACGGACGGCCGTCACCAGCGCCGTCCGATCAGCAGCGCGTGGACGCCGTAGCCCGAGGTCGGCAGGATGATGCACCGCACGTCACCCGAGCCGCGACGCGCGAACGGACACCGCTTCGAGCGCGCCCTCATCGCTCGAAGTTCCCCGACGCGAGGCCGTGCGCCAGCAGCCCACGGCAGAGCAGGCACGCACCGTCGAACGTCGCATCCTCACCACGGCACACCTGCTCACGTGCCGACCCGAGCGGCCGCCACCGCACCCGCACCACCCACAGGTTCGACCCGCCCGGCGCGTGCGGCGCGTGCACCTGCATCGTCCCCTCCACCGTCCGCACGAACTGCAGCAGACCCTCCAGCGCCTCGTGCGTGCCGGCCACATGCGCGTTGCCGTGCATCGCGATCTCGGCCGGCACGTCGCGCGGGTCTACCAGGTGCACCTCGTCCACATGCTCGGTGTCGTGCACTTTCAGCGCGGCGAATTCGTGCGAGCACGGGAGCTTCTCATCCGCGCGCTCCCAGTCGAGCCAGGACGTCGCGTTGTCCTGCGCATACGCGTTGTTGTTGCCATGCTGCGTGCGCCCGAACTCGTCGCCCGCGGTCAGCATCGGGACGCCGCGCGACAGGAAGAGCGTCGCGAGCAGGGCGCGGATGTCGCGATCGTGGGCGGCTTCGATGCCCTGATCGCGGGTCGGACCTTCGGCGCCGCAATTCCAACTGTGATTGTCGTTCTCGCCGTCGCGGTTGTCCTCGCCATTGGCCTCGTTGTGCTTGCGCTCGAAGGAA
>Ga0207674_10000398_pt1 | contig 56288 bp, 53 predicted proteins | sample KBSCornC72_FD_184303 | JGI IMG/M metagenome (GOLD analysis project Ga0207674, IMG submission 184303) | Corn rhizosphere microbial communities from Kellogg Biological Station, Michigan, USA - KBS Corn C7-2 (SPAdes) (version 2) | ecosystem: Host-associated > Plants > Roots > Rhizosphere > Soil ... | reverse complement strand
TGGCCACGGCCAGCGGCTGGAGCTCCTCGGTGGTCTCGACCAGGATCGCCCGGTCCGCCCCGAGCGCCAGCGCCGTGCGAAGCGTCTCCTGCGCCGCGGCCGGGCCGCACGAGACCGCGACGACCTCGGTCGCGATACCCTTCTCCTTGAGCCGGACGGCCTCCTCGACGGCGATCTCGTCGAAGGGATTCATGGACATCTTGACGTTAGCGGTTTCGACCCCGGACCCGTCCGGCTTGACCCGGACTTTTACGTTGAAGTCGATTACGCGTTTGATGGCTACGAGTGTACGCATGGCGCGATTATAGAGGGCCCCGCTCCCCATTTAACCCCTTGCTTGCGCAGGCCGGAGGCTCGCCGGATTGCGAGGCCGGGTAGACTGCTTGACACTCCTAACAGACATTCGCGGCAACGTTCGCAGTTCGTCTATCTGACTTTCAACGCAACCAACAAGAATCCCGTCCTATCCAAGCGCCCGCTATTCAGCGCCGTCAAGACGGTATTGATTTCGTCGGTTAATGCATCGACCTCGTCGACGGTTGGTAGAGGTCGCGGTGGCTTGTCATCACCGATCAGGAATTGGCCTCCATCAAGCTCTTGAGCCCATAGCTCGTGGAGCATTTCATTGCGCCTGGTCGTTGCAACGCGCGCGCGTTCCAACAATTGTCGTAGCTGGTGAAGCACAGCAGACGACTCGCCAAACCGCTTGTCGCTACATCATCGATTTGCCTGCGCAAACGCCAATTTTGAGTCAGCTTAGTCACCGCAAGACCCTCGGTTACCGTCTTTCCGGTCAACGTCTTGATCGTCATTCGCAGCACATAATCCAGATGCGAGTGGCGAATGGCCATCCGACCTAGGGCGGCGAGCAAAATCTGATTATCGGGCACCCGGAATGTGACAATTCGCGACATAAGGACGACCGCGTGGTCGCGTCAAACACGTGAACGCCATCCAGTCTATATGTTGTGACGGCGCCGTCCGCGTTTGGCCCAAGACAGACGTGGCCCAGGGACGCCCCAAATTTATTCGGCGACTAAACCACATTCGCACTTCAGTGCCCTTAATCGAGAAAGTCCACGGCGTCAGCGATGTGACGTAGCGCTTCGTTTCCCAACTGACTAACCTCGCCGTCTATCAGCACGGCCCGGCCAGGGCACAACATCGTCCTGACCTGTTGAAACAGCACCTCAGGGAACTCGACACGCTGTAACCCGCCATCTACTTCAAGCACGACGATCCTAGACCGCCTCGTACCGTCTCCCGTCGCCATGTCATCGATGTCAGCAATTTCGCCGCGAAAACTAAATGTCAGCATTCGGAAGCGGCGCCCTTAGCGACAAACGTCCATCCAACCTTGGACGCGGTGCTTGGCCGCCTAGTTGGAGAACGGGAGCCGTTCACCCGCCTTGCCGGCGCCTACCAGACATGTCCGGCGACCGACGTACAGCGTCGGCGGGTGGCGCTAAAGGGAAAACTCGCGCCGCTATTTGGAACGAGTAATGTTGAAGACGGCAGCCCAAGTGGTTCCATAGCCTAGAAACTTCCGTATGTTGTGATTGTAAGTCGCTGATTCTGCGCTATAGTGATGGACCATAGTAGATTTTTGCCAGCCTCGTTGGTGGGCCGCGGGCCCGCGGCATAAACCTTGCTGATTGCCATGCGGCCTCTAGGTAAGCCCACGTCTAAGTCCATGACCAGCCTCAGTTTCATCCGAAAGAGACTGAAGGATAGACCGGACAGCGAGCACGAGCAGGCGCTGTTGCGGATTGGCATTGTCGGCTGTTTGTTGGCCTATATGGCGCTGTTCCATGGCGCGCCGCAAAACTGGACGCCCACCCAGGCAGCAACCGTTTACGGCGTAGGAATCTTCTTCGCCGTCGGCTTGGCGATCTTCGCGGCTATCTGCATATTCCCCGCGCCCAACGTGCCCCGACGCCTCGTCGGGATGCTCGTCGACAGCTGCAGCGCCACCTGGTACATGTGGATAGCGGACGAGTACGGCGTCGCGATGATGGGCGTCTATCTGTTCATCACGTTCGGCAACGGTTTCCGCTATGGCCGGCGCTATCTGTTCGGATGCCAAGCGCTGTGCTTGGTCGGCTTCCTCCTAGTTCTCGCAACGTCGTCTTACTGGACATTGCATCGGGCGGCGGGTATCGGCCTGCTTTTGGCACTCGTGATCTTGCCGCTTTACGTATCAACGCTTCTAAAGCGCATCCAGGAGGCTCGAGCCAAGGCCGAGGAGGCAAACAATGCAAAGACCGCGTTTCTGGCCAACATGAGCCACGAGATGCGGACGCCGCTCAACGGAATCGTTGGCACGGTCGACTTGCTAAGGGCAACGGAACTTAGCGATCAGCAGGGAGAGCTGATCAAGTTGTTGAAGCACTCGATCTCTGTACTTCGCTCGCTCGTCGATGACGTCCTTGACATTAGCAAGATCGAAGCCGGACGGCTCACCGTCGAGGTGGCGAGCTTCGACCTTCATGCGACGATCAACGCCCTCGTGCAGCTGTTGCGACCCCATGCGAAGGCGAAAGGCCTCAACCTGCACGCGTCGATCGATCCGCAGCTTGACTATCAATTGCGCGGAGACTCCCATCATCTTCGGCAGGTGTTACTCAACCTAGTCGGCAACGCGATCAAGTTCACCGAAAAGGGTGACGTTGCACTGTCCGCGCATTTGCTCGGCGAATCCCCGGAAGGTGTCACAGTCCGATTCGAGGTTCGTGATACGGGCATCGGCATATCGGAGAAAGCGCTTCCCCGCATCTTCGAACGCTTCGTGCAGGCCGATCAGTCGACAACGCGAAAATACGGCGGGACGGGCCTCGGCACGACAATCGCCAAGCAACTCGTCGAACTGATGGGTGGAACCATCGGCGCCGAAAGCATGCTCGGGGAAGGAAGCGTATTTTGGTTCGAATTGCCCCTCTTGCGCGACGCCGTTGCAAGCGAGGCGCCGCCGAGCACCGAGCCCTATGACGACCGGGTGACCTTGCTCATCGCAGATGCGGCGGCAGCCGAGAAATTCACCGGTCGATTGAGGGCAATTCCCGAAAATGTACAAACCGCGGATCCATCTTCGCTTGCACCCGCGCTCGACCGCCTCAAGTTGGAAGGACAGGTGCTGCACGCGCTTGTAGCTGCTTGCAGCGTGGATGATGCTTGCTCCGCATTTGCGGCGGTACGCCAGAGGTTCGGCGAACGGGCCGTTGCGCTGATTCATATCGCGCAAGAACCTTTGTCAGTGGTTGATAGTGCACGGCTGAAGAGCATTCCCGGCGCATGTACTCTGGGAGCTAACGCGTCTTCGCGAATCATCGCCAATGCGATCCACGCCGCGGTCGCCGGCAGCGAAGAGGAAGCAGAGCATGCGGACCGTCTACATCAGGTACTCGCAAGTGACCGCAAAGCATTGACGATCTTGGTCGCCGAAGACAACACGACCAATCAAGCCATCATCTCGCAGCTCCTCGAGAGGGCGGGCCACACGGTTCTGCTTGCATCCGATGGCGAAGAAGCGCTGGACGTTTATGAGACGGACCATCCCGACCTCGCGATCCTTGACTACAACATGCCTCAGCGAACTGGTGTCGAGGTGATCAAAGCAATCAGGGCGATGGAAGTCCCCGGAGACCATACACCAGCGATTATCTTGTCCGCCTCCGTGACTCCTCAAGCCATGGAAACCGCGAGGCAAGCCGGTGCCGACGACTTCGTTGGAAAGCCGTTCGACGCGGCACTGCTCCTGGAGCGGATAGATGAACTCTCAAAAGACTATCGCCCCCGCGGACCGAAGCCACGCGAACAATCGGGGCTGCGCGCACCGGCGGCGCCGAGAGCACCAATATCCGTCGATCATGACCTTGTGAGCGCTGATCGGCTCCAGCAGCTTGAGGACATAGCTCGCGACTCAGGATTTCTACTGGAACTCTTGCGCGGCTTTCGGTCCGACGTCGATGGGCTGCTCACCAAGATCGACGCTTCCATCGCAAACAACAGAGTCGACGATCTACCGGATCTGCTGCACACGCTAAAGGGCGCAGCCGTTGGCGTCGGAGCGACGCGCCTGGCGGCCCTGTCTAAAGACATGGAAGGGTTGCCGTTAGAAACGGAATCGGCCGCCTGGAAGCGCAAGGCAGCCGATCTTAGAAACGCTTACACCGCGACGTTGCAGTTTCTAATGCGCTATATGCAAGCTGAATATGGGGTCGCGCTGTAGATTGATCGCAATAAGCGGTCCGTCAAGCGACCGCCCTCATTGGCTCGTAAATCCCTTCGATTGCGACCGCTTCTTCTTCCGACGAACTCATCAGACGGTCTTGTGCCTTCACCAAACGCGCCATCATCCGCAGATCGCGTGTCTCGAGGTTCATTGCCGCGCTCACCCAGACGTCGACGATGGACTTCATCTCTTCGGCTGTCACGGGTTGAAAACGACGCTTCGCCTGTGACATCGCACGGAAGGTGTTACGCCGCCGCTGCCGAGACTTGATGAGCAGTTGAGTCGTTTCCAGACCGGCACCGTCCTCGGTCAGTTCATCAACCACGCCGAAGTCGTACATTTCCTTGGCGCTGTAAACGCGGCCACTCATGACAATGTCTTCCGCCTTGCGAAGGCCGATGCGCCGGGCAAGGAGAGAAATTGCTCCCATCCCCGGGAACATGTTGAAAAGGACCTCAGGAAACGCGAACGACGCCCCTCGCTCTGCGACGATGTATTCGCTGGACAGAGCACACTCGAATCCACCGCCGAAGGCCTTGCCCTGGACCAGGCTATACGTCACGACGCCGGCGCCGAATCCATCCATGCGCCGAAGCATGTTGTCAACGCAGAGGTAGCCATACCGCGTGAGAAGACCGGCGTCCTTTCGCAGGATTGCTTGTACAAACATTGAAAGGTCGCCGCCAAGATTGAAGACGCCCGGCGTCCGGCTTCCGAAGATGGCATTTTCAATTTGGACCTGACGTCCATCGTGCATGAACCAGCCGCTATGTTTTTCGATGCGGCCTTCGAAATCGGCGACTTCGTCAAGGAATGTAGAGTTGAAGCAGGGGCGCGGCGCCGGGCGCATCCACCAATGCAGTGTCTTCGTCTCAGCGTCATAGCCAACATCGATTTGAGAAAGAAGATTTGCGTTAGCAAGCGCCGGAAACTCGACCAATGCGTTCATCGCCCCACTCCCCGTTTGAAGTAAATGGACGGCTGTCCACTTAGACACAAATGTACGCAACAAAGCGGCGATACGCTAGAGGTGCGCGGGGACGAACTTGATCCAAACTAAGGTGTTGGCGTTTTGGTATACTGCGTTTTGTCGGCTACAATCTGCCCCACCCGGCGCCATTGTCCGCCGATGAGACCCTCAGCAGGCCGAAATCGCGCCTTGTAGGCCATCTTTTGACTGTCCGCGATCCAGTAGCCGAGATATAGGTATGCGAGGCTTTGGGCGCGGCAACGCTCGATCTGCCACAAGATGCTGTAGGTACCCAAACTTCCGCCCTCAAGATCTGGTTCGAAAAACGTATAAACCGATGACAATCCATCCACCAGCCGGTCCACCAGGCTGACCATCACCAGCCGGCCCTCCTGCCGGAACTCGAACAGGTCCGTGGCCACATTGCTGTGCAGCAGGAAGTGCTGGTACTGCTCCCGGCTGTCCTGGTCCATGCCGCCGCCGGGGTGGCGCAGCCGCTGGTATCGCAGGTACAGGGCGTAGTGCTCGGCGTCGTAGGCGAGCTCGCGGCGCACGGCGGTGAGCCCGGCGTGCCGCTGCTGGGCGCGACGCTGGCTTCGGTTCGGCTTGAACGTGGCCACCGGCACCCGTACGGGCGTGCACGCGCGACAGTGGTCGCAATACGGGCGATAGGTGAACGCTCCGGAGCGGCGGAACCCGAGGCGAACGAGCTCGCTGTACACGCGCGCATCGATGAGATGACTCGGCGTGGCGACTTGCGATCGTGCGGCACGATCGGGCAGATAGCTGCAGGGATACGGCGCAGTCGCGTAGAACTGCAGGGATGCGAGCGGCAGATCGTTCAGCTTGCTCAAGACGATTCCGCGATGGTGCCGCGCGGCCATTCACGCGGCGGATCGTTGGAGTTTATCAACTCGGCGAGATGCGCTGCAAACGTGCGGCGCGGGATGGGTCGCGCACCGAGCGTGGCGAGATGCGACGTTTCCTGCTGGCAGTCGATGAGCGGAACCCCGCGGCCGCGCAGGATCGAGATCAACGCAGTCAGCGCCACCTTCGATGCATCGGTCTGGTTCGCGAACATCGACTCGCCGAAGAACACGCGTCCCAGCGACAGGCCGTACAGGCCGCCGACCAGCTCGTCGTCCTCCCATGCCTCGACCGAGTGCGCGTAGCCCGCACGATGAAGCTCGACGTAGGCGCGGATCATCGCCGGGGTGATCCACGTCCCATATTGACCCGCTCGCGGTGCCCCGGCGCAAGCCTCCACGACAGCCCGAAATGCAGTGTCCACCCGGATCTCGAATGCGCCCTGCCGCACGCGCTTGCGCAGCGAGCGCGAGGCCTTGAACTCATCGACATAGAGCACCATGCGCGGGTCGGGGCTCCACCACAATATGGGTTGACCTTCGCTGTACCAGGGAAAGATGCCGCGCCGGTACGCCGTCACGAGGCGCCGCGTACCGAGGTCGCCGCCTGCCGCAAGAAGCCCGTTCGGCTCGTCGAGCGCTCGCTCGAGCGGCGGAAAAGGCGCGTCATCGGTGAGCCAGGCAATCACGGTTTCAGGTGAGGAGCAACGCAACGCAAGCGCGCCTCGCGGGTAGAATCGTGCGACAAGCCCCGGTAGCTCAGTGGATAGAGCAGCCCCCTCCTAAGGGGCAGGTCGGACGTTCGATTCGTCTCCGGGGCGCCCACTCTCGCCGACTCATTTGGATCGTTCGCCTCATCCCGTTCGCTACCGCATCACACCCGTCGACCCGCATGCGCATCTGTTCGAAGTCGCGTGCACCGTCGACGATCCCGATCCGCAGGGCCAGCGCTTCACGCTGCCCACGTGGGTTCCCGGCAGCTATCTGATCCGCGAATTCGCGCGTCACTTCGTCAGCGTACGCGCGAACGGGCGCGAAGGCGCCGTTGCGATCGACAAGCTGGCGAAGGACACGTGGCTCGCGGCGCCGTGCACCGGGCCGCTGACGGTCGTGGCGCAAATCTACGCCTACGATGTCTCGGTGAGAACCGCGTATCTCGATCAGCACCGCGGCTACTTCAACGGCCCCAGCGTGTTCCTTTCGCCGGAAGGACGTCGCAGCGCGCCGTGCGAGCTCGTGATCGATCCCCCGCCGGATGCCCTGCGGGCGCAATGGCGCGTGGCGACGACGTTGCCGTCCGACGGCGCGCGCGCGTATGGCTTCGGACGCTATCGCGCCGACAACTACGATGCGCTCATCGATCATCCCGTCGAAATGTCGAGCTTCGCGCTCGTCCATTTCGACGCGAACGGCGTGCCGCACGACATCGCGGTCACCGGTCGGCACGACGCCGATCTCGATCGCCTGGCGGCCGATCTCGCCCGCGTCTGCCGCTGCCACATCGAGCTCTTCGAAGGGCCGGGCTCGCGGCCGCCGTTCGATCGCTACCTGTTTCAAATCACCGCCCTCGGCGAAGGCTACGGCGGGCTCGAGCACGCGTCGAGCACGAGCCTCATCTGCCGTCGCGACGAGTTGCCGCCGCGCGGAGCCTCGACGATCGGCGACGAATACCTGAACCTGCTCGGACTCGCGAGCCACGAATACTTCCATGGCTGGAACGTCAAGCGGATCAAGCCGGCGGCGTTCACGCCGTACGACCTCACCCGCGAGAGCTACACGCGACTGCTCTGGGCGTTCGAGGGCATCACGTCGTACTACGACGATCTCGCGCTCGTGCGCAGCGGCGTGATCGAGCCCGAGCGTTACCTCGAGCTCCTCGGCCGCTCGATCACGACGGTGCTGCGCAATCCGGGGCGTCATCGGCAAAGCGTGGCAGCATCGAGCTTCGATGCCTGGATCAAATTCTACCGCCCGGACGAGAACACGCCCAACGCCGTCGTGAGCTATTACGTCAAGGGATCGCTGGTCGCGCTCGCGCTCGACCTCCTCCTGCGACGAGAAGGGAAGGCGTCGCTGGACGACGTCATGCGCGCGCTGTGGCAACGCTACGGCCGGCACGGCACGGGCGTTCCCGAGGACGGCATCGAACGCATGGCCGCGGAACTCGCAGGGCGCGACCTGCACGATTTCTTCGCGCGGTACGTGCACGGCACCGACGATCCGCCGCTCGACGAATGGCTCGCGGACTTCGGGATCGATTATCACGTGCGCGCCGCGCAAAACGCAACGGACCGCGGCGGAAAGGCGGCGAGCGGCACGCCACCGCGCGCCGCGCTCGACGCCAAAGTGGGAGCCGACATGAAGCTGCTCGCGGTGTACAGCGGTGGCGCGGCGGAGCGCGCCGGACTCGCGGCGGGAGACCAGCTCGTCGCGCTCGACGCTCTGCGTGCCGGCGTCGAAACGCTGCGCGTGATGCTCGAGCGGCGCGGGCCCGGCGACGCCGTGCCGATTCACGCGTTTCGCCGCGACGAGCTCAACGAGCACATCGTCGAGCTTGCGAGCCCGGCTTTGGACACGTGCTATCTGACACTGCAGGCACATCCCGCCGATGAAATCCTCGCGCGGCGCACCCGCTGGATGAGCCCATGACGCGCGCACGATCCACGATGCACGCAGCATGCATCGCCCTCGCCCTGGTCGGGCAAGCCGGCCTTGCCGCGAACCCGCCGGAAACACGCATCGAGCCGGTGACCGACACCTATTTCGGCACGACGATCGTCGATCCCTATCGATGGCTCGAGAACCTGCAAGCACCGGACGTGCGCGATTGGTTCACGGCGCAAAACGACTACGCGCGCTCGGTGCTCGACACGCTGCCGGCGCGCACCGCCTTGCGTGACCGCATCGCGGCACTCTCGAGCACCGACGAGCGCGTGCACAACGTGCAATGGGGTGGCGACCTGCTGTTCTACGAGAAGCGCGGACCGCAGGAAGACCGCTTCAAGCTGTACGTCCGTAACGGCGTCGATGGTGCCGAGCGCCTGCTGGTCGATCCCGGCAAGTTCGACGTCGACCATCAGCCGGCTGCCATCAACTTCTACGTGCCTTCGCCCAACGGCAAGCGCGTGGCGTTCGGGATCTCGGTTGGCGGCAGCGAGAACGCGACCCTGCGCGTCATCGACGTGGCGACGGGCGGCGCTGTCGGCGAGCCCGTGCCGCGCATGGATATCGGCGACCCGGTCAGCTGGCGCATCGACGGCGGCGCGCTGTTCTACGCGCAGCTCAACGCGCTCAAGCCGGGCGACGATCCCATCGAGAAGTTCCGCAACGGCCACGTGTACGTGCGCGACTTCACCGGGCCCGATCGCGTCGTGTTCGGGCAGGGCGTCGATCCGGCGATCAAGCTCGACCCGGACGATACCGTGCGCGTGCGCTCGTACCTGTCGTCGTTCGCCCTCGCGGTCGTGCAGCACGGCAACGAGAACGAGGTCACGCTCTACGCGGCTCCGCTGTCCAAGGTCGGACTGCCGAACGCACCGTGGCAACGCGTCGCAACCGCCGCGGACGGTGTCACCGGGTTCGATGTGCGCGGCGAATGGATCTATCTCCTCACCAATGCGCAGGCGCCGCGCTACCGGGTAGTTCGCTGGTCGCTCGCAGGCGGCGAGCCGCTGGCGCTCGACCGCGCCGAAGTGGTCGTGCCCGAGAGCAACCGCGTGATCACCGGGCTGTCGGTTGCGAAGGAAGCGCTCTACGTGCAGCAGATGGATGGCGGCTACGGTCGACTGCTGCGCCTCCAGTTCAACGTGAAGGTGCCGCCGGCAAAGCGCTCCAAGAACGCCAAGACCCGCGGTGAGGCGACTGCGGCATCGCTGCCGAAGACTGCGGGTGTCGCGCGAGCGACCGAGATGGCGCTGCCGTTCGAAGGCACGATCGAGGAGCGCATCACGGACCCGATGCGCGCCGGCGCGCTGGTGCGCCTCGCGAGCTGGACGCAGGCGCCCGCGTACTTCGCCGTTCAACCTGCGAACGGCGCGTTGACGAAGCTTGCCTTGCAACCACCGTCACGCGTCGACTTCAGCGGCATCGCGGCCACGCGCATCATGGCGAAGAGCCACGACGGCGTCGAGGTTCCGGTGTCGATCGTGTACGCCCGCAACGTTGCGCGCAACGGCGAGGCACCGTTGTTGCTTAACGCGTACGGCGCCTACGGCCTCAGCGAGGAGCCGTTCTTCTGGCCCGCGCTGCTCGCGTGGCTCGAGCGTGGTGGCGTGTTCGCTGTCGCGCATGTGCGGGGCGGCGGCGAATTCGGCAAGGCGTGGCACGACGCCGGGCGGCTCGCGAACAAGCCGAACACATGGCTCGACGCGATCGCCGCGGCGGAGGCGCTCGTGCGCGAGCGCTGGACGAGCCCTGCTCATCTCGCCATCTCCGGTGGCAGCGCGGGCGGCATCACGGTCGGCGGCGCGCTCGTTACGCGGCCCGACCTGTTTCGCGCTGTCGTGAGCCAGGTCGGCGTGCACGATCTTTTGCGCAGCGAGCTCACCGCCAACGGCCCGTCGAACATCCCGGAATTCGGCACCGTGACCACCGAAGCAGGATTTCGCATGCTTCTCGCGATGAGCTCGTACCATCAGGTGAAGGATGGCGTCGCGTACCCCGCGGCGCTCTTCACCACGGGCTTCAACGATCCGCGCGTCGACTCCTGGGAGCCGGCCAAGATGGCAGCGCGCCTGCAGGCGGTGAACGGCGCGAAGGACGGCGACGGACGTCCGGTGCTGCTGCGCGTCGATTTCGCCGGCGGGCACGGCATCGGCTCGACCAAGCAACAGGCGATCGAGGAGACGGCGGACATCTTCGCCTTTTTGTTGTGGCAGCTCGGAAACGCGCCGTAACGGCGGCGCTGCGCACCATCACTTCTTCGATTCGGATGCCGGCGGATTGCCCTGTCCGGCGCCCATCGCCTCGAGCGACGCCTTCTGCAGCTCCATCGTCTTGATGCTCATCTGCATCATGTTCAGGCTCATCTGCAGCCAACCCTCGATGACGCGAAGCTCCCCGATCTTGCGCTCGACTTCGGCGGGGTCGAGCGCCGCCAGCATCATTGCCGGATTGGCAAAGGGCATCATCGGCGCGGCCCCCGGCGCGGTTTCGGCACCGGCAGGCACGCCGAAACCCGGCACCGCGACACCGAAGGGATTCCACATGCGTTGCATGAACGCCATCGCATCCTGAGGCGTGAACGCGAACGGTGGCTGCGGCGGCGGTGACTTCGGCGGTTTGGGCGGCTCGGCCATGATTTCCTCCGCTGCGGATGCTGCAGGAGACGTCGTCGGCAGTGCGTTAATATCGTGCGCCATGGCGGACGACCACGCAACACTGCTCGCCCGGCTCGAAGCGATCACCGGGGTGGCGAACGTGCTGCGGTCGGCGTCCGACGTCGAGCCGTATCTCGTCGATCATCGCGGACGCTATCGCGGCGCGGCGCTCGCGGTCGTGCGTCCGGCGAGCACCGCAGAAGTCTCGGCGATCGTGTCGGCATGTGCCGAGCACGGCGTGCCGATGGTGGCGCAGGGCGGCAACACCGGGCTCTGCGGCGGTGCAACGCCCGACGCCACGGGACATGTCGTACTGCTGTCGCTCACCCGCATGAATCGCGTCCGCGCCATCGACAGCGAGAACGCCACGATCACGGTGGAAGCCGGCGTGCCGCTCGCGCAGGTGCAGGACGCAGCTGCCGAGCGCGGCCTGCTCTTTCCGTTGTCGCTCGCGTCCGAGGGCAGCTGCACGATCGGTGGCAATCTTTCGACGAACGCCGGCGGCACCGCCGTGCTCCGCTTCGGCAACGCGCGCGAGCTCACGCTTGGACTGGAGGTCGTGCTCGCCGACGGACGCGTCTGGGACGGCCTGCGCGGACTGCGCAAGGACAACACCGGATATGACCTCAAGCAGCTGTTCATCGGTGCCGAAGGCACGCTGGGCATCGTCACGGCGGCGGTGCTGAAGCTCTTCGCGATGCCGCGCACCCGCGTCACCGCGCTCGCGGCCGTCGACGACGTCGCGCGCGCCATTGCGCTGCTGCGCCTTGCCACAGGAACGCTGGGCGATCGGCTGGTCGGCTTCGAGCTCGTGAGCGATGTCGCGCTGAAGCTGTCGCAGCAGCATCATCCGGGATCCGCGGATCCCCTGCCCGGCTATGCGTGGTACGCCCTGCTGCAAGCCGACGACAACGCCGCGGACGCACCGCTGTCGACGCTCATGGAATCGACGCTCGAGCAGGCCGCTGAAGCAGGCGTCGTGCGCGACGCCACCATCGCGCAATCGCAGGAACAGGCCGCTCGCCTGTGGGCGCTGCGCGAGAACATCAGCGAGGCGCAGCGGCGCGAAGGGCCGAACATCAAGCACGACATCGCGCTCCCGGTCTCGGCGATCCCGCGTTTCCTGGCCGATGCCGAGCGCGGCTTGACGACAGCGCTGCCAGGTGTACGTTTCGTCGTGTTCGGCCACCTCGGCGACGGCAACCTTCATTACAACCTTTCGGCGCCCGAGGGCGCCGACGCGCATCGCTTCATGGACAACATGCCGCTCGCCAACCGCATCGTGCACGATCTGGTGGCCGCCGCAGGAGGCAGCATCAGCGCCGAGCACGGCATCGGGCAGCTCAAGCGCGACGAGCTGCGTCACTACAAGTCGCCGCTGGAGATCGAGCTCATGCAGCGCGTGAAGTCGGCGCTCGATCCGCGCGGCCTGCTCAATCCAGGCAAGGTGCTGTAGCGCTCATGGGCAAGGTCATCTTCTGGCTCGTCGTCTTCTTCGCCGCGCTGCTCGTGCTGCGACTGATCAACGTTTCGAAGGCTCGCGATCGCGCCACGCGTTCCCGGTCGGACGCCAAGCAGACGCCGGCGCCGATGGTTCGCTGCGTGAAGTGCGGCGTGTTCCTGCCGCGCACGGACGCACGCGCCTTGCCCGACGGCTTTCATTGCGGGCAGGCGAGCTGCGCGCCGTCCGGGGCCGGCAAGCGGTAGCCGCAGCGGCGAAGGGGTCGCCGCCGGGCCGGGCATTGCTGCACAATGCGCCTCGAGCGCCCGCGACCGCCATGGCCACCCAGCCTTCACCCGCAGTACCGCCGTTCGAGCCACCGACGCTGCCGTTGTCGATCACCGATTCGGCGCGACGCATCCTGTGGATCGTTGCGCTGTACCGCGCGGTTTGCGGCGCCGTGCTGCTCGGCATGGCGCTGCTGTTCGACCTCAAGATCCTGAGCGTCGCCGCGCCGAACGCGTTCCTCACGGCGTCGGCGATCTACTTCCTGTTCGGGCTCGCGGCGTTCTGGTGGGTGCAGCACGAACGCCTGCCCCTGCCGCTGTCGACGACGCTGCTCGCGCTGTTGGCCGGCGATATCTTCTTCCTGGGCCTCGTCATGATCGCCGGAGGCAGCACCGGCGCCCCGCTGCCCATCCTGCTCTTCCCGCAGCTCGCCGCGAGCGGCTGGCTGCTGCGCACGCAAACCGGGTTCTTCCACGCGGCGTTCGCGACGGTCTCGCTCCTCGCGCTGCAGACGTGGCGCTCGATCGGCGGCAATGTCGGCGCCGCGGAGCTGTTCCAGACCGGCTTGATCGGCTTCGGTTACTTCGCCACGGTGGGCACGGCGGTGGCGCTCGGGCGGTACACCAAGGCGTCCGAGGATCTCGCCGCGCAGCGCGGCATCGACGTCGCGAACCTCGAGCAGGTCAATCGCCTCATCATCCAGGACATGCAGGACGGCGTGCTGGTCGTCGATCTCAACGGTGTTGTACGCGGCCACAACGCGCAGGTCACGCGCCTCCTCGGCGGGTTTGGTCGCATGCGCGGCGGCATGCGCCTCGCCGAGTTCTCGACCACGCTGCACGACTACTGGCGGCGCTGGAACGAAGACTTCACCGAGCCGCTGCGCCCGTTCAAGGTCGACGCGACGCAGCGCCTGCTGCGCGTGCGTCTGGTGCGGATCGGCTCCGGCCTCAACGGCGGCACGCTGATCTATCTCGAAGACCTTGGCCGCGCGCAGAGCGAGGCGCAGCAGATGAAGCTCGCCGCGCTCGGGCGACTGACCGCCTCGATCGCGCACGAAGTGCGCAATCCGCTGTCCGCCATCAACCAGGCCGCGCAACTGCTGGAAGAGGACCGGGCGGTCGCGCCGGAAGGCCAGCGCCTGCTCGTCATGATCCGCAACAACGCCAAGCGGATCGATCGCATCGTGGGCGAGGTGCTGCAGCTCAATCGCCGCGACCGCCAGCAGCCGGAGGTGATCCAGCTCGGCGAGTTCATGCATTCGCTGTGCGACGAGATCGTGCAGGCGGAGAACATTCCGCAGGGCGGCGTGGTGATCATCGTCGCCGACGAGCTGCTTGCCATCTTCGATCGCGGGCATCTCAACCAGATCGTGTGGAACCTCGTGCGCAACGCCTGGCAGCATTGCCAGAAGAAGGAAGGCAGCATTCGCATCATGGCGCGCGCGGGCTACATGGGCGACGCCGTCATCTGCGAGCTCGACGACGACGGTCCCGGCATCCCGGCGGAGCTCCGCGGCCAGATCTTCGAGCCGTTCTTCACCACGCGCCCCGGGGGCACGGGACTCGGTCTCTATATCGCGCGAGAGCTGGCGGACGCCAACGGCGCGGCCCTCGAGCTGTTGCCAAAAAGCCCGGGCGCGCACTTCCGGCTCACCATGAAGCGCGCGCTGACACCCACGCCGCCCGCGAAGCCTTAGAATCGCCGGGCGCAGACTTCTTCAAAGCCAATGTCCCGAAAAGCACGCGGTCAACCGAAGGTCCTCGTCGTCGACGACGAGCCGGACCTGCTCGAGCTCCTCGAGCTCACCCTCTCGCGCATGGGGCTCGACACCACGCGTGCGGAAAATGTCGGCGAGGCGATTCGCCTGCTCGACCGCGAGCCATTCGATCTCTGTCTGACCGACTGGCGCCTCCCCGACGGCGAAGGCATCAAGGTCGTCGAGCACATCAGCCAGCGCGGGCTCGATGTACCGATTGCGGTCATCACCGCATTCGGCAGCCCCGAGAACGCGGTCGCGGCGTTGAAGGCGGGAGCATTCGACTACCTCGCCAAGCCGGTTGCGCTCGAGCAGTTGCGCGCGCTCGTGAAGCAGGCGCTGAAGGTGCCGGAAAAGGCCCAGCCGGCGAGCAGTTATCAGCTGCTCGGCGAGTCGCCGGCCATGCAGCAGGTGCGCGGGCTCATCGAGCGGCTCGCCAAGAGCCAGGCGCCCGTATTCATCAACGGCGAATCGGGCAGCGGCAAGGAGCTCGCGGCGCGGATGATCCATCTCAAGGGACCGCGCGCGGAGCAGCCGTTCGTCGCGGTGAACTGCGGCGCGATTCCCGAGAACCTGATGGAGAGCGAGTTCTTCGGCTACAAGAAGGGCGCGTTCACCGGCGCCGAGGCCGATCGCGACGGATTCTTCCAGGCGGCGAGCAACGGCACGCTGTTCCTCGACGAGGTCGCCGATCTTCCGCTCGCGATGCAGGTCAAGCTGCTGCGCGCGATCCAGGAAAAGAAAGTGCGCAAGGTGGGATCGACGCAGGAGGATCCGGTGGATGCGCGCATCATCAGCGCGACCCACAAGAGACTCTCCGCGCTCGTCGACAGCGGCGAGTTCCGTCAGGACCTCTACTACCGCCTGCACGTGATCGAGCTGTCCATGCCGAGCCTGCGCGAGATGCGCGAGGACATCCCGCTCATCGCCAACGCCATCCTGACGCGCCTGTCGCGGGGCGCCCCGACGGCGCTGGAGCCGGCCGCCGTCGCCGCGCTCGAGCGCTATCCTTTCCCCGGCAACGTGCGCGAGCTCGAGAACATTCTCGAGCGCGGACTCTCGCTCGCCGCGGATCCGCAGCACATCACCGCCGAAGACCTGCACTTGACGCCGGTCGCCGAAGAGAGCGACGCCACACTGCCGACCGGCGACAAGTGGCCGCTGCAGGACTATCTCGACCGCGTCGAGCGATCGGCAATCAACGAAGCGCTGGAGAAGACGCGCTACAACCGCACCGCGGCGGCCAAGCTCCTGGGCATCACGTTCAGGGCGATGCGGTATCGCATGGAGCGCCTCGGCATCAAGTGAGCGACGCTGTTCGCCACACCATCGACGCCGCGGGTATCGTCGCTGCGGCCCGCCAGATCCCATCCCCCAACTGCGACGCGCGCCCCGACGGCGACGTCCGCCTGGTCGTGATCCACGGCATTTCCCTGCCGCCCGGCGAGTTCGGCGGTGACGGCATCGAGCGGCTCTTCACCAATCGCCTCGATCCGACGCAACATCCCTACTACGCCGAGATCGCCGATCTCCGCGTGTCCTCGCATTTCGTGATCCGTCGCGACGGTGCGCTGATTCAATTCGTCCCGTGCGGGCACCGCGCTTGGCATGCCGGCGTGTCGTGCTGGAACGGTCACCAGCGTTGCAACGACTTCTCGATCGGCATCGAGCTCGAGGGCACCGACGACACGCCCTATGAAGATGCGCAATACGCGACGCTGCTGAAGCTGATCGACGCCTTGCGGGCGCGCTATCCCATCGAGGACGTCGTGGGGCACAGCGACATCGCGCCCGGACGCAAGACCGATCCGGGACCGGCATTCGACTGGACACGCGTCGCGCGCGCGCTCGGCGACGCATGAACCTGCTTCGCATGACCGACGCCGGCTTCTACTGCGAGGCCGGCGGATTCCACATCGACCCGTGGAAGCCCGTGGACCGGGCGCTCATCACGCACGCCCACGGCGATCACGCGCGCATCGGCAACGGGTCGTATCTCGCGGTACGCGACGGCCTTCCGCTGCTGCGCGCGCGGCTCGCGCCGGACGCGCACATCGAGACGCTCGCGTACGGCGAAGCGAGGCGCGTCGGCGACGTCGACATCTCGTTCCATCCGGCCGGCCACGTGCTCGGCAGCGCGCAGATCCGGATTCGCCGCGCCGCGGCGAACGTCGTCGTCTCGGGCGACTACAAGCTCGCCGCGGACCCGACGTGCGTGCCGTTCGAGCCTATCGCATGCGACTGCTTCGTCACCGAATCGACATTCGGATTGCCGATCTATCGCTGGGACGATCCGTCGATCACGTTGCGCGCGATCCTCGACTGGTGGAGCGACAATCGCGCCGCCGGGCGCGCGAGCGTGCTCTTCGCCTATGCGCTCGGCAAGGCGCAGCGCGTTCTGCGCGGCCTTCTCGACCTCGCCGATCCGCTGCCCGGCCCCGTGTACACGCACGGCGCCATCGAGCGCATCAACGACGCCTATCGCGAAGCGGGCGTGACGTTGCCGCCCACCGCGCGCGTGGCGACCGCCCCCCCGGGCACGCGATGGGACGATGCGCTGGTCGTTGCGCCGCCCTCGGCGCGCGGCAGCCGCTGGCTCACCCGCTTCCATCCCGCGTCGACCGCCTTCGCCTCGGGCTGGATGGCGATCCGCGGCACCCGCCGGCGTGCGAGCCTCGACCGTGGCTTCGCGTTGTCCGACCACGCCGACTGGCCGGCGCTCAACGCCGCGATCGAGGCGTCCGGCGCCGAACGGATCCTCGTGACGCACGGCTACCGGGACGAGCTCACGCACTGGCTGACCGAGCGCGGGCGTCGCGCGGAGGCGGTCGACACGCGCTTCGAGGGCGAGACCGCCGAGGCCGCGCTCGCCGCGCCCGAGACCGAGGGCGCGGAGCCGCCCGCGCTCGATTAATCGCCCCTGAGCCGCCGCTCGTCGGCCGTGGCCCGGGCAAGGAAACCTTAAGGTTTCGCCCCCGGCGGCACGCTATAATCGCGTGTTTATGCAGTTGCTGGCCGACTACTTCCCGCTCCTCCTCTTCTTCATCGCCTTCAAGTGGCAGGGGATCTGGGTGGCCACGGCGGTCGCGATCATCGCCTCCATCGTGCAGATCGCGTATTTCCACTGGCGCGGAAAAGTGTCCGCCGTGCACTGGATCTCGCTCGCCATCATCGTCGTCTTCGGGGGCGCTACGCTGCTGCTCCAGGACGAGACGTTCATCAAGTGGAAGCCCACGGTCCTGTACCTCACGTTCGGTCTCGTCCTCGGCGTCGGCAAGCTCGTCTACCGGCGCGACCTCATCGCATTCCTGATGAAGGACATCACGCTGCCGCCCAGCGTGTGGACCGGCCTCACGTGGGCGTGGGTCGCGTTCTTCGCCGCCATGGCTTTCGCGAACTGGTACGTGGCCTTCCATTTCACGACGGACACGTGGGTGAACTTCAAGGTGTGGGGCGGCATCGGACTGTTCCTCGTCTTCGCGCTGGCGCAGGGCGTGGTCCTCGCGCGCTACCTGTCGGAGCCTTCGCAGTGACGACGCGCGACGCACTGGCCCAACGTCTGCACGCGCTGGCGCCCGTCGTGCTCGACATCGACGACGACAGTGCAGAGCACGCGGGTCACGCGGGTGCCGCGGGCGGCGGCGGGCACTTTTCCGTCACCATCGTGTCGGAGCACTTTCGCGGGCTGACCCGGCTCGCACGGCACCGCGCGGTCCTCGATCGCGTCGGCGACCTCATTCCAAACCCGGTCCATGCGCTGGCCATCCGGGCCTACGCGCCGGACGAGTTCCCCTCCTGAAGAAAGGATTGCAAGCGATGAAACCCACCGTGCTCGCGGCCGCACTGGCCGCGATCCTCATGAGCGCCGGCGTCGCCGCCCAGACGCCCGCCCCGCAGGCTCCCGCCGCGCCCAAGGCAGCCCCCAAGGCCGACGCCTCGAAGGCCGCGCCCAAGGCCGACGCGGCACCTGCGGGAAAGCAGCTGTTCCCCCCACAGCAGTACGACTTCATGCTGAAGGAACGGCTCGCCCAGGGCGCGCAGGACACGCCCGAGCTGCGGCAGGCCGTGCGCGAGGAGCTCAACACGCGCGAGCTGCTCGCGCGTGAAGCGCGCAAGCAGGGCATCGACAAGACCGCCGACATGAAGGCGCAGATGGACCTCGCCGCGCAGACCGTGCTCGTGCGCGCCTACGTCAGCGACTGGCTGCAGAAGAACCCGATTCCCGAGGCGGAGCTCCACAAGGAATACGACCAGATCAAGTCCCAGATCGGCGACAAGGAATACAAGGTTCGCCACATCCTGGTCGACAAGGAGGACGAGGCGAAGGAGATCATCGCCGAGCTCCAGAAGGGCGCGAAGTTCGAGGACCTCGCCAAGGCGCGCTCCAAGGATCCGGGCTCGAAGGACAAGGGCGGCGATCTCGACTGGAACGCGCCAACCAACTTCGTCAAGCCGTTCGGCGACGCGATGAAGTCCACGCCGAAGGGCAAGTTCACCGCGCAGCCGGTGCAGACGCAATTCGGCTGGCACGTGATCGAGGTCGACGACGTGCGCGACGCGAAGGTGCCGACGTTCGACGAGGTCAAGCCGCAGCTCGCGCAGCGCATGCAGGCGCAATGGCTCGACAAGTACTTCAAGGATCTGCGCGCCAAGAACGGCGTGTAAGCGCGGCCCTCCGCAGCACCCAAAGGCAGGCCTCGGCCTGCCTTTCTTTTTTCTGTCGGTCCGCGGAGCCGGTGCTATCCTACGGACCGCCGACGGTGGTCCGGCCACAACAATGAGCCGCTTCGCGCGGCCGCAGAGGAGGCGCAGTCCATGCCGTTCATCCGCCATCCGAAGGATTTCTGGTCGGGCGTGCTTTTCATCGCGGTCGGCGGATTCGCGCTCGTCTACGGCAGCAAGTACACCATCGGCAGCGCCGCGCGGATGGGGCCCGGCTACTTCCCGCGCATCCTCGGCATCCTGCTCGTCGCGCTCGGTGCGTTCATCCTGATCCGCGCCCTGCGCCACGACGGGCCCGCGGTGCCGCGCTGGAAGTGGCGTCCCACCGTCCTCGTGATCGGCGGCGTGATCGCGTTCGGCTACCTCGTGCAATGGCTGGGCATCGCGTTGTCGACGGTGATGCTCATCGTGCTCACGAGCGCGGCAAGCCACGAATTCCGTCCCAAGGAAGCGGTGATCTCCGGCGTTCTGCTCGCCGCCCTCGCATCGCTCGTGTTCATCGTCGGCCTCGGCGTGCAGCTGCCGATCTGGCCGCTCCAGCGGTGACGGAACGTCGCCATCGCTCGCCCCGCGTGCAGCCCCCCTCGGGCTCGCGTCGGTTTCCCGCGGCAGTCGTTCGACACTGACTCATGGACATCCTCGGCCATCTCGCCATCGGCTTCGGCGTCGCGCTCACGCCGCTCAACATCCTGCATGCGCTCATCGGCTGCCTGCTCGGGACGCTGATCGGGGTGCTTCCGGGTATCGGTCCGGTGGCGACGATCGCCATGCTGCTGCCGACGACGTACGCGCTGCAGCCGGTGTCCGCGCTGATCATGCTCGCGGGCATCTACTACGGCGCCCAGTACGGAGGCTCGACCACGGCCATCCTCGTGAACATGCCCGGCGAGACGTCGTCCGTGGTCACGTGCCTGGACGGCTACCAGATGGCGCGCAAGGGCCAGGCGGGGGCGGCGCTGTCGATTGCCGCGCTCGGATCGTTCTTCGCCGGATCGGTGGCGACGGTCTTCGTGGCCGGCTTCTCGCCACCGCTGTCCGCCCTCGCGCTCAAGTTCGGGCCGGCGGAATACTTCTCGCTGATGGTGCTGGGGCTGATCGGCTCGGTCGTGCTCGCGCACGGCTCGCTGCTGAAGGCCATCGCGATGATCATCCTGGGCCTCCTGATGGGGATCGTCGGCACCGACGTCAATTCGGGCGTGCAACGCTTCGACTTCGGCATTCCCGAGCTCTCCGACGGCCTCGGCATCACGGGCGTGGCGATGGGACTCTTCGGCTTTTCGGAGATCATCCTCAACCTGGAGTCGACCGAGAAGCGCGAGCTCGTCGCGCGCAAGGTGCGCGGCCTGCTGCCCACGTTCGCACAGCTCAAGGCCGCGGCGCCCGCGGTGCTGCGCGGCACCGGCATCGGATCCGTGCTCGGCATCCTGCCCGGGGGCGGCGCGATGCTGTCGTCGTTCGCCGCGTACGCCCTCGAGAAGAAGCTCTCCAAGACGCCGGAGGAATTCGGCAAGGGCGCGATCCAGGGCGTGGCGGCGCCCGAATCGGCGAACAACGCCGGCGCGCAGACCTCGTTCATCCCGCTGCTGACGCTCGGCATTCCGGAGAATGCGGTGATGGCGATGATGGTCGGCGCGATGACCATTCACAACATCCAGCCGGGCCCGCAGGTCATCACGTCCAACCCGCAACTCTTCTGGGGGCTGATCGCCTCCATGTGGGTCGGCAACGCGATGCTGGTGATCCTGAACCTGCCGATGATCGGCATGTGGATCCGGCTGCTCACCACCCCGTACCGGCTGCTCTATCCGGCGATCCTGCTGTTCTGCTCGATCGGCGTGTACACGGTGAACAACACCAGCTTCGACGTCATGCAGACGGCGCTCTTCGGCCTGCTCGGCGTGCTGTTCGTCAAGCTCGAGATGGAGCCCGCGCCGCTGCTGCTCGGCTTCGTGCTCGGCCCGATGATGGAGGAGAACCTGCGGCGAGCGCTCCTGCTGTCGCGCGGCGATCCGTTCGTGCTCTTCCAGCGGCCGATCTCCGCGGGCCTGCTGATCGCGGCGGCGCTGCTGATCGTCGTCATCACGCTGCCCAACATCCGCCGCACGCGCGAGGAAGCCTTCGTCGAAGAGACGTGAGGGGTATCATCGTCGATGCCCGGCGGACGCTTCCGCCGCTCCATCGCCGGATCTTTGCATGACGCCCTTCGACTGGTCCCTGCCCTATCCGTCGCGCCGTCAGCCGCTGTTCGCGCGTGACGTCGTATCCACTTCGCAGCCGCTCGCCACGCAGGCCGGCGTCGCGATGCTCGCGCGCGGCGGCAACGCCGTCGACGCGGCGCTCGCGACCGCCATTACGCTCACCGTGGTCGAGCCGTGCAGCAACGGCATCGGATCCGACCTGTTCGCGATCCTCTGGGATGGGCGCGAGCTCGTCGGACTCAATGCCTCGGGACGCGCGCCGGCCGCATGGACGGCCGACCGGTTCAAGGGCCGCAAGATCCCCGAGCGCGGATGGGAAAGCGTCACGATCCCGGGCGCGGTGTCGGGTTGGGTCGCGTTGTCGAAGCGCTACGGCAAGCTGCCGTTCGCCGACTTGTTCGAGCCCGCGATCCGCTACGCGCGCGACGGCTATGCAGTGTCGCCGGTGATCGCGCAGAAATGGGCACTGGCCGCAACGGTGATGCCCCGCGGACTCGGCTGGCAGGAGCACTTCCTGCCGCGCGGGCGGGCGCCGGCCCCCGGCGAGCGGTTCTCGAGCCCGGACATGGCGCGCACGCTCGCAGCGATCGCGCAGTCGCAAGGCGAGGCTTTCTATCGCGGCGAGCTCGCGCAGGCGATGGCGGCCCACTCGCGCGAGCACGGCGGCGGCCACACCGTCGAGGACTTCGCGCAGCACACGTTCGACTGGGTGACGCCGCTCGCGCTCGACTATCGCGGCGTGACCGTGCACGAGATCCCCCCGAACGGACAGGGCATCTCCGCCTTGATGGCGCTCGGCATCCTGTCGCAGTTCGACGTGCGCGCGCACGCCGCCGACTCCGTGCAGAGCCAGCATCTGCAGATCGAGGCGATGAAGCTCGCTTTCGCGGACGCATATCGTTACGTGGCCGACGTTCGCGCAATGCACGTCCGGCCCGAGGCCTTGCTCGACCGGGATTACCTCGCCTCGCGCGCGAAGCTCATCGACCCGTCGCGATCGCAGAGCTTCGGTCCCGGCGATCCGCCGCGCGGCGGAACGGTGTACCTGTGCTCCGCCGACCGCAACGGCATGATCGTGTCGCTCATCCAGTCGAACTACATGGGCTTCGGCTCGGGCGTCGTGGTCCCCGGCACCGGGATCAGCCTGCAGAATCGCGGTGCCGGCTTCACCTCGGATCCGGCGCACGCGAACGCGGTTGCGCCCGGCAAGCGCCCGTATCACACGATCATCCCGGGTTTTGCGACACGCGATGGCGCGCCATACGCGGCGTTCGGCGTCATGGGCGGCCCGATCCAGCCACCGGGTCACGTGCAGACGCTCGTGCGCCTCGTCGACTACGGGATGAATCCCCAGGCCGCGCTCGACGCGCCGCGCTGGAAGGTCAATCGTGACGGCTCCATCGACCTCGAGGCCTCCGCATCGTCGAAGCTGCGCGAGGGCTTGCTGGCACTCGGACACGTCACCGCGTCCGTGCCCGATACGTACATGGACTTCGGCGCAGGTCAGTTCATCGTGAAGGCGGACGACGGCTACGTCGCCGCGTCCGACCCGCGCCGCGACGGACAGGCGGCGGGGTTCTAGCGATGAAGCGCGCGGTCGGCTGGACGATCGCCGTCGTCGTCGCAATCGCCGCAGTGCTCTTCGTTCCGTTGCCGTGGCCCGGCTGGCTGGTCGGCACGCGCATCGAGAACACGGTGGACATCGATGCACCGATGCCTGCCGTGTTCGCCTACGTGGCGACGCCGGCGAACTGGCCGCGCTGGCACCCGGCCTCGCGCGCCGTGCGCGGCGTGGTGGATCGCACGCCCGGCGTGGGCGAAAGCGTGGTCGAGACGTACGAGATCGGCCCGCGCCACGACGACGCGACGTGGACCACGGTGGAACTCGATGCGCCACGCCGCTGGCGCTTCACCGCGCGTTCACGGCTCGGCGGCGGCGCGGAGATCGCGTACACGCTGTCTCCGAGCGGCAACGGAACACGCTTTCGCCGCGAGCTCTTCTACCAGGGACCGAACCTGCTGTTCGCGGTGCTCAACGCCCTGCAACTGCGCGCGGTGATGGAACGGGACTCGGCGACCGCGATGCAGAACGTCAAGCGCGACGTCGAAGCGACGGCGCCCAAGTGACTTCAGCTTTCGCGGGACTTCGTCTCCGATAGCGTCAAGAGTTCCGGCAGCTCGATGCGCTTGCGGCCGGCTTCCGGCGCGGCGAGCGGCGTGGTGGCGCGCATCGTGGCGAGGCTGCGGCGCGCGAGGTCCTGGTAGCTTTGCGTGGCCTCGATCTTCCACGCGATCTCGGTGTCGGTGAGCTCGCGCACGACACGCGCCGGAATGCCGGCCACCAGCGTGCGCGGCGGCACCACCATGCGCGCCTTGACGAACGCCATCGCGGCAACGATGGCGGACTCGCCGATCTCCGCGCTGTCGTTGATCACCGCGTTCATGCCGATGAGCGCATTGCGCCGCACGATGCAGCCATGGAGCACCGCGCCGTGCCCCACGTGGCCGTCCTCCTCGACGATCGTGTCGGTGCCGGGAAAGCCGTGCGCGACGCAGGTGTCCTGGAGATTGGCGCCGGCGCGGATGTCGATGCGCCCGAAGTCGCCGCGCAGGCAGGCGGCCGGACCGATGTAGCAACCGCCGGCGATGATCACGTCGCCGATCAGCACGGCCGACGGATGCACGTACGCGGTCGGATCGACCACCGGTGTCACGCCGTTGATCGAATAGACGGTCAGCGACATTGCGCGAACTCCTTGCATGAATTGCGCGGAACGCTCAGCCGATCCACCGCCGCGCGTTGGCGAAGATGCGATACCACGGCGACACCTCGGGCCAGTCGCGCGGATGCCAGGACATCTGCGCGGTGCGCCATACGCGCTCGGGATGAGGCATCAGTATGGTGAAGCGGCCGTCCGCGGTCGTGAGTCCGGTGATGCCGTGCGGCGAGCCGTTCACGTTGAAGGGGTACGCTTCCGTTGCACGTCCGCGTCCGTCTACGAAGCGCACGACCACGTGCGGCGCGGCGTCCGCGAGCTGCGCGCCGTCGCGGAATTCGGCGTAGCCCTCCCCGTGCGCCGTCGCGACGGGAATGCGGCTGCCCGCCATGTCGCGGAAGAAGAGCGACGCGGACGACTGGACCTCGAGCATGACGTAGCGTGCCTCGAACTGCTCCGACAGGTTGCGCACGAAGCGCGGCCAGTGCGCGGCGCCGGGAATGAGCTCGCGCAGGTTGCTCATCATCTGGCAACCGTTGCACACGCCGAGCGAAAACGTGTCGGTGCGCGCGAAGAAGCCGGTGAAGGCGTCGCGCAGCCGCGGCGCGAACAGGATGGACTTCGCCCAGCCTTCACCGGCGCCGAGAACGTCGCCGTACGAGAATCCGCCGCACGCGACGATGCCGTGGAAATCGGCGAGCGAGCGTCTTCCGCTCGCGAGATCCGTCATGTGCACGTCGTACGCGTCGAATCCGGCGCGCGTGAACCCCGCCGCCATCTCGACCTGCCCGTTCACGCCCTGCTCGCGCAGCACCGCGACGCGCGGCCGCGCGCCACGCGCCACGAACGGAGCAGCGGGGTCGTCGGAGGCGTCGAAGGTGAGGTGCGGCACGAGCCCGGGATCGCCCGCGTCGTCGAGGCGCGCGTATTCCTGGTCCGCGCACTGGGGATTGTCGCGAAGACGCTGCAGCGCGTGCGTGGTGGACGACCACGCGCGGTGCAGGTCCGCGCGGGACTCGTCGAAGAGCGTGCTTGCACCGTGCGCAATGCGGATGCGTCCGTCGTCCGTCGGATGACCCACGATCCGCGCGTGCAGGCCGGCGGCGTGCGCGGCTTCCACGACACGCGGCGCCATGGCGGCGTCGAGCTGCACCACCGCGCCCGCCTCCTCCGCGAACAGCGCGGCCAACATAGGTTCGCGCGCGTCGAGATCGATCGCGATGCCGCAGCGCGAGGCGAAGGCCATTTCGCATAGCGCGACGAAAAGGCCGCCGTCGGCGACGTCGTGGTAGGCGAGGAGCGCGTCCTCGGCGTGCAGGCGCTGGATGAAATGGAACAGCGCGGCGAGGTGCTCCGGGTCATCGACGTCCGGTGCGGTGTCGCCGACCTGGCCGTATACCTGCGCGAGCGCGGACCCTCCCAGGCGCCGCCTGCCGCTGCTTGCATCGAGCAGCACCAGCAAGGTGCCAGTATCGCGCTCGAGCAACGGCGTGCGCACGCGCCGTGCATCGGCGAGCGGCGCGAACGCCGAGACGATCAGCGACACCGGCGCGGTGACCGACCGCTCGGCGCCGTCCTCGCGCCACGCGGTGCGCATGGACATCGAATCCTTGCCGACCGGTATCGACACGCCGAGCGCGACGCATAAATCGCGCACCGCGCGCACCGTGTCGTAGAGCGCGGCGTCCTCGCCCGCATGGCCTGCGGCGGCCATCCAGTTGGCCGAAAGCTTGACTTTGTCAACCTTTCCGATGTGCGCCGCCGCCAGGTTGGTCAGCGCTTCGGCCACCGCCATGCGGCCCGACGCCGGCGCGTCGATCAGCGCGAGTGGCGTGCGCTCGCCCATCGCCATGGCCTCGCCGGCATGGCCGCTGAAGTCCATGAGCGTGGTCGCGACGTCCGCGACGGGAACCTGCCAGGGGCCGACCATGGGGTCGCGCGCGCACAGTCCGCCGACAGTGCGATCGCCGATGGTCACGAGAAACGTCTTGTCGGCGACTGCCGGCAGCTGCAGCACGCGGTACGCGGCGTCGCGCAGGTCGATGTCGCGCAGATCGAGCGGCGGCAGAGCGCGCCGCGCGTGCCGGACGTCGCGCGTCATGCGCGGCGGCTTGCCGAGAATCACCTCGAGCGGCACGTCGACCGGTCGAACGCCGAACAACGCGTCGGTGACCACCAGGCGCGCGTCCGCGCGCGCCGTGCCGACCACGGCGAACGGACAGCGCTCCCGCGCGCAGATCGCCCGAAACCGATCGAGCGCGTCCGGCGCGATGGCGAGCACATAGCGCTCCTGTGCTTCGTTGCACCAGATCTCGCGCGGCGACATGCCGGTTTCCTGCGTCGGGATGGCGCGCAGGTCGAACGTTGCGCCGACGCCACCGCCGTGCACGATCTCGGGCAGCGCGTTCGACAGGCCGCCCGCGCCGACGTCGTGAATCGACAGAATGGGATTGTCGTCACCGAGCTGCCAGCACCGGTCGATCACTTCCTGCGCGCGGCGCTCCATCTCCGCGTTTCCACGCTGAACCGAATCGAAGTCGAGGTCGGCGGTGTTGGCGCCCGTGGCCATCGACGATGCCGCACCTCCGCCCATGCCGATCAACAGACCCGGTCCACCGAGCTGCACGAGCAGCGTGCCTTCGCGCAGCGGCTGCTTGTGCGTCTGCGTTGCGGGAATGTTGCCGACGCCGCCGGCGATCATGATGGGCTTGTGGTAACCGCACCATTCGCCGTCGACGCGCTGCTCGAACGTGCGGAAGTAACCGGTCAGGTTCGGGCGCCCGAATTCGTTGTTGAACGAGGCGGCGCCGATCGGGCCCTCGAGCATGATCGCCAGCGCGGATGCGATGCGCTCCGGCTTGCCGCACGTGGCTTCCCACGGACGCGTGAGACCCGGAATGCGCAGGTTCGACACCGTGTAGCCGACCAGGCCCGCCTTGGGCTTCGCGCCGCGGCCGGTCGCGCCCTCGTCGCGGATCTCGCCGCCGGAACCCGTTGCAGCGCCGGGGAAAGGCGCGATGGCGGTCGGGTGGTTGTGCGTCTCGACCTTCATCACGACGTCGGTGCGCTCGTCCACCGCGCGATAACGCCCGTCGTCGCGGGGATGGAAGCGCGCGACGGTGGCGCCTTCCATGACGGCGGCGTTGTCGGCATACGCCACCACCGTGCCCTGCGGATGCGCGGCGTGCGTTGCGCGAATCATCGCGAACAGGCTGTCCTGCTGCGCGACACCGTCCACGATCCATTCGGCGTTGAATATCTTGTGCCGGCAATGCTCCGAGTTCGCCTGCGCGAACATCATGAGCTCGACGTCGGTGGGATCGCGGCCTAACGCGCGGAAGCTGCGGTCGAGGTAGTCGATCTCTTCGTCGGCCAGCGCGAGCCCGAGCGCGCGATTCGCGCGATCGAGCGCGGCGCGTCCCTCGCTTGTCAGCGGAATCGTCGACAGCGGCCGAGGCGGAACGTGCACGAACAGCTCTTGCGCGCTTGCGAAATCCACGAAGACCGCCTCGACCATGCGATCGTGGACGAGTGGAACGAGCGCCTGGCGATCCGCGTCGCGAAGCGGGCCGCCGTCGCGCGTGCGGATGCGATACGCGATGCCGCGCTCGAGCCGATCCACCGCGGTCAAGCCGCAGTTGTGCGCGATGTCGGTCGCCTTGGAGGACCAGGGCGAGATCGTGCCGGGTCGTGGCGTGACGAGCAGCAGATCACCGGCATCCTCGCTGCCCGAGTCGCGCGGGCCGTATTCCAGCAGCCGCTCGAGGACGCGACGCTGTTCTGCGGTGAGCGGTGCGCTCAGCTCGGCGAAGTGCCAGTACGTGGCGCTGAGCGTGGCAACGCGGTGATCGGGATGGACGGCGGCGAGCGCGGCGAGCAGCTTGGCGACGCGGAACGGCGAGAGCGCCGACCGGCCGCGCAGCGGAAGGAGGTCCATCGCGGATGCGGCGAACGTAAAGACGGATTATACGCCGCCGCGACCGCGTGGCCTTGCGCTATTCCAGCTTGCCGATCTTCTGCACCACCTCGCGCATCTTCGCCGCATCGGCGTCGACGTATTGCGAGAACTCCGTCGCGTCCTGGTACTGCACGGGGCTGCCCGCGGTCAGCAGCGTCTCTTTCACCTTCGGGTCGTTCGCCGCGGCGCGTGCGGCGGCACGCAATCGCTGAACAATCGGCTCCGGCGTGGCGGCGGGCACGAAGATTCCCGACCATTGCGCATAATCGACGTTGGTGCCGAGCTCCTTCAGGCTGTGCACGTCGGGCAACGTGACGAGCCGCGCATTGCCCCAGTGCGCGAGCACGCGCACCTTGCCCGCCTTCACGTGCTGCACGATCGTGGCAGGTCCGGTCGCCACGGCGTCCACCTGCCCGCCCAGCAGCCCGACGATCGCAGGTCCTGCGCCCGTGTACGGAACGTGCGTCAGCTTGATGCCGGCGGCCTGCGAGAGCATCTCCATCGGAACATGCATCGTGCCGTAGTTGCCGGAGGACCCGTAGTTGTACTTGCCCGGATGCGCCTTGGCATCCGCGATGAAGTCGGCGTACGTCTTCCACGGCGAATCCGCGCGCACGGCGAGCACGGTCGGATCGGCGGTGATGCGCGCAATCGGCTTCAGGTCCGCGATCTGGTATTGCGGCTGGCGTCCGAGGATCCTGTCGGCTTCCGGCAGGACGGTGAGCGACGAGAGCGACATCAGGATCGTGTAGCCGTCCGGCTTGGCCTTCGCGACCACGCCCATGCCGATCGCGCCGCCCGCCCCCGGCTTGTTCTCGATGACGACGGCCTGTCCGAGCTCGCGCGTGAGGGCGTCGGCCACGGGCCGTCCCACGGTATCCGCGACGCCACCGGGCGGAAAGGGCACGACCATCGTGACCGGGCGCTCGGGCCAGTCGGCGGCGAACGATGAAAAGGCGAGGCCGGCAAGGCCCGCCAGCAGCAACGAAACGCTACGACGCATGAGAATCCTCCGGGATGCGGCCGTCGATGCGGCCTCGACTTCGATGCTCGGCGCAATTGTAGGACCTTCGGGCGAATGGTGCTGCCGCCGGGCGCCGTTTGCCGGACAATGGAGGGCTCGGGGACTGCCCTTGCGCAGCGGAGGTTCGAAGCCATGCAGGAAGCCGCGATGAAAGTCGACATGGACGCGCGGGACGAGCATCTCGCGGCCGTGCAGAGCCTCGTGCGTGCACGCGTGGCTCGCGAACAGCGCGAGATCGTCGAGGCGTTCGTCATGCGCTATTTCGCGCGCGTCGACCCCGAAGACCTGGCCGAGCGGCGGGCCGCCGACCTCTACGGCGCCGCGCTGTCGCACTTCAACTTCGCCCGACGCCGTGAGCCGGGCAAGGCGCGCGTGCGCGTATTCAACCCCTCGATCGTCGAGAACGGATGGCAGTCGACGCACACGATCCTCGAAATCGTCAACGACGACATGCCGTTCCTGGTCGACTCCGTGACGATGGAAGTCAACCGGCACGGGCTCACGCTGCACCTGATCGTGCATCCGGTCATCCCCGTGCGGCGCAGCGCGGACGGCACGCTCGTGGCGATCGCCGGCGACGACAGCGACGCACCGAGGGAGTCGTTCATCCACGTGGAGGTCGATCGCATCGTCGACGCGCCGCGCATGGAGGCGCTCGCCTCGGACATCGCGCGCGTGCTGGTCGACGTGCGCGCCGCCGTCACCGATTTCGGCGCCATGCGCGGCCGCGTGGACGAGATCGTCGCGGAGCTCGGCAGCAAGGCGCCGCCGCTGCCCTCCGACGAGATCGCCGAAGGCGAGGCATTCCTGCGCTGGCTCAACGACAATCACTTCACCTTCCTCGGATATCGCGCGCACGACCTCGTCACCGTCGACGGCGAGGATGCGCTGAAGGTGGTGCCCGGCTCGAGCCTCGGCATCCTGCGCGAACCGGAGGGAACGCACGCACGCAGCTTCGCGGCGCTGCCGCGCGAGGTGCGCGCGTATGCACGCGTCCCCGAGCTCCTCATCATCACCAAGGCGAACTCGCGCTCGACGGTGCATCGGCCGGGCTATCTCGACTACATCGGCGTGAAGCGCTTCGACGCGAACGGGCAGGTCAGCGGCGAGCATCGCTTCCTCGGCCTATTCACGTCCACGGCCTACAGCGCCAATCCGTCCGACATCCCGCTGCTGCGGCAGAAAGTCGCGCACGTGGTTTCGCGCGCGGGGCTCACCGCGGGCAGCCACGCCGGCAAGGCCCTCGTGCATGTGCTCGACACGTATCCGCGCGACGAGCTGTTCCAGAGCAACGAGGACGAGCTTTTGCGCACCGCCGTCGCCATCCTGCAGCTCGAGGATCGCCAGCGTTTCCGGCTGTTCGTGCGGCGCGACCCGTTCGGCCGCTTCATGTCGTGCATGATCTTCGCGCCGCGGGAGAACTACACCACCGAGCTGCGCCGCAAGTGGCAGGCCATCCTGATGCAGGCGTTCAATGGGACGAGCTCCGACTTCAACGTCAATCTCTCCGAGTCGGTGCTCGCGCGCATCGTGATCACCGTCCACACCACGCCCGGCCACGTTCCCGACTACAACGTCCGCGACCTCGAAGCCCGGCTCATCGTCGCGGCGCGGCGCTGGTATGACGAGCTGCGCGAGGCGCTGATCGAGGCGCTCGGCGAGGCGCGCGGCAACGAGCTGTTTCGCCAGTACGGCGCGGCGTTTCCGGCCGCGTACCGCGAGGACTTCGCGGCGCGCAGCGCGGTGCCGGACATCGAGATGATGGCGGCGCTCGGCGAATCGCAGCCGCTCGCGCTCAGCCTGTATCGCCCGCTCGAGGCGACGCCGGGAACGCTGCGCTTCAAGCTCTTCCATTGGGGGAGCCCGGTCGCGCTGTCCGACAGCCTGCCCATGCTCGAGCGCATGGGGCTCAAGGTGCTCGACGAGCGTCCGTATCGCATCGCGCCCGAGGGCGGCACGGCGGTGTGGATGCACGATCTCGGCCTGCTCGCGAGCGGCGTCGACGTCGACGCCGATCTCGACGCCCTGCATGCGCGCTTCGGTGACGCATTCGGGCGCGTGTTCCGCGGCGAGATCGAGAGCGACGACTTCAACCGCCTCGTGCTGCGCGCCGGCCTGCCCGCCAACGAGATCGTGGTGCTGCGCGCGTACGCGAAATACCTGCGACAGATCGGATTCGCGCTGTCGCAGGGGTTCATCGAAGCGACGCTGTCGGCGCATGCCGATGTCGCCCGGCTGCTGGTCGAGCTCTTCAAGGTGCGCCTCGACCCGGAACAGGCGGAAGGTGCCGGCGCGCGCGCGGCGCAGACGCAGCGCGCGATCGAGCAGGCGCTGGAGGACGTGGCGAATCTCTCCGAGGACCGCGTGCTGCGGCAGTACCTCGCGCTCGTGCTCGCCACGACCCGCACCAACTTCTGGCGCCGCGACGCGAACGGACAGCCGCGAGCGTTCCTGTCCTTCAAGTTCGACCCTGCCGCGATTCCGGGGCTGCCGGAGCCGCGCCCGATGTTCGAGATCTTCGTGTATTCGCCGCGTTTCGAGGGCGTGCACCTGCGTGGCGGCAAGGTGGCGCGGGGCGGCCTGCGCTGGTCGGACCGTCCCGAGGACTTCCGCACCGAGATCCTGGGTCTCGTGAAGGCCCAGATGGTGAAGAACACCGTGATCGTGCCGGTCGGCTCGAAAGGCGGCTTCGTGCTGAAGCGCGCGCCGTCGCCGTCCGATCGCGACGCGTACCTGCGCGAAGGCGTCGCGTGCTACCGCGACTACCTGCGCGGCTTGCTCGACCTCACCGACAACCGCGTGGGCGACCGCATCGTGCCCCCGCCGCAGGTGAAGCGCCACGACGCCGACGACCCGTACCTCGTGGTCGCGGCCGACAAGGGCACCGCCACGTTCTCGGATTACGCCAACGCGATCAGCAAGGAGTACGGCTTCTGGCTGGGCGACGCGTTCGCGTCGGGCGGCTCCGCGGGGTATGACCACAAGGCGATGGGCATCACCGCGCGCGGCGCATGGGAGTCGGTGAAGCGGCATTTTCGCGAGCTCGGCATCGACACGCAGACCACGGACTTCACCGTCGTCGGGATCGGCGACATGTCCGGCGACGTGTTCGGCAACGGCATGCTGCTGTCGCGGCATATCCGGCTCGTCGCCGCGTTCGATCACCGGCACGTCTTCCTCGACCCGAATCCCGATCCGGCGGCGAGCTTCACCGAGCGCGAGCGCATGTTCACGCTTCCGCGCTCATCGTGGGCCGACTACGACGCCAAGCTCATCTCGCCGGGCGGCGGCGTGCACGCGCGCAGCGCCAAGTCGATTGCCCTCACGCCCGAAGTGAGGACCGCGCTCGGCATCGCTGCCGACGCCCTGACGCCCGCCGAGCTCATCAGCGCGATCCTGAAGGCCCCCGTCGACCTCCTCTACAACGGCGGCATCGGTACCTACGTCAAGGCCACGCGCGAGTCGCACGCCGACGTCGGCGACCGCACCAACGACGCGGTCCGCGTCAACGGCCGCGACCTGCGCTGCAAGGTCGTGGGCGAAGGCGGCAATCTCGGCTTCACGCAGCTCGGCCGCGTCGAGTACGCGCGTGCCGGGGGCCGCATCAACACCGATGCGATCGACAACTCGGCGGGCGTCGACACCTCGGACCACGAGGTGAACATCAAGATCCTGCTCGGCATGGCCATCGGCGAAGGGGAGCTCACCGAAAAGCAGCGCAACATCCTGCTCGTGGAGATGACCGACGAGGTCGCCGGGCTGGTCCTGCGCGACAACACGTTCCAGACGCAGGCGCTGTCGGTGACCGGGCGCATCGCGCCGCAGATGCTGGATGCCCACGAGCGGTTCATCCAGTTCCTGGAGAAATCGGGTCGGCTCAACCGCGCGATCGAGTTCCTGCCGTCGGACGAGGAGATCGCCGAGCGTCGCGCAGCCGGCGAAGGCCTCACCTCGCCGGAGCGCGCGGTGCTGCTCGCCTACAGCAAGATCTGGACGTACGACGAGCTGCTCGCCTCGACCTTGCCGGACGACCCGTGGGTCGGCACGGCGCTCACGCGATACTTTCCGCAGCGCCTGCACGAGCGCTACGCGCAATACATGCTGCGCCATCCGCTGCGCCGCGAGATCATCGCAACGCACGTCGTCAACAGCATGGTCAACCGCGTCGGCAGCACGTTCATCCATCGACTGATGGAGACCACGGGCGCGCGATCGCACGAGATCGTGCGCGCCTACCTGCTCACGCGCGAGGTGTTCGACTTCGTCGGCGCGTGGCAGGCGATCGAGTCGCTCGACAACAAGGTCGCCGACGCGGTGCAGTCGGGCATGCTGATCGATCTCGGGCGCCTCATGTACCGCGGCACGACATGGTTCCTGCGCTCGCGCGTGCTGGCCGACGACATCGGCTCGACCATCCAGCATTTCGCGCCGCGCATCGCGACGCTCGCCTCCCGCATCCCGGACCTCCTCGACAGCGGCGAGCGAGCGCGCCGGGACGAGCGCGCCGCGCGCTACATGTCGGACGCCGTGCCCTCCGACATCGCCGCCCGTGTCGTGAACCTCGACGCGCTGTACGCGACGCTCGACATCGTGGCGATCGCCGATGCGCGCAGCCGTCCGCTGGAAACGGTGGCCGACGTGTACTTCGCGCTGTCGGCCAAGCTCGACGTGCCGTGGCTGCGCGAGAGGATCGCCGGGCTGCCCGGCGACGCGCACTGGCAGGTGCTCGCGAAAGGCGCCATGCTGGACGACCTGTACGCGCTGCAGCGGACGATCACGGCGGAGGTGCTGGGCACCGCCGCGGACATCGCCGCGCCCAATGCGCTGATCGCGGCGTGGCAGGATCACAACCAGCGCGGCATCGCGCGCGCCGCGCAGCTCATCACCGAGCTCCGCTCCGTACCCGCGGTCGACGCTGCCATGATCGCGGTGGCCCTGCGCGAGCTGCGCAACCTCGCCTAGCGCAGGATGGCGGGCTCGCCCGCGCCGAGACCCGCGTGCGGGCGGGACGTCGACTGGACGAGGCGCGTCAGGCGGCGCGGGGCGCGCGGTCGAGGATGACGAGCTCGCGCGGCTCGCGGCCGCCAAGCAGTGCAAGCGCGCGGCCGACGAAGCGCCCGAAGTAGTAGTTCCTTCGTACTCCCCACGGCGCGGCAGGCGCATCGATGCGGCGAAAGCCCCAGCGCGCGTAGTGATGCGCGAACACCGCGCCGGTGATCATGCAGACACGCGTTGCGATCGGCGCGAGCAGCGTATCGATGAGTCGCGCCGCGACGCCATACCCGCGTCGGTCCTGGCGCACGACCAGCGAGCCGAGCTCGCGCGAGTCGTCGTCATGCAGGCGCAGCTGCACGGCGCCGGCGATGCCGTTCTCGTCGATGGCCAGCAGGAACCTGCGCCAGTCGAGGTCGATCGGGTTGAGGCGCTCGCTGCGCACGAGTGAATGGATGGCGTATTCGTCCGCGTCGCGGGCCCTCCGAATCCTGAATGTCGCGTTCATCGCTGCCTCCTTCGGAGGGCAATGTAGCGACCGGACGTGTCGTCGGTATTTCGCGGCGGCGTGCGCCGTGTTTCGTTCGTTTCGGCTGTCGTGGACTGTACCGGCGAGGGGCGGCGCGATCGAGCGGCCGGCCGCGCGCCGGCGCGTCGTCGCCTGTCTTCAGTGACGAGCGTGCGGAGGTCCCGCGGCACGAATGCTCGCATCGCGCCTCGCGGCCACCGCGTTCAGTGATGCAGGATCTTGGCGAGGAACTGCTGCGCGCGCTCGCTGCGCGGCGTGCCGAAGAACTCTTCCTTCTCGGCGTCCTCGACGATGCGCCCCGTGTCCATGAAGATCACGCGGTTCGCGACCTTGCGCGCGAAGCCCATCTCGTGCGTGACGACCATCATCGTCATGCCCTCCTTCGCGAGCTGCACCATGACGTCGAGCACCTCGTTGATCATCTCCGGGTCGAGCGCCGAGGTCGGCTCGTCGAAGAGCATGCAGATCGGGTCCATCGACAGCGCCCGCGCGATCGCCACGCGCTGCTGCTGTCCACCGGAGAGCTGCCCGGGGAACTTGTCCTTGTGCGCGATGAGGCCGACGCGATCGAGCAGCTTCAACCCGCGCTCGCGGGCCTCGTCCGGCTTGCGTCCGAGCACCTTGATCTGGCCGAGCGTCAGGTTGTCGGTGACCGTCAGGTGCGGAAAGAGCTCGAAGTGCTGGAACACCATGCCGACGCGCGAGCGGAGCTTGGGCAGGTTCGTCTTGGGATCGTTGACCTTGATGCCGTCGATGACGATGTCGCCCTTCTGAAAGGGCTCGAGCGCATTCACGGTCTTGATCAGCGTCGACTTGCCCGAGCCCGACGGCCCGCACACGACGATGACCTCGCCCTTGTCGACGGCGGTCGTGCAGTCGGTCAGCACCTGGAAGCTGCCGTACCACTTGGAAACGTTGTGGATCTCGATCATCGGCATGGTGACGGGCTCCGGATCAGCGAATGATGGCGATCTTCTGCTGCAGCCGCTTGACCAGCAAGGAGCCTGCGAAGCAGATGATGAAATAGACGAGCGCGACGAACGTGTACATCTCGACCAGGCGGCCGTCGCGCTGCGCGATCTTCGACGCGGCGCCGAGGAAGTCGGTGATCGACAGCACGTAGACGAGCGACGTGTCCTGGAAGAGGATGATAGTCTGCGTGAGCAGGATGGGCAGCATGTTGCGGAACGCCTGCGGAAGCACGATCTTCGCCATCGTCTGGCCGTAGGTGAGGCCGACCGCGTAGCCGGCCCACACCTGGCCGCGCGGCACCGACTGGATGCCCGCGCGCATGATCTCCGAGTAGTACGCCGCCTCGAACATCGTGAACGTGATCAGCGACGACAGGAATGCGCCGACCTGGACCGGCCGATCCGCGTCCGTGATCCACGCGCCGATGTACGGGACGAGGAAGTAGAACCAGAAGATCACGAGCACCAGCGGCACCGAGCGCATCAGGTTCACGTACCCCGCCGCGACGACCGACAGGAACTTGAACTTGCCGAGGCGCATCATCGCGAGCAGCGTTCCGAAGACGATGCCGCCGAACATGGCGAGCGCGGTGAGCGTCACGGTGAAGGTCATCCCCTCCCTGAACAGGTAGGGCAGCGACCGTGAGATGACGCCCCAATCGAACTGGCTGAACATGGCGGCCGCCTTCTAGTGCCCGCCGGTCTGCACGGGACCGATGAAGCCGGGCACCGCGACGTGGCGCTCGAGCCTGCGCATTCCGGTGACCACGATGATGTTCGTGACGATGTAGATCAGCGTTGCCGCGGTGAACGCCTCGAACACCTGGAAGCTGAACTCCTGCATCGCCCGGGCGGCGGCCGTGAGCTCCACGAGGCCGATCGTGAGCGCGACCGACGAGTTCTTGATGACGTTCATGAACTCGGAGGTGAGCGGCGGCAGGATGATGCGAAAGCCCATCGGCAGCAGGATGTAGCGATACACCTGCGGCTGCGTGAGCCCGATGGCGGTGGCGGCGAACCGCTGGCCGCGCGGCAGCGACTGGATGCCGGCGCGCACCTGCTCGGACACGCGTGCCGCGGTGAAGAATCCGAGGCACAGCACGGCGGGCACGTAAGAGGCCCACGGCGGCGGCATCTGCTTCATGGCGTTGCCCAGCCGCTCCGGCAGGAACTCGGGCAACACGAAGAACCACAGGAACATCTGCACCAGCAGCGGGACGTTGCGGAAGATCTCGACGTAGGCGTTGCCGAGGCGCACGGCCCAGCGCGACGGCGTGGTCCGGATGACGCCCAGGATCGAGCCCAGGACCAGCGCGATGACCCACGCGGCGAGCGCGGTCGCGAGCGTCCATAGGAGCCCGACGAAGAGCGTGTGCAGGTACGTTCCGTCGCCCGTCGGCGAAAGATCCCAGAAGATCTTCCAGTTCCAGTGGTAGTTCACGCGTCTTCCTTTGCTGCGGCCGCGTTGCCCGCCTGGATAAACCACGGGGGGCGAACCGCCCCCCGTTCATGCATGACCGACGCGCTCGTCAGCTATAGACCTTCGGGTCCGAGTTGTCGGTGGGGTTCTGGAACACCTTCTTCAGCGAATCGCTGATCGGGAAGTTGAGGTTGATGCCCTTGGGCGGGATCGGGCTCTCGAACCACTTGTGGTAGATCTTCTCGATCTCGCCGCTCTTGTAGAGCTGCGTCATGGTGTCGTCCACCACCTTCTTGAACTGCGGGTCGTCCTTGCGCAGCATGAGGCTGTACGGCTCGACGCCGAGGCTCTCCGAGGAAATGTGGAACTCCTTCGGGTTCTTCGAGTTCGCGACGAGGCCGTAGAGCAGGATGTCGTCCATCAGGAACGCGGCGGCGCGGCCCGTCTCGACCATCAGGAACGCCTCGGCGTGATCTTTCGCCGACAGGATGTTCATGCCGTAGTTCTGAGCCGTGTTGAGCTCGTTCAGCGCCTTGATGTCCGTCGTGCCCGCGGTGGAGACCATGGTCTTGCCCTTCATGTCGGCCATCTTGTCCATGCCCGACGACGCCTTGGTCACGTAGCGGTATTTCACCACGAAGTACGTCATGCCGAAGTCGACCTGCTGCTTGCGCTCGGCATTGTTGGTGGTCGAGCCGCACTCGAGGTCGATCGTGCCGTTCGCCATGAGCGGAATCCGCGTGGCCGACGTCACCGGATTGAGCGCGACCTTGAGGTTCGGCATGTTGAGCTTCTGCTTCACCGCGTCGACGATCTTGTAGCAGATGTCCATGGCATACCCGACGGGCTTCTGGTTCTCGTCGTAGTACGAAAAGGGAATGGACGAGTCGCGATGCCCGATCGTGATCGTGCCGGTGTCCTTGATCTTCTTCAGCGTGCCCGTGAGCTCCTGGGCCGCGGCCGGCAGGGCGACGAGCGCGATGAGCGCGAGGGCGACGGCGAGTCGGTTGTGACGCATTGCGGGATCCTCCGCGGGAATGGTTATGGGTCGGACGGCCGCCCTGCGGTGGGCGGTGCAGGGGGCGATTGTAAGCAGGCGGAGCGCTTTTTGTCCAAGACCATTCGCCCGATGCGCGGCCCGCGCGACCGCGCATGCTCAGGCATCGACCATGCCTCGCCACGCCGTGACGCACGCGCGGGCAAGCGCCTCGGTGGCGTCGACGCACGCGATGCCGGGCGGCGGTCCCGCCGCTGCGAGCGCGGGTGGCACTTCGGTGCACGCGAGGATGACGGCGCGCGCGCCCCGCGCTGCCAGGGCTCTCGCCGCCTGCTGGAATCCCTCGCCGCCCGCCCTCACGGCGCCCGACTTGACCGCCGCGATCGCGGGCTCGATCGTGCGCGACAGCTCGCCCTCGCTCGGCTCGATCAGGCTGTAGCCCGCAAGTGCCAGTCGCCGCTCATAGAAACCCGAATGGAGCGTACCGCGTGTTGCGACGAGTCCAATGGCTGCGGGGGCGGCGACGGCCTCGCGCAGCGCGCCGACCGCCGCGTCGGCGATGTGCAGCATCGGTACGGGGCATTGCGCCAGCGCATCGAACCAGTGATGGGCGGTATTGCACGGCATGGCGAGCAACGACGCACCAGCCGCGAGCAGCCGGTCGCGCGCATCGATCAATGCGGGCAGCGGCGATTCGCCGTGCCCCAATATCGCGGGCACGCGTGGGGGAATGTCGGGCAGGGATGCGAGCACCACGGGCACGTGCTCCTCGTCCCGCGCGGCGGGCGTCACCGCGACGAGCTTGGCGAAGAAGTCCGCCGTGGCGAGCGGTCCCATTCCACCCAGGACGCCGAGCGCGCCACGACGTGCAAAGGCGTGCGTCATTGCGCCAATCTAGCATTGCCCGGCTGCGCGCGTGCGTCCCGATTCGCTACACTGGGTGCCGCCATGGCACCTGCGCTTGCACCGATCCTTCGCACCGCGGCGTTGCGCGTGCTCGAGGTGCGACACGCCGATGCGCCGCTGATGGAGCGCGCGGGCGAGGCCGCGGCCGATGTCGCGATGTCGCTCATCGTGCGACGCGGGCACGTCGTGGTGCTCGCCGGTCCCGGCAACAACGGCGGCGATGCATTCGTCGTGGCTCGCCGCCTGCGCGAGCGCTTCTTCGACGTCGCGACCGTGTTTCGAGGCGATGTCGCGCGGCTGCCGCGCGATGCCGCGATCGCTCATCGCGCCTATCTCGATGCCGGCGGCGCAACGGTCGATGCGCCACCGCGGGGCGCCGTGGCCCTCGCCGTCGACGGATTGTTCGGTCTCGGCCTGACCCGCGCGCCTTCCGCGCCGCACGCCGCGCTCATCGAATGGATCAACGGTGTCGAGGCACCGCGCCTGGCGCTCGACGTTCCAAGCGGTATCGACGCCGACACGGGGCACGCGCTCGGCGCCGCGGTACGCGCGAGCGCCACGGCGACGTTCATTGCATGGAAACCGGGGCTCCTCACCGGCGACGGCCTCGAGCATTGCGGCGATGTATCGCTGCACCGCCTCGGCGTCGAGGCGAGCGGCGTCGACGCCGGCGCGCGCCTCGAGTGGCCGGCGCTCCGCGCGAGCCTGCCCGCGGTGCTGAAACGCGTGCAGGTCGGCGCGCACAAGGGCACGTTCGGCACGCTCGGCATCGTCGGCGGCGCGCGCGGCATGGTCGGCGCCGCCCTGCTCGCGGGACGCGGCGCGCTATGCGGCGGCGCCGGCAAGGTGCTGATCGGTCTCCTGGCCGATGATGCGCCCGTGGTCGATGTCGCCACGCCGGAGCTCATGTTGCGTCCCGCGCACGACGTGATCGAGGACAGCGACGCGCTCGTCGCAGGTCCCGGGCTCGGCACCGCGACGCCCGCGCGCGAAGCGCTGGCGCGGGCCATCGATCGCACCGTGCCGCTGCTGCTCGACGCGGATGCGCTCAATCTCGCGGCCGCCGATACGACATTGCGCGCGCGCATCGCGGCGCGAGCCGCGCCCACGCTCGCCACGCCGCATCCGGCGGAGGCCGCGCGGCTCCTCGCCTGCAACGTCGCCGACGTCCAGCGCGATCGCGTCGCAGCCGCGCGGCGACTCTCGGACGCGCTTCGCGCGCATGTCGTGGTCAAGGGTGCGGGCAGCGTGCTCGCGCATCCCGGCGGCGGTTTCGACATCAATGCCAGCGGCAATCCCGCGCTCGCCGTGGCGGGCACCGGCGACGTGCTGTCGGGGCTCGCGGGCGCGCTGCTCGCGCAGCGAATCGAGCCGCGGGATGCGCTGCGCATCGCCGTGTGCGCTCACGGCGCGGCCGCCGACGCGCTGGTGGCGCGCGGCGTGGGGCCGCTCGGCGTGCGCGCGTCGGAGATCGCGGGCGCGGTTCGCGACGTGCTGAACGGACGCTAGGGCAGCAGCACCGTCGCGCCGGTGGTCTTGCGCGACTCGAGCGCGCGGTGTGCCTCGGCGGCGTCGCGCAACGCGAACGTCTGCCCGATCTCCGCCTTGAGCTTGCCCTCGCGCACCAGCGCGAACATCTCTTCGGCCATCGCGCGCAGCTTGTCGGGCGTGGACGCGTAGTTGAAGAGCGTGGGGCGAGTCGCGTAGAGCGAGCCTTTCTGCGCGAGGAGGCCGATGTTGAATGCCGCGATCGCGCCCGACGCGCTGCCGAAGCTCACGAAGAGGCCGCGCGGCGACAGGCAGTCGAGCGATCCGGGAAACGTGTCCTTGCCGACGCCGTCGTACACCACGGGCACGCCTTTGCCGCCGGTGATCGCCTTGACGCGCTCGACGAAATTCTCGCGCGTGTACACGATCGTGTGCGCGCAACCATGCTCGCGCGCGAGCGCGGCCTTCTCGTCCGACCCGGCCGTGCCGATCATCGTCACGCCGAGCGCGCGCGCCCACTGGCATGCGATGAGACCCACGCCGCCGGCCGCGGCGTGGAAGAGAATCGTCTCGCCCGCCTGCAGCCGATGCGTCTGGCGGAACAGGTACTGCACGGTGAGGCCCTTCAGCATGAGGCTTGCCGCGGCGCGATCGTCCACGCCATCCGGGATCTTGACCAGCTTGTCCGCGGGCACGTTCCGCTCGGTGCTGTACGCGCCGACCGCGGTGGTGCAGTACGCGACGCGATCGCCGCGCTTGAAGTCCGTCACGCCCGCGCCGACCGCTTCGGCCACGCCCGCCGCCTCCGTGCCGACGCCGGACGGCAAAGGCAGCGGGTACAGGCCGCTGCGATGGTACGTGTCGATGTAGTTCACGCCGATCGCCGTGTGACGCACGCGCACTTCGCCCGCGCCCGGTGCCGGCACGTCGACCGTGTCGAACGACAGCTCCTCGGGACCTCCCGCCTTGTGAAAACGAATTGCCTGCGCCATGGTGTGCTCCCGCTCGATGTGCGAAATACAGTCTAGCCGATCGCGTCCGCGTCAGTCGCGCAGGGTGGCCACAAGGCGTCGAGGCAGAAGCAGAAGATCCAGCGCGTCGCACGCGTCGCGGCAGAGGACATGACCGACACGCGACGCTTCCGCGGCGCAGCCTTCCCCGGCGCAGACGACGATGGACAACGCCGCGTCTGCGAGCATCGCGCGATCGTTGCGCCCGTTGCCGATGGCCGCGGTGCGCTCGGGTCGCAGCATGGCGAGGATGCGGCGCTTCGCTTGCGCCTGGTCGCCGGCGTCGAGCACGTGCAGCGTCAACGGCAGCGCGGCGAGCGCGCCACGCGCAGTGCCATGCGTATCCGCGGTGGCGACGTGCAGCGCGACCGACGAGGCGAGCCGCTTCAGACGGTCCGCCACGCCGTCCTGCAGCACGCCGTCGCATGCGAGCGTGCCGTTGAAATCCAGGAGCATCGCGTCGATGTCGAGACGCCGGAAGCCCGGGACGTCGATGCGGATCACGATTGCGCGCCCGGTCGAACCGAACCGAATTCGACCGGGATCTTGACGTAGAAGATGTCGATGCCCTCGTGCTCGATGACTTCGAGCAATGCATTCACTTCGGCGTCGCTCACCGCGAAGTCGATCTCGACGGTGAGATCTCCGGCCAGCTCGAAGAAGCGCTGCTCGTGCAGCACGCCGTGACGCCCGTAGCCGGCGATCGCCCGGAACGCCGAGCCGCCGTGTATGCCCATCCTGCGCGCCTGCTCGAGTAGCCATTCGTACAAGAGGATGTGATGGTGCTTCCGGTTCTCGTGGACGTAGAAGCGCAGCAGGATGCCTTTCATGACGCCCCCCATGCATAGGCCGAGCGCACGATCAGGATGCCGATCACGGTCAGCAGAAGCGAGCCGGCGACGTGCGCGACGATGCCGAGCGCCGTCCACAGCAGCTCGCGCCGGAGCAGGAGCGTCGTGATCTCCGCGGAGAACGTGGAGAACGTGGTCAGTCCGCCCAGGAAGCCCGTGGTCATCAGCAGGCGCAGCTCCGGGGACATCACGGCCTCGCGTGCCATGATTTCCATCGCGACGCCCATCAGCAGCCCGCCCGTCAGGTTCGCTGCCAGCGTACCCAGCGGAAGCGTCGGGAACAGCGAGTTCAGCGCGATGCCGAGCCCCCAGCGCATCCACGCGCCGATCGCCGCACCACCGCCGACGGCCACGATCCCACCCCAGGGCATGCCTCTCCTCCTGCCGCGATGCGGCCGCAAACAACGATGCGAGGCGGAGAAACGCGATCGGCCTACACCGCCCCGGTGCAACGGGTGCTACGTGCAGGCATCATCAGCCTTGCGGCGGTTCGATCACGCTGCGCCCGGAAGGCGGCGGCGCAACGATACCGGAGGAATGCCATCTCCGTCGCCGTAGTGTAGCGGCCCGCGTGGCGGGTCTCAAGCCGTGGCGAAGCGTCAACGGATGAACTGCTCGACGTAGCCCGAGCCGAGACCGCACTGCGCGTAGTGCCGACGACACAGGTCGATCTTGCTCCACACGTCCTCGTAGCCCACCTGGCGGCCCTGCTCGTCGACATAGATCATCGCGCCGGCGATGTTGAAGAACGTGATCATCTCGGCGCAATCGTCGGGCACGGTGAGCGTGTGGATCTCGCCGGGCGGCTCGTAGACGAAGCTGCCTTCCTCCGCGATCCAATCATGCTCGCGATACTTCCAGCGGCCCTTGATGACATAACCCACGACGATCATCGGATGCCGATGCCGCGACAGCACGCCCGCCCGGCGTACGCGCAGCAGATTGCACCAGCCGCCGGTCACCGTGTTGAGCAGCAGGGGGCGAAACCACACGTCGGGCGCCTGCGGCACCCAGACGCGTTCGTCGTCGGGCATTGCGGCGACTGCGATTTCCGGCTGGATGCCGGCGGTCGGCAGGATCAGCGGAGCGTTCACTACGACTCGGACGTTCCGTTCTGCTGCGACATCTGTGATTGCTGCCGTTGCTGTGTTGCCTCTGCCTGCGCCTGCGCTTTCATCTCCGTGACGAGCGCATCGATTTCCGCGCTCGCGTCGCGCTCGCGTGGAAACGGCCGGCCCGCGCGGCGATACCAGTAGCGTGCGTTGCCGATGTCGCCCTCCAGCATATGCACGATGCCATGCGCCCAGCAGCCCATGTGCGACGCATCGTTCTGCACGACGGCATGCGCCTTCTGCCAATCGCCGTTCTTGAGATGCCGGATTGCCGTGTTGAGCGCCATGCCATTCCCCCCCGGAAATGCAGAACGTCACGCAACCAGATAACCGCCGTCCACCGGCACGACGGCGCCGGTGATGAAGCTCGCCGCGGGCGAGCACAGGAAAACCACCGCACCGGCCACGTCGGCCGGCTCCGCCCATCGGCCCAGCGGCGTGCGCGCGACGATCGCGGCGCTGCGCTGCGCATCCTCCTGCAGCGCCTGCGTGAGCGGTGTGCGCACCCACCCCGGCGCGATCGCGTTGACGCGAATGCCGTCCGTCGCGTAGGCCAGCGCGAGCGACCGCGTGAGCTGCAGCACGCCGCCTTTGCTCGCGCTATAGCCGGGAGCGAGCGCACCGCCTTGGAACGACAGCATCGACGCGGTGTTGACGATCGCGCCGCCCGGCTTGCCGGGGCTCATTCTAAGCTTGTCGCGCGCCAGCGCACAGCATCGCATCGTGCCTGTGAGATTGACCGCCAGCACCTCCTCGAATATGCGAACGTCATGCTCGGCGCCCCGGCGGATGATGCCGGCGCAATTGACGAGCACGTCGAGTCGCGGCAGGTCGTCGAGAACGGCGCGCAACGCAGCGTCGTCGCGTACGTCGAGCACCACGGCATCGCGCGCGGCGAACTCGGGCGTATCGCGCGCGGCGTCGACCTCGGTGCGCGTGGCGCCCGTGACCGTCACCACCGCGCCGACGGTCGCCAGCGCGTTGCCGATCGCCGCGCCGATGCCGCTCGTGCCGCCCACCACGAGCGCGACGTGGCCGGCAAGCAGGTCGCTGCGAAACGTTTGCGCAATACCTTTCACCGCGCTGTCAGCGCCGCGCCGCGCGTTGCGAGCAGGCGCTGCACGGCCGCATCGTCGGGCAACGGCGCCACGGCGCCGAAGCCGGTGGTCGCGAGCGCCGCGGCGGCGTTGGCGTAGCGCGCTGCGGTGAACGGGTCGTCGCCGGCGACGAGCCGCGCGCCGAAGGCGCCGTCGAAGCAATCGCCTGCGCCGGTCGCATCGACTGTCGCGACACGAAATCCCTCTACGCGCTCGCGCTGGCGGCCATCCGACACGATGCAGCCCGCGGGCCCGCACTTCAATACCACCAACGGCGTGCCCCACGCATGGCACGCGTCGACGATGAGATCCGGATCGATGTCGCCGAAGAGATGCCGAGCGTCGTCGAGGCTCGGCAGCATCCAGTCGGCGTACTGCGCGCTCTCGCGAATGACGGCGCGCGCGCGGGTGAGCGGCCACAGCTTGAGCCTCAGGTTCGTGTCGTACGAGACGCGCGCGCCCGCATCGTGCGCCGCTTCCATGGCGGCGAAGCACGCGTCGCAGGCGGACGACGAGATGGCCTGGCTGATTCCCGAGAGGTGCAGGATGCGCGTGTCCGATACGACGTCGAGCGATACGTTCGCGGGCGTCATGCACGAGGCCGCCGAGCCGGCGCGCAGGTACGAGAACTCGTGGCCATGCGGGCCGTGACTCACGAAATACACGCCGGTCGGCGCGACGGCGTCCTCGCGCACGCCGCGCGTGTCGACGCCGTGCTGCTGCCACAGGTCGACGAACCAGCGCCCGAACGCGTCGGCACCGATGCGTGTGACGTAACCGGCGCGCACACCGAGACGCGCCGCGGCGATCGCCGCGTTCGACGTGTCGCCGCCGAAGCCCTGCAGCCACGTGCGCGCGTCGTCGGCGCGCGCCTGGTTGAACTCGACCATCGGCTCGCCGAGCGCAACGAAGTCGAGCGTCGGCATGGTGCTCGGCTCAGCGCGCGGGCAATGCGCGGAACGCCGCCGCGTACGCCGCGGCGGCACGGCGCACGGCGTCGACGGCCGCGCCGGGCGCATACAGGTTGGAGCCCGTGCCGAAGCCGTCGGCGCCCGCCGCCCAGTACGGCGCGAGCGTCTCGGGCTTCATGCCGCCGACCGCGAGCACGATCGTGCCCCGCGGAAGCACCGCGCGCCACGCACGCAAGGCCGCCGGCGGCAGCGCTTCGCACGGAAACATCTTGAGCGCATCGGCCCCCGCGGCGAGCGCCGCGAACGCCTCCGTCGGGGTCGCGACACCGGGCATGCAGACGAGCCCGAGCCGCTTCGCCTCGCGCACGATCGCGACGTCGCCGTGCGGCATGACGATGAGCTTGCCGCCGGCGTCGCGCACGCGCGCCACGTCGTCCACCTGCAGCACCGTCCCCGCGCCGACGAGCACGTGCTCGCCGCAGCGCTTCGCGAGCGCGCCGATCGACTCGAACGGCTGCGGCGAATTCAGCGGAACCTCGAGAATCCGGAAGCCCTCGCCGACGAGCGCGTCGGCCACGTCCGCGATCTCGGGAGGCGTGATGCCGCGCAGGACGGCGCAGAACGGTAGCGGTGAAAGGTAGTCGTCGAGTCGCATCGGAAGGTCTCTATCGGATTGTCACACGCGACCGGTCGCAAGCGCGATGCGCCACAGGCCGCGTGCCGCGGCGTGCGTCGCGCCCGGCGCCGCGTGCAGGCCGGCTTGCGCACACGCACGGGCGTAGCGATCGGTCAAGGCGTCATCGGCAACGATCGTCACCGATTCCATCGCGGGCATCCACGCACGCGCGGCCGCGAGCTCGTGCCCGATCAGCAGGCCCGACAGCCACTCGGCGACGCCGCTCGCGGGCAGCTCGCCCGCGAGCGCAAGCGTGCGCGCGCCGAACATGTCGTGCAACACCGAGCCGCCGCGCAGCCCGTGTGCGACGCCGTTGGTGAAATGCGCGTCATGCGACGCGCGCGCGCCAGGCGCGGCGAGGCGGCCGAGAATCGTGTGATCGAGCAGCGCGCCATAGAGCTCGCCCGTCATGAACGTCGTGAAGGCGGTGAGGCGGCCTTCCTCCACGCGCGCCCACTTGCTGTGCGTGCCCGGCAACACGGCGAATGCGAGCGGCTCGGACGCGTCAATGGCGCCGAGGATCTGGGTCTCCTCGCCGCGCATGACGTCGGGCAATCCGCGGCTATCGCGCGTGCGCACGCCCGGAACGATGGCCAGCATGGCCTCGGGTATGCGCGCGAGCGCGTCGGCCAGCGCGGCAAGCGACACCGGCGTGTCGCGATACGGCGCTTCGATCCAGCCCTGGCGGCTGCCGATCATGCCGCACGCCAGTCGCGGCGCGCCGAGATCGCGCCAGTGTCCGAGGAGCGTATCGAGCGCCGCGGCGAACGCACCGTCGCGCACGTTCAGGATGCCGAGCGGCGCCGTGCGAGCCTCGAGAACCGCGCCGTCGCGGTCGATGCGGTACGCCCGCGCCGAGGTCGTGCCCCAGTCGAGGCCGATCAGCGCCGTGTCGCTCACCAGCGCGCCGCCGCTTCGTCGTCGCTGGCGCGCGCCTCGACCCAGCGCGCGCCCTGCGGCGTCTGCTCCTTCTTCCAGAACGGCGCGCGCGTCTTGAGATAGTCCATCAGGAACCGGCACGCGTCGAACGCGTCGCCGCGATGCGCGCTCGTCACGACGACGAGGACGATCTGGTCGGTGGGCTTGAGCTCGCCGACGCGGTGGATGATGAGCACGTCGTAGACGTCGAATCGGGCGCGCGCCTGCGCGACGATGTCCTCGAGCGCCTTCTCGGTCATGCCGGGATAGTGCTCGAGCGTCAGCGTCGAGACCTGTGACGCGTCGTTCATGTCGCGCACGGTGCCCACGAACGTCGCGACGGCGCCCACGCGGGCATCGCCCGCTCGAAGCCGAGCCATCTCCACGCCGGCGTCGAAGTCGCCCGACTGAACGCGGACCGTCACGGCTTCAGCCGCCCGTCACGGGCGGGAGGAAAGCGACCTCATCGCCGTCGCGGAGGGTCGAGTCGGGTGTCGCGAGCGCATGGTTCAGCGCTATGCGGACGGCGCGGCCCGGCGCCAGCTCGCGCGCAAAGGCGTCGCCCCGCGCACGCAGCGCGTCGACGACATCGGCGATGCGCGGCTGTCCCTCGAGCACGAGCGTTTCGTCCGCCCTGCCGAGCGCTTCACGCAGGCGAGCCAGATACACCACGCGGACGCGCACGGCCGTCGCCGTAGGAGAAGGGTTGTCCGCGAGCGTCGTGGAAGTCATGGAGGCACCAAAAAGTAAAAGGCCGGCGCGCGCATGCGACGCCGGCCCTTGATTTTACGCGACTAGAAGCGCAGCTGAACGCCGACCTGGAGCTGGTCGGACTCCGGCAGGATGCCGCTTTGCACCGTCTCGCCCGCGAAGCGCGTGAAACGTGCGTATTCGAGCCTCAGGCCCAGCGAAGGATTGACGTCGAAGCGCAGGCCGAGGCCATAGTTGACGCCACGTCGCGGGTCGACCGGAACGGCGACCACGGACGGCGCACCCGCGTCGCTCTGGATGTAGCCCAGGCGCCCGTACAGCGCGAGGTGCCGCATGAACGACCAGCTGCCGAAGAGGTTGGCGTTCCAGGCATGCGTGCTCGCATCCGGCGGCAGCAGCGACAGACCGACGCCGCTACGGCCGGATGGCGTCTCCGGACGCAGCGCGTAGCGATCGGAGGTATTGACCGACGCTTCGAGCGCGAGATCGTTGTTCCAGCGATAGCCGCCGAAGAGGAGCGTGCGGGAGGCAGCGCTGTCGTCGGCTACGGGCGAGGTGAAGCGACCCCAGGTGGACGCCTTCTGGGCGCCGAACATCACGCCCATCGCCTCGCTGCCATTCTCTCGGAGCGACACGCCGCCGTAAAAACCGGCGGGTGCGGCGGGCGCGAGCTGGCCAAGTGCCGGCCCGGCCGCCATCGCCGCGCACAGGACGCCGAACCCTACCGCAAGTGCCTGTTTTGTCATACGTTGTTAACCGTTCGCGCGCGCCGCTCACGCGTGCGCCAGGCTGCAGCTTCCGACCTTTGGCTGTCGATGGCCGCGCGAGTTCAACGTACTCCGCGGGCCGGTTGTCGTCAATCGGCGACCCGCCGAGCGGCCGCCTGCTCCCATACGAACGTGGCGATTTCGTCATGGCCGTTCAAGTCGAAAACCGGCAGCGGCGCGACCAGGCTGCCCGGCGCGTCCGTCGCCACGGCCAGGATGTGCGGGTCACGGGGGTGCAGCCTTGGCTTCCCGACGCTCGGCCGCCATACCTCGAGCTTGGGAATGGGGGCCGCCTTGTAGCCCTCGACGAGCACGAGGTCGCAGGCCGAGAGCCGGTCGAGCGCCTGCTCCAGCGTGAGCTCGGCGTCGCCACGCAGCTCGTGCATCAGCGCCCATCGGGCGGTCGAGCTCACCAGCACCTCGGTGCACCCCGCCTGCCGATGGCGCCACGAGTCCTTGCCCGGGGCGTCGACGTCGAAGGCGTGATGAGCGTGCTTCACCAGCGACACGCGCGCCCCGCGCGCGACAAGACGCGGCACGATCGCCTCGATCAGCGTGGTCTTGCCGCTCCCGGACCAGCCGGCGAACCCGAAGATGCGCATCACGTTGTCCATCGCGACGGGCGCGCAGTGTAGCCGCGATCCTGGGCGAGCCCTGCGTGCACGACCTCGCCGTCCCACGTCATGACACCGGCGGCAAGTCCGGGGTCGGCGTCGAGCGCGTACGCAAAGCCACGCCCGGCGAGCGCCCGCACGTAGGGCAGCGTGGCGTTCGTCAGCGCGAGCGTGGCCGTGCGCGCAACCAGCGCGGGCATGTTCGGAACGGCGTAATGAACCACCGCTTCGTCGACGTAGCTCGGATCCGACAACGTCGTCATCCGCGACGTCTCGGCGATGCCGCCCTGATCGATGCCGACGTCCACCAGCGCGGCGCCCGCGTGCATGCTGCGCAGCATGTCGCGCGTGATGAGGTGCGGCGACAGACGGCCCGGCTCCAGCACTCCGCCGATGACGAGGTCCGCCCCGGCGATCGCGTCAGCGAAGCGCTGCACCGAGGCACCGAGCGTGAACGCGCCGATCGGCGTGCCGGCGCCGGCGAGTTCGCGCTCGAGCGCGTCGAGCCTCTCACGACCGCGCGAGAACACGAGCACCCGGCATCCCAGCCGCGCGGCGACGCGCGCCGCCTCGCCACCCACGTTCCCCGCGCCCAGCACGACGACTTCGGCGCCGGGCACGTCGTCCACACCGGGAAGCAGCACGCCGGCGCCGCCGCGATCGGTACCGAGGAGCGCGCTGCCGACGAGCGGCGCGAGCCTTCCCGCGATGCGGGACATGGGCGCGAGCAACGGCAGTGCACCGGCCGCGTCGCGCACCGTCTCGTAGGCGATGACGCGCGTCCCGGCCGCCAGCACCGCGTCGAGCAGCAGCGGGTCGCGATTGAGCTGCGCGAAGGCCAGCACGAGCACGCCACGGCGCAGGCGCGCGTATTCCGTGGGCTGGATCTCCTTCACCTTGACCACGCAATCGCACGCCCACACCGCGTCCGCGTCGCCGAGCTCGGCGCCCGCTGCGACGTACGCCGCGTCATCGAGCCCTACGGCGCGGCCGGCACCGTGCTCGACAACGATGGCGTGACCGTCACCCGCGAGCACCGCGGCGCCGTGCGGTGTCAGGCCGACGCGGCGCTCGCCGTCCTTGATCTCGCGTGGAACTCCAATGCGCACGCCTGCCTCACCCGCCGCGCCCCACGATGGCCGCGACGATGACGACCACGCCGAGCACGAAATTCAGCACGACGTAGCGCCGGATGCGTTCCGCCAGCGTGGCTGCCGAGGGCAGATCGCCCGTCCGAACGGCTGCTTGCATGCGCGGGTTGAGCCGCACGATGATCCACGCGTAGACGAGGATCATCACCACGCCGAGCGCGACCATGACATGCACGCCCCAGGGTGTGTTGCGCATGCCGCCGTACAGGGACATGAGCCAGCCGCCGGTCACGGCGATCACCACCACCGCTGCGCCGACCGCGGGCAGGAAGCGCGTCAGCACGCGGGCGAGCACGCCGAGGCGCTCGGCCGGCGGCAGCGGGGCGAGGCCTGGGCGGAGCATGAACAGCATGAAGCCCATGCCCCCCACCCAGACCACGACGGCGAGCACGTGCAGTGCGATGGCGATCAGCATGTCGTCTCCTCGGACGGATTGTAGTCGGCGCGCGCGCGGACCCGCTTGACCCTCCGTCGCACGCCCCGATGTAGACTGGAACGAGCACATGAGCAAAGCCAACTCCCCGACAGGTCCCGACGCCGAGCGCGAAGTCACGGGCGTCATCGAGCGCGTCATCGCCGACGTGCCGGCGCCGCACACGCGTCCGGTGCCCGATCCCGGGCGCGAAACGGACCGCATCGCGCAACGCGCAGCGCGCCACGCGGCGATGCTGTCGGGCTCGCTCGCGTTGCCGCCGGGACCGCTCGGCATGCTGACGGTGCTTCCCGACCTGCTCCTCATCTGGCAGACGCAGCGCCAGATGGTGGCCGACATCTTCGCCCTGCACGGCCGCACCGCCGAGCTCACGCGCACGCACATGCTGTACTGCCTCTTTCGGCACGCGGCGAGCCAGGTGCTGCGCGACGTCGCCGTGCGTGCCGGCGAGCGGTTCGTCGTGCGCGAGCTGTCGGCGGGCGCGCTGCGCGCGGCCCTGTCGAGCATCGGCGTCGTCGTCACGCAGCGCATGGCCGCGAACGCGGCGAGCCGCTGGCTCCCGCTGATCGGCGCGATGGCTGTGGGCGGCTACGCGTACTTCGACACGCTGCAGGTCGCGCGTACCGCGCGCCGGCTGCTCGAGGCGCCGGTGCGCGTCGCCGAGCCGACGCCGAGCGGCTAGCCGTGTGCGGTCGCTACGAGCTGCACAGCAATCCGGCCGCGATCGCGCTTGCGTTCGGCCTCGCGCACGCGCCGGCGATCGAGCCGCACTACAACATCGCGCCGTCGCAGCTCGTCCCCGTGGTGCGCGTCAACGCCGAGGGCGAGCGCGAGCTCGTGCAGCTGCGCTGGGGGCTCGTGCCGCGCTGGGCGAGGGATCCTTCGATCGGCGCGCGCATGATCAACGTGCGTGCGGAGACGGTAGGCGCGCGCTTGCGCCAGGCCTTCAGCCGGCACCGCTGCCTCGTTCCCGCGGACGGCTTCTACGAATGGCGGCGCGTCGCCTCGGGCAAGCAGCCGCTGCATGTCGCGCGCCTCGACGGGCAGCCGTTCGGCATGGCGGGCGTCTACGAGCGCTGGCTCTCGCCAGACGGCGAAGTGCTCGACACGTGCACGATCCTCACCACGCAGGCCAACGCGCTCCTTCGCGCGGTGCACGATCGCATGCCCGTCATCGTTCCGCCCGAGCACTACGCGCGATGGCTCGATGCCGCCGAGGAGGACGTCGGTGACCTGCTCGCTCCCGCCGCCGACGGTGTGCTCTCCGCCCAACCGGTTTCGAAGCGCGTCAACAGCGTGCAGAACGATGATGCCTCGCTGATCGAGCCTGCGCCGGCGGAGCCGGTGCCTGCCGCCGCCGAGCCGACGCCGTCGGACGCGCCGGAGCTGCCGCTGCAGCCGCGCCTCCTGTAGCGCGCGATCACTTCATCGGCGCGCCCGCCGCGATCCAAGCGCCCAGCGTGGCGCGCTCGTCGTCCGTCATGCCGGTCAGGTTGCCGATCGGCATCGCATGCGTCAGCACGGCTTGCTGCTCGATCGCGGCTGCGCTGCCCGCGATGCGTTCCGGCGTATCGAGGCGCACGCCCTTCGGCGCTTCGCTGAAGCCCGCCTGCCGCGGGGTCGTCGCATGGCAGACGGCGCAGCGCATCGCGACGATGCGCTGCACGTCCGCGAACGCCGGCGCGGGGCGCGCCGCCAGCGTCGCGGGCTTCATCGCGACGGCGAGCACGAGCGCGCCGAGCGCCGCCGTCGCGGGGATCCACCATGCCGTGCGGCCGCGATGCCGCAAGTTGAAGAAGTGGCGCACGAATCCCGCGAGCAGCAGGATCGCCATGAGAACGAGCCACGCGTGCGCATGGCCCCACGTCATCGGGTAATGATTGCTGATCATGATGAACAGCACCGGCAGCGTGAAGTAGTTGTTGTGCACCGAGCGCTGCTTGCCGCGAAGGCCGTAGACGGCGTCGGGCGCGACGCCGTTCTCCTTGGCTTCGACGAGCTTGCGCTGGCCGGGGATGATGACGTGCGCCACGTTGGCGACCATCCACGTGCCGATCATCGCGCCGATCTGGTAGAACACGGCCCGGCCCGAGTAGACGTGCGCGAGCCCCCATGCGCACAGCGCGACGAAGGCGATCACCGCGATCCACAGCCATTGCTCGTGATCGAAGCCGAGCCGCTTGCAGAGCTGGTCGTAGAAGAGCCAGCTGCCGATCAGCAGCGCGACGCTGATCGCGATGCCGAGCGCGGGCGAGATGTCCGCCACCGCGGGGTCGAGCATGTACGTGCGCGCGTGCACGTAGTACATGAGCACGAACAGCGCGAAGCCGGACAGCCACGTCCAATACGCCTCCCACTTGAACCAGTGCAACGGCGCGGGTAGCTCCGGCGGCGCGACGCGATATTTCTGCACGTGATAAAAGCCGCCGCCATGCACGGCCCACAGCTCGCCGCCGACGCCCTCCTCCGCATCACGTGCGCGCTTGGGCGCGAGGAGACTGTTGTCGAGCCAGATGAAGTAGAACGACGCGCCGATCCATGCGATGCCGGTGATGAGATGAACCCATCGCAGCAGGAGCTCGAGCCACTCTACGCCGTACGCTGGCATCGCCGTTCTGCCGCGTCAGCTTCCGCGGTAGGTCGCGTAGCTCCATGGCGACACGAGGAGCGGCACGTGGTAGTGCGCGAGCGCGTCCGCGATGCCGAAGTCGATGGTGACGTGGTCGAGGAACGGCGGATCGGGCAGCGCGATGCCGCACGCGCGGAAGTACGCGGCGATCCCGAACGCGAGGCGGTAGCGTCCCACGCTGAGCGCCTCGCCTTCGAGGAGCGGCGCGTCGCAGCGGCCGTCGGCGTTGGTGAGCGCCCGTTTCACTTCGACGTAGCGCGCGCCATCGTGGCGTGACAAGGTGAGCGCCAGTCCCGCCGCGGGACGGCCGTGTGCGGTGTCGAGAACGTGCGTGGTCAGGCGTGCCATTGCGGGCCTCGAATTGCGAGTGGGCGCGCGCCATTGTATTCTGCGACGCGCCTTTGCACGCGCTTCCATCCGTTGACCGCGCACACGAATCCCCGCGATCTCGTCGGCTACGGCGCGCGCCCGCCGCACGCGCGCTGGCCGGGCGGCGCGCGCATCGCGGTTCAGTTCGTCCTGAACTACGAGGAAGGCGCCGAGAGCAGCGTGCTGCATGGTGACGCCATGTCCGAGACGTTCCTCTCGGAGATCGTCGCCGCGCAGCCGTTCTCCGCGCGGCACTTGTCGATGGAGTCGCTGTACGAGTACGGCTCGCGCGCCGGCGCCTGGCGCGTGTTGCGGCTTTTCGACGAGCGCCGCCTGCCGCTCACGATCTTCGGCGTCGCGATGGCGCTCGAGCGCAATCGGGCGTTCCTCGACGCCTGCCTCGAGGCCGGGCACGAGATCGCGAGCCACGGCTGGCGCTGGATCTCGTACCAGCATGTCGCCGAGGACGTCGAGCGCGAGCACGTTGCGCGCGCCACCGAGACGATCACGCGGCTCGCGGGCTCGCCGCCGCTCGGCTGGTACACCGGTCGCGACAGTCCGAACACGCGCCGCCTCGTGGTCGAGCAAGGCGGTTATCTCTACGACGCCGACAGCTACGGGGACGACCTGCCCTACTGGACCGAGGTGCAATGCGCGCGCGGCCGCGTCGTGCACCTCGTCGTGCCCTACACGCTGGACACGAACGACATGCGCTTCACCACGCCGCAAGGCTTCAACAGCGGCGATCAGTTCTACACCTACCTGAAGGACGCGTTCGACGTCCTGTACGCGGAAGGCGACCCGCGCGGCCTCGATGCGCCGAAGATGCTGTCCGTCGGATTGCACGGGCGCATCGTCGGCCGGCCCGCGCGCGCGGCGGCCCTCGCGCGCTTCCTCGACTACGTGCAGTCGCGGCCCGACGTCTGGATCGCGCGGCGCATCGACATCGCGCGGCACTGGCAAGCGACGCATCCGCCGGCGGTCGCCGCGTGACGCTCGACGAGCTCAATCGCGCCGACCGCGCGACATTCGTCACGGCGCTGGGCGGCGTGTTCGAGCGCTCGCCCTGGATCGCCGAGGCGGCCTGGCACGCGCGACCGTTCACGAGCGTCGGACAGCTTCACGCCGCGATGGTCGACGCGATGATGCGCGCCGACGCCGGGCGGCAGATGGCGCTGATTCGGGCGCATCCCGAGCTCGCCGGAAAAGCCGCCGTTCGCGGCGAGCTGACCGCCGAGTCCACCGCCGAGCAGGCGGCCGCCGGGCTCACCGCGTGCTCGCCGGCGGAATACGCGACGCTGCAGGCGCTGAACGCGCGCTACAACGAGCGCTTCGGCTTTCCGTTCATCCTCGCGGTCAAGGGCCACGACCGCGCGAGCATCCTTGCGACATTCGCCGTCCGCGTGGAGCACGAGGTCGAAGACGAGCGTGCCGAGAACCTGCGCCAGATCGCGCGCATCGCGGGCTTGCGCCTGCAGTCGATGATCGCGGACGTCGCGTCCGCCTGAATCACGGGCGCGCGTCAGCGCCCGAACAGCTTGCCAAGCGCCTTGCCGAGTTCCGCAGGCACCGGCGCCTTCTTCCCGGCGCCTTGCGACGCTTGCGCGGACGCAGGCTTGGCACCCATCGCGATGGCGCACGGACTGTCCGCGGCGGCGGTCGTGTCGAACAGCGCCTCGCCGAGCAATGACCATCCGCCGGTCCCGATCGCGGCGCCAATGCGGGCCACCGACTCGGCCGACTTGACCGGATCGACGCTGAGCTGCGGATTGTCGAACGGCCCGCGCACGCGCACGACATCCGCGAGGCCGGTCACGTTGATGGGAATGCCCTGGCGGACCTGCGGCCGGAGCGACAGATCGAGGGTCTCGTTGCGAAAATCCACCGTGCCGCTCGCCGACACGCCGAGCTCGGCCGTCTCGGCAGCGATCGTGCGCTCGACGCGGGCGACGCCATCGTGAACGGGGAGGCGAACGACGGCACAGCGCAGGTCCGTCGCGCTTTGCCCCTTGCGGAACGGATTGACCGCCTCGCCGACCTTGTCGAGCGTCGCGCTCGAGCCCGCCGCATTGTGCAACTGCGCGGGTCCGACCAGAACGACCACGGTTCCATCCAGCGTCGATGCCCAGTCGTGGGGCGACGCGCCCGTCGCCTTCGCGTCGATCGCCACGCGCGTCTTTCCACCGGACACGTCGCGTGCCGATCCCACGAGCGCCAGCACGGGCTTCAGCGCGAGGTCGCGAC
>Ga0207674_10000396_pt1 | contig 56376 bp, 52 predicted proteins | sample KBSCornC72_FD_184303 | JGI IMG/M metagenome (GOLD analysis project Ga0207674, IMG submission 184303) | Corn rhizosphere microbial communities from Kellogg Biological Station, Michigan, USA - KBS Corn C7-2 (SPAdes) (version 2) | ecosystem: Host-associated > Plants > Roots > Rhizosphere > Soil ... | reverse complement strand
CGTCTGTCCCTTCCTCCGCAACGGTTCAAGCGTTGTCGCGCTTGTGCGTCTCCACCATCTGCAACGGCTCGTCGGGAATCGCCGCGCGTGGCGGACGTGCGCGCCGCGGTCGCGGCTGCGCTTGCTCCTGTTCGTCGATCGCGGGCGGGGGAAAGCGGGTTTCGACCAGAACCAGGCCTGAATCGGGCGGCAGGCGAAGACCCGCCATCGGCACATCGACTTCATCCGGTGATTGCGTGGTCGCAGGAGTGATCGGTGCCGCTTGGACCGGCTGGGGCGCAGCGGCTTCCGGCGTCGGCGCCGATGCAGCCTGATGCCGCGGTTCGTGTCGGTCCAGCGGTTCGGTCGCGTTTACGGACGGTGCGCTCGACAACGACCCGGTTTCCGGTGCGCTGAATGAAGGTGCCGGCTCGCTTGCCGCTGCCGGCGAAGGGGCGACGCTCGTGGTGATCGGCGATGTTACCGGCTTCGGTTCCTCCGTGGCGGCAGGCTCGGTGTGCCGATCGATGGCCGTCGTCGCCTCGCCCGCCGCGGCTTCATCTTTGGATGCGACGCGTGGTTCGCGGGGCGCTCGCTCGGCACGCTCTGCGCGATCACCTCCCCGGCCACGCCGTCCGCGACGCCGGCGCGAGCCGCCCTCGCGCGCCTCCTCGGCACCATTGCCCGGCGCGACCGGACGAACCGAGTCGATGCCTGGCGCCGGGGTTGCCGCCAGGTTCGGATTTTCCAGCACGTCGGTCACATCGGCGCGTGCCGACTGCTTCCGCTCGGCCGTTTGCGCCGCTGCGGCATCGCGGGCTTCCTGCCGTTGATTGTCGCGCGGCGGGCGTGGCGTCGCGTTGCCTTTCGCTTCGCGTGGCTCCCGCCGCTCGCGGCGCTCACCGTCCTTCCGTGGCGCCGGTTGCGTGCGCGCCGGCGTTTCGATCGTTCCCTGCGCGTCGGCACGACGAGATTCGTCGCCTGCACGCGCGTCGCGACGCTCGCCGCGTTGTCGCTCGTCGCGACGTGGATGTCCGTCGCGACGGGCGTCGCCGCGTCCCCGGCCTTCGCGGGGTCGCGGGGGACGGCTTTCGCGTGCGCGCTCGGTGGCCGCCGGAGTTGCCGCCGCCTGCGCGGGCGTCGTGGCGTCTCCCGGCGGGGTGCGGAACCAGTGCAGCATTTTCGACAGCCACGAAGATGGTTGTGGAGCCTCGAGCGGGACCTCCGTACGCGCGGTCGCACGCGGCACGCTGACGGGGGCCGGCTGCGATGGCGTGATGCCCTTGACGACGGCTTCCTGACGCGGCTCCTTCGCCTCTTCCTTGCGTGCGAAGGCGTCCATGTCCTCCGGTTGCTCGACCATCTGGAACGACGCAGGCAACGGCTCGCCCTGGTTCAGCTCGTCGTGTCGCATCCGCTGCACGCTGTAGTTCGGCGTTTCGAGATGACGGTTCGGAACGAGCAGCACGTTGACCTTGAAGCGTGTCTCGACGGTGGATACCTCGGCACGCTTTTCGTTGAGCAGGAACGTTGCGACGTCGACCGGCATCTGCGCAACGATCTGCGCGGTGTTGTCCTTCATCGCTTCTTCCTGAATGATCCGCAGGATGTGCAGTGCCGTCGATTCGGTGCCCCGGATGTGGCCGATGCCATGGCAACGCGGGCAGGGGAGGTAAGCCGATTCGGCCAGTGCAGGACGCAGCCGCTGACGCGACAGCTCCATCAGCCCGAAGCGCGAGATCTTGCCGAGCTGCACGCGGGCGCGATCGTACTTGAGCGCATCGCGCAGCCGGTTTTCGACTTCGCGCTGGTTCTTGGCGCTTTCCATGTCGATGAAGTCGATCACGATCAGGCCGCCCAGGTCGCGCAGCCTTAGCTGGCGCGCGATTTCGTCGGCGGCTTCGACGTTGGTGTTGAATGCCGTCGTTTCGATGTCGCCGCCCTTGGTCGCACGCGCCGAATTCACGTCGACCGCGACGAGCGCTTCCGTGTGGTCGATCACGATCGCGCCTCCCGAGGGGAGCGCGACCTGCCGCGAATAGGCGGTTTCGATCTGGTGCTCGATCTGGAAGCGCGAGAACAGCGGCACGTCGTCCTTGTAGAGCTTCACGCGCGACACATTGTTCGGCATCACGTGGCCCATGAACTGCTGGGCCTGTTCCTGGATCGCCTCGGTGTCGATCAGGATTTCGCCGATGTCGGGCTGGAAGTAATCGCGGATCGCGCGGATGACCAGGCTCGATTCCTGATAAATCAGGTAGGCGCCGGATTGCAATTTGGCCGCGTCTTCGATGGCGTGCCACAACTGCAGCAGGTAATTGAGATCCCACTGCAGCTCTTCCGACGAGCGTCCGATGCCTGCCGTGCGGGCGATGACGCTCATGCCGCTCGGCACTTCGAGCGCCGAGACCGCTTCGCGAAGCTCGTTGCGCTCCTCGCCTTCGACGCGCCGCGAGACGCCGCCGCCGCGTGGATTGTTGGGCATCAGCACGAGGTAGCGGCCGGCGAGCGAGATGTACGTGGTCAGTGCCGCGCCCTTGTTCCCGCGTTCGTCCTTGTCGACCTGGACGATCAGCTCCTGGCCTTCGCGCAGCTGTTCCTGGATGCGCGCACGCGATTCGCCGTCGTTGCCGGCGTCACCGTTGCCGTTCGCGTCGGCGGAGCGACGCGAAGGCTTCAGATATTGGCGCGAGACTTCCTTGAATGGCAGGAAGCCGTGACGATCGGTGCCGTAATCGACGAAGCACGCTTCGAGCGAAGGCTCGATGCGGGTGATGACGCCCTTGTAGATGTTGCTCTTGCGTTGTTCCTTGGAAGCGGATTCGATGTCGAGGTCGATCAGTTTCTGGCCGTCGACGATGGCCACCCGCAGTTCCTCTGCCTGGGTGGCGTTGAATAGCATGCGTTTCATGGACTTGGTCCCCGGTGCAACCCCGGGGGCAAGCGACTGGTTACGAAAGCAGGCGCCGCCGATTCGGCAGCGCGATGACGCTTACGCGGCGGTTGCGGGCGAAGACGGGCCGTCTGCCGGGATGAACCGGGAGACGCGAGGTGAGCGAGGCGGCTTACGCATGAATTCGCAGTGCCGGCAACAAGGCCGGAGTCTCGTCGTGCGGTCTTCTTGTTCGCAGACTAGCGGAGTATCCAACCGGTTGCCACCGTCGGTGTCGACGCCGGCAGCCGGGGCAGAATGATTCGCTTTGGCGCCGCGCAGCGGCCGCTTCGAACCGGCCGTTGCCGGGTGCGGGAGCTGCACTGTTCCTTTACCATCGCTACTTTTTCGCGTGAAGTACCGCTCGGCGAGCGACTTAGCCGTTTTCGCCCCGCGATTCGGCGCGAGACTTCACCGCGGCGCGCAGATCACCGGATGCCGTTCCGGCAAGCCTGGTGGGGCGCGCTTTTGCGCGGATCGACGACAATTATAAGCGAATGAACGAGTTAAGCAAGAATGCCGTGTCGTGGATCACCGTGGACGATGAAGGGGCCGGGCAGCGGGTCGACAATTTCCTGCTCCGGATGTTGAAAGGGGTGCCGAAAAGCCACGTCTATCGGATCGTGCGCAGCGGCGAGGTGCGCGTCAACAAGGGTCGCGTGGGACCCGATGCCCGGTTGGCGGCCGGGGATGTCCTGCGCATCCCGCCGACTCGCACAGCCCGTCCGGCCTCCTCGGCGCGGCGCTCCGCGATTGTCTCGGCGTTCAAGCCGGCGATCCTGCTCGAGGACGAATGGTTGATTGCTGTCGACAAGCCGGCGGGACTGGCGGTCCACGGAGGTAGCGGGATCGCGCTCGGGCTGATCGAGCAGCTGCGTGCTTCCCGTCCTGATGCGCGCTTTCTCGAGCTCGTCCATCGGCTCGACCGCGAAACGTCCGGTGTTCTGCTCGTGGCGAAAAAGCGCGTGGCGCTGACGTCGCTGCATGCGCAGCTTCGCGACGGCAAAGTCGACAAGCGCTATCTGGTTCTGGTCCGCGGGGCGTGGCCCGACAGCAAGCGGGTGGTCGACGTACCGTTGCACAAATTCGTTACGACCGCGGGCGAACGCCGGGTCCGGATACAACCGGGCGGACGCGAATCAATCACGATATTTCGGCGCGAGAGAGCATGGGCGGCACACGACCCGCCGCTTGCGCTACTCGAGGCCGAGCTGAAGACGGGGCGTACGCACCAGATCCGCGTGCATCTCGCCCATCTTGGCCATGCGCTGGCCGGGGACGACAAGTACGGCGACTTTGCGTGGAATCGGGAGCTTGCGCGCGAAGGATTGAAGCGGATGTTCCTTCATGCGAAGCAGATGGCATTCGCACACCCGGTGAGCGGCGACACAGTGAGGATCGTGTCGCCGATGCCGGGAGAGCTCACGCGTTTCCTGGACCGGATCACGCGGTTGGCAGACTGATAGTCACTTTGGTCGCGGTTGCAACCGGTGGCCGGCGACTCTGCCCATGGTGAGGGGGTTGGGTCGAATCAATCCGCGCGCGATGCCCATTGCAATCGCTTCCTTCCGGTTCAGCACGCCGAGCTTGATGACGATCTTCCCGAAGTGAAAGTTCGCGGTTCGTGGCTTTATCCCGAGCTTCATCGCAATGTCGACGCTGGTCATCCCATTCGCCGCCATCTCCAGACACTGCGATTCGCGTGCGGACAGCGGGGCCACGCGCACCATCAACGACGGCTCGTAATCGACGAGATGCGCCATGAAGAAATCGTGGAAAGCCATGGCGAGAAGAATGATCTCGCCGAGGTGGGTGGCGATGAAATCCCTGCGCGCCTTGTCGACTGGCGTAACGGCCGAGTTCAGCGCGACGAGCACGCGACCGTGATCCGGGTCACGAAATGAGATGGCGACGCCGCTGCAGACGCCGAAACGCCCTGCATCGCGCAGGAAAGCTTGACACATCGGGTCATCCTTGAATTCGGCGGCGTCCCAAACGTAAGGCAGGTTTCGGTTATACGTCTTGGTGACGCGCGGATCGACCTCGATGTATCCCTTCTCTCCGTACAACGTCACCCATTCACGGGGTAATGTCGTCCAGACGAAGGAACGCGTATCGCGTCGGGTCGGACTGGCCTCTGCCGACATGCCGTACATGAAACTCTCGAATCCGAGCTCCCGAACGATCGATTCCATGATCGGTTGCAGCGGCTGGCGTTTGAGTGCCGCCCTCGAGAGCCGTGCGATGTGGTCGTTGATGACGTAACCGGGAATGGTTGCCGGCTCGCCTGGATCGATGACGGTAAGCATGACTCCCCCTGTCGTGCTTTGGCGGCCGATGATACCCCTGCACGCGAAACTCCTGTCAACGCGCCCGACCTGTCATTTTTTACGGTAATGGTGAACTTTATTGCGGGGGACAACTCCCGTGGTCAGGGCGAGGTCAAGCCTGTTACCACATCCCCCGCCGCGATCCCCTTCGCGGCGAACCACCCCTGCCTCATCTCTATCGCATACAGCGCCTGACCCTTCGACCAGTGGGTCGCTTCGTCCTGCGGGCGCATATCCTCGATGTTCAGAATTCGGCCGTTCCGGTCCACGAACGCTATGGAAAGCGGAATGTAGGTGTTCTTCATCCAGAACGCGAGCGGCTGCGGCGCTTCGAACACGAAGAGCATGCCGTGGTCGGTTTGAAGGCTGAAGCGATTCATCAGTCCGGTTTCCCTCGTTCCTGGTGTCGACGCCACTTCGACGATCAGCTTATGGTCGCCGATGGTCAGCGTGCGTTGCGCAAGGTCGGCGGAAGAAGCAGGCAGCGCCACTGCCAGCAGGCACGCGCAGCAGGCCGAGACGATGAAGCGGATCATGAGTGTCCTCGTGGATAATCGTTGCGCGGCGGCGACGGTGGCCAATGCGCGCATCACAGCGCCTCGTCCGCAGCCGTGGTCTCGGCGAGCGCGGCATCCACCGCACTCTTCGTGTACTGGCCCGCGAAGAGCGTAATGAATTCGTAGACGTACCCGCGCAGGAATACGCCTCGGCGCAGTGCGAGCCGGGTCAGCGACGCGGCGAAGAGATGGCTCGCGTCGAGCATCTCGAAGCTCGTATCCTTGTCCGCGTCGTACGCCATCTTCGCGACGATGCCGACCCCCATCCCGAGTTCGACGTAGGTCTTGATCACATCCGAATCGAGAGCCGACAACACGACGTTGGGCTCGAGCCCCTTCGCGGAAAATGCCGCGTTCATCGCCGTTCGGCCGGTAAACGAGAAATCGTAAGTAACGATCGGATACGCGGCGAGCGCTTCGAGTGTCAATGGCCGGATGCGCGCGAGCGGGTGACCTTTGGGCACGAGGACGGCGCGATTCCAGCGATGGCAGGGGAGTGCAACGAGATCGGGATAATCGCCCAGCGCCTCGGTCGCGATCCCGACGTCGACGTCGCCGTTGCGCGTCTGCTCGGCGACTTGCACCGGGTTGCCTTGATGCAGAACGAGACGCACCTTGGGAAAGCGGGTTGCGAACTTCACCAGTACGGGCGGCAGAACGTAGCGCGCCTGCGTATGCGTGGTCGCGATGCCGAGCACGCCGCTATCCTCGCTCCTGAATTCGTCGGCAACGCGCTTCAGGTTGCCGATCTCGCGCAGCGCGCGCCGCGCGGTCTCCACGACGACTTCGCCGGCCGGCGTCAATGATGCAAGACGCTTTCCCTGGCGCACGAACACGCGCAGGCCAAGCTCGTCCTCGAGTTGCCGGATCTGTTTGCTGATACCCGGCTGCGAGGTAAAGAGCGCTTCCGCGGCGTCAGAAACGTTGAGGCCGTTGTCGACGATCGCGCACAGATACTTGAGCTGCTGCAGGTTCACGCGTTATAACCCGGTTTCGATATTTTCCTGGATTATATGATCGGCGGCGCTTGAAATCGTCGCGGGATTGCTCCACGTTGATCTCGCGTCGCCGCAAGCCGGCCGCGCCCTGCCCAGGACACCGCTCCCTGGGAGTCGAAGTCGCCCTCGACTTCGGGTAAACTAGCGTACTGGATGGATTTGTCGCTTTCGACCATCGTGCTTTGGGCAGTGCCGGTGGTCTTTGCGGTCACGCTGCACGAGGCGGCACACGGTTACGTCGCGCGGATGTTCGGCGATCGAACGGCCGAATTGCAGGGCCGCATCACGCTGAACCCTATCGCGCACGTCGATCTTGTCGGGACGATCCTCGTGCCGGGCATGCTGATACTGGCAGCGGCGAAGCTCGGCGGACCGGGCTTCGTATTCGGCTGGGCCAAGCCGGTGCCGGTCAATTTCGGCAACCTGCGCAATCCACGGCGAGACATGCTCTGGGTTGCCGCGGCCGGTCCCGGCGCGAACCTGGCGATGGCGGTCCTGTGGGCGCTCGTTCTCAAGGTGCTCGTGTCGATCGGTGCCGGCGCAAGCGTGCACGCATTGTTGATGGCGAAGGTTGGCATTTCGGTCAATCTGGCGTTGATGGTATTGAACCTGTTGCCCGTTCCGCCGCTCGACGGCGGCCGCATCGCGGTCAGCCTGCTGCCGCTGCGCGCGGCGCGGGCCTGGGCGCGCATCGAGCCGTACGGGTTGTTCGTCATCATCGGGATGCTCGCCTTCGGCCTGCTCGATGACGTGATGAAGCCGTTCCTCGGGTTCGCCGAATGGTCATTGCACACGCTGCTCGGTCTTTGAGCGGCAAATAAGACAAATCGCTCTCATGTTTCCCGATCGGGTGTTGTCGGGCATGCGGCCCACCGGTCGCATGCATATCGGCCATTACCATGGCGCACTCAAGAACTGGATCCGGCTGCAGGAAGAGTACGAGTGTCTGTTCTTCGCCGCCGACTGGCATGCGCTGACGACGCACTTCGACGAAAGCGAGACGATTGCGCAAAGCGTCTGGGAGATGTTCATCGACTGGCTCGCTGCGGGCGTGGATCCCACCCGCGCGACGCTGTTCATCCAGTCGCGCGTTCCCGAGCACGCCGAGCTCACGCTGCTCCTCGGCATGGTGACGCCGGTCGGCTGGCTCGAGCGCGTACCAACCTACAAGGACCAGCAGCAGAAGCTGTCGGATCGTGATCTTTCGAACTTCGGCTTTCTCGGCTACCCGGTGATGATGAGCGCCGACATCCTCGTCTACCGGGCGAACAAGGTGCCCGTCGGTGAAGACCAGGTATCGCATATCGAGGTGACGCGCGAACTCGCGCGGCGCTTCAACCACATCTACGGCCGGGAGCCGGGCTTCGAGGACAAGGCGCGTGCGGCGGTGAAGAAACTCGGCAGCAAGAAGGCGAAGCGCTACGACACGCTGCGTACGGCATTCCAGCAGCAGGGCGACACGCAGTCGCTGGAAGCGGCGCATGCCCTGCTGGAGGACACGCAGAACCTGTCGCTCGGCGATCGCGAGCGTCTGTTCGGTTATCTCGAAGGCGCGCGGCGCGTGATCCTGCCCGAGCCGCAACCGCTCCTCACGGAAACCCCGCGGGTGCCGGGACTCGACGGACAGAAGATGTCCAAATCCTACGGTAACGCCATTCTGCTGCGCGAGGAGCCGGCGACGGTCGCGCAGAAGATCCGCACGATGCAAACCGATCCGGCGCGCGTGCGCCGCACCGATGTCGGCAATCCCGAGCGCTGCCCCGTCTGGGGCTTGCACCAGGTGTACTCGACACAGGAAACGCGCGACTGGGTATGGCAGGGCTGCACGACGGCCGGCATCGGCTGCCTCGAATGCAAGCAGCCGGTGATCGACGCCATCATCCGCGAGCAGCAGCCGATCCGCGAGCGCGCGCAGCGCTTCCTCGACGATCCCGCGCTGGTGCGCAACATCGTGGCCGATGGCTGCGAGCGCGCACGCAAGCTCGCCGAGGAGACGATGCGCGACGTGCGTGAAGCGATGGGCGTGGGCTATGACTAGCGCCGACGCGGCACTCGACCTCGAGCACCTGTCGCCCGCGCCGAAGCCGCTCGCCCGCGTCTACGGCGAGCCCTTGAACGAGCTGCCGCAGGATCTGTACATTCCGCCCGAAGCGCTCGAGGTCTTTCTCGAAACGTTCGAAGGTCCGCTCGATCTCCTGCTGTACCTGATCAGGCGCCAGAACATCAACGTCCTCGACATTCCGATGGCGGAGCTCACGCGGCAGTATCTTGGCTATGTCGAGATGATGCGCAGGACGCATCTCGAGCTCGCTGCCGAATATCTTCTGATGGCAGCGGTGCTGATCGAGATCAAGTCGCGGCTCTTGCTGCCGCGTCCGCCTGCAGCTCCGGGCGCCGAGGCCGACGACCCGCGCGCCGAGCTCGTGCGCCGGCTCCTCGAATACGAGAAGATGAAGCAGGGCGCGCGGGAACTCGACGCGCTGCCGCTGGCCGAACGCGACTTCACGACGGTCCGTGTCTGGTTCGACCGTCTCGCCGGCGAACGCTTGCCGGAGGTCGCGCCGGCCGATTTGCGCACTGCGTGGGCCGGGCTCGTTGCACGCGCCCGCGCGAACCGCCACCATCTGGTCACGCGGGAGCAACTGTCGGTACGCTCCGAGATGAGCCGCCTGCTGAAGGTGCTCGAGCCCGCACGCTTCGTCGAGTTCACGGCGCTCTTCGCCGACCATGCGGACGTTGCGCATCTCGTCGTCACGTTCCTGGCGGTGCTCGAATTGACGCGCGAGCGGCTGATCAGCGTGACCCAGGCGCAGGCGTACGCGCCGATCTACGCACAGTTGCGAAGCGAGACGCCGTTCGCGCTCGCACCCGATGCCCAGTGAGTGAGTTTGCTGATGTCTGAGTCAACCGAAATCAAGAGCGTCATCGAAGCCGCGCTGCTCGTCGCCGGGGAACCAGTGCCGGCGTCGCAGCTCGCGAAACTGTTCGAGCCCGCGCTCGACGCCGATGTCGTACGCAATCTTCTCGACGAGCTCGTGCACGAGTGGTCGTCGCGCAAGGTCGAGCTGGTCCAGGTTGCATCGGGCTGGCGCTTCCAGGGCCGGCGCGACGTGCAGCCGTATCTCGACCGGCTTGCGCCCGAGAAGCCGCCGCGATATTCGCGTGCGGTGATGGAAACCCTGGCGATCATCGCCTACCAGCAGCCCGTCACCCGCGGTGACATCGAAGCCATCCGCGGAGTGGCTGTGTCGACGAACGTCATCAAGACGCTCGAGGACCGGCAATGGGTCGAAGCCGTCGGCCATCGCGAGACACCGGGCCGCCCGGCGCTTTACGCGACGACCCGGACGTTCCTCGACGATCTCGGCCTCACCTCGGTCGCGGAATTGCCTCCGCTCGCCGAACTCGATTCCTCCCACCTTCTGGAGATGCCTGATGTCCCCAACACGGCCGCCGAGGCGCCACGCGCACTCGCGAGCCCGATCCTCGGGTCCGATTCAACAGCCGAACCTGGCGCTGCAGCGGATCGCAGAGAGCCTGCCGCCTCCGAAACACAAACGGTCCACTGACGAAATCTTCAGCGAGCCGCAGCGCCTGCACAAGGTGCTGGCGAGTTGCGGGTTCGGGTCACGCCGCGCGATGGAGGAAATGATCCTCGCCGGCCGCATTACCGTGAACCGGATGCCGGCGGAGGTCGGCCAGAAGGTCGGACCGGGCGATGAAGTACGCATCAACGGCGAGGTCGTGAAGGTTCGCTTCAGCGAGCCGCGTCCACGCGTGCTGATGTATCACAAGCCGGCGGGCGAGCTCGTCACGCGCGACGATCCGGAAGGCCGTCCGACGGTCTTCGAGAAGCTGCCATCGATCGGCAACGGGCGCTGGATCAATATCGGTCGCCTCGACTACAACACCGAGGGGCTGCTGCTTTTCACGAATTCGGGCGAGCTCGCGAACCGGCTCATGCATCCGCGCTACGAAGTCGAGCGCGAATATGCGGTGCGTGTCATGGGCCGGCTCACCGACGAGCAGATACAGGCGTTGACGAGCGGTATCGAACTCGACGACGGGCCGGCGCGTTGCGAAAAGGTGAGCGACGGTGGCGGCGACGAGGACGGTTCGAACCATTGGTACCACGTCGTGCTGAAGGAAGGCCGAAACCGCGAGGTACGCAGGATTTTCGAGGCGCTCGGACTCATGGTCAGCCGTCTGATCCGCATCCGCTTCGGCACGCTCGCGATGCCCACGCATCTCAAGCGCGGGCATCTTGCCGAACTCGAATCTCCCGATGTGGATACGATCGTCGCTTCCGCTGGCTTGCGCGGGCAGCAGGGTCGTCCGCCTGTGCGCGCGAAGGCGCGCCATGCGAATGCAGGCACCGGGCCGGCGTCACCCGGTGGGCGGCCGAAGTCGCGGCCGCACAAGTCGCGCCCGCATGGCCAGCGTGGCCAGGCGCCGTCCGTACAGGGACAGGCGGGACAGGCACGATCAGGCGCAAGCGGCGAAGCGCCCGGGCTCGACCCGGTGGGCGCCCCGTCTTCGCCGGGAGGCGCATCGCAGCGGCCCGCCCACGCGTCGGCGAAAAAGCACGGCGCATGGAAGAAGCGCGGGGCCAACGGGAAGCCAGCGAACACCGGGCCGCAGCGTCCGCCGCAGGGTGAGGCGCGACGCAAGCCGGGCAAGCCGCGCCCGCCGCAAGGCCAGCGGCCGCCGCGCGCGGGCCACAACTTCGACGAAGTGCAGCCGCAAAGCAACGCCAACGCGTCGCCGTTCGGACGCTCGACGTTATCCGCGCCCGGAGGCTCCTCGCCGGGCTACGGCAACAACACCGGATCGCCGCGGCATCGCAGCGGTCCGCGCGCCCAGCGCGCCGGCAACGCCAACGGCCATGCCCGCAACCAATCCGCTGCCGCGTCCTTCAACGATCGACGCGACATGGAACCGGTCTACAAGGTGCCGGCGCGGCCCGTCACGCAGACGCAGATCCGGTCCAAGCGCACGCGTACTGTCGTGCAGGCCGATATCGCCGCCGACGCCGATGGCACGCCAGCGCTGCGCCGCCTGCTGAACGACGGGAAGTCCTGACGACAGGCGTGACGGACCGCGCGCGCTTACCCGCGCGTCGCGCTCATGTCGCCGCGCGTCGCGCTCATGTCGCCGTGCATCGCGCTCATGTCGCCGTGCATCGCGCTCATGTCGCCGTGCGTCGCGCACATGTCGCCGTGCGTCGCGCTCATGTCGCCGCGCGTCGCGCTCATGTTCCTTCAGCGTGTTCGTTGCGGTACGGACTCCCCGATTCGAGCTCGCCGATCGAATGGGCAACGTCGCTGCGCTCTCGCGCGCAATAATCGGCGATCGCGGTAGCGAAGCTGCGATCGGCGATCGCATGCAGTGAATGCGTGGCGACCGGCAGCAGTCCGCGTGCAAGCTTGTGCACGCCCTGTGCACCGCCTTCGAAGTTCGCGATGCCGTGCTCGATGCAGAACTCGATCGCCTGGTAGTAGCAGGCCTCGAAGTGCAGCCCCGGCACGTACTCGCGCGTGCCCCAGTAGCGTCCCCACAGCGTCGCGCCGTCGAACACGTCGAGCGCCGCGCATAGCCTTCGCCCTTCGCGGTAGCCGAGCACGAGCAGCAGATGCGGTGCGAGCGTTGCGCCGATCCGGTCGAAGAAATCGAGCGACAGGTACGGCGTCGAATGATGCGTGCGGTAGGTGCGCTTGTAGCATTCGAAGAAGAAGGCGCGATCGGCCGCACTGATCTCTTCGCCGATCCTGCGCACGAACGTGACGCCCGAATCGACAAGGCGGCGGCGCTCCTGGCGAATCTTCTTGCGCTTGTCATGGTTGAACGCCGCGAGGAAATCGGCGAAATCGCGATACCCGGCATTGCGCCAGTGGAATTGCACGCCATCGCGCACGAGCATCCCGGCCGCAGCGCCTTCGCGCGCCTGCGTCTCGTCGACGAACAGCACGTGCAGTGACGAATAGCCGTGTGCAAGCTCGCGCTGCGCGCGCTCGAGCAGCGCGCGGCGGGTGGTCGCGGCCGGTGCGAGCAGGCGCGCGCCCGGCACGGGGGTGAACGGGATCGCGCCGACGAGCTTCGGGTAGTACCGCCGGCCATAGCGTCGATAGGCGTCTGCCCAACCCCAGTCGAACACGTATTCGCCATAGCTGTGCGTCTTCGCGTACAGCGGCATCGCGCCGATCAGCGACGACTGGTCCCAGGCGGTAAGGAAGCGCGGCTGCCAGCCGGTTTCCGCAGATGCACAACCGGTTTCGTGCAATGCCGAGAAATACTGGTGCGACAGCAGCGGCGCGTCGTTCACGAGGCGGTTCCACTCGGCGGGAGCGATCGCCGACAAGGGAACGTCGTCACGGATCAAGGGCGCCGCCACGACGGGAGGCCGCGGCTTCGAGTAGGGAACGGGCGCGTGCATCGGTTCCCGATTGTCGCCGTTGCGGGCGGCGCGCTCAAGCCGTACCGCGCATTTCGAGGTGCTACCATCGCACGATGCGCATGGCGCTCGTGCAGCAGAACCAGAGGCTCGGCGATCTCGCAGGCAACGCGCGCGCGATTCTCGACGCGGTGCAAAGCGCGCATCGGGGCGGCGCGTCGCTCGTCGTGACACCCGAGTTGTCGCTCTGCGGCTATCCGCCCGAGGACCTGCTGCTGCGCCCTGCCTTTCTCGACGCGTGTGCGTCCGAGTTGAGCGCGCTCGCGGCCGGCATCAAGGACATCGTCGCCGTCGTCGGCTTCCCCGAGCGCGCCGCCGGTGCGCGGTACAACGCCGTCGCCGTGCTGCGCGACGGTGGCGTGGCCGGCGTCTATCGCAAGCAGCGGCTGCCCAACTATACGGTCTTCGACGAGGAGCGCTATTTCGAGCCCGGAACGGCACCCTGCGTGTTCGACGTCGCCGGCGTGCGCTGCGGCCTCGTCATCTGCGAGGATTGCTGGTTCCCGGAACCGGCCGCGCAGGCGCGCGATGCGGGCGCGCAGGTGATCATCGTGCCGAACGGGTCGCCTTACCATACGCAGCAGCAATCCGCACGCCGCGCGCAACTCGAAGCCCGCGTGCGCGAAACCGGCCTTCCGTTCGTGTACGTGAACCGATTCGGCGGACAGGACGAGCTCGTTTTCGACGGCGCGTCGTTCGTCATGGGCGCGGGGGGCGCGATCGCGCAGCAGCTTCCTGCCTGGCACGAGACGATCGCGATCGCCGAGTTCGACGCGGCGACGCCTCGTACCGTCCGTGGCGACATCGATCATGCGCTCGAGCCCAACGTGTACCAGGCACTGGTGGTCGGCGTCAGGGACTACGTGTCGAAGAACCGCTTCCCCGGCGTGCTACTGGGGCTGTCGGGCGGCGTCGATTCCGCATTGACGCTCGCCGTGGCGGTCGATGCACTGGGCGCCGATCGGGTGCGTGCGGTCATGCTGCCGTCGAAATACAGCGCGTCGATCAGCCTCGAGGATGCGCGCGAAATGGCCGGTATCGTCGGTGTCCGCTACGACGAGATCGCGATCGGCCCGATGTTCGATGCGTTCCTCGCGTCGTTGCAGGGCGAGTTCGCAGGCCTTCCCGTCGATGCGGCCGAGGAGAACATCCAGGCGCGCATTCGCGGCACGCTGCTGATGGCGCTTTCGAACAAGTTCGGCGCGATCGTGCTCACCACCGGCAACAAATCCGAAATGGCGGTCGGCTATGCAACGCTGTATGGCGACATGGCCGGCGGGTTTGCCGTGCTGAAGGACATCAGCAAGACACTCGTCTACCGTCTCTGCCATTACAGGAACCGTCTCGGTCGCGTGATCCCCGAGCGGATCATCACCCGTCCGCCTTCCGCCGAATTGCGTCCCGACCAGGTCGACCAGGATTCGCTGCCGCCTTACGACGTGCTCGACGCGATTCTCGAGGCGTATGTCGAGCGCAATCTCGCCCCCGCGGCCATCATCGCGGAAGGCCTTCCCGCCGACGCGGTGCGCAAGGTCGTGCGGCTCATCAAGATCAACGAATACAAGCGCCGCCAGGCCGCCGTCGGTATCCGCATCACACCGCGCGGCTTCGGCAAGGACTGGCGCTATCCGATCACGTCGGCGTGGAACGAGTGGGAGCGCGTCGGCGCTGCGCAGCCGTAGCGGCGTCGCATTCGTGTATTCTTCCCGCCGCGGCCGGCCGCACGAGGACTCATGACGATGAAAAAGATCGAAGCGATCATCAAGCCCTTCAAGCTCGACGAAGTGCGCGAGGCGCTTTCCGAAGTCGGTGTTTCGGGCCTCACGGTGACCGAGGTGAAGGGATTCGGCCGCCAGAAGGGCCATACGGAGCTGTACCGCGGTGCGGAGTACGTCGTCGATTTCCTGCCGAAGGTGAAGGTCGAGCTGATTCTCGCCGATTCGATGGTCGATTCCGCGATCGAGGCGATCGTGAAGGCCGCGCGAACCGGCAAGATCGGCGACGGCAAGATATTCGTCACGGCGATCGAGCAAGTCGTTCGTATCCGAACCGGGGAGTCAGGCGAAGCGGCAATCTGAACCGGCATCTATCCAACGGAGGCGCGCATGTCGTTTACGAGTGAATTTCGTGAATTCGCGGTCAAGGGCAGCGTCATCGATCTCGCGGTGGGCATCATCATCGGCGCAGCGTTCGGGAAAATTGTCGACTCGCTCGTGAAGGACATCATCATGCCGGTGGTCGGCGCCATCTTCGGCGGCCTCGACTTCTCGAACTGGTTCATCATGCTGAAAAGCCCGCCCGCAGGCTATTCCGGACCGATGACCTATGACGCGCTGACCAAGGCGGGTGTGCCGCTGTTCGCGTACGGCAGCTTCATCACCGCGGTAATCAACTTCCTGATCCTCGCGCTGATCATCTTCATCATGGTGAAGCAGATCAATCGGCTGAAGCGGCAGACGCCGCCGGCGGCGGTCGCGCCCCCCGCACCACCGGAAGAGGTCGTACTGCTGCGCGAAATCCGCGACGCCGTGCGGCGTTAGCGTCGCTCGTTACGCACATCCGGTGCCGGTCCGGCACCGGATCGGCACCACCCGATTGCACAACCCGGCAAGGGCAGAGGCCGGTCGGGTGGCAGGTTGAAGCGCCTCCCCGCAACCCCCATCATCGACAGGTATTCGTCCGGCGCGCTTCAGTTGCGTCGTTTTGTTGACTCCCAAGGATTCCGGTGACAGAAGCCACGCTCGCCCCGATCTCTCCCGCGCTGCTCGCCGATGCCGATCGGCTGCTCCTTGCACCCGCGAACCTCGATCTCGACAAGATATCGCGCGTCCTCGCTTCGATCCACGCGCACGACATCGACTTCGCCGATTTCTACTTCCAGCATTCCTGCTTCGAAAGCTGGAGCCTCGAGGAAGGCATCGTCAAGGCCGGCACGTTCAGCATCGACCGTGGTGTCGGCGTGCGCGCGGTCAGTGGCGACAAGCAGGCGTTCGCCTATTCCGACGACATCTCGCTTGCTGCACTCGAGGAGGCATCGACCGCCGTGCGCGCGATCGGCCGCCAGGGTCAATCGGCGTCGGCGCCGCTCGAACGCACCGGCGAATCGCGCCTGCTTTACCCCACGGCCGACCCTGTCCAGAGTCTCGCCGATGCAGCCAAGGTCGACGTGCTGACGCGCCTCGAGCGCCTTGCGCGTGCACTCGATCCGCGCGTCGTGCAGGTGATGGCGTCGCTCGCCGGTGAGCACGAGACGGTGTTGATCGCGCGCAGCGACGGGCTGCTAGCCGCCGACGTGCGACCGCTGGTGCGCATGTCGATCACCGTCATCGTCGAGGAGCACGGCCGGCGCGAGCAGGGTTACGCCGGGGGCGGTGCGCGTCTCGACTACGGCTACTTCACGGAAGCGGAGCTTGCGTCGTTTGCCAGGCGCGCGGTCGACCAGGCGCTGGTGAACCTGTCGGCGCGCGACGCACCGGCCGGCAACATGACCGTGGTGCTCGGCAACGGTTGGCCGGGCATCCTGCTGCACGAAGCCGTCGGGCACGGACTCGAGGGTGATTTCAACCGCAAGGGCACGAGCGCGTTCAGCGGACGCATCGGACAGCGCGTCGCCGCGCCGGGTGTCACCGTCGTCGACGACGGCACGCTGGGCGAGCGCCGCGGATCGCTCAATCTCGACGATGAAGGCCATCCCACGCAGCGCACGGTGCTCATCGAGGACGGCATCCTGCGCGGGTACATGCAGGATCGGCTCAACGCAGGATTGATGAAGAGCGGGGCCACCGGCAACGGCCGGCGCGAATCCTTTGCGCACCTGCCGATGCCGCGCATGACGAATACGATCATGCTGCCCGGCGCGTACGACTCGGCCGAGATCATTGCATCGGTGAAGAAGGGCCTATATGCCGCGAATTTCGGCGGCGGCCAGGTCGACATCACGAGCGGCAAGTTCGTGTTCTCCGCGGCCGAGGCGTACATGATCGAGGACGGAAGGATCACTCATCCGGTGAAGGGCGCGACGCTGATCGGCAATGGTCCCGATGCGCTGACCCGCGTGACGATGGTCGGCAACGACCTCGAGCTCGACGCGGGCATCGGCACCTGCGGCAAGGATGGGCAAAGCGTCCCCGTCGGCGTGGGTCAGCCCACGCTCAAGATCGAGGGCCTCACTGTCGGCGGCACGATTTAGGGGGGCTGCATTTAAGCGTGCTGCATTCGGGCGTGCTGCACGTTTACCGGGCGAGCGCCGGCGCGTTCGTTAATGCAGCGGACCGGTCTGCGGCGTCTCGGCGAGCGGCGGCGACGGCGATGCATGGTGGCACACCATGCGCCAGCCGTAAGGTGTTCGCATCAACACGTTCGTGGCGAGCGCCGCGCCGCGCGGCCCGTCTTCTCCCGCGCGCAAGTGCTCGACCACGCTTTGCACGGCGAGACCGACGGTATCGATGGATACCGCCTGGTCGAGCCGGAATGTAAGCCGGGTGTCGCCGGCGAAAAGCTGCTCGAAGCTCTGGCGCACCGCCTCGTAGCCGACGTGGCGGGCCCCGCCCGGATGCACGCACACGATGTCCTCGTCCTCCGCCCACGTCGCCATCATTGCATCGAGGTCGCGCGCCTCGAAGGCCTGGTAGAACGCCTGCGCCGCGTCCTGCGGCGACGTGTAGATCGGCGGCGTGCGTGCCGTGGGCATGGTGTCAGCGAGAAATGACGGGAAGACTCGTTGCTGCGGTTTCGCGCGCCAGATTGTAGACCAACTCGGGCGACAGCTCGCGCATGCAACGGAAATGGCCCAGCGGACACTCGCGCTTGAAGCACGGACTGCATTCGATGTCGATCTTCGCGATGCGGGCCGCCGGCGACGCGGGCGGCGTATACGCTGGCGATGACGATCCGAACAGCGCCACCAGCGGCGCATTCACTGCCGCCGCGGCGTGCATCAGGCCGGAATCGTTGCTGACGACGAGCGAAGCTGCCGACATGAGATCGATCGCGGTGCCAAGGTCGGTACGCCCGGTGAGGTCGATGACGCGCGGGTCCTGCGCCGGCAGCGCGGCGAGCAGCGCGTCGGCGACCGGCCGATCGTTCGGCGAGCCCAGTATCCATACCGCGTAACCGTCGTTTGCCAGCCGCTGCGCCAACTGCGCGAAGTGCTGCACCGGCCAGCGCTTGGCCGGCCCGAACTCGGCGCCGGGACACAGGATCGCCACGGGCTGCGCGCGGGACAATGCGAGCGCCTGCATCGCCGCATCCCGATTCGCCGCGTTCGGCACGAGTCGAGGCGCAAGCGTTGGCGACGCCGTCGCGTGCCCCGGCTTCCCCAGTGCGGCATAGCGCGACACGAGTTGCGGCAGCGCTTTGCGGTCGAGCCTGCGAGCATCGGTCAGCAGACCGTAGCGCGCTTCACCGACGTAGCCGATCCGAGCGGGAATATGTGCGAGGTACGGCACGAGCGCCGATTTCCACGTGTTCGGCAGCACGTACGCGTGCGTGTAGCGGTGCTCGCGAAGGGCACGCCCGAAGACGTACCGCGCGCGCAACGCAAGCTCGCCGTGCGTTGCGGGTGCGTCGACGACGCGGCCAACGCCGCGCATGCGTGCATAGACGGGTCCGCACCAGGGGGGCGCCACCACGTCGATAGGACGCGTGACACCGTTGCTGCGAAGTGTGGCGACGAGCGGCTCGGACAGGATTGCATCGCCGACCCACGACGGCGCGATCAGCAGGACCCGGTCTTCGCCGGCGTGGCGGCCGGCATCCGGGGTCACACCGGCGTGCGTCGAGTCGCCGCTCAGTGTCCGGCCTTGGCGTCGCCGACAAGGCGATAGCGCGTTCCGCAATAGGGGCACATCGCTTCGCCGGCACCCGCGACGTCGAGGAACACGCGCGGATGCGAGCTCCACAGCGGCATGCCGGGATTGGGGCAGAACACCGGCAGGTCCTCCGCACGAACCTCGACGACCGGCAGGTCGGCCGCTTTCATCCGACGTACGACAGCCATTCGCCGCGCGCGGGATTGCGGCCGTTGACCGTGTCGAAGAACATCGTCTGCAGTCGCGTGGTGATCGGCCCGCGGATTCCGCTGCCAACCGGGCGGTGATCGTACTCGCGAATCGGCGTGATTTCCGCCGCGGTGCCGGTGAAGAACGCCTCGTCAGCGACATACACTTCGTCGCGCGTGATGCGCCGCTCGACGACCGCGATGCCCAGCTCGGCAGCGAACTGCATCACGGTGTCGCGCGTGATGCCGGCCAGTGCGCCGCCGGCGAGATCGGGCGTGTGCAGCTTGCCGTCACGCACGATGAACACGTTCTCGCCCGAACCCTGGCAGACGTAGCCCTGCGGATCGAGCAGCATCGCCTCCTCGTAGCCGTCGTGCGCCGCTTCCTGGTTCGCGAGGATCGACACGGAATAGTTCGATACCGCCTTCGCACCGCACATCGTCACGTTCGGGTGGTGATGCGTGAACGACGACGTCTTCACGCGAATGCCCTTCTCGAGCCCTTCGGCGCCGAGGTAGGCGCCCCACGGCCACGCGGCGATCGCCACGCGCACCGGATTGGAGCGGGCCGCGACGCCCATCGCGACCGAGCCGTAGAACGCGATCGGCCGGATGTAGCACGCGTCGAGCTTGTTCTCGCGCACGCATGCGCGCTGCGCTTCGAAGATCTCGTCGGGCGTGAATGGAATGGTCATCGCGAATATGCGCGCCGAGCGGAAAAGCCGGTTCGTATGGTCGCGCAGACGAAAGATCGCCGGCCCCTTGTCGGTGGCGTAGCAGCGCACCCCCTCGAATACGCCCATGCCGTAATGCAGCGTATGCGTGAGCACGTGCGTGGTCGCATCGCGCCACGGCACCATCTTTCCGTCGTACCAGATCCATCCGTCGCGATCGGCCATCGACATGGCGAGCGTCCTTCCCGCTGGAAACGGGCGATTTTAGCAGGCCGGCGTCACGCGCTCCGAGGGGCGCCGAAGACGTGGCTCCATAGCGCATCCACACACGCCCGGCGCGCGGCCTGGTCTGCCGCATCGACACGCGCGTGGGCCGCACCGGTGAGCCGCACCTGGTGCTGCAGCCGCCGATACGTCCGATACGCATCGGCCGCCTCCAGCGCCATCGCGCTCGGCAGCAGTCCCGCCTCGGCCGCGAGCGACAGGAGCGCGATGTTCCCGGCGTTGCGCGTGAGCTCGCGATGCTCATGCGCGTGTGCAAGCACGATGAACTGCACGGCGAACTCGATATCCACCATGCCGCCGCGATCGTGCTTGACGTCGAAGCGGTCGGTGGGGTTCGCGTGACCCGCGGCCATCCGTTCGCGCATTTCCGCGATATCGCTCGCCAGAGCCGCGCGGTCGCGCGGCAGGCGCAGCAGGCTGTCGCGGACCGCCTCGAACGCTGCACCGACGTTTGCATCGCCGGCGACGAAGCGCGCGCGCGTCAGCGCCTGATGCTCCCAAGTCCACGCCTGTTCGCGCTGATAACGCTCGAAGGCGCGCATCCCGGAAACGAGCAGGCCCTTCGCTCCGTCCGGGCGAAGGCGCAGATCGGTCTCGTAGAGGCGTCCGGCGCCGGTCGCCGCGGAAAGCCACGTGTTGATGCGTTGCGCGAGCCGCGCGTGGCGCACGAATGCATCGTCGGCGTCGGGGAGGGCCGGATCGTCGTCGTACAGGAACACGAGGTCGAGATCGGACACGTACCCGAGCTCCTTGCCGCCGAGCTTGCCGTAGGCGACGATCGCGAAGCGGGGCGGCCGCGCATTCTCGCCGTGCAACTGGCGCCAGCAAAAGCGCAGCGTCGCGTCGAGGATCGCGTCCGCCAGTGCGGACAGGTGATCGGCCAGCCGCTCGACGCTCATCCGGCCCGCAAGGTCCTGCGTCAGCAAGCGAAACACCTGGGCGTGGTGGAAATGGCGCAGCGTGTCCATCGCCGCCTCGGCGTCGTGTTCGTGCGGCGCCAGCACGCGATCGAGCTCCTCGCGCCATTGCGTCCAGTCGGGCTCGGCCAGCAGCACGCGCGCGTCGAGCAGTTCGTCGAGCACGAGCGGGCGGCGGGTCAGGTAATCGGCCGCCCACGCCGACGCGCCCATCAACTGCGCGAGCCGCGGCAGCAACGGCGGATGCTCGGTCAGCAGCGCGAGGTAGGCGCTGCGTCCGCTGATCGCTTCGAGCAATCCCAGGAGCCGCGAAAGCACGACGGCCGGGGACGCGCCCGGACTGCGCTGCTCGGATGCGATGGTGACGAGCTGCGGCACGAGACGATCGAACCGGTCGCGCGACAGCGCAGGCAGCTGCAGATAGCGCCGGCTCGCGCGCATTCGCGATAGCGATTGCACGACGTCGGCGGCATCGGCAAAGCCGGCTTGCGTGAGCTCGTCGAGCACCTCGGGCGTCGGGTGCGGGTCGTCCCACAGCGCGGCATGACGCTGGAATCGGCCGGCGTCGGCTTGCACATCAGCGGGCGCGTCGAATACGGCGTTGAACTGCGCAGCGATGTCCGCCCGATGGGCCGCCAGCGCGCGCTCGAACGCTTCCGTGGACCCGAAATCGAGCGCCTCGGCGACGAGCGCGCGCTCGTCGTCGGCAGGCAGGCGCTGCGTCTGGCGATCGTCGCGATATTGCAGCCGGTGTTCCAGCTTGCGCAGGAACAGATACGCATCGCGCAGCACGCCTGCGGCGTGGGGCGCAATGATCGTGCGCTGCGCGAGCGCGTCGAGTGCGGGCAGTGTGCCGCGCGCCCGCAGCGCCGGTTCGCGGCCGCCGCGCACGATCTGCAGCGCCTGGATGACGAATTCCATTTCGCGAATGCCGCCCGCGCCGAGCTTGATGTCGTCGCCGTAGCGCCGTTCCTGGTCGCGTATCTGCCGATGGATCGCGCGCAGGCCCTCGTAGGCGTCGTAATCGAGGTATTTGCGGTACACGAACGGCGTGACGAGCGCGCCCAGCTCTTCGTGGCGCTCGCCGGTGACCGGGCGCGCCTTCAACCACGCATAGCGCTCCCATGCGCGACCCTGCGTGACGAGGTAGCGCTCGAGCGCTGCGAACGACACCGTCGGCGGTCCGCTCTCGCCATACGGCCGCAATCGCGTGTCGACGCGAAACACGTAGCCGTTCGCGTCCACCTGGTCGAGCGCGCCGACGATGCGCGGTGCCAGCCGATCGAAGAATTCGCGGTTGGAAATGCGTTTTGCACCATCGGTCTCGCCTTCCTCGGGATAAGTGAAGACGACGTCGATATCCGACGACACGTTGAGCTCGGCGCCACCGAGCTTGCCCATCGCGACGACGATAAGCTGCTGCGGCTCGCCCGACGCGTCTCCGCGCGGCATGCCGAATGTTGTCGCCAGTGCGCGCGCATGCACGTCGACCGCAGCGGCCAGCGAGCGCTCGGCGAGGGTCGTCATCGCCTGCACGACTTCTGCGAACGGCGCCCTGCCCGTGAGGTCGCGCGCCAGCGTATGGACGAACACGCGTCGGCGCAACGCGCGCAGCGCAGCAGCGAGGCGTGGTGCGTCGTCCCCCGTCACCGCGGCGTCCACCTCGACGAACGCGTGCGTCCAGTCGAACGGTGCTTCGATCGTCGCGACAAGCTCGTCGCGCAATGCCGGGTGTGCGGTCAGCGCCTGTTGCGCATAGCGGCTGTAGGCGAGCGCGCGGTCGAGATCCATGGCGGGGCGGCTTTCGCGAAAGGCCGGCCGCAACTCGCCGCCCGGTTCATCCGCTACAATCGGTGCGCTTCAATTCGGGTTCATTATGCCTTCGACCGCGCCGGCTTCATCCCGGGTCGACCGCGTCGTGCGGTTCGCCGCGAAGGCGGCGGTCGTCGTCCTCGGCAGCTTCTTCGTGCTGCTGCTCGGCATTCGCGTCGTCGTCTATCCGCAGCTCGAAGCGCATCGGCTCGACATCGCCCGCTGGCTCGGGGAAAGAATCGGCCAGCCGGTCGAAATCGACGACATCGTCACCGGCTGGGACGGCTGGAATCCGCGGCTTTCCATCCGTGGTTTCCGCGTGCACGACCGCAGCAATGGGGCCAGCCTGCTGGACTTGCCGCGCGTCGATCTGCTGATCGCCTGGACATCGCTGCCGCGTCTCGACCTGCGGCTCAAGGAACTGACGATCGATTCGCCGCGCCTCGCGGTGCGACGCGACACGCAGGGCCGGCTGCATCTTGCCGGCCTTGAAATGCCGGGTGACGACCACGCGGATGATTCGCCGTTCGCCAACTGGGTGTTGCGCCAGCCGCAGGTGATCGTCCGCGACGGGCTCGTCGCCTGGGACGACGAGATGCGCCACGCGCCGCAGCTTCTGCTCGATCATGTCCAGTTCCGGCTCGAGCAGCGATTCGGACGCCACCAGGCCGGACTCACCGGTGTGCCGCCATCGGAGATCGCCGGGCCCATCGACATGCGCGTCGATCTCACCGGCATGTCGCGCCGTGATTTCTCGCATGTGCACGGCAGGCTTTACTTTCGCCTCGACTACGCCGACGTCGCCGCGTGGCAGGAATGGCTGCCGATGCCGTTCGCGATCCAGAGCGGGCGCGGTGCGCTGCGCGCATGGGTCGACGTCGCCGACGGCCAGGCACGCGGCGGCGTCGCCGATCTCGAGCTTGCCGATGTGCGCACTGCGCTCGGCAACCAGCAACTCGCGCCGCTTGCGCTCGCCCACCTCGCCGGGCGCGCCGAATGGAAACAGGCGCCCGGTCATGCGACGTTCAAGGCGAACGGCCTCGCGTTCGTGCTGCCCGACGGCAGCACGTTCGGGCCGACGGATCTCACACTCGCCCTCGACGAGGCGACGACGGGCGCCGATGCGGGCGGCCACCTCGCGGTTGGCGAAATCGAGCTGCAACCGCTTGTGTCGATTGCGTCGCATCTGCCCCTTCCCGATGCGGTGCGGCGCGACATCATGCATTTCGCGCCGCACGGCAGCGTGCATGACGCACGCGTCGAGTGGACCGGCGAGCTCGCCGCGCCGCGGCACTACCTGATCGGCGCCAACGTGCGCGGGTTCGCGGTCGCGTCGCATGATGGATTGCCCGGTGTGTCCGGTATGGCAGGCAGCATCGAGATGACCGAGCGCGGCGGGCGGGTTCATGTTGCCGCCGGCGCGTCGACGCTCGCGTTGCCGCGAATCTTTGCCGATCCGCTCACGTTCGACAGGCTTGCCGGCGATGTGCTTTGGCAAATGGAATCCGGCACGACGCGGGTGGAATGGAAGGGCGTCGATTTCGCCAATGCCGAGTTGGCCGGCACGACGGACGGAACGTGGCGAGCGGGCGGCGACGGACCGGGCAGCGTCGACATCACCGGGCAACTGACGCGCGCGAATCTCGCGAGCACGTATCGCTACGTGCCGGTCGTTGCGCCGGCCGCGGTGCGCGAGTGGCTGCGACGCGCGCTCGTCAACGGCAGCACCGGTGAAGCGCGGCTTGCGCTCGCCGGAGACCTCGCGCTCTTCCCGTTCGGGCAGGGCAAGGACGGCCGCTTCGAGCTCGACGTCAAGGCGCGCGACGTCACGCTTGCGTACGCCGATCGCTGGGCGCCCGTCACCGACGTCGCCGGGGAGGTGCGGGTCGACGGTGCGCGCGTCGTCGTCACCGCCTCCGGCGCGCACATGAACGGTGTCGACATTGGCGCCACACGCGCGGAAATCGCTGATCTGCGCGATGCCCGCCCGGTGCTGGTCGTCAAGGGAACGGCACGCGGACCCACGCCGCAATTCCTGGCGTTCATTGCCGCGAGCCCGGTCGCCGAATGGATCGATCACGTGACCGATGGCATCACGGCAAACGGCAACGGCGAACTCGCACTCGAGTTTGCGTTGCCCCTTCACGATCCGCAGCAGGCGACGCTCTCCGGCAATTACCGGTTTGCGTCGAGCGCGCTTCAACTCGCGCCGGCCGTACAGCTTGCCGACGCAACCGGCGCGCTCGCATTCGACGAGCACAGCATGCGCGCGGACGGCGTCGCGGCACAGGCGTTCGGCGGTCCCGTCACGCTCGCGCTCGCCGCCGAGCGCGGCCACCTGCGTGTCGACGCACGCGGCAGTGCCGACGTCGCGCAGGTGCGTACGGTGTTCGATGCGCCCGCGCTCGCGCGCGTATCGGGTAACACCGATTGGCAGCTCGCGCTCGATGCACAGGGTGGCCAGGTGTCGTGGACGCTGCAATCGTCGCTTGCCGGCGCCACTGTCGACCTGCCGGCGCCGATCGGGAAGACGGCGAGCGAGACGCAGCCGTTGCGCATCGAGCGCCGTGCAACGAAGCCGCAGGAGGACACGATCAGCGTCGACTACGGCCGCATTGCGCGCGTACTGATCCATCGCCAGGCGAGCGGCGCCACGACGAGCATCGACCGCGCGCTGGTTCTCGTCGGCAAGGCCATCGGCGATGCGCCGCCGCCCGCGCGCACCGGTGTATGGATTCGTGCCGACGTGGCGGCGATCGACGTCGATGCCTGGCTCGCCGCCGATCCGATGCGCGGCGAAGACGCGGAAACGGCAGCGTCGTCGAAGCCGCTCCAGATCGACGGTGTCGACTTGCAGGCAGCAAGCGCCACGGCGCTGGGACGCAACTTCGGCAACGTCAAGGCGACGGCACGCCGGCGCGACGCCGATTGGCACGTGGTGCTGGACGGAAACGAAATCGCCGGCAACGCCACGTGGCGAAGTGCCACGCCCACGCAGCCGCACGGTCGCATCAGCGCGCGCCTGACGCACTTGAGCCTGCCGCCCGCAGCGCAGGGCAGCGATGGCGGCGGCAGCACCAGCACCGGCGCCGACGCCAGCCATTGGGCCGGCGTCGATCTCGTCGCCGACAACGTGATCAGGAAGGGCAGGCCGCTCGGGAAGCTCGAGCTCCTTGCGCAGCCGTCGGGCACCGATTGGCAGATCACGAAGCTGTCGCTCGCAAGCGATGCCGGCCGCATCGACGCCCACGGCTTCTGGCGCGACGCAAGCGCGCGTTCGCGGACACAGCTCGATGTGGCGATCGACGTGCGCGAAGCAGGCGCCTTTCTCGGCCGCTTCGGCTGGCCGGATGCGGTGAAAGGTGCCCCGACGAAGATCGAGGGCCAGCTCGCGTGGGCCGGCTCGCCGAGCGATTTCGACTATCCGTCGCTCGCCGGGCGCCTCACGCTGCATACGGGCCCCGGGCAATTCACGAAGCTCGAGCCCGGCATGGGACGCCTGCTCGGCGTGCTATCGCTGCAGGCGCTGCCGCGCCGGGTCTCGCTCGACTTCCGCGATGTATTCAGCGAGGGCTTCGCCTTCGATACGATCACCGGCGACGTGCGCGTCGACCGCGGGGTCATGCACACCGACAACCTGCGCCTTTCGGGTCCCGCTGCGGCAGTCGACATCGCGGGCGACGTCGATCTCGCGCACGAGACACAAAAACTCGACGTGCGCGTGCAGCCCTCGCTGTCGACGGGAGTATCGGCGGGCGCGGCGGCGCTCTTCATCGCCAACCCGCTGCTTGGTGCTGCCATTGGCGCCGGAACGCTGCTCGCGCAGAAAATGCTGAACAACCCGTTCGACCAGCTCTTCAGCTACCGGTACACGGTTTCCGGCAGCTTTGACGATCCCGTCGTGGCGCGGGCGAATGCACGTGCCGCGAGTGCCGAGTCGTCGTCGGCAACGATTCGATGATGCAAGGAGGCGAAGGATGAGCACGCCAACCGTGCTGCGCGTCGCGGCGGTCCAGATGAGCTCCGGCGAAGACATCGCTGCCAACCTCGCCACGGCCGCGGCATTGATCGGCAGGGCGGCGAGCGAAGGCGCGGCACTCGTGCTGTTGCCCGAGAACTTCGGATTGATGGCGCGTCACGCGCGCGACAAGGTTGCCGCACGCGAGCGCGACGGGGACGGCCCGCAGCAGGCGTTTCTCGCGCGAATGGCACGTCTGCATCGCCAATACGTGATCGGCGGAAGCGTCCCTCTCGAAAGCGACGACCCGTCGCGCACGCGGCAGTCGCTGCTCGTTTACGCGCCGGGGGGCGAGCGCGTCGCGCGCTACGACAAGATGCATCTGTTTCGCTTCACGCATGGCGACGAGGACTACGACGAGGCGAAGACCATCGTCGCCGGCAGCACCCCGGTCAGCTTCGCCGTGTCGTGCGGCCGCGTCGGACTGTCGATCTGCTACGACCTTCGCTTTCCCGAGCTTTATCGCGCGCTCGGTGACATGGCGTTGATCGTCGTGCCGGCCGCCTTTACCGCGCGCACCGGCCGCGCGCACTGGGAAACGCTGCTCCGCGCCCGCGCGATCGAGAACCAGTGCTACGTGCTTGCCGCTGCACAATCCGGCGAACACCCGGGTGGTCGTCGCACGCATGGCCACTCGATGCTCGTCGACCCCTGGGGCGAAATCGTCGCGGAGCAGCCGGAAGGCGAAGGCGTTGCCGTCGGTGACGTCGACATGTCGCGCATCGCCGACGTCCGCACGAAGCTTCCGGCATTTTCGCACCGCACGCTGACGTAGAATGAGGTCCCATGGAATCAGGCGCACCGCTTCTTCGGGGATTCGTCGTGCTGGTGGTCGACGATGATGCCGACAGTCTCGCCACCGCGGCAATGCTGATCGAAGGCCTCGGCTGCCGCGTGCTGCGCGCGGCATCGGGTAGCGAGGCGCTCGCCATTCTCGATTCCGGCGTCCAAGTCGACCTGCTGTTCTCGGATGTGGTGATGCCGAAGGGCAACGGTCTTGCACTGACGCAGGAGGTGCGCCAGCGCCGGCCCGAGCTGCCGGTGGTGCTCGCCACCGGCTACACGGGGGTGCTGGATGCGGCGAGTTTCGGCGGAGCCATTCCGTTGATCAAGCCCTATTCGCTGGAGCGGCTCGAAGCGGTGCTCGCGGAGCAGTTGCGCGTCGCGCGCGACGCTCCGCATTGACCAGGAGCGCAGGGCGCGCTTCTAGCAGATTCGGCGTCGTGTCGCGCGTTGCGCCGCTCAGCGTCCGCGCAGAAGGACGACCACAGCGCCACTGCCGCCGGCGTGCCGCGCCGCCTCGCAGTAGGCGAGAACGTCGTCCCATTGCGCGAGCCAGCGGCGCACCTTGCCCTTCAGCACGGGTTCGCGATTGGGCGAGGTGAGGCCCTTGCCGTGGATTACCCGCACGCAACGGAAGCCCCGGTTGCGCGCATCGAGCAGGAAGTCGCCCAGCGCATCGTGCGCCTCGGTCGTGGTCATGCCGTGCAGGTCGATGACAGCCTGCACGACCCAGTGTCCGCGGCGCAGCTTCACGAGGATGTCGCGGCCAAGTCCGCGGCGCACGAATGTCTGCTCGACGTCGAGCTCCTGGCCGATGTCCCAGGAGTGCGGTGCCGGCTCGGCACCGTACTTCGAGAGCTCGAGTGCCTCGCGCTCGTCCTCCATGCGCAGCCGCGCATGTGGCAACGGACGCGCGCGCGCCGGCGCAATCCGGTTGCGCGGCGGCAGGCGCGTGACATCCGAGAATGCGTCGTGGAGGTCGATGTCGCCGTCGGCATGCTTGCCCATGCCAGCGCTGCGCCCCGGCGCCTCCGATTCGCGCACGGGAGTCCTCGTCGACGGTGGCGCCCGCACGGCCGGTGGAGGCGCGATGGCCGGCGTGGCAGGTGCCTTGGCGTCGAGCAGCGCCTTGAGATCGGTCAGCTTGGCCATGTCCGAAAGCCGCTATGCGGCTGCGGTTTCGGCGGCGGCGCGCGCGGTCTCGAGGAACACATCCGCGTCGAGCGCCGCCATGCATCCCGTTCCGGCCGATGTCACCGCCTGGCGGTACACCTGATCGGCCACGTCACCGGCCGCGAAGACGCCCGGGACGCTTGTCGCCGTTGCATTGCCCGCAGCACCGCCGAGCACGCGAATGTAGCCGTTGGACATGTCGAGCTGGCCTTCGAAGATCTGCGTGTTCGGCGTATGGCCGATCGCGATGAACACGCCGTGCACGGCGATTTCGTGCACGGCCGCGGTTTGCACGTCGCGTACGCGCACCCCGCTGACACCTTTCGCATCGCCGAGCACTTCGTCGAGGACGTGATTCCAGAGCATGCGCACGTTGCCGCCCGTGCCGGTTTTCGCATGCAGCCGGTCGACGAGGATGGCCTCGGCACGCAAGCGGTCGCGCCGATGAATCAGCGTGACGCTCCGTGCGATGTTCGACAGGTAGAGCGCCTCCTCGACCGCCGTATTGCCACCGCCGACGACCACCACGTCCTGACCCTTGTAGAAGAATCCGTCGCAGGTCGCGCACGCGGAAACGCCGCGCCCCATATGCGCTTGCTCGGAGGGCAGACCGAGATACCGGGCGGAGGCGCCGGTGGCGATGATCAGCGCATCGCATGTGTACGCGCCGTTGTCGCCATCGAGGCGAAACGGCCGGCTGGCCAGGTCGGCACGGTGAATGTGGTCGAACACGATTTCGGTGTCGAAGCGTGCGGCGTGCTTTTCGAAACGTGCCATCAGCTCGGGGCCGAGAACGCCATCGGCGTCGGCCGGCCAGTTGTCGACCTCGGTGGTCGTCATCAGCTGGCCGCCTTGCGCGAGACCGGTCAGGAGGAGCGGGCGAAGATTGGCACGCGCAGCGTATACTGCCGCCGTATAGCCGGCGGGGCCGGATCCCAGGATCAACAGGCGGGCGTGCTTGGCAGGCATGGCATTCTCGTTGACGCAAGACCTTGAAGTTTAGTGCAGATGGGGACGGGGCCCGGCCGCGCAAGCCAGCGCGCCGTTGCGAATCGCCGTCTCGCACCCGTATAATGGGCTGCATGAGGTTCTTGCGCTAGTCCCATGTTTTCCAAGAAAAACGGCAACTCGCGCCGACATTCGCCAGCGCCGGCGCGCGAGCTGTCGCCACGCATGGCGCGATTGCTGCGCGAATCGTGGTGGCTGCTGGTCGCCGCATGCTTTCTATACCTCGCGCTCACGCTCTTCACGTATACGAAGAGCGACCCGGGCTGGTCGTTTTCCGGCACCGGTGCACCCATCGCCAACCGCGGCGGCGTGGCCGGTGCCTGGCTGTCCGATCTCCTGCTCTACCTGTTCGGCCTCTCCGCGTGGTGGTGGGTCGTCGGTGGTGTCGTGCTGGTCGTGCTCGGCTATCGGCACGTCATGCATCCCGAGCGGACGAGCGAGCATCCGATCGCGCTCGCCGCGATCGGTTTCGCGCTCGTGCTTCTGGCAAGCGCATCGCTCGAGGCGATCCGGCTGTGGCGGCTGCCGGCCACGTTGCCGCAAAAGCCGGGCGGAGCGGTCGGCGAGGTGATCGGTGACGCGCTGGCGCGGGGCGTCGGCTTCAACGGCGCGACGCTTTTGCTGCTCGCGCTTTTCGCGGTCGGCACATCGCTGCTGTTCGGCGTTTCCTGGCTGCGGGTGATGGAGCGCATCGGTGCTGGCGTGGAGACGCTCGTCGCCCGCGCACGTGCGCGGCGCGAGGCCGCGTTGGACCGGCGCATCGGTGATCTCCGCGCCGCCGAGCGCGAGCAGTTGGTGGACCACCTGCGCGAGGATGTCGCTGCGCACGAACCGGTGGTCGTGGTGCCCGCCGTGACCGCGGTCGCGCGTTCGGATCGTGCAACGCGCGAGAAGCAGCGCCCGCTTTTCACCGACATGCCCGATTCCCCGCTGCCGCCACTGTCGCTGCTCGAGGAGGCGCCGCCCGCGGCCGAAACGGTCAGTGGCGAAACGCTCGAATTCACGTCGCGGCTCATCGAGCGCAAGCTCGCCGACTTCGGTGTCGCGGTGAAGGTGCTCGCCGCCTACCCGGGGCCGGTCATCACGCGCTACGAAGTCGAGCCGGCGGTCGGCGTCAAGGGCGCGCAGATCGTCAACCTCGTCAAGGATCTTGCGCGTGCGTTGTCGGTCGTGTCCATCCGCGTCGTCGAGACGATCCCCGGCAAGTCGTGCATGGCGCTCGAATTGCCCAATGCGCGCCGCCAGGTCGTGAAGCTGGTCGAACTGCTTGCGTCGACGACGTACAACGATGCGCCCGGCGTGCTGACCCTCGCACTCGGCAAGGACATCGCGGGCAAGCCGGCGATCACCGATCTCGCGCGCACGCCGCATCTGCTCGTTGCGGGAACGACCGGGTCGGGCAAGTCGGTGGCCGTCAACGCGATGATCCTGTCGCTGCTGTACAAGGCCGAGCCGCGGCAGGTGCGGCTGATCCTGATCGACCCGAAGATGCTCGAGCTCTCGGTGTACGACGCGATTCCGCATCTGCTGGCACCGGTCGTCACCGACATGAAGCTCGCGCCGAACGCGCTCAACTGGTGTGTCGGCGAAATGGAGCGCCGCTACAAGCTCATGTCGACGCTCGGCGTGCGCAATCTCGCCGGCTACAACCAGAAGGTCGCCGACGCGAAGAAGGCGGGCAAGCCGCTCACGCATCCATTCTCGCTCACGCCCGATGCACCCGAGCCGCTCGAGGAGATGCCGCTGATCGTCGTCGTCGTCGACGAGCTCGCCGATCTGATGATGGTGACGGGCAAGAAGATCGAGGAGCTCATTGCGCGCATCGCACAGAAGGCGCGCGCTGCGGGTATCCACCTGATCCTCGCGACGCAGCGGCCGTCGGTCGACGTGATCACCGGGCTCATCAAGGCCAACATTCCATCGCGCATCGCGTTCCAGGTTGCGAGCAAGATCGACTCGCGCACGATCCTCGACCAGATGGGGGCCGAGGCGCTGCTCGGCCAGGGCGACATGCTGTACCTGCCGCCGGGCACGGGTTATCCGCAGCGCGTGCACGGCGCGTTCGTGTCCGACGCGGAAGTGCATCGCGTCGTCGAGCATCTGAAAGCGCAGGGCGAACCGCAATACATCGAGGGCATCCTCGAAGGCGGTACCGTGTCTTCCGACGGTGACGACGCTGCCGGCGTCGACGGGCCCGACGCCGAATCCGATCCGATGTACGACCAGGCGGTCCAGATCGTGCTGAAGACGCGCCGCCCATCGATCTCGCTCGTGCAGCGGCATCTGCGCATCGGCTACAACCGCGCGGCGCGGTTGATCGAGCAGATGGAGCGCGCCGGCCTCGTATCGGCGATGCAGACGAACGGCAACCGCGAGGTGCTGGTTCCCGTGAGCAAGGCCGACGCGTGAAAGCAACGCGGCGAGCTGGCGATGAATGGGGGTGCTCTACGAGGCCGCCGCGCCCGCTCCGGCTTGCCCTCGTGCTGCTTGCTGCGGCACCGCTCGCCTGGGCGGGTCCCGTCGAGGTTTATCGCGAGGGACCGCGTTACTGCCCGCGCGATCGCGCAGTCGACGCAGCACCGATCAGCGAAGCGCAGGCGATCGAGCGCGCACGCGTGCTGCTGCCCGACGGCTATTGCGGTCCGAGCACGTTCGTGAGCGGATGCGACGTCGTCCCCGAGCATGCGCTCGGGTCGTGGCGGATCTATTTTCACCAGTACCGGATGCGCGACGCGCAGCGCGACTGGGGCGGGCTCACGCACACGTACGTCGTCCTCGACGACGTCGGCAATTGCGATGCGAACATCCCCGGCACCGAGCAGGGAGCACCGCGATGAAGCGACGCACAGCGCGCTCAGCGTGGATGCGCTGCACAGGTGCGATCGCGGCCTTCGTCGTCCTGCACGCCACGGCGGCGACGGCGTCGGGGCTGGACGAGCTGCATGCGTTCCTCGAGGGCACACAGAGCGCGCAGGGTGCGTTCAAGCAGGTGGTCGTCAACCGCGACGGCCGCACGACGCAGACGACGGCGGGCACGTTCGCGTTCGCGCGTCCCGGCAAATTTCGCTGGACCTACGACAAGCCGTTCGACCAGCTGATCGTCGGCGACGGCGACAAGGTCTGGGTCTACGACCGCGACCTCAACCAGGTGATCGTGCGCAAGCTCGACGCGGCGCTCGGGGCGACGCCGGCGGCGCTGCTCGCGGGCGACAATGCGCTCGAAAAGAACTTCACGCTGGTCGCCGGTGGCGCCGAGGGCGGCCTCGAATACGTGGACGCCACACCGAAAGCGCCCGACTCGCAGTTCAAGCGCATTCGACTGGGCTTCGCGCAGAACCTGCCGCGCAGGATGCTGCTGACCGACGCCTTCGGGCAGACCACCGAGCTGACCTTCAGCGACCTGCAGCGCAATCCGAAGCTTCCTGCCGGCACCTTCAGCTTCACGCCCCCGAAGGGTGCGGATGTCGTAGGGAAGTAACGCGCAACGCAACATCGCGATCGAGGATCGCGCCCAATTGCCAGCCGATCTGTTCGCAGTGCCCGCTGACGATGCGCCGCTGACACCGCTCGCCGAGCGTCTGCGGCCGAGGTCGATCGCCGACGTGATCGGCCAGCGGCATCTGCTTGCGCCCGGCAAACCGCTCGCGGTCGCGTTCGCGGCCGGCAAGCCGCACTCGATGATCCTGTGGGGTCCGCCCGGCGTGGGCAAGACGACGCTGGCGCGCCTGATGGCCGATGCGTTCAATGCCGATTTCGTCGCGATTTCCGCAGTGCTCGCCGGCGTCAAGGACATTCGCGACGCCGTCGCCCGTGCCGAGCTCGCGCGCGAGCAGTTCGGGCGCAGCACGATCCTGTTCGTCGACGAGGTGCACCGGTTCAACAAGGCGCAGCAGGACGCCTTCCTGCCGTTCGTCGAGCGTGGGCTTCTCACGTTCATCGGCGCCACCACCGAAAACCCGTCGTTCGAGGTGAACAGCGCGCTGCTGTCGCGTGCCGCCGTGTACGTGCTGCATCCGCTGTCGGCGCCGGAGCTCGCGCAATTGCTCGCGCGAGCCGCCACCGCGGCCATGCCTGCCGCCATCGTGGACGACGCAGCGCGCGATGCACTCGTCAACTATGCCGACGGCGACGGGCGGCGGCTCGTGAATCTCGTCGAGCAATTGGCGACCGCGGCAGGCGAAGCGCAAAAGTCGACCATCGACCTCGCATTCGTCGAAGCGACGATCGCGCGCAGCCTGCGCCGCTTCGACAAGGGCGGCGACGCGTTCTACGACCAGATCTCGGCGTTGCACAAGGCGGTGCGCGGCTCCGATCCCGACGCGTCGCTGTACTGGATGTGCCGGATGCTCGACGGCGGCGCCGATCCGCTCTATGTCGGGCGGCGCCTGATTCGCATGGCGAGCGAGGACATCGGCCTCGCGGATCCGCGCGCGCTTTCGCAGGCGATCGACGCTGTCGCATGCTACGAGCGCCTCGGTTCCCCGGAAGGCGAGTTGGCACTCGCGCAATGCGTGCTCTATCTCGCCTGCGCACCGAAAAGCAACGCCATCTATCGTGCATACAACGCGGCGCGCGCGTTCGTCGCGGACGACGGCTCGCGGCCGGTACCGCTGCGTTTGCGCAATGCGCCGACCCGCCTCATGAAGGGCCTTGGCTACGGCAAGGGTTACCGCTACGCACACGACGAAGCGGACGCGTATGCGGCCGGCGAACGCTACCTGCCCGACGACATGCCGGATGTGATGTTCTACGAACCGACGGACCGTGGCGCCGAGGCGCGAATCGCCGAGCGGCTGCAGGCGCTGCGCCGGCGCGATACGGTGGAGGGCGGCAAGCGCGTGCCGCCGGTCACCGGGGAATGAGCGTGCCGCCTTGGGGGGCGGCGCAGCCGCGCAGCGGCAAGCATGCGGCATCACACCACTTGATAGAATCGCTCGATGCTCGACATCAACGCGCTGCGCAACGATCTGGCCGGCGTCGCCGCCGCACTCGACAAGCGGGGCGTCAAGCTCGACACGGCCCGCTTCGAAGCCCTCGAAGCCGAGCGCAAGCGACTGCAGACGCGCACCCAGGACCTGCAGGCAAGGCGCAACGCGCTGTCCAAAGAGGTGGGCGCGGCGAAGGGCCGGCACGAAGACGCAACCGCGTTGCTGCACGACGTCGCCGGCGTCGCCGGCGAGCTCACGAATCTCGAGCGCGAGCTCGACAACGTGCAGGTCAAGCTGCGCACGTTCCTGCTCGAGCTGCCCAACGTCACGGACGCGTCGACGCCGGTCGGACGTTCCGCCGACGACAACGTGGAAGTGCGCCGCGTCGGCACGCCGCGCGTGTTCGACTTTGTGCCGAAGGACCACACCGATCTCGGCGAAGCGCTCGGCCTGCTCGATTTCGCCACCGCCGCCAGGATGTCCGGCGCGCGCTTCACATTCCTGCGCGGCGACCTCGCACGACTGCATCGTGCGCTTGCGCAGCTCATGCTCGACACGCACACGCAGGAGCATGGGTACACGGAGTGCTACACACCGTACATCGTCAATGCCACGGCGCTCGTCGGCACGGCGCAGCTTCCCAAGTTCGGGGCCGACATGTTCGGCGTCGCGGCGGGGGGCGAGTCGGCGGCAGACGAGACGCAGCCTGCGCGCTACCTCATCTCCACGTCGGAGATCACGCTTGCCAATTCGGTGCGCGACGAAATCCTTCCCGCGGAAGCACTTCCGATCAAGCTGACCGCGCATACGCCGTGCTTCCGCTCGGAAGCGGGCAGCTACGGCAAGGACACGCGCGGCATGATCCGCCAGCACCAGTTCGACAAGGTCGAGCTCGTGCAGATCGTGCGGCCCGAAAATTCATACGCCGCGCTCGAGGAGCTCACGCGCGACGCCGAATCGATCCTGCAGAAGCTCGAATTGCCCTATCGCGTGGTTGCGCTTTGCACGGCGGACATCGGTTTTGCGGCCGCGAAGACCTATGACCTCGAGGTGTGGCTTCCCGGTCAGGACGCGTATCGCGAGATCTCGTCGTGCTCGAATTGCGAAGCGTTCCAGGCGCGGCGCATGCAGGCGCGCTTTCGCAACGACAAGGGCAAGCCCGAGCTCGTGCATACGCTGAACGGCTCGGGCCTCGCCGTCGGGCGCACGCTGGTTGCGGTGATGGAGAACCACCAGCGCGAAGACGGCTCGATCGAAGTCCCCGCGGCGCTGCGGCCGTACATGAACGGCGTCGACGTCATTCGCCGCAGCCGCGCAGCGGTCTAGCGCATGTTGCCCGTGTGCCCGAGCGAGTAGCGCCCGGGCTGCGGCCATACGGTGAGACCGTGCGGCTCCTTGCCCACCGCGATCTTCTGCACCGCGCCGCTCGTCGTGTCGACCATGTAGACGACGTTGTCGTAGCGCCCCGATAGCCAGAGCTGCCTGCCGTCGGCGCTGACATTGCCCATGTCGGGGCTGCCGCCGCCGGGAATGGGCCATGTGACGTCGACCTTCTGACTCGCGAAATCGACGACCGACACGCTGCCCTTGCCGTGCGCGGGCCCGTGGATCCTGTTCGAGCCTCGATTGGTGACGTAGAGCTTGCGCCCGTCGCGGCTCGGATAGAGCCCATGCGTGCCCTTGCCGGTCGCGATGAAGCCCACTTCGCGGAACGACGCGCCGTCGATGATGAACACGCCATCGGCCATCATGTCGGCGACGTAGAACAGCTTGCCGTCGGGACTGATGCGGATGTCCTGCGGCATGCCGCCCTTGGACAGCGTCAGGTAGCCGAGCACCTTGCGATCGACGAAGTCGATCTTCGCAAGACCCTTCGCGAATTCGCAGGTGAAGATCGCATACCGGCCGTCGATCGAGAAGTCGGCGTGATTGATGCCGCCGCATTCCGGCACGTCGAGCGACCATTGCAGCGCCATCGTCTTCGGGTCGCGAAAGTCGAGCCGCTTGTGCGCTTCGGCGACGACGATCGCGGATTGCCCGTCCGGCGTGAAATACATGTTGTAGGGATCGTCGACCGCAATCGGCTGTCCCGGCTTGCCGGTCGCAGGATCGATCGGCGTCAGGCTGCCCTTCGTCGTGCCTTCCGCATTGTTCGCGACCCACAGCGTCGACAGATCCCACGACGGGACGACGTGCTGCGGGTTGAGGCCCACCCTGAACCGGTTCACGACCTTGAGCGTCGCGGGGTCGATCACGTAGACGTCGTCCGACTGGACGTTCGGCACGTACACACGGGGCAGCGCGTTGCGCACGGCGGGGCTCAGGTGCGTTGCCGACGTTTCGCTGTACAGGTTGGCCGGATCGACGACGGGCGGCATGCCAGGCAGCGTCGTGACGGCGGATGCGGACGGTGCAGTGGTCGCGCCAGGCTGCGCGACGGCTGGCGACGCGATCATCGTCGCGAGCAGCGGCGCAAGAATCGAAGCAAGGGAAACGCGAAGCTTCACGAAGTCACTTTCCTGAGGAGGAGGATTAAACGAAGGGGCCGCGTCAACGCCGTGTCAGGCGCCGGATCGATTCGACCGAGCGGCGCACGATCGAATCGACGCCGAGGCGACCGAGTTCCGCGGTGGCGCGGCGCGGATCGCCGTAGACGCCGTGCGCCGCGTCGAGGTCATTGCCGGAGGCGAGCTCGCGTGAACGCACGAGCCCGGGATCGACGGCGAGCGACAGCGAAGTATCGGCGAGGCCGGCATGCGTGCCGATTTCGCCCTTCGAGAAGCCGCGCGCGGCGAGCGCGGCGGGATACTCCGTTTCGGTGACGCGATAGTAGTCGGTGAGCGCGTGTGCGCGCGCCGGCGTGTTCGCCCATTCGCGGTCGAGCCGCGCCGCAACCCGCACCTCGCTTTGCTGATAGCCGCCGTGATCGCCGACGAAGACGACATCGCGAAAGCCGTGCGCGCGAAGGCTTCGTGCCGCCGCGTCGAGCACGCTTTCGAATGTCGCGACCGGGATCGAGATCGTGCCGGCGAAGCGCATGTGCGCCGAGGGCGGATCGATGCTGCCCTCGGGCACGTAGGCGATGACCGGCGCGACCAGCGCGTTGCCGAGTGCCGCGGCGATCTTTCCCGACAGCACCTTCACCCGCACGTTGTGCTTGCCGAGGACCATTGCCGGACCGCTTTGCTCGGTGCCGCCGATCGGAATCAGCACCGTGGTCTTGCCGGCGCGAACCTGCGCCTGCACTTCGGTGGTGGTGAGCTCGTCGAGGAAAACGCTCTGCTGCGCATGCGCAATCGCCGACACGAGCGCGAGAACGCATGCGGCAACGATGTGTAGCGGGCGAGCGGCCATCCGGCAATGGTAGGCGATCGGCCGCGATGACCGCGTGCGCGCCTTTGCAGGCGGTGCATTCGTTCAGCGCAGCGCGCGGTCTCGCACGCGGACGCCGTTCAGCGCTCTGCGAGGCTTGCGTGCAGGCGCGGCCTGCCCGCGTCCTCGGTGCGCAGCAGGATGTCGTAGTACCCGCGCACGCGCCCGACGAACGCAACCGGCATGCCGCCGCGCGCATAGCCGTTCTTGAGCGTCACGTAGTACTCGGGCTCGGCCAGGAGCGGCAGCACCTTGCGCACATCGCTCCACAGGTCGGGATTGAGCTTCTGCCGCTGCGCCAGCACGCGGGCGTCCTCGAGGTGGCCGATGCCGATGTTGAACGCCGCCAGTGCCAGCCAGGTGCGATCGGGCTCGCCGATGCGCGGCGGCAGTTTGCGCTTGAGATCGGCGAGGTACCGCGCCGCGCCGATCGCCGCGGACTTCGGATCGAGCCGGTCGGCCACGCCGAGCGCGCGCGCCGTGTCCTCGGTCAACTGCATGAGGCCGCGCACCCCGGTCTCGCTCGTCGCTCCTGCGTCCCATTGCGATTCCTGGTACGCGATCGCCGCAAGCAGCCGCCATTCGATGCCGCTTTTCACCTGCGCATCGACAAATGTCTTGCGCCACTCGGGCAGCGCCTTGCGGATGCGGTCCTGGAACACGCTTGCGTCGATGCGCTCCACGGGCGGCGTTTCGGCGAAATAGCGTTCCGTCAATCGCGCGAGCGTGCCGTCCTTCCGCAGCCGGGCGAAGAACGCGTTCAGCGCGTCGCGAAGCTCGGGGTAGCCGGGTGCCACGGCCCAGGCGAATTCGCGCTGCGGCCCGGCCGGGAACGCGACGTCGAAATCCAGGTAGATGTTGCGCGCGACGGTTGCATCGCTCGAGGCGACCACGGCATAGCTGATCGTGCCGTCGGCGACCTGCGCGATCAGGGCATCCGCGGAGGCCACGTCCACCGGCTGCCAGCGTACCTCCGGATGCGCCGTGCGCACGGCAGCGAGCTGGCGGTCCATCCCGGTATGCGCCGGGTAAGCCACGCTCGCCCGGTCGAGATCGTCCCAGCGCCGGGGACGGAAACCATCGACGTTGTAGATCAGGACCGGCTCGACGGCGTGATACCCGCTGCTCCACGCGAGGGCGGGACTCGCTCCGGGGACGTCATTGCCGTTGGCCGACGGAAACAGGCCGCCGGCACCGACTTGCGCCTCGCCGTGGCTGATCTTCGCGAGGAGCGCCGCCGCGCCGTCGGCGTACTCGACGTTGAGCGGCACGCCGCGTTCGCGTGCAAACCGGGTCAGCAGGTCGTGATCGAAGCCGCTGGCCTGGCCGTCGGGGCCGATGAACCAGGTCGCGGGCCCCGGCCGGACGACCACGTTGATGCCCGGCGTGGCGGGCGGCTGCGGCGTCAGCGGCTCGTCGCAGCCCGAGAACGCCAGCAGTGCGACCCCGGCGAGGCCGATGATGCAAGTACGGGCAAACGCTCGATCGCGCATGGTGTTCCATCGCCCCGTTGCCGGGCGCGTGCTCGAAGGTTTGCGGCGATCTTTGCCGCCGTAGACTGGTGCAGCCTTGCCAAGGGCTGCGGAAACTCCATGGTGGTCGCGGGTGCGAAGGCATCCCGGCGACGCGGCCGATTATAACCCTGCCAACATCATGGCCAAGTGACCGCCTGGCCGCGCGTTCAACCGCTCATGGCTGCTTTTTCGACCGCTCGGCCGGTCCGACCCTGGCGCGCCCGGTATAATGGCGACTTCGCGCAAACGGCGCCCCGATCAACGGCGGGTCGCCCCGCATTGCACGGTCGTGAATCTGGTCAGGTCCGGAAGGAAGCAGCCACAGCGATTTACTGCAAGTGCCGGGGGAACGGCTCGCCACCCTTGCTCCTTGTCGACCAGGTCGACCTGATCGTGCACGGTCGACACCGCAGGCTTCGATGAGTTATCAGGTCCTCGCCCGCAAATGGCGGCCGCGTGCGTTCGGCGAGCTCGTCGGGCAGGAGCACGTGGTGACGGCACTGACGAACGCGCTGACGCGCGGACGGCTGCACCACGCCTACCTCCTCACCGGCACCCGCGGCGTCGGCAAGACGACGCTCGCCCGCATCCTGGCGAAGAGCCTCAACTGCGAGCGCGGCGTGTCGGCGACGCCGTGCGGCGAATGTGGCGCATGCCGCGACATCGACGCCGGCCGCTTCGTCGACCTGCTCGAGCTCGACGCGGCGTCGAACACCGGCGTCGAGAACATGCGCGAAATCCTCGACAACGCGCGTTATGCGCCCACCGCGGGCCGCTACAAGGTGTACCTGATCGACGAGGTGCACATGCTGTCGAAGGGCGCGTTCAACTCGATGCTGAAGACGCTCGAGGAGCCCCCCGACCACGTCAAGTTCGTGCTCGCGACGACCGACCCGCAGAAGATCCCGGTCACCGTGCTGTCGCGCTGCCTGCAGTTCAACCTGACCCCGCTGCCGCGCACGCTGATCGCCGATCGGCTCGCGCACATCCTCGGTGCCGAATCGGTCGCGTTCGACGCAACGGCGCTGCCGCTTCTTGCCGCCGCCGCGCAGGGATCGCTGCGCGACGCGCTGTCGCTGCTCGACCAGGCCATCGCTTATGGCGGCGGCGAGGTCCGCGAGCCGGCCGTGCGCGCGATGCTCGGCGTCGTCGACCGGGATTATCTGTACCGGCTGGTCGACGCGCTTCTCGGCAACGACGGCGCGGCGTTGCTTGCCGAAGCCGACCGCCTTGCCGCCGCCGGCCACGCCTTCGCTCCGGCCCTGGACGAACTCGCGCTGCTGTTCCACCGTGTGGCGGTCGTACAGGCCGTTCCCGGGGCGCCGGGCGGGGACGACGGCGAGCGGATTGCCGATTACGCGGCACGGATGGCGCCCGAGAGCGTGCAGCTTGCCTACCAGATCGCGGTGCAGGGTCGCGCGGATCTTGCGCTCGCTCCGGATGAAGCGACCGGCTTTTCGATGACCCTCCTGCGCTTGCTCGCGTTCGAGCCCCTGCACGACGACGAGGTCACGCGTACGCCGACGCCGAGTGAAGCGGTGCGCGCCACGCCGGCGGACAGGTCGCCCGGCGTCGATCGCAACGTCGTCGATCGCAACGTCGTCGCGATGCGCACGGCCGATGCGCCGGCGAAGGCGAGGGCAGCGGCACCGCCGGCGGACGAACCGGTGAACGGCGTCGCGCCCGCCCGCCATTCCGCCGACACGCCGCGCGTCACGCTGCCCGAATCCAATGCCGACTGGCCCGCGTTCGTTGCGAGGCTGCGGCTGATCGGCATGGCGGCGCAGCTCGCGGCGCAATCCGAGTTGAAGTCGGTGCGCGGCAACGCACTTTCGCTTGCCATTCCGGTCACGCACAAGCACCTTGCCGACAAGGCTTACGCCGACAAGCTCAAGGCCGCGCTGGAAGCCGCGACGGGCCGCAAGCTCCTGCTCGCCTTCGAGATCGGCGAGAGCAGCGACGGCTCGCTTGCCGCCATCGCCCGGCGCGAGCGCGAGCAGGCACGCGCGGAAGGCGAAGCCGCGTTTCGAAGCGAGCCGTTCGTCCGCGACCTCGTCGCACGATTCGACGCGACGGTGCGTGTGGAAACGATCGAGCCGGCGGTGCGTGAGGCGCCGCTCCCATCCTCCACGAGGCAGGAAACGCGATGATGAAGAACCAGTTGGCCGGCCTGATGAAGCAGGCGCAGCAGATGCAGGAAAACATGCAGCGCGCGCAGGAAGAGCTCGCGCGCACCGAAGTCGAAGGCGAGTCGGGCGCGGGGCTCGTGAAAATCGTGATGACGTGCCGCCACGACGTCAAACGCGTGTCGATCGACCCGTCGCTGCTCGGCGAGGACCGTGACATGCTGGAAGACCTCGTTGCGGCCGCGTTCAACGATGCCTTGCGCCGCGCCGAGGCGACCTCGCAGGAAAAGCTCGGCAGCCTGACGGCGGGGATGCCGCTCCCGCCGGGATTCAAGCTCCCGTTCTGACCGATGAACGCACGCGATGCCGGTGCCCGCGTGGCCCGCTCCGAACCGCTTGGCAGCCTCGACGAGCTGTCGCAGGCGTTGCGTTGCTTGCCTGGTGTCGGGCCGCGCGCGGCGCAGCGGATGGCGCTTCACCTGCTGCAGCACGACCGCGATGGTGCCGCGCGGCTCGCGCGCGCGCTCATCGACGCGACACGCACCATCCAGCACTGCGAGCGCTGCAACACGTTCACCGAAGGCGCGCTTTGCGCGCTGTGCCAGTCGGCGAAGCGCGACGCCACCGAGCTATGCGTCGTCGAAACGCCGGCGGATCTGCTGATGATCGAGCAGACACAGGCCTACTCGGGACTCTATTTCGTGCTGATGGGCCGGCTCTCGCCGCTCGACGGCATCGGCCCGGCGGAAATCCGGCTCGAGCGGCTGCTCGAGCGCGCCAGCGATGGCGTGGTGCGCGAAGTGATCCTGGCGACCAATTTCACCAACGAAGGCGAGGCCACCGCGCATTACCTCGGCGAGCTGCTCACGGCGCGCGAGCTTCGCGTCACGCGGCTCGCGCGCGGCGTGCCAGTGGGCGGCGAGCTCGAGTACGTCGATGCAGGCACGCTCGCGCAGGCGCTGCGCGAGCGGCGGACGGTGCCGGCGTAGGAGTTCAGCAAGTGGCAGGGCTGCAAGTCGCCGCAACCTTCGCCGTGACTTGCAGCTCTGACCTCGAAGTCGCTGTTACTTCGTGCCCTGGTACAGCACGCTCGGCAGCCACAGGATGATCTGCGGAAAGACAATGCAAAGCCCGTTGCCGATCGCCTGCAGGCCGATGAACGGCATCGCCGACTTGAAGATCATCGCCATCGTGATCTCCTTTGGCGCGACGCTCTTCAGGTAGAACAGCGAGTAGCCGAACGGCGGACTGAGGAACGCCATCTGCATGTTCACCATGAAGATGACGCCGTACCACAGCGACACGTCGTCGGGCTTGACGCCCGCGATGCCGGCGAGGCCGCCCCACGGCAGCGCGGTCAGGATCGGCAGGAAGATCGGTACGGTGAGCAGCATGATGCCGACCCAGTCGAGGAACATCCCGAGGACGAACAGGATCACCATCATCAGCAGCAGGATGCCGTAGGGCGGCAATCCGGTCGCGAGGATCGACTGCGCGACGAATGTCTGTCCGCCCTTGATGATGAAGAAGCCGACGAACATCGTCGCGCCGAAGAAGATCCACATCACCATCGCCGTCGCCTTCAGCGTCGACATGGCGGCTTCGTACAGAGACACCCAAGTCAGACGCCGGTGCAGCGCGCACACGGCGAGCGCGCCGAACGTGCCGATACCCGCCGCCTCGACAGGGGTCGCGATGCCGACGAAGATGATCCCGAGGACGAGGATGATCAGCAGCACCGGCGTGATCGTGTTGCGCAACAGGCGCAGCTTCTCGCGCATGCCGACACGCTCCTCCACAGGCAGCGCCGGACCGAGCGACGGGTTGATGTAACAGCGGATCGTCACGTACGCGATGTACATGCCGGACAGCAGCAGCCCCGGGAACACCGAGCCGATCAGAAGCTCGCCGAGCGACTGTTGCGCAACGACCGCATACACGATGGCCATCACCGAGGGCGGGATCAGGATGCCGAGCGTGCCGCCGGCAAGCAGCGCACCGCAGGCGAGCTTGGGATCGTACTTGCGCCGCAGCATCGCGGGCAGCGCGATCATTCCCATCGTGACTTCGGTCGCACCCACCACGCCGACCATGGCGGCCAGCAGCGTGCACGCGACGACGGTGGCCGACGCAAGCCCGCCTTTCAACGCGCCCAGCCACTTGTAGATGACGTCGAACAGCTCCTCGATGATGCCGGCCTTCTCGAGCACCGCCGCCATGAAGATGAAGAGCGGCACCGCCGAAAGCTGGTAGTCCGTCATGAACGGGAAGATCCGCGACGGCATCATGTTCAGCACCGCGCTGTTGCCGAACACGTACAGGAAGATCGTCGCGAGGCTGCCCGTGCAGAACGCCATCGGCAGGCCCAGCGCCAGCAGCAGGCCGAGGCCGCCGAACAGCAGCAGCGACAGCCATTCGATCGGGATGTCGATGCCCATGCTTACGCTCCCCTGCGCGCGACGAACAGAATGTCCTTGATCAGCTTCGATACGCCTTGCAGCAGCAGCAACGCAGCGCCGACCGGAATTGCGAGCTTCACGACCCAGTACTGGATGCCCCATTCGGTGAACGAATGCTCGCCGGCGTTGACGGCGTCGGCAGCGAAGCGATAGCCGGTCACGAGCATCGTGATGATGAAGATGAAAAAGAACACCGAGGTGATGATGTCGGCGATCGCCTTGCCGCGCGGCGAGAACTTGGCATAGATCACGTCGACGCGCACGTGCTGGTCCTCGCGGTACGCGTACGCGCCCGAGAGCATGTACTGCATGCCGAACATCAGGAACATGCTCTCGTGCACCCAGTTCGTCGGCGAATTGAAAACGAACCGCGCAACGACTTCGTAGTAGTAGAAGAACACGGCGATCAGCGACCACCACGCGACGAACTCGCCGGCCTTGACGTTGATGGTCTCGATCACATCGGTGACGCGTGAATGGAAGTGCAGCGTCGGGTCTTCTGCGAGCACCGGCTCGGCAACCGCCGCCACACCGGGCGGAATCATCTCCGCCACCGGGCGGTGCGGCGCAGCCGCCTCCTGCTTGCGCACGGCGCGCACCAGCCCGGGTAGTAATACGGCATCGATCAGCAGCAGGATCGCAAGCACGATCGCGCCCCAGCGACCGCGTGAAGACCATTGGTCGGTGACGGCCTGTGCCACGTTGAATTCGGACTGGCGCTGCTTGACGTCGGCCTGCGCGCGTTCGTAGGCCGCGCTCGACTCCGGCGTCGCCTGACCCGCCTCCGGCTTGGCGATCCGCGCGGCGTTTTGTGCCTGCTCGAGGGCAGCAAAAGTTCGTGACGTGTCGTCGCGCACTTCGCGGACCTCGGCATTGCAATAAAGGATGAACAGGAAGACCGGGATGAAGACGATCCCGACGGCGCTGCGCAGGTAGAACCGGTGGATGCCGAGGAAGCCCGCCGTGAGCCAGAACAGGTAGGCGATGAAGAGCGACGGCCGCGCATCGGTCGTCTTCTGCATCTGGCGGCGCACCAGCCAGGTCGCGATCAGCGGAAAGAAGAGCAGCCCGGCCCAGTAGAGCCAGTGCGGCATGACGAACGTCAGTGTGGGCATGGCGTTGGCGCATCCATAGCCCGCGGCGGCCCCGAGGGCCGCCGCGCGCGTTGCCAGTACTGGAAAACCGGTCGCAACCGCGACCGGGTCACGTCTCGAGCTTCAGTCCCTTGTACATGTCGGGCGTCACGTAACCGCAGGTCGGCGATTCCATGACGTCGAGCTGAAGCTTGAAGATGCGCGCCGCATCCTTGTCCTTGTTCGCCCATTTGAACCAGATGGGAACGGCAACGCGCTGGAACTTGGGCAGGTCCTCGGCCGGCAGGCGATTGATCTGCGTGCCCGCCTTCTCGAATTTGCCCCACGCTTCGAGATCGGCCTTCTGGATCGCGCCGTGATGGATGTTCGAGTACACCTGGATCTCATCGTCGAGCCAGACCTTCATCTTCGGCGAAAGCTTGTCGTGCACGTCCTTGCGCACGACGAAGTCCATCAGGTCGACCGGTTGGTAGATCGACTCGAGTCCCGGAGGGCCGGTCCAGATGTACTTTGTGACCTGCTGGAAGCCGAGGTCCCAGTTGACGGCCGGACCCGTGTAATCGGCCGCATCGACCGTGCCCTTCTCCAGTGCCGAGAAAACCTCGCCGCCGGGAAGCAGCGTGGTACGGGCGCCGATCGCCGCGAAGCCCTCGGCGATCATGCCGCCGGGCACCCGCAGCTTCAGGCCCTTGAAGTCCTCCGCGGTACGGATCGGCTTCTTCGAATGGATGATGTTCGGGCCGTGATGAATCCGGTTGACGTAGTACAGGCCCTGCTTGGCGAACACCTCGCGGATCGCCTCGAGGCCGCCCTTGCTGTAATAGAAGATGTCCCACTCGTGCGGGTAGCGCAGGCCCATCAGGTACGACGACATGAACGCCGTCGCCGGGATCTTGCCGACCCAGTACACGGTGAACGAATTCATCGCCTCGAGCACGCCGTTGCGCACGCCGTCCAGCAACTCGAAATCGCCGACGACTTCCTTCGCCGCGAACGGCTTGAACTCGAGCTCGCCGCCCGTTTTCTCCTTGATCGTGCCGCACCAGCTCTTGAACGTCTGCAGGCCGACACCCGCCGGCCAGGACGTCTGGATCTTCCAGACCGTGGTCTCGGCGGCGCGGGCGTTGCGGATGAATGGCGCGCCGACGATCGCGGCGGTTCCCGCGGCCGCCGCACCGACTTTCAGCAAACGGCGCCGGGCGGGCTCGAGCGGGGGCGCAGCGCCCGGCTTCGTGGTCTCTTCCATGGGTTCCTCCTGTTGACTGCGATCGGGTGACTACGATCACGGCCGGTCTTTTGCGCCGGCTTTTGCAGCGTGCTGCGGGACCATGCCGCCGCAAGCCTGCGGCGTCCTGCTTACTGGGCAGGGGCAAAGTATCCGAGAACTGCGAACGCCCGGCAAGTCCCTTTTGTTCCGTTGCCCAGCCGGAATCGGCGGAGTAGGCTCGTCATCGACGAGACGGGCCGGAGCCGTCTCGAAACGAGGAGGTCCCACGATGCTCGTCAGTGAAATCCTGCGGATCAAGGGTCATACGCTTTTCACCACGCCGCCCGAGCGTCCCGTGCTCGAGGCGGTGAGGGTGATGGCCGAGCACGACATCGGATCGCTCGTGGTGATGGACCACGGCCGCGTGGCCGGAATGCTGACGTTTGCCGAGGTCCTGAAGGCGCTTGCCGATCGCGCCGGCTCGCTCGACGATGTCAAGGTGGCCGACATCCACGTGCGCGACCCGCTCACCGCCACGCCCGAGCTTGATGTGATGGAGCTGCGCCGCGTGATGCTCGAGCGGCATGCGCGCTACGTCCCGGTGATGGACGGCACCCTGTTGCAGGGCGTCGTGTCGTTCCACGACGTGGCGAAGGCGGTCCTCGACGAGCAGAGCTTCGAGAACCGCATGTTGAAGAGCTACATCAAGAGCTCGCCCGACGAAGAGGCGACGATCTAGCCGCCCGCATCTCGCGCTCGGCCACTCAGGCCTGCAGCAGGAAGATCGCGGGGCGACGCTCGAAGCGGCGGCCGTCCTCGGCACGCCATTGCGATGCCGTCCTGCATTCGATCGCTTCGGTCGCAAGCGTGAGATCGGCTGCCACGCACACCCGTGTGCGCGGCGCCAGCGCTTGCCCCATTGCGCGGAGGAGCGCGGCGTTGCGGTAGGGCGTTTCGATGAAGAGCTCGGTGCGCTGCCTTCCGCGCGACTGCTGCTCGAGGTTGCGCAGCGCATCCACGCGAGCTTCGGGCTTGACCGGCAGATAGCCGTGGAAGCAGAAGTGCTGCCCGTTCATCCCCGACGCCATGAGTGCCAGCAGGATCGCCGATGGACCCACGAGTGGCACGACGCGCATGCCGTGGTCGTGCGCGGCGGCGACGAGGGCCGCGCCGGGATCGGCTACACCAGGACAACCGGCATCCGAGAGCAGGCCGACATCGTGACCCGCATTCAGCATGGCGAGCGCCTTGCGCACGTCGTCGGCGCCGCGATCGGGTACCAGCGCCACGATGTCGAGTTCGCCGATCGGGCGCGGCACGTCGAGCGACTTCAGGAACGCGCGCGCCGCCTTCGGCGTTTCGACGATCCAGTGCGTCAGCCGGCGCGCGACGGCGATCGTGCGCGCGGGCAATACCGCGTCGGGAGGAACCACGCCGAGCAGATTCGGAACCAGATGGAGCGTTCCGCGTGCGGGCGCCGCGTCGTTCACTCGACAGCGCTTCCGAGGACGTCGAGGCCTTCGATCCGCAGCAGGTCGACGACGGTGATCAGCGGCAGGCCGATCAGCGCCGTCGGATCGTCGCTGCGAATCGCTTCCACGACCGCGATGCCGAGGGTCTCGGCCTTGATCGACGCGGCGCAATCGTAAGGCCGATCGCGGTGCAGGTACTGCTCGATGGCGGCTCGCGTCAACGGGCGAAATTTCGTCGTGACGTCGACCATGCGCACATGCGTTCGACCGCTCGCTGCATTGACGAGCGCAACGCCGGTGTGGAACACGACCGATCGCCCCGATATCAGCGCGAGCTGCCGAACGGCATCGGCATGATCGACAGGCTTGCCGATGGCGACACCGTCGAGATCGGCCACCTGGTCGGAGCCGAGGACGAGCGCGCGTGGGTGGTTCGCCGCGACCGCGCGCGCCTTCGCTTCGGCAAGCCGGCGCGCAGTCGCCGCCGGGGATTCGCCGGGCAGCGCCGTTTCGTCGATTCCGGGCGCTGCGGTCGTGAACGGGAGGCCGAGCCGGGAAAGCAATGCCTCGCGGTAGACCGATGTCGACGCGAGCACGAGAGGCGGCTTATTCTCCATTGTTTTTGCTCGCATTTTTTGACACGCTGCAACAGGAGCGGTATGATTCTACGTTTTTCGCCGGACGCTCTCGCGGAAGAATTTCTTCCTCGTAAGCGCCCTGACGAGGGCAGGCGGCGATGGCGTCGCGCGACAAGGCTTCCCCGGCGCGGTTCGATGCATTGCGGCTCGCCCGCGAGCGGGGCGTTCTCGAAGGCAGCGTCGAGGGTCACGCGCTCCCGCGGGTGGCCGACGTTCTTTCCGACGGGCCCGCGTCGATCGCGTGGCGAATCGAGGGCGCTACCGATGCATCGGGCCGCCCTGCGCTTCGCATCGAACTGAAGGGTGCGGTAACGCTCGCCTGCCAGCGCTGCCTCGCCGATTTCGAATATCCGATCGACCAGGCGACCGAGGTGCTTCTCGCGCGCAACGATTCCGAGCTTGCCGCGCTTGATGCCGACAGCAGCCTGGAAGTGGTGCTGGCGACGGCGCAGCTCGGTCCGCTGACGCTCGTTGAAGACGAACTCGTGCTGGCGTTGCCTTTCGCGCCGCGTCATCCCGACGCCGATTGCGACAGCACAATGACAATCAGGAGAACATGATGGCAGTTCAGCAGAACAAGAAATCGCCGGCGAAGCGCGGCATGCACCGCGCGCACGACTTCATCGCGAAGCCGCCGCTCGCGGTGGAGCCGGTCAGCGGTGAAGTGCACCTGCGGCATCACATCAGCCCGAGCGGCTACTACCGCGGCAAGAAGGTCGTGCGGACGAAGGCCGACGAGTAACTCGTCGCGCATGACGGTCACAGTAGCCGTCGACGCGATGGGCGGCGACCACGGGCCGTCCGTCACGGTTCCTGCCGCGCTGGCCTTTCTCGACGCGGCGCCGAATGCGCGCGTCGTTCTCGTCGGCCAGCCGGCGGCATTGGACGCGGCGCTCGCAAAGGCGCGACCGCAGGTGCGCGATCGCATCAGCGTGCGCGCGGCCAGCGAGGTCGTCGACATGAACGAGCCGCCTGCGGACGCGTTACGCAGGAAGAAGGATTCGTCGATGCGCGTGGCGATCAACCTCGTGAAGGAGGGCGGCGCCGACGCATGCGTGTCTGCGGGCAACACCGGGGCGCTGATGGCCATTGCGCGCTTCGTGCTGAAGACGCTGCCCGGCATCGACCGGCCGGCAATCGCTTCGCAACTTCCCACGCGTTCCGGCGACACGCTGGTGCTCGACCTCGGCGCCAATGTGAACTGCACGCCGCAGCAGCTCGTGCAGTTCGCGGCGATGGGCAGCGCGCTCGTCAGCGCGGTCGACGGCATCGAGCGGCCGACCGTGGGCCTTCTCAACATCGGCGAGGAGGACATCAAGGGCAACGACGTCGTCAAGGAAGCGGCCGAATTGCTGAAGGCGTCGTCGCTCAACTTCGTCGGCAACGTCGAGGGTGACGACATCTACAAGGGCACCACCGACGTCGTCGTCTGCGACGGCTTTGTCGGCAACGTCCTGCTGAAGACTTCCGAGGGACTTGCGCAGATGCTCTACGAGTTCCTGAAGGCCGAGTTCACGCGCAACGTATTGACGAAGCTCGCGGCTGCGGTCGTCTATCCGGTGCTGATGTCGTTCAAGAGCCGCATCGACCCGCGGCGCTACAACGGCGCAACGCTCGTCGGACTCAAGGGCGTCGTCGTCAAGAGTCACGGCGGCGCCGACATGCTCGCATTTCGCACGGCGATCGCACGTGCGCATGCCGAGGTCGAGCATGCGGTCCTCGAGCGGATTGCGCAACGGATCGCGGAGACGCCGGCACTCGCGCCGCGCCCCGGTGATGACGCTTCCAAAGCGCTGCGCGCCCATGCATAGCCGCATCGCCGGCACCGGCCGCTACCTGCCTGCGCGCATCGTCACCAACAACGAGCTCGCGGAGCGAGTCGCGACCAGCGACGAATGGATTCGCACGCGCACCGGAATCCGCCAGCGGCACATCGCCGCGCAAGACGAGCAAACGTCGGACCTCGCGCTCGGCGCTGCACGCGAAGCGCTGGCGGCGGCCTCGCTGTCGAGCGCCGACGTCGACCTCATCATCGTCGCGACGACGACGCCCGACATGGTGTTCCCGTCCACCGCGTGCATCCTGCAGGCGAAGCTCGGCGCACGCGGCGGACCGGCGCTCGACGTGCAGGCCGTGTGCTCGGGCTTCGTCTATGCACTGGCCATCGCCGATCGGATGATCGCCGGCGGCCTCGCGCGCAACGCCCTCGTCGTGGGCGCCGAGATCTATTCGCGCATTCTCGACTGGAACGACCGCGGCACCTGTGTGCTGTTCGGTGACGGTGCCGGAGCCGTCGTTCTCGTGCCATCGGACGAGCCGGGCATCCTGTCATCGCATCTGCACGCCGACGGGCATTACAAGGACATCCTGTGCGTGCCCGGCCAGGTGAACCGCGGTAGCGTCGTCGGTACGCCGTTCGTGCACATGGACGGGCATGCCGTATTCAAGTTCGCCGTGAAGGTGCTGGCCGATGTGGCGGAGGAAGCGCTCGCGGCGAACGGCAAGACGGCGCGCGACATCGACTGGCTGATCCCGCACCAGGCGAACATCCGCATCATGGACGCGACGGCGAAACGGCTTGGCCTCGCGACCGAGCACGTGATTTCGACCGTCGATGCGCACGCCAATACATCGGCCGCGTCGATTCCGCTCGCGCTCGACGTTGCGGTGCGCGACGGGCGCATCCGTCGCGGCGATAACGTGATGCTGCTCGGTGTCGGCGGCGGATTCACGTGGGGCTCGGTGTTCGTGAAATGGCAGATGTGATTCTCTGATGGTTGAAATGACACCCATGACGCGTTCACCATGACCTTTGCGTTCGTATTCCCCGGGCAGGGCTCGCAGCAGATCGGCATGATGGACGGCTTCGCCGACGATTCCATCGTCCGCGCCACGTTTGCCGAAGCCTCCGATGCGCTCGGCGACGATCTGTGGCAGCTCGCGCAGCAAGGGCCGGCCGAAGCGCTCAATCTCACGCGCAACACACAGCCGCTCATGCTCACCGCCGGCGTCGCCGTCTGGCGTGCGTGGCAGGCGGCCGGGGGCCCATCACCCTCGTACCTCGCCGGACACAGCCTCGGCGAATACACGGCGCTCGTCGCGGGCGGCGCCCTTGCGTTTCGCGATGCGGTCCCGCTCGTGCGCTTTCGCGCCGAAGCGATGCAGGATGCCGTGGCACCCGGCGTCGGCGCGATGGCGGCGGTGATCGGTGCCGACGAAGCGACGATCGCCGACGCCTGTCGCGAAGCGGCGCAGGGTGAGGTCGTCGAGCCGGTCAATTTCAACGCACCCGGACAGATCGTGATCGCGGGCGACAAGGCCGCCGTCGAGCGGGCGTTGCGTGCTGCGAAGGCGCGCGGCGCCAAGCGTGCATTGCTGCTTCCCGTGTCTGCACCGTTCCACAGCTCGCTGCTGGCGCCGGCCGCCGAGCGTCTGTCGCTTCGCCTCGCGCAGGTGGACATCGCCGCGCCGGCGATCCCCGTGGTGCATAACTTCGACGTCACCACGCACGCGACGCCGGACGAAATCCGCACCGCGCTCGCACGCCAGGCGGCAAGCCCGGTGCGCTGGACCGGGACGGTGCAGTGGCTCGCCGCGCACGGCGTCGGTGCCGTCGTCGAGTGCGGTCCCGGTAAAGTGCTCGCGGGCCTGACGCGACGCATCGACGATCGGCTCCAGGCGTTCGCGCTGACCGATGGCGCCGCCATCGCCGACGCGCGTGCGGTGCTTGCAGCGTCGCCGTCATGAGCGAACGGGAACTGCAGGGACAGGTGGCGCTTGTCACCGGCGCCACGCGCGGCATCGGCCGGGCGATCGCGGCGGCGCTCGCCGGCGCAGGCGCGCGGGTCATCGGCACCGCGACAACCGACGAAGGTGCGGCGTCGATCACGAGCGGGCTGCACGGCATCGATGCCACCGCCGAGGGCGTACGACTCGACGTGCGCGATGCCGCGGCCATCGATACGCTGGTGAAAGACATCGAGGCGCGCCACGGTGCGATCGGAATCCTGGTCAACAATGCCGGCATCACGCGCGACAATCTGCTCGTGCGGATGAAGGACGACGATTGGGACGCGATCATGGCAACGAACCTGAAGCCCGCGTTCCAGTTGGCAAAGGCGGTGCTGCGCGGCATGATGAAGGCGCGCCGCGGCCGCATCATCCAGATCGGTTCGGTTGTCGGAAGCTCCGGCAATCCAGGTCAGACGAACTATGCGGCCGCCAAGGCGGCACTCGTCGGTTTCAGCAAATCGCTCGCGCTGGAGGTCGGCAGCCGGGACATCACCGTCAATTGCGTTGCGCCCGGATTCATCGACACCGACATGACGCAGTCGATGCCTGAAGCGCAGCGCGCCGCGCTGCTGACGCGCATTCCGCTTGGCCGCCTCGGTGCACCCGACGACGTCGCGAATGCGGTGCTTTTCCTCGCGAGTCGGCGTGCGGCGTATATCACCGGCACGACGCTGCATGTCAACGGCGGGATGCTCATGCCATGACGAACCCGCGTCAGCGCTCACCTCTGGTAAAATCCGCCGGTTTTGGTTCTTGACCCCTCGCAGGGGAGGAGATGCATGGATAACGTCGAACAGCGCGTCAAGAAGATCGTTGCGGAGCAGCTGGGAGTCAACGAGGCGGAGATCAAGAACGAATCGTCGTTCGTCGACGATCTCGGTGCCGATTCGCTCGATACCGTCGAGCTCGTGATGGCCCTCGAAGAGGAATTCGAGACCGAGATTCCCGACGATGATGCCGAGAAGATCACCACGGTACAGCAGGCTATCGATTACGTCGGCGCACACGTGAAGAAATAGCGTTTCGTCCGCGGGGCACGTTCCGGCGCCCAGGGCCGCCGCAATCGCGAGCGCCGGAATGCATCAAACAAAGGCCGTTCGACAAGTGCCCCGCTCTTCGCGCTCCCGCCCGGGCATTCGCGCCGCCCGCCGCGCGGCGGCGCATCGTTGAACCTTGTAACAGCCATGTCACGTCGTGTTGTCGTCACCGGCCTCGGCATCGTTTCGCCGGTCGGGCTCGGTGTCGCGGAAGCCTGGCCGGCCATCGTCGCCGGACGCAGCGGCATCGGGCCCATCACGCGCTTCGATGCGAGTGGGTTCGCATCGCGCATCGCGGGCGAAGTGAAGAATTTCGACGTGTCGCGGTGGCTGTCGGCGAAGGAAGCGCGGCGCTACGACACGTTCATTCACTACGGGCTCGTCGCGACGATGGAAGCGATCCGCGATGCGGGTCTCGAGGATTTCGCCGGCGACAAGGACCGCTGCGGCGTGTGCATCGGCTCGGGCATCGGCGGGCTGCCGATGATCGAGGATACGCAGCGCGCCTACCTGCAGGGCGGACCGCGCAAGATCTCCCCGTTCTTCGTTCCAGGCTCGATCGGCAACATGGTCGCGGGGCTCGCGTCGATCCATTACGGATTCCGCGGGCCGAATCTCGGGACGGTGAGCGCGTGCTCGACGGGCAATCACAGCATCGGCGAGGCCACGCGTCTCATCAAGTATGGCGATGCCGACGTGATGGTGGCCGGCGGGGCGGAGGCGTGCATCTCTCCGCTTGGCGTCGGCGGCTTTGCGTCGGCGCGCGCGCTGTCCACTCGCAACGACGATCCGGCAACCGCGAGCCGGCCCTGGGACGCCGGCCGCGACGGATTCGTTCTCGGCGAGGGTGCGGGCGTCATCGTGCTCGAGGAGTACGAGCACGCGAAGGCGCGGCGCGCGCACGTCTATTGTGAAATCGTCGGCTACGGCATGAGTGCCGATGCACATCACATCACCGCACCGCCCGAGGACGGCGGCGGCGCCGCGCGCAGCATGCTGAATGCGCTGCGCGATGCGGGATTGCAGCCGGGCGATGTCGACTACGTCAATGCGCACGGCACGTCGACGCCGCTTGGCGATATCGCCGAATGCATCGCCGTGAAGCGCGCATTCGGCGAGCACGCGTACCGGCTTGCCGTTTCATCGACGAAGTCGATGACCGGTCATCTGCTTGGTGCCGCCGCGGGAATCGAGGCGGTGTTCACCGCGCTCGCAATCCGCGATCAGGTTGCTCCGCCGACCGCGAATCTTGTCGACGTCGATCCGCAGTGCGATCTCGATTTCGTGCCGCTGCTCGCCCGGCCGATGCCGATACGCGTCGCGATATCCAACTCGTTCGGCTTTGGCGGCACCAACGCGACGATCGCATTTCGCGCGATGCCCGCATGAGATGAACTGTTCGTTCATGCTCGCTGCCTGCTGACGTGGCGCTGATCGTCCAGAAATACGGCGGCACGTCGGTCGGTTCGATCGATCGCATCCGCAGCGTCGCGAAGCGCGTCGCGCGCTTCCATCGCGAAGGTCACCAGCTCGTCGTCGTCGTCTCCGCAATGGCAGGCGAGACGAACCGGCTGATTGCGCTGGCGCGTGAGCTTTCGGCCAACCCCGCTCCACGCGAGGTCGACGTGATCGCTGCCACCGGCGAGCAGGTGACGATCGGCCTCCTGGCCATCGCGCTGCACGACCTGGGTCTGAAGGCCAAGAGCTATACGGGTGCGCAAGTGCGCATCCTGACCGACAATGCGCACGGCAAGGCGCGCATCCTCGGCATCGACGAGGATCGCGTGCGCAACGATCTCGCCGAAGGCACCATCGTCGTCGTCGCAGGCTTCCAGGGGGTCGACACGCACGGCAACGTGACGACGCTGGGGCGGGGCGGCTCCGATACGTCGGGCGTTGCGCTGGCCGCCGCGCTGAAGGCCGACGAGTGCCAGATCTACACGGACGTCGACGGCGTCTACACGACCGATCCGCGCATCGTTCCCGAAGCGAGGCGTCTCGAGAGGATAACGTTCGAGGAAATGCTCGAGCTCGCGAGCCAGGGATCGAAGGTGCTGCAGATCCGCTCGGTCGAATTCGCGGGGAAATACCTCGTGCGCCTGCGTGTGCTGTCATCGTTCGACGATGCCGACAGCGACGCGACCGGAACGCTGATCACTTACGAGGAAGACGAGGACATGGAGCAGGCGATCATTTCGGGCATCGCGTTCAATCGCGACGAGGCGAAGATCTCCGTGATGGGCGTCGAGGATCGTCCCGGCATCGCCTACGCAATCCTCGGACCGATTGCCGCCGCGAACATCGACGTCGACATGATCGTGCAGAACATCGGCGCATCCGGCCACACCGATTTTTCGTTCACCGTCAATCGCAACGAGTACCGGAAGGCGCTCGACGTGCTCGAGGCCGAGCGCGCGAAAGGCCGGTTCGAAGCGCGCGAGATCATCGGAGACAACCGTATCGCGAAGGTGTCGGTCGTCGGCATCGGCATGCGCTCGCACGTCGGCCTCGCATCGAAGATGTTCAAGACGCTGGCGGACGAGGGCATCAACATCCAGATGATATCGACCTCGGAGATCAAGATTGCCGTCGTGATCGACGAGAAATATCTGGAGCTCTCGGTGCGCGTGCTGCACAAGGCATTCGAGCTCGACAAGGGACCCGAGCGGCCCTGAACGTGGTAACGTAGAGCGCGGCGCTGCAACGGCGCCGTTCGAAGCTGCAACACCGGAGACGTGGCCGAGTGGTCGAAGGCACTCCCCTGCTAAGGGAGCATACGGGCCAAAACCTGTATCCAGGGTTCGAATCCCTGCGTCTCCGCC
>Ga0207674_10000394_pt1 | contig 56421 bp, 47 predicted proteins | sample KBSCornC72_FD_184303 | JGI IMG/M metagenome (GOLD analysis project Ga0207674, IMG submission 184303) | Corn rhizosphere microbial communities from Kellogg Biological Station, Michigan, USA - KBS Corn C7-2 (SPAdes) (version 2) | ecosystem: Host-associated > Plants > Roots > Rhizosphere > Soil ... | reverse complement strand
GGCTTCTCGAACGACTTGTAGAAGCGGCCGCGGAACACGTCGTTCGACACCATCAGCTCCCAGCCGCCAAGCTTCGGGTCGGGATCGTACTTCTCCGGGTACACGTCGATCAGCTTCACCACCCAGTCGGCGTCGCTGCCGGTCGTGCTCGCGAACAGCTTCGCGGTGACCTCACCGGCGAGCACGACATCCTCGGTCAGCGGCTCCGTCTCCCAGCTCAGTACATCCGGCCGACCCTGAACGAATCGCTGATCCTCGAGCAGCCACGTGTACCAGCCCGAGCCCTTCGGGAAATACGTCGGCTCGATCGGTCGCTTGCGATACGGCACCGGATGCGCCGGGTCGCTCACGTAGCTGTCGAACGACGAGTCGCCCGTCGCCTTCGGCGGTGTGAACGCGAGGCCACCGTTAGGCTGGAAGTAGAGCGACTTCGTCGTCGCGTTCTTCGGCGGCCACGAATCGAACGTCCGCCACGTGTTGCTGCCCGACTCGAACACGGTCGCCTCGGGCTGCGTCAGCGAGCCCTTGTCCTTGAGATAGTACGCGAAGAACGGCGCCTGGAGCTTCGCACGATAGTACTCACCCGTAGCTGATCCGAAGTCGATCGCGCCGAGCTTCTCTCCGGGACCGGCGCTCCAGCCACCGTGCCTCCACGGACCGACGACGAGGAAGTTGCGATTCGCCTGGTCGTGCTTTTCGAGCTCGCGGTAGATGGTGACGGGACCATAGAAGTCCTCCTGATCCCACCAGCCCGCCACGTTCAGCGTCGGCACCGTCACCCTCGTCAGGTATGGGCGCATCGCCTGCCGCTGCCAGAAATCGTCGTAGTTCGGATGTGTGGCGAAGTCGGTCCACGTCGGCAGCTTCTTGTCCTTGAGAACCTTCGCCTGGATGTTCGACAGCGGACCTACGTTGAGATACCACTCGAACGTATCGTAGCGGTCGAAGTCGAAGTCGGAGTTCTCACGTGTCGCCTCGGTGAGCCACGCGTACTCGAAGCCGTAGCTCAGGCGGAACGCGCCGTTGTGATGGAAGTCGTCGCCGAGGAACATGTCGGCCGGGGATGCCTGAGGGCTCACGGCGCGCAGCGCCTTGTGGCCGCCGAGCATCCCCATCGCCGCGGTCCACCCGTCGTAACTGACGCCGAGCATCCCCACCCGGCCATTGTTGTTCGGGATGTGAGCGAGCATCCAGTCGATCGAGTCGTTGGTGTCAGTCGTCTCGTCGATCGCCTGCCCTGGTGCGTCCACCGGTTTCGGCGGACGCTGCATGACGAACGTGCCTTCGCTCTTGTAGCGGCCGCGGATGTCCTCGAACACGAAGATGTAGCCGTCCTCCGCGAGGTCCTTGTAGCTGGCGGCGATTTCCTCCGCCGACCCGCCAACGCCGTACGGCGTGCGCTCGAACAGGAACGGCAGCGGCTCCGTCGCGCGACGCGGATAGAAGATCTCGACGTGGAGCTTCACGCCGTCGCGCATGGCGATATCCGCGGAGCTGTGCTCGTACGTCGATGGATCGTACTTGCCCGCGGACGGCTGCGCGTGGAGCGTCGCGGCGAAGCACACGCCGGCGAGCGTCCAAGAACGGAGCGCGAGGAGCGTTGTGCGCATGATGAGAGAGCCTATGATGTTATTTGGACGCGTACTCGAATGGCCCGACGGCCATGTACTGTCCGGTGTGGTCGTATTCGATGCCGCGTGAGACCCGGAAGCGACTGGTCGCACCGAGGTCGGCACGCTTCACGATGATTCCCTCCGGGAGCACTACACCCGGATGCACCTCCGCTCCCGAGACGGGGTTGCGGATCGGTGCACCCTCGATTTCTACCGCGTCGCCGCAGCGAAGTCGCGTCTTGAGGCCGTCGAACGTCACCTCATAGGCGACGGGATACGGGCCGTGCACCTTGGGCCACGTCCAGCCGAGAACGCCCCACGGTCCGCCAACGGTGCCTCCAAGCAGCGTCTCGATGGCGGCGCGCTGACGGACATCCGCGCGCTCGTCGACGAGGATAAGGCCCTCGCCGTTGCCTTCGTGAATCGCGCCTGGCCAGTTGACGTACACCGAGAAGTTCAGGCCATCGAGCGTGACGTCGCCGTACTTCCCGGCGTCGACGTGCCACGTCCACCCGCCCTCACACTTGCCCTTGGTCGGAAGCGCGTTGAAGTTGCACGGGCATCCCCAGTCGCAGTTGCACGCGACGAGAACCTGCCCGGTGAGATGCCATCGCTCGGCCATCGGAGAATGTCGGTGTGAGGCAGGCTGCCTGGATGGAGGCTCGGCCCGGAGCCTCGGCGTATCGAAGACTCTACGAGGGACAAGGGCCATCCGCAACGGTGCCGCGATGACCGAACGACACGCGAGCGTTGGTCCCGAAGTGGCCCCTCGCCGCGACCAGATCCTCAGCGCGACCTGCATCCTGCTCATCTGCGCGCTCTCATGGGCGTACCTGGTGTACCTGAACGGTCAGGCATCGTCGGTCCATGCATCGCAGGCGGCGATGGCGGGCATGAGGATGACCACGGACACCGCGGGCGGCGTCGCGGGCATCCTGTTCACGTTCACGATGTGGTCCGTGATGATGGTCGGGATGATGGCGCCAAGCGCGACGCCAATGCTGCTGCTGTTCGCGACGTCGCAGGCACGGCGCGGTGCGCGCGGTGCACCCACGCTCACGCTGCTGTTTGGCGTCGGGTACCTAACGATTTGGCTTGGATTCAGCGTGGGTGCAACGCTCGCGCATTGGACGCTGGATCACGCGATGCTGTTGTCACCGGCGATGGCCGTCGCGAGCCGGCGAGTTGCCGGGGCGCTCTGCATCGGCGCGGGCCTGTACCAGCTCACCCCTCTCAAGCACGGCTGTCTCCAGCACTGCCAGTCGCCGGTGGGCTTCCTCATGAGTCACTGGCGAGAGGGCTCACGCGGCGCCTTCGAGATGGGACTGCGCCACGGCATGTACTGCCTGGGCTGCTGCTGGGCGCTGATGGCGCTGCTCTTCGCTGTCGGCGTGATGAACCTGATGGCGGTCGCCCTGCTCACCGTCTTCATTCTCGCTGAGCGTGCTGGGCGAGGCGGAACAATCATATCGCGCGTCGGCGGTGCAACCATGATCGGTGCCGGCCTGTTCATGCTCTTCATTGGCTAACGGCGCACTGCAATAACGGCGAGGACAAAGCCAGCGTCGGCAAGACGGGCGCACATGCTGCTGCGCCGTTAGTGCTCGCGCCGTTACGGCCTGCGCCCTATGATGAATATGACCGAAGGTCTGGTTGGCGGCGGCGTCGCACTGAGCGCGAGGCGGCGGGGAAAAACAACCTGACGATCCGTTCTTTCAAACAGGGGCCCGCATGGTCGAGGCGGGCTTCGCGAACTCGAGGAACACGTCGATGCGTCGTCTCACATTAGGCGTCGCGGTATTCGCCGCTGTCGTCAGCTGGCCCATGCCGATCGTGGCTCCTGCGGGCCCGCCGCTCTGGCTCCGCTATCCCGCGATCTCGCCGGACGGGCAGACCATCGCCTTCAGCTATCAGGGCGACATCTACGCCGTCCCCGCCGCCGGCGGCGCTGCGGTACCGCTCACGCTTGGCGAGTCCTACGAGTACGCACCCGTCTGGAGTCACGACGGCAAGTCGCTGGCGTTCGCATCGGACCGATACGGCAACTTCGACGTGTTCGTGATGCCGTCCGCCGGCGGCGAGTCGACGCGCCTCACGTACCACTCCGCGCGCGAAGTGCCGAGCTCGTTCTCGGCCGACGACAAGTCCGTGCTCTTCTCGGCGTACCGGCAGGAGCTCGCGACCAACGCGCAGTTCCCGCTCGGACTCATGACGCAGCTCTATTCCGTGCCGGTCACGGGCGGTCGCGTGTCGATGGTGCTTCCGGTTCCCGCAATCAATGCCGGCGTCGACGCGTCGGGGAATCGCATCATCTACGAGGACGTGAAGGGCTACGAGAACGAGTGGCGCAAGCATCACACGTCGGCGGTTACGCGCGACATCTGGTCGTACGACACCAAGGCGAAGCGCTACACGCAGGTCTCGGCCTCTGGCGGCGAGCACCGCAGTCCGGTCTTCGATGGCGATGGCACGAGCGTCTACTACCTGAGCGAGGAGAGCGGCTCGTTCAACGTCGTGCGAAGCACGTTAGGCGACGCTCCGACAACGACTGCCGTCACGCACTTCTCGAAGAACCCGGTTCGCTTCCTGACGCGCGCCACGAACGGCACGCTGTGCTTCACGTACGATGGCGAGATCTACACGCTCACACCCGGCGGGGAGCCGAAAAAAGTCGCCGTTCGCATCGCCGCCGACGGCCGCTCGACGATCGAGAAAGTCATTCCCGTGAACGAGAACTTTACGGAGGCCACGCTCGCGCCTAACGGGAAGGAGTTCGCGTACGTGTTCCGCGGAGAGATCTTCGTCTCGAGCGTCGACGGCGGCACGACGAAGCGGATCACCAACACGCCGTGGCAGGAACGGAGCGTCCACTTCAGCCCCGACGGCCGTTCGCTCGTCTACGCAGTGGAACGCGACAGCAGCTGGGACGTGTACACGACGAGCATCGCGCGAAAAGAAGAGCCGTACTTCTCGGTGTCCACGGTGCTCACGCAAACCCCGGTCGTGGCGACGGCGGCCGAAGAGTATCAGCCCACCTTCTCGCCGGACGGCAAGGAAGTCGCGTATCTCGAGAACCGTGTGACGCTCAGGGTCGTGAACCTCGCCACGAAAGAGCGGCGAACGATCCTTTCCGGGGAGCACAACTATTCGTACGCGGACGGCGATCAGTACTATCAGTGGTCCCCGGATGGCAAATGGTTCCTCGTCCAGTTTGGGCTCAAGGACCGGATCTTCACGCCGCAGGTCGGGCTCGTGTCGTCCGACGGCAAAGGCGAGTTGCGCGACCTCACCCACAGCGGCTACAACAACGTCGGACCGCAATGGGTGCTGGGCGGCCAGGCGATGATCTGGTTTGCCGATCGCGAAGGCGCGCGTCAGCAGGGGGGCGGGACCATCACCGGGGACGTCTACGGCATGTTCTTCTCGCGCGCGGCATGGGATCGGTTCCGCCTGTCGAAGGAAGAGTTCGCGCTCGTGAAGGAGCGTGAAGAGAAGACGGACTCGGCGACGAAAGCCAGGGCCGACTCGCTGAAGCTCAAGCCCGACTCGGCGAAGAAGGCCAAGCCCGAGGCGGCCAAGCCGATCCCGATCGACTGGCCCAACCTCGATGAGCGCAAGGCGCGCCTGACGATCAACACGTCGTCGCTCGGCGGCTGGACCCTGTCGAAGGATGGTGAGCGGCTATTCTATCTGACGGCCTTCGACAAGGGCAACGACCTCTGGGTAACGGAGCTGCGGACGCACGACACGAAGCTCTTCGCCAAGCTCGGCGCGAAGAACACGGGAAATATGGAGCTGTCGCCCGACGGCAAGTTCCTTTTCGTCCTGGCCGACGGGAAGCTCCAGAAGATCAACACCGAGAATGGCGAGGCGAAGCCGTTCCAGACGAGCGGTGAGATGGTGCTGCGCGGCGGTATCGAGCGCGAGTACATCTTCGACCACGCGTGGCGGCAGTTCAAGGAGAAGTACTACCTCCCGGAGATCACGAGCGCGGACTGGTCGTACTACTACCGCACGTATCACCGCTTCCTGCCGTACATCACGAACAACTACGACTTCACCGAGATGCTGAGCGAGATGCTCGGCGAGGTGAACGCGTCGCACACCGGGAGCGGGTTCATCGCCTCGGCGCCGAACACCGATCAGACGGCGGAGCTCGGACTCCTGTATGACTTCTCGTACACGGGACCCGGCGCGAAAGTCGCCGAGGTCGTGGTGGGTGGGCCGGCGGACAACGCGACGTCGAAGATCAAGGCGGGCAATATCATCGAGAAGATCGACGGCGAGGCCATCACGCCGCAGATGGACTTCTACGCGCTCCTCAACCGCAAGGTGAAGCGCCTAACGTTGCTGTCGGTGTTCGACCCGGCGACGAATACACGATGGGACGAGTCGGTCAAGCCGATCGACGCGCCAGCGGAGAATGAGCTGCTCTACCAGCGCTGGGTGCGCCAGCGTCGCGCCGAAGTCGACTCGTTATCGGGCGGTACCATTGGCTACGTCCACGTGCGGTCAATGGACGACGCGAGCATGCGCACGGTGTTCGAGGAAGGGCTCGGACGTGGCTGGACGAAGCAGGCGATGATCGTCGATACGCGTTTCAATGGCGGCGGCAACATTCACGAGCAGCTGTCGGATTTCCTCAGTGGGAAGGCCTACTTCGATATCATCCCGCACGGCCAAAAAGTCGGAGTGGAGCCGAGCGACAAGTGGACGAAACCGTCCATCGTGATCGTCAACGAGAGCGACTACTCCGACGCACATCTCTTCCCGCTGGCGTACCGGCAGAAAGGAATCGGCAAGACGCTCGGCATGCCGGTGCCGGGAACGGGCACGTTCGTCTGGTGGGAGACGCAGATCGATCCGACGATCTACTTCGGGATTCCGATGGGCGGATGGCGGACGCCAGACGGCAAGTTCGGCGAAGGAAACCAGTTCGAGCCGGACATCAAGGTGCGCATGGATCCGGCCATCATGACGGCCGGACGGGATCAGCAGATCGAGGCTGCGGTCAAGGAGTTGACGAAGAAGACGGCGCAGTAGCGTTACTGCTCGCGCCGGCATGGCCGGCGCCCTATGATGGTGTCCCTGTCCAAGGGTATCGTTTTGCGGGCACCGTCCTAAAACCCGAGCCTCCATGCGAATCGCGTCGACTGTTGTTGGCGTCCTGTGCCTGCTCGTTGGCTGTATCTGGTTTCTGCAGGGCATCAACGTCCTTCCCGGCAGCTTCATGACCGGCCAGACCAAGTGGGCCGTCTACGGTGGGCTGCTGTTCATCGCGGGCGTCGTTCTCCTGGCCGTCGCGAGACGGCGCAGGGTATGAGGCCGAGACGCCGATGTTTCACCGCCGCGATCGTCCTCGCGTGCGCGGCGTGCCGACAAGAGCTGCCGGCTTCCTCGGGCGAATACCTTTTCGTCTGGGCCGGCGATTCCGCGGGCGTGTCGAGCGACTTCCTCGGTGTGATCGATGCGTCTCCGTCGTCGCCCGCGTACGGTTCGGTCGCTGCCTCGCTTCCGACCGGGATGTCGGGGACGCACCCGCACCACACGGAAGCGGTGCTGGCCGCCGACAACCACTTGCTCGCCAACGGGTTCCACGCCGGGCGCACGTGGCTCTTCGACCTGTCGACACCGCGAACGCCGAAGATCCTCACATCGTTTGGCGACGTTGGCGGCTTCAGCCACCCACACAGCTACGTGCGGCTGCCTAACGGGAACGTGCTCGCGACGTTCCAGTACCGCCAGTCGAAGGCCGACGTCGCGATGCCGGCGTCCTCGAGCGCCGCGTCGCCCATGCACGACGCGATGGCCTCGAGTAGCGAGCACACCACGGGTGGTCTCGTGGAGATGGACGAGCGTGGAACGGTGGTCCGGACGGGAGCCGCACGTGATTCGGCCATCCCCGATCGGTACATCTATCCATACTCCGTGTTGCCGATTCGCGCCCTCGATCGCGCGCTGTCGACGACCACTGACATGGATGAAGCGGACAGGAAGGCGACGTCACAGTGGGTGCAGCTGTGGCGCCTGTCGGACCTCACACTGCTCAAGAGCATCGCGCTCCCGCCCGGTCCGCGTGGCGATGAGCAGCAGTTCACCGGCGAGCCGTTCCTGCTGTCGGACGGCAAGAGTGCGTACATTCACACGTTCAACTGCGGACTCTATCTCGTTCGCGGCCTGGATGGCGTCGATCCGCGCGCGACGTTCGTGAAGGGGTTCGAGGGGAAGAACTGCGGCGTCCCGCTGCTCGTCGGCCACTACTGGCTTCAGACCGTGCCCGAGGCGCACGCACTCGTCTCGCTCGACATCGCAGATCCGGAGCATCCCCGCGAGGTGGCGACGCTCAAGGTCGGCGACGACGAGCAGCCGCATTGGATCTCGATCGACAACGCGGGCCGCCGAATCGCGTTGAATTCCGCGGGCGCCGGGACGGGAAATCGTCTCTTTATCATCGATTTTGATCCAGCGACAGGGGCGCTGACGCTGGACGAGCGATTCCGCGACGCCGGCGCCGCGAGCCCCGGCGTCAGCTTCAACCAGAAGACGTGGCCGCACGGCTTCACCGGCAAGGCCATCCCGCACGGCACGGTGTTCTCGCGATGACCCGGCGAACCTAACGACTCCAGATTTACTCGTGGCGCTCGGACGCATCTCCCTCGCGATCGCGGTGCTCATCGGCGGCAGCGCGTGTGACGCCCGCGCGCAGACCGATCCAATCCACGGGATCTTTCGCCATGTGCTCACCGAGGTCGCCGTGGCGAGCGAGCTACCGCGCCTCGATTCCGCAGCGCTGCTGCCGGGCGTGCGACGCGAGATTCGGATCTACGATGGTTTCGGTTTTGGGGGGAATCGCGTGACCCGTCTGGTAGAGCACACGCACGGTGTGGATGGCCAGTTCGGTGTGTTCTGGCCTTCGCAGAATTGGATGAGGGTGTACTCATCGCCTGCCGAAGAGCGCCGCGCCCGCGACGAAGAACGTGCATGGGACGCCCGAATGAGCGCGCATGTGGATACGGCGTACGACTGTCATGCGATCAAACGAACTCGCGCGATGCGCGTGTGCTGGCTCCCTGACCGCCCGGATGGCCGCGTCGCATGGGCTCAGCTGCTCGCGCGATTGGACACTCTCGGGATCGACTCCATCCCATCGCAGGGGCGGCAAGAACATGGCGTGGATGGGTGGGGCATCATCGTCGAGCTCCGCACTCCGGCGCGTTACCGCGCGTACTTCTACTACATGCCTGACTCGATATCGGCCGACGCGGGCGAGCGTGCGTCTGCAAGAGTGGCCGAGGCAGTCTGGCAAGCGTTGAAACGACGCCTCGCCGGCATGTGATCTGCCGGATCGTATGCGGGCTGCCCTGCTCGGCCATGCCCGCTCTCGAGCCTGCCGGTGATCAGCATGAGCGACAAAGCAAACCAGGTGAAACGCGCGGAAGAGCTCGCGGCTCCCGCGAACTCCGAGGGAACGCCGCCGTACACGGACCCGCTACCCGCCCCCGATGTGGCCACTCCTGATGACACGCCACGACCCGAGCTGCCGCCACGTCACATGATCGACGACCCCGAACGCCCCGGCAACGACACCACCGATCTGCGCCATCGTTAGGTAGCCGCTCGCCGTTTTGCCCGCGCCGTCTCGCCCGCGCTGTCGCGCCCGCGCCGTCTGGGCTCGCGTCGTTTGGAATTTCGCGCCTGGCGCCGTCTGGCATTTGGCGCCGTCTGTGATTGCGCGCCCTTTGTGATGTCGCGCACTTCGGCTTCTCGCGCCGTTCCAGCAGTTCGCGCCCTTCAGTTGAAGTCCGACCCTGACGATGAAGCCTGTTGGGTGATAGGCTAGATGTGTCCCGGTCTCTCCCCCTATGACACAACCCAACCGCACGCGGGCCCTGGCACTCGTGGGGCCAATCGAAGGTCAGAGGCGCATCACGCAGACGTCCGGCTTCCCGATCGATCTGTCGAAGATTCCGCCCGCACCAGACGTGATCCTCCTCATCGCCGACGACACGCCGGGCGCCATGCTGTTCCGCTATACGGTTCACGGGGAGTTCGGGGGGGACACCTGGCACCCCACCGTCGAGGACGCGCGCGAGCACGCCATCTACGACTACAGCGATGCATTGGGTGACTGGGTCGACGTGCCTGACGCGGTGGAGGACCCCCACGCCTACGCTGTACAGTACGCGGCCGAGCGGTTGAATAGCCGAGGTGACTGGTAAAGCGCGGGTAAGCACTTCGGGTAACAATCTTGCGCGCCGCCTGCACCCGCCCCAAGTCATTGGTGTCCACTCGGAGCCGAGGGCCATCCTATGACGACGTCCAACCGCACGCGCTGCCTTGCGCTCGTGGGTCCGCTCGCCGGTGAACGGCGGATCACGCAGACGACCGGGTTCCCGATCGACTCGTCACAGGTGCTCCCCGCACCCGACGTCGTGCTCATGATCGCCGGACCCGAGCCGGGGGCGATGCTCTTCCGCTACACGGCGACCGGAGAGTTCGGTGGCGACACCTGGCATCCCACGAAGGAGAGTGCGGGCGAACAGGCCACGTACGAATACGAGGACGCGCTCGGCGACTGGGTCCACGTGCCGGAGGATGTCGAGGACGCGCACGGGTACGCGATTCTGTACGCGGCGGCGCGACTGAACCGGAGGGAAGGCTCGTCAGGCGCCTAACGAGCTAGCCGGTATTCCTGAGCCCCTGCGCGATCCCGCTCAGGGTTGTCGACAGTACGGCGTCGGCCGCCTCGTGGTTATCCCCTCCACCAGCCAGCCGTCTGCGCAGAAGCGAGACCTGGATGAGCGACAACGGATCCACGTAGGGGTTCCGCAGCATGATCGCCGCCTGGATTACCGGTGTGTCCCGCATCAGCGCATCGCTTTCTCTGATCCGCAGCACCGCGTCGACCGTCGCGTCGTACTCTGCCTTCAGGCGCTCGAACAGCCGCATGTCGCCGCCGAGCGTCTCGACGTAAAGTCGAGCGATTTCCAGGTCCGACTTCGCACACACCATCTCGATCTTGCTCACGAGATCGTCGAAGAACGGCCAGCGCTTCGCCATGCGTCGCAGCAGGTCGAGGCCACGCGCGGTCGAGACATAGTGGCCTAACGCGGTGCCGACGCCGAGCCATCCGGGAAGCGTCAGGCGAATCTGGGTCCACCCGAACACCCACGGGATCGCACGAATCCCCTCGATACCGGCTTTTCCACCGGGCCGGTACGCGGGGCGCGAGCCGAACCGCGCGTCCGCGAGGGCATCGATCGGTGTCACCGAGCGGAACATCTGAAACAGCGCATCGCCCTCGTGCGCGAGCTCACGATACAGCACGAGCCCGCGCTCGGCGAGATCGCTCATCGTCTCACGAAACTCGGCTCGCTCGGCCGGCGTGGCGTCGTCCGGTCCTGGACCGAACTGCTGCATGAGCACTCCGGCGAGTGTCACCTCCAGCGTGCGCTCGGCCACTGGCAGGAGGCCAAACTGCTGCGACACGATCTCGCCCTGCTCGGTGATCTTGATGCGTCCGTTCACCGTACCGGGTGGAAGCGCGGCCAGGGCTCGCGACACCGGCGACCCGCCACCGCGTCCCACGCTTCCTCCTCGGCCATGAAAGAGACGAAGTGCGATCCCCGCGTCGGCGAAGAGGCTCGCGAGACGCTCCTGCGCTTCGTACAGCGCCCACGATGACGCGAGAATGCCGGCGTCCTTCCCCGAATCCGAGTAGCCGATCATCACTTCCTGTCGATTGCCGCGCGCGCGCAGCTGCCGTCGGTACAGGTCATCGCGCAGCAACGTACCCATGATCGCCGGTGCGTGTTCGAGGTCCGCTCGCGTCTCGAACAGCGGCACCACGTCGAGCCGCGAGCTCGGCGGATCGTCGTCGAGCGAGACGAGCCCCGCCTCTGTGCCGAGCTGCAGGACGCGGAGCAGGTCCGCGGGCTCGGTGGTCATCGAGACGATGTACGTGCTGGTGGCGCGCTCCCCCAACTCGTCCTGAATGGCGCGGATCGCGTGAAAGGTCTCGATGACGCGAGGGTTCCTGCCCGCCACTGCCTCGCGGTGCGAGTCGGCGTGGTCGCGAATGTCCATCACGTAGCCGTAAAACCCGTGCGCGCGCACCGTCGCCAGCAGCGGGTCGATCGCCACGTGGCTCGCGCGTGCCGCGCCGGCAGTCGTTAGGCTCTCACGCACGAGCAGCAGGTCGTGCTCCAGCGCCGCTGAGTCGGCGTACGCGGCTGGCTCGTTCGTACGGTTCCCGGCGTCGCGTGCCGCGGTGAGCCGGCGCGTGGCGTCAACACGCGCTCGCATGAGCGTGAGCTTGAGACGTACCGGCTCCGTCGCATTGCGCTTCCGGTTCGCCTCGTAGACATCAGCCACGAGCCGGGCGTCGCGCTCGATGGACGCGAGTAACTCGGCGCTCGGCTGGGCCAGCGCCGACGAAACCGACAGACGCTCGACGAGGGACCCGAGCGTGTCGGCGTACCGCCCGAGTATCGCGTAGCTGGCGCGGCGGGCGGTCGCGATGGTCACGTCCGGCGTGACGAACGGGTTGCCGTCGCGGTCGCCGCCCACCCAGTTCCCCAAGGTGAGCGGGACAGACTGCGTCAACGACAGGGACGTCTGGTGAAATTCCTCCTCGAACGCGCGCACGAGCGTTTCGCGTGCGTTCTCGCTCGCGTCGAGCAAGCGCGTCTCGAGGTACCAGATGACCGTGCTCACCTCGTCCATCACGGTGGGGCGATCGTGGCGCACCTCATCGGTCAGCCACAGCAGCTCCACCTCGGCGTCGAGCCGTTCTTCGATGCCGCGACGGTCGGCCGGCGGAGCTGCCTCGCGCTCGAGCAGCATGTCGGCGACGCGTGTCTGCAGCCCGAGCAACGTTCGTCGGGTGGATTCCGTGGGATGCGCCGTGAGCACCGGCCTGACGTCGAGCGCGAGCATGGCGCGTTCCACGGCCTCCGCGTCGTGCCCTTCCAACTGAAGCCTGCGCATTGCCCACCGCGCGCTCCCGGGCTGCGGCACGTCAGCCTCGGCCGAGCGATACTCGCGGGCGCGGCGCACACGGTGGACCTGCTCGGCCGTGTTGATCAGGAGGAAGAAGAGCGTGAACGCTCGCGCGACGATCGCGGTGCGCTCGATCGGAAGCGCGGACACCTGGTCGAGCAGTGCGTCGAGCGTGGGCGCGTCAGGCATCGCGTAGCGACGGGCCCGACACGCCTGGCGGAGCGACTCGACGCTCTCGAAGGCCTCCTTGCCTTCGAGACGTAGGATGACCTTACCGAGCGACGCGGCGAGCCAGCGCACGTCCTCGTGAAGCGGGACGTCCTCACGTCGGACGGTGGGCCCAGCGCTCATGCCGGATGACACGCTGAAGGGTTCATCGAGAGAAACTGTTACAGGCGAGCCGAGAGCACGAGGTAGAAAGTCGATTTGGCGTCCGTCTATCCCATGCCTACCGACCGCTTCGATGAGGTGCTCTCCGACGATGGACGCACGGTTGCTCTCCCACAGGGACAGGCCATCTCAATCCAGCGCTGCTCTCACAGACGTCGCTCCCGCTGTGTCGGGGCGCCGAGAGAGCCGTATCGCCGTTCAGGCGTTGGTCGTGAACGAGCAGGGCGGCTATCGGTTCCTTCCCGGTGTGCCGTTCCTGAGCTTCGGCGCTGTGGCCGCTGACGGCTTCGAGATCGTTCGAACCACATTCCGCCAGCCGCGCCCGTTTGCGGCCGGGTTGTCGGATATCGAACGGCTGCTCGAGGGATCAGGTCTGTCGCTCCATGCCCTGTGCGGATTGGAGTTGCGTTCGACGCGCCCACTCTCGGGGAAGGAGTTCGACGAGTTCAATCAGGAGTACACTGGTCGCCTCAAGGCGGCGGGGCTTCTGGTCGGTGATGACGTCCCGGTCGCGCGCACGAACGTCGCGTTCAGTGCATCGGGAACGCGCGACAACGGAAAATCGGGCGCGCCCGACGTCACGATCCACGCCTGGTCGCATTCGAGGCCAACCGCGCATGGCATGAGGCCCGCCGCTCCGACGTTCGTTCTGGCGGGCGTGCCGGAAATCCGTAACCTCCGCGCCGCCGGGTTGGGGCGCGAGCCGGCAGACATTGTCGCGATGGGTGAAAAGACCGCGGATGGGTTTCCGACGGCCGCGGCGCTCCGCCAAAAGACCGAATTCATCCTGACGTCGGTCGCCCAGACGATGCGAACGCTGGGCGTGGAGTGGGCTGATGTCACGGGAGTGCAGTTCTACACCGTCCACGACGTGCACCCACTGCTCGCCGATCTCATTCTCCCGCGGCTCGGTGTGGCGGCGCGCCTGGGCGTCGAATGGCACCACGCCTGGCCGCCGGGCGTTCAGATGGAGATCGGGGTCCGAGGAGTCCGTCATGAGATCACGGCATGAGGAGGACCGAGGTCGTGCTTCTCGGGTTGTGAGTGTGGCGGAACACCATGCGGGCGTGACAAAGCGCTTCCGGCCGTGTTGTCATCCTGAGCGCAGCGAAGGATCTTCATCGTCCCGGTAGAACCCCTCTACCGGGAGGATGAGGATCCTTCGCCTGACGGCTCAGGATGACATGTTAGTGGAATGGCGATACGACGAATCGGCTGCGTTGGCGACCTGCACGGCGCGCTAGGATCGTTGCTCGAGGTGCTCGAGCATCTGCGAAGCGCCGAGGTCGAGGGCATCCTGTTCACCGGGGACTTTGCGCGGGGCCCCTTCAACCGCGATCCGGCGTTAGGTAACACGGCGTCGCCAGACGAGCTGCTGAGCGTTGTGACCTCAGCCAGTGCGAACGTGCTCCTCGTTCCCGGGAACCATGACGATCCCGCGTTGGGCGGCAGCGTGTCGGTCGATGGCCGTGAAACGTCGTGGCTGGGGTGGCGAGTTGCCGGCATCGGCGGCAGCCCGTACACCGGCGGTCGCTTTCCGTACGAGTGGCGCGACGACCGCACGGACCTCGCGGTGTTGCGCGCGCCCGACATTCTGCTCGCACACTCGCCGCCCGCGGACAGTGGGCTCGACGTGATCACGTCCGGGAAGGCCGTCGGGAGCAAGGCAATTCGCGAGATCACGGACCGCATGACCGGACTGCTCGTGTGCGGCCACATCCATGAAGCCGTCGGCGTCAGGCAGCTCGGTCAGTGTCTCTGCTACAATGCGGGATCGCTCGGCGAGCCGTTCGGGGCGGTGCAGTGCGGCGTCGCGAGCTTCGACGACGAGACCGGTGCGTGGCAGGTCGAACACATCCGGCTCACGTGAACTGCCCCGTGGCGAGCTGCGACGTACATTTGCGCCTGCATGCGACCCCCTGAAGGTGTAGCTTCGTGATAGCGCATCGCCCCGCTGCCGTTGTGTGTGACATGGACGGGCTGCTCGTCGACAGCGAGCGTCTCGAGCGTCGCGTGTGGCAGGCTGCCGCGGGAGATCACGGCGTCGAGATGTCCGACGACCGATTCGCGTCGTTCGTCGGACATCCGGCCGAGGAATGCGATCGCCTGCTCGGTCGCTACTATGGCGAGGCGTTCGACGTGAGCGGTTTCCGCGCCACCTGCCATCGCCGCATGCGTACCATCGTCGAGCGGGAAGGCGTGCCGCTTCGCCCCGGCGCGCTCGAGTGGATCGAGTTCGTTCGCGATCTCGGCATCCCGCTGGGTCTCGCGACCTCCAGCGCACCCGCGCTCGTGCGCGAGCGACTCGGCGACCTCGTGTCCGCCTTCTCCGCGGTCGTCACGCGCGCCGACGTCGCGCGCGGAAAGCCACACCCCGACCTCTACCTCGAGGCTGCCGCCCGGCTCGGCGTCACGCCGGGGGCGAGCCTCGCGCTGGAGGACTCCCCGACAGGCGCGCAGGCGGCATTGGCCGCAGGCATGCCGGTGGTGGTCGTTCCCGATCTCGTGCCGATGCCGCCTAACGTCTCCGGGCTCGTGGCGGGTATCTTCGCCTCACTTCACGCGGTCCGAGAGGCGGCGGCTCAGGCGTGGAGCAATGGACGTACGAGCTGGTCCTGGTCGGCGGTGGCCGGGAACGGGTGAAGGACCGCTGCGTCCGAAGGTCGTACGTACTCACGCGGCCGGGCGGGATGCGGAGCAGCCACTAAGTCACGTCAGGCAGACACCTACGTCACGTGACGTAAGGCGGCTTGGAACCTTCTGACCTAACGTCGGCTGCGCTCTGGAGACAGACCTTGCGACGCCGCACCAGGGGCAGATCCTCCGACCACCAACAGACAGGAAGGTGCACCGTGTTCGCCCGACTCTTCTTCCGCACCGCATGCGCTGGGGCCATGATCGCCGCTGCCTCCGCACTCACCGCATGCTCCGACGCGCACCCGACAGCTGTCCCGAACACCATTGGGAGCCAGGCAGGGGCTGCCACCGCTCAGGATCCTAACGACCCCGCGGCCCCGGCCGGCCTGGTTACGGTGGGCACCTCGACGTTCTGGCCGTACACCGGCGAAGACTTCACGGGAGCCGGGAAAGATCCGATCAACGCGGTCTTCACCGGCTACGCAGACCCGCTGAGAATCCGTGCGGCCCTGCGACGCCTCGACGGGAACCGCACCGGGTTCGGCATGCCGAACGTCCCGCCGTTCAACTGCACGTGGAAGGACGCGATCGGCGACGAGCAAACGGGCTATGCCGAGGCCGAAGGCTGGACGGGCAGTGCAGTGCAGCTCGCGTGCGGAGATTGGAGCCTGCGATTCCATCTGCGGCTCTTCGCTGAAGGGACGGTGACTATTGCGGGCACGCACCTGGATCTGAATATCCCGGGCACGAACGACCACGAAGTGATCAGCTGGGAGCTGCCGGAGCAGCTGCTCACGATCGACATGATCCGAGCAGGCATCCTCGCCGGCGCGCCGGGGTTGACTGGACAGATCAACGCTGCTCCGACGTTCCGGGAGATCCGCGCGCCGGTATATGCCGGCATCCCCGCGGCGCTCAAAGCCATCGCCGGCATCACGGCCGGCCCGCAGATCCCGACGGACGGGCGCGCGCATCTGTTCAACGTCGGTACGGCAGAGCCCATCGTGGCGGATGTCGTCGAGCAGCAGTTCACGATCCAGTTCAACCAGTTCATTCCCAAGCCGTTCTGCGGTGGCCCCACGGACTTCCTGTTCGTTCAGGGACCGATTGTCTTCACCGGGGTTGCGCAGGTGACGCCGAGCGGCGTGTATCACCGCGAAAGCACCGCGACGGCGGACCTGACCGCGGTGCCGGTGAATCCGCTCACTGGTCAGCCGATCGGCGCTCCGCTCCGCGGGCTGGTGACGGACGAGCATCTTGCCCAGGTCACCGCCGCGGGTGTGTCGGCGCGCGAACACAAGCTGCAGCAGCTGTTCGACGGTGCCGGCGTGCTGCAGGCGAGCCAGGATGATAGGATCAGTGCCGGGACTTTTGGGAACGACGCCTTCACACGCGTCGTGAACTGCGGCCAGTGATCATTGGCGTCGGACTGGATGAGCTGAACCGACGCTAGCTGGGGGGTGGCGAGGGGCAGATGAGGACATCTGCCCCTCGTTCCTCTATCTTCGCGGATCACCTCCGTTCTGGATGCATGCCTGGTGGCAGGGAATGAACGCTCCAATTTTGCGATTCGTCGTCATTGCCAGCATTGCCGCGAGCGGCTCGAGCGTCGCGTTGCCAGCACAGTCGCCGCCATCCGGCGTGGTGCTCGACGTGGCGGCTCGAGTGCGCGAGGACGTCGCCATTCTCGCAAGCGAGGGCCTCGAGGGCCGCTTGACTGGGACGCCGGGAGCCGACAGTGCCGCCAACTTCATCGCTCGACGATTTTGGGAGTTGGGACTGCAGGCCGTGTTTCGTACGACCGAGTGCAATGCGAATGGTGAGTGCCGTCCCTCGTACTTCCAGGGGTTTCGCGGATTGGATTACGTCACGACCAACGTCGGCGCGATTGTCCCGGGGACGGACTCATCGCTTCGCAGCGAGTTTGTTGCTGTAACGGCGCACTACGATCACCTCGGGCGAATGAAGAACCGTCGCATTGACGATGCTCCGCCGAACACGATTCATCCCGGGGCCGATGACAACGCGTCGGGTACGGCAGCGGTGCTCGAGCTCGCGCGACGATTCAGCGAGCACCCGCTCAAGCGGCCGGTGATACTGCTGGCGTTCGGAGCCGAGGAGCTCGGACTGGTCGGCTCGAACACGTTCGTCGAAAACCCGCCGTTCGATCTGCGCGAGATCAGTGTTGTCCTCAACCTCGACATGGTCGGACGCCTTCGGAAGGACCATCTCGAGATCTTCGGCGCGCAGCGCAAGCTCAAGGGGATTCTCGAGAGTGCCAACTCCGATCCGCCATTCTCCCTCGCGATGCAGTCGAGTAGCAGTGGACGGTCGGACGACTTCCCGTTCTCGTCTCATGGGGTTCGCGCGCTGCACTTCACGACCGGCGAGCACAAGGACTATCACCTGTCAACGGACACGGTCGACCGTGTGAACGTGGCGGGTCTCGTTCGCGTGATTGATTACGTGGAGCGGGTGGCGCGCCTCGTGGACCGTTAGGCGGCGCCTCGCGTCGCCTGGCGAGGAATGAGGTTCAGGTCCACTTCCAGTCCCAGCGCGGCTGCAACTCGCTCGAGGGTCTCGAGACGCACGTTCGCGTCCGGCGACTCGATCTTCGCGATGGCTTGCTGACTGACACCAACCGCGTTTGCGAGCTGCTGCTGTGAGATCCCGAACTCCTCCCGTCGATTCCGGATGTGGACCCGAGCGGAAAGCAGCGCGCCAACGGTGACCATCAGGAGCCGCTCGTGCTGGCCTTCGCGGTCGTGCTCAATCATGCCGGGCAGTGGGGGGACGTCGCGAGACGCCAGTACGCCCTCCAGCCACGTTTCCAGCGCCTCGTGCGCCACCGTGTAGACGTCCTCCGACGCCTCGGCGAACGTGTCGCAGCCGGGACAGTCAGGGAACGACACCAGTCTGCGGTCGTGCTCTCGCCGGACGTACGCGGGGTACTGCACTGGTGGTCTCCTTTAGGTCAGCTTCACGCCCGATTGCCGCTCCATGCTCCTGAGCGTACCGGCGGGGTAGTCCTTCGTGGGGTGCTTCACGATTACCGTGCGCCTGGTCGCCGGGTTCCAGAAGACCTTGTGTGAGCCTCTGTGTCGCACCTCGCGGAATCCGGCGCGCTCGAGTGTGGCGATAATTTCGCGCGAGCTTGGCATTCGCCGTACCGTGATATTACAACGAATAGGTTGTGACCGGCAAGCCTGGCTGGTAGGGCGTGTGCGGTCGAAGGAGACGGCGCATAAGAAGTCCGACTGTCCGGTCACTTCCGTCATCGCCCGAACGCAGCGCGTCGCTTTCTGGCGCCGTGGGCTCGCTCGACCGTTGGCCGCGCGCTCGACGCTGGTGAGCGATAGGTTTCCGTATGCGTCCTCACCTGTTTTCCCGCGCGTTCGCCGCGCAAGTGGCTCTGATGCGTGTGTCGCTCGCCACGCTCGGCATCGTATGCGCTGCGGCTCCGCGGCTTGCCCTCGCCCAGACGTTCCAGCTCTCCTATCCTGCCGGCACCAACGCCGGACCGATCACCGGCCGCGCGTTCCTGTTCGTCGCGCGCACGGACAAGGAGGAGCCGCGCCAGCAATCCGGCCCGGACCGCGACAGCGAGCCGTTCTACGGTGTGGATGTCGATGCGCTCACTCCGGGCAAGACGGTCACGGTCGACCCGACAGTCCCCGGCTTCCCCGTTGCGTCGCTCTCGAAGCTCCCCGCCGGCGACTACTACGTGCAGGGCATGCTCCTGCCCTACACGAGGTTCAAGCGCAGCGACGGGCATACGATCTGGGCGCACATGGACGCGGGCGAGGGGCAACGCTTCAATGCCTCGCCCGGCTCGCTCGTGAGCGAAGTGCAGAAGGTGCACATCGACCCCGCGCGCAAGACCGCGCCGGTGTCGCTCTCGCTCACGAAGACGATTCCAGCCGTTCCGGCCGCGCAGGAGACCGAGTGGGTGAAGCGCTTCCGGATCACGTCGACGCTCGCGAGCACGTTCTGGGGTCACCCGATGACGTTAGGCGCCGTCGTGCTGCTGCCCAAAGGCTACGCCGAGAATACGACGAAGCGCTACCCGGTGGTGTACACCGTGGGCCACTACAGCGAACACGCGCCACTCGGCTTCACGTTCGAGGGGTGCGACAAGCCGGAGACGCCCGAAGCGCGCAAGCGGCGGCTCGAGCGAACGAACCGCGAGCCGGGGTGCGAGTTCCAGCAGGCGTGGACGTCGGGCAAGGTGCCGGAGATGATCGCGGTCTTCATCCAGCACACGACGCCATACTACGACGACAGCTACGTCCTGAACTCCGCCAACAATGGCCCGTATGGCGACGCGATCACGCAGGAGCTGATCCCGGAGATCGACAAGCGCTTCCGCACGATCGCCGCGCCGTACGCGCGCATGCTCACGGGTGGCTCGACGGGCGGGTGGGACGTGCTCGCGCTGCAGATCCACTACCCGACCGTGTTCGGTGGCGCGTGGGGCCTTTTTCCCGACCAGCTGGATTTCAGAACCTACCAGTTCGGCAACGTCTACTCGGATACGAGTGCGTACGTGCAGGTGGATGGCTCGTGGCTGCCGCGCGAGATCCCGTCGAGCCGGACGGTGGAGGGCCTAACGACGCTCACGGTGCGGGAGGAGAACCAGGCGGAGATGGTGATCGCGTCGAAGGGCCGATCGGGTGGGCAGTGGGATGGCTGGCAGGCGGCGTGGGCGCCGGTGGGGGCAGATGGGTACCCGAAGCCGGTCTGGGACAAGAAAACGGGCCACATCAACCGCGACGTCGCCCTTGCGATGCGCGAGAAGGGGTACGACCTGCGCGACTACGCGGAGCGGAACTGGAAGACGTTAGGCCCCGAGCTCGTCGGCAAGCTGCACATCGCCGTCGGGGACATGGACAACTACTTCCTCAACCTCGGCGTGTATCACATGGAGACGTTTCTCGAGAGCACGAAGGAGCCGGGGAAGGGGCCGTACTACGCGGGAAGTGTCGAGTATGGCAGGCCACTCAAGCCGCACGGGTGGCAGCCGTGGACGAATCAGGAGCTGCTCAAGCTCATGATGGCGCAGGTGGAGAAGAACGCGACGAGGCAGTGAGCGGCCGTCAGCGACGCTTCCCCGTCCCGAAATCCATCGGCTTGTAGCCACGCGGCATCTCGAACATCGCGCGCTCGGCGTCGCTCATCTGGAAGTCATTCGACTTGCTGCCGCAGTACTCGGTCACCTTGCTGTCCCCACGCATGCCTTCGACGAGCGTGCACTCGTAGCCAGCAATTTCCTTCGTGTCCCTGGTCCACACGTACGTGAGCGGAGGCTGGGGGGCTGTCGTACCCATCATGCCTTTCATCATCATCTCCGCCTGGGCGCGCTGCTCCTTCGGCATCTTCTCGAGCTGCTTCTGCATCTCGCCCATCATGCCGGTGGGGTCGGCCGACGCGGCGTTGGCTTTGGTGATGTCGAAGAAGCTCTTGTCGTCGTCGCTCAAGATGTGCAGCACGCCCGCCCTGTCATCGAAGATCATGCGCATCGCCGTCACGTTGGGTGCCGGTGTACGTCGTCGTAAGCTGAGCGGAGGCGGGGGCGAGGGCGGTTGTCGCGCAGAGCCGAGACTCAAGATCAGGCTACGCATCAAGTGACTCCGATCGGGTGACTCATGCCGCGAGAGCTCTACCGTGGGCCGAACGCGGCGGCAACGGGCCTCCTGAGTTGAACGGCGCGAACGCGAGTTCCCTCTCGCCCGCTGATCGCGTGACGCGCTCACGTCGTAGCGGCCCTCGCAATTCGGTCCGGCGGGCTCTACTCTGTACCAACAATGACCGCAAACGAGTTCCGCCGACTGGCGCTGGGTTTCCCCGAGGTCGTCGAAGGGTCCCACATGGGCCACGCCGATTTCCGTGTCGGCGGAAAGATCTTCGCCACCCTCGGCCACCCTAACGAGCGGTACGGCGCAGCGATGCTGACGCCGCAGGATCAGGATCTGCTCGTGAAGGACCATCCAAAGACGTTCGCGCCAGCGGCCGGCGCGTGGGGCGCGTCGGGAAGCACGACCATCATGCTCCGCGGCGCGAGCAAGCGAGCCGTGGGCATCGCGCTCGAAGCTGCGTGGCGAAAGCGCGCGCCGAAGGGGCTCTCGACGGAGTCGCGTAGGAAACGAGCGACGAGTGCACCCCGCGTTGCGAAAGACTTCTTCGAACGCGTGCGACGCTTGGGAGTCAAGCTGCCTGACGTCGAGGAGGCCACGTCGTGGGGCGTGCCCGCGTTGAAAGTCCGCGGCAAGATGTTCGCATGCATTCCGACGAACAGACAGGCCGAGCCGGAGTCCGTGGTGTTTCGACTCAGCTTCGCGGAGCGCGACCTGCGCCTGGACGCGGAGCCGAACCACTATTACCTGAAGCCACACTACGTGAACTACCCGTGCGTTCTCGTGCGCGTGAAGGGGTTGAGTGATGCCGCTCTGAAGGAGCTACTCGAGACGAGCTGGCGATTCGCCCAGACGACGCGTCGGGACTCGCAGGCCAGATCGCGTCGACGGTCCTGACGACATGAAGATTGGACTCGTGGGGTTCGCGGGGTCAGGGAAGACGACAGTCTTCAATACGATGACCGGGCTCCATGTCGCCATCGGCTACGGCGGCGAGGTCCGGATCGGCACGGTGCGCGTCCCTGACGAGCGGATCGACACACTCTCCCGGATCTTCTCCCCGAAGAAGACCACCTACGCCGAGATGACCTTCTCGGACATCCCCGGCGAGCACGGGGCCGAGAAGAAGGGGCTGTCGACGAAGGCGCTGCAACAGATCCGGGACCAGGAGGCGCTCTGTCTCGTCCTGCGCGACTTCGTGAACCCGGCGGTGGAAGGCACTCCCGACTCCCTGCGTGACCTCGAGGCATTTCACACCGAGTGTGTGCTGGCGGACCTCGAGATCGTCGAGCGTCGGCTGGCCCGCGCCCGCAAGGAGAAGGCGCCGGCGCAGGAGATCGCGGCGTTCGAGATGATCGGCGCGACGCTCGAGGACGGTCGACCGCTGCGCGGTCTGTCGGCGGCGGAGCTCGACCGTGGGCTGCTGCGAGGCTACGGCCTGCTCACCGATCGGCCGCTGCTGGTAGCACTCAACCGCGACGAGGCGAACGCTGCCGAGGCGATCCCGGTGGAGCTCGCCGCCCGGATCGCATCGTTAGGCGCGGCCGGGCTGGTCCTCTCGGCCAGCGTCGAGGCGGAGATTGCCGGGCTGGCGCGGGAGGAACAGCAGGCGTTCCTCGAAGACCTCGGACTTCACGAGTCGGCGCTGGCGCGCTTCATTCGTAGCGCGTACGGCCTGCTCGATCTCATCTCGTTCTTCACGGTGGGCCAGGATGAGGTGCGCGCCTGGACGATTCGCCGCGGCGCCAACGCGCGTACCGCGGCAGGCCGGATCCATTCGGACCTGGAGCGCGGATTCATCCGCGCCGACGTGATCCCGTACGCCGTGTTCATCGAGCTCGGGTCCGAGCAGGCGGTGAAGGACGCCGGACGGCTTCTCGTCGCCGGCAAGGACTACGTCGTGGCCGATGGGGACATCATGCACGTCCGGTTCGCTGTCTGATCCGGCGGGGACCGGCGTCACATCGGGACGATTGGCGCGATGGATGCTCGTCGCGCTGGTCGCGTTCACCCTGCTGTTTCCGGTCGTCTACGCGATTGCCATACCCGAACAGATCGGGACAGCGGCGACGCTGCCTAACGTGCCCGATGGGACGTATCGCGTCTACGTCGTCGACTGGGGCTACCATACGGCGATCGTGCTTCCACAGCCGGACGGGTGGACGCTCGGCCCACCTGGTGAGGAACGAGCGCCGCTGCTCGAGTACGCGTGGGGCGACCGGCGGTTTTACATGGAATCGAATTTCTGGCCCCAGTCGGTGTACGCGACGCTCATCCTGCCAACCGAGTCGGTCCTGTACCTCGACGGCCGCAACAGCCCGCCGTCATTCGCGGGTGCGCGTGCCGTGTACACTCGCATCGTCGACGCCGCCACGCTTCGCGCGCTGTTGGGTGAGCTCGAGCGCGAGTTTCGCCACGCACCCGACCGAAGCCGAGTGCCTCCGTACTCCGGTCATGCGGGATACGCGGGAAGGTTCTTCCCGGCGTACGGCCGTTACCTGTGGACGCGCAACTGTAATTGGTGGACGGTCGAGCGGCTTCGCGCCGCGGGGCTCGCGAGCAGTGGTGCCGGAGTGGTGTTCTCGGGCCAGGTCCGCGGCCGGCTGAGCGGATTTCGCCCGTGACCGAGGCTTCCCGTCACCGTTCTGGATGTCAGGCCTGACCTTCTACCCCCCTGTACGAACTCGGGGCGCCGTCTGATCCTGACCACCCTGATGCAGCACTGCGGCCGTCACCGTACCCTGCGCATCACGCACGAAGCTGAGCTGCGCGTCGAGCTCCTTCAGGAAGAAATCGGTCTCCGTCTCCGGCCAGAGGCGCAGCGTTGCCTGGTTCGTCGGGTGCACCCACAGCGCATCGTCCTTGAGCGTGATCTCGAGCGTGACGTTCGGCGCCAGCTGATACGTGCCCACATAACGCGCGAGAACGTCCGGCTTGAGCTCGATCGCCGTGCGCTGCTTGGGAGGCGCGGGCTTCGGGGCGAGCGGCAACGCGGGATCGAGGATGTGGAATCCGATGTCGTCGGCGCCCGCACCACCACTGTTCGTCATCACGACGACGCCCGTTTTTCGCGACGGCTCGAACCCGATGAACGTGCGATAGCCACCCGTGCCGCCATTGTGCCACACGATCGTGTCCGTCCCCGCGTGCGTGCTCAGCCAATTGAGACCGATCATCATGTTGCCGGCGCGCGCACGCTCCTCGTGCGCGAACGCCATCGCGCGCTGAAGCGGGCCGCGCTCGGGATGCAGGTTGGCGTCCAGGAACTTCAGCATGTCGTTGGTCGTGGACCGAATGGCACCGGCGCCGGCGAGCGTCGGAAGATCCCAGTTCGCTACGACCTGACCATTGTCGCCATGCCCGAGGGCGAGATGCGCCTTCATCCACGGCGTGAGCGTGACCGCCGTGTTGGTCATGCCTAACGGCACCCACACGCGCTGCCGCTCCATCTCCTCGTACGACTGTCCCGTCGCACGCGACAGCACGTGGCCGAGCAGGCCGACGCCAAGGTTGGAGTACTCGAACAGTTCGCCCGGATCTCGCGTCAGTTGATAGCCTGACAGGAAGTCGTACATCTGCTGGACCGTGTAGTCGGCATACGGGTTCGTCGGATCGGCTGGCTTGAAATTCCCGGGCATTCGTGGCAGGCCCGAGTTCTGCTCGGACAGGCTGCCTAACGTGATGACCTTGTCGCCGCGAGTCGGGAGCTTGACGTTCGCTGGCAGGTACTTCTGCGCCGGGTCATCGAGGCGCACCTTGCCCTCCTGGACGAGCTGCGCCAGCACGGTCGACGTGAACACCTTCGAGATCGACCCGATCTCGAAGACGGAATTGCCGTCGAGCGCCGGCTGACCAGGACCGGGATCGCCATAGGCGACGACGCGCGAGCGTCCATCGGCATCGATGACACCCACCACGATGCCCGCGCTCCGCTTCTCATCGACCCGCTGCTTGATGATGCCGAGAATCTCGGCGTCGGACGCGAGCGCCTTTCCGCGGGTGGACGCGGGTGTCGCCGCTGTCGGCTGTTGCGCGCACACGCCTTGGCTGGCGACGATGCTGCCAAGAAGGGCGAGAGTCGTGAGTCGAGATACGAACATTGAGATCTCCGAGAGTGTAGAGTCGCTGACGGAAAGATGTACGTGCCTCCGACGCGATCTGTGCCAGCAGTTACGTCACTCTTATAAGTATTGGTCGCCGTACGAGGGATTCGTGACAGCGATTCGTGACAGCGAGTGGATAATGCCAGTCGATCAGTTTCGAGTCATCAGTCAGCGGTACTCAGTAATCAGTCGGGAGATCCCCAGTCTTCAGTCAACGCCATAAGGTGGCGTTGCTTTACTGCCCAGCGCATTCGTTGGGTGTCGAAGGTGAGCGCCTGCTGCACCACATTGCCGCATGCAAGACTTTCGACAACTGATCGTCTGGAAGCGGGCGCACGCGTTCGCATTGAACGTACGGCGAGCCGTACAGGAGATGCCCCGGACAGGTTACACGGACCTGAAGTCGCAGATGACGCGCGCGGCGCAGTCGATCGTCGACAACATCGTCGAGGGCTGCGGTGCTGCGTCCCGATTCGAGTTCGCTCGCTACCTGGACATCAGCATCAAATCGACTTCCGAGGTCGACTATCAGCTCGAGCTCGCCCGCGACCTTGGCGTGATGTCGCGCAATGCGTGGAAGCCACTTGCGAAAGAAGTAATCGAGCTCCGAAAGATGCTTTCCGCACTCCGCCGATCCGTCCTCGCCGCCGCTGCTCGCGCCAATCACGTCCGACCGACTAAACAGCGGGTATCCAGCAAGCCAGAGCAAAACGCTGCCGCAATACGGTCTGGCGAAAGGATGCCAGAAGACCCTGGCTCTGATGACTGACCACCGACCGCTGATGACTGGCCCACTCGGGGACTGGCCAAACCAGAGTCGCTGCGCTTGGTCGTCAGCACCCCATCAAGGGTTTGGCGCCTTCCATGGTTGCGGTGATGGAAGGATTGGCAGCACGGTCGCGAGCGTCGCGCCCTTCCAGGCCGATGGTACTCCGCGAATGAACGTGACCAGCCCATCAATCGGCGCGACCACGTCGCCCGTCTTTTTCCCCAACAGGTCGGTCGTGTAGCCGAGGACCTGTCCCTTCTTCACGCGAGTGTCGCGGTCGACCGACGCGAAGAAAAAGCTCGTGCTGTCGGCGACGATCCTCGGCGAGGCGCCGTCGAGCCAGATCGGGCGAGCGACCGGGTGAACAGTCCGCTTCAGCATGTCGAGCGCACCGAGGACGTTCAGTGAGCCGTCGACGAGCTCCGTGATGTCACTCGGCGCCACGACGCCACTGCGCCCCGCTTCGGCCACCAGCACCGTCTTCCCCCGCACCAGCGCCTGCGACGACAGCGATCTCCCGGCGTTGGGCGCCCCCGGATTCACGTCGGTGACGATGATGTGGTCGAGACCGAACGCGCGCGCGAGCTTGAGCCCGGCGGAGTCCTGCGCCGGCCGGCCGCCGCGGAACCAGTAGCTGTACGAGCGGAGGTTCTCGTCGAGGTCGCCGCCGTGGAGGTCGACCACGACGTCCGCCGGCACGACGACCTGGCTCGTCACGAGCGCGAGCGCCCGCTGTGACTGCGTCCCATTCGGATCGCCCGGGTAGTTCCCGTTCATGCTCTTCCGGTCGATCGGATTCATGTGCGGCGTCATCTGCTGGAACGACGCGATGTTGATGATCGGCACGATGATCACCGTGCCGGCAAGCGCTTTCGCGTCGATGCGCGGGATGAGCCGCTGGAGCGCGACGATGGAGCTGTACTCGGTGCCGTGACTCCCGGCCACGAACGCGACGACGGGGCCGGGTCGAGCACCGTGAATCACGGCGACCGGTATCGCGAGCGCGGAATCGGAGCCGGCGGGGACAGGAATGGTGCCGGTTGCCGTGGTGCCACGCTGCGCGGTGGCGGTGCCCACCGTAAACGTGGGCGCGTCGTTACGCTGGGCCTGCGCGAGTGATGGCGCGAATGAGGACGCGAGCAGCGAGAGTGTGGCGGTGCGGCGAATGACGTCGATCATGGTTCGGCCCAATGCGATGATGGAGCATCACATTACCTCCCCGTGCACTTCTCGTCGATGTGTTCGACTTCCAGCTTCGTCGTGGCGTCCGGCGCGATGATCCAGTGGAACACGTACATCGACATGAAATTGGGGCGCTGCCCTGGCTGACGTAACGGAGCGGTATCGTGTAGTTCCGGTGGAACAGCTCCCCTGCGTCAGAACGGGCGTCCACCAGATGCTCGGCGAACAGGATGTTGTATTTCGCTCCACTTGCGCCCGCGCCATCGAACTTTCCAATGACGGTTCCGCTTCGTGCGAGCGGCCGTTGGCGTCGATGGTCGTTCGAAGGGTGGTCTTGAACGTGCCGTTCACGATGATCGGCTCGTTGCTGCATGGGTTGACGTCCGAGAACGACTGGACGAAGTCGTAACTGCGCTCGACGGTCGACGTCGCCTGTGCTTCCAGAGTCGCGGGTGATGCGGAGAACATGGCTCCGACGACGAGTGCGATCCAAGAGTGTCTCATCGGGGGCTCCTTTGCAGGGATTACTGTTGGCGACGGGCGAGGCCCCTCAATGGGTTTGTCGCCAAAAGCCGCAAAAGAGCTCACCGGAGCTCGCGAAGGACGAGCAGGATGACGTTGGCTGGCTTCAGGTCGCGGTGGACGAAGCCGGCGGTGTGCGCGGCGTGCAGCCCCGCGGCGATCTGACGTGCTATCTCGACCGCTTCGCGCACGGAAACGCGACCCCGAGCACCGCGCCGAGCTCGGGCCGAAGCACCTTCACGGCGACGTCGCGGTCGGGCTTCAGGTCGCGGGCGAGATAGACCGTCGCCATTCCACCCGAGCCGATCTCGCGCTCGATGCGATAGCGGCTGGCAACTGCAGCGAAACCCCGGTCCATGATTTCGCTCATCGTCACCTGCCGCTCCCGGCCGACACTGTGTCGCCACCAACATGGGCTGGCGCCGGGCGCAGCGGGAGGGTGGTTGACCGGCCCGGCGCGTTCCACCAGCTTGCGGCCGTCTCCCACCGCCAGGCTCATGGCCCGTCGATTCCTCCTCGCCACGGTCGTCATCATCGCGCTTCCCGGGTGCCTAACGGCTCAGTCGGCGACGCGCGACCTCACCCCGCTCACGAAAACCGTCTTCGCCCGTTGGGACTCGACCACTGGGCCCGGATGCGCCGTTGGCGTTGACCGCGCTGGCCAGCCGCGCTACACGCGCGCGTTCGGTGAGGCGGATCTGGAATATGACATCCCGAACAAGCCCTCGACGATCTTCGAGGCCGGCTCCATCTCGAAGCAGTTCACCGCCGCCGCGACCGTGCTCCTCGCGCTCGACGGGAAGCTCAATCTCGAGGACGACGTCAGGAAATACGTCCCCGAGCTGCCGCAGTACGAGCGCCCGATCACCATCCGCCACCTGCTCAACCACACGAGCGGCCTCCGCGACTGGGGTGAGATCGCCGGCCTCGCCGGCTGGCCACGCGAGACGCGGGTGCACACGCACGACCACGTGCTCGACATCCTCTCGCGTCAGCGCGCGCTCAACTACCCGCCCGGCGACAAATACTCCTACACGAACAGCGGCTACAACCTGCTCGCGATCATCGTCAGTCGCGTGAGCGGCGAGCCGTTCGCCATCTTCTCCCGCGAGCGCCTGTTCAAGCCCCTGGGCCTAACGAGCACACAGTGGCGCGACGATTTCCGGCGGGTCGTGAAGGGCAGGGCGCAGGCGTACTCTCGCGAGAATGGTGGCCAGTGGGAGCTCGAGATGCCGTTCGAGAACGTCCACGGCAACGGTGGCCTCCTGACCACGGTCAGCGACCTGCTCACGTGGACCGCCATGCTCGAGCACCCCACGCCGACGTGGAAGCCAATGGTGGATTCGATGCACGTGCGCGGGCGCCTGACGAACGGCGACACCATCAGCTACGCACTCGGCCTCTTCATCAGCGACTACCGTGGCGTACAGCGCGTGGAGCACAGCGGTGCGACCGCGGGTTATCGCGCCGAGCTGCTGCGGTTCCCGGGCAAAGGCCTCGCGGTCGCGGTGCTGTGCAACGCGGCGAACGCGAACCCCGTGTTGTACGCCAGTCAGCTCGTCGACTCGCTGCTCCCGGGGCTCGGTCCCGTCGCCGCACGGCCAGAGCGCCCGCGTCCCGACTCGGCGACGTGGAGGCCTAACGCGTCCGACCTCGCTGCGTACGTCGGTACTTACTACAGTCCCGATGTCGAGGCCGCGCTCGAGGTGTCCGTCACGAACGGCGCGCTCACACTGTTCCGGCGCCCCGCGGAACGGATCACCCTGCGTCCGGCGTCGACCGACTCGTTCACGGGCTTCGAGGACCGCGTGTGGTTCACGCGCGACGCGTCGGGCCGTGTCACCGCGCTCCACACGGCCGGCGGCCGAGCGTACGACGTCGTGTTCGAGCGGCGATAACCCCGGTCGACCGAGCTTGCGCGCGTTCGCGTACTAGTACAGCTTACTAGTCGATACTACATGTACGGTCGACCATATGCCGAAACCCGCGGCGAAGCGTGTGCGCGAACAGGTTGTCGTCTACCTCGATGAACGCGATCGTAAGCTGCTCGAGCAACTGACGAAAACAACCGGATTGGCGAAAACTGAGTTGTTCCGCCGGGGCCTGCGGCGCCTGGCTGATGACACGGCGACGGGTACGTCGCCGGGGTACTCGCTCCGCCAGCTGGTGGCGACAGCCTCCAACGACGACTTCCCGCCGGACGTCGCCGAACGCGCCGACGAGTACCTCTACCGCGGGAAATACCAGCGGCGCAAACCCCGAAAGCGTGCGCGCGTTCGTTGACACCGGCGCGTTGCTTGCGCTCAGTCGGCAGAAGGATCAGCACCACGCCCGCGCTATCGACATTGCCGAGCGACACCTCGGTGCCGGGGGACAGTTCATCGGCACCACCCTGATTCTGGCCGAGTTTCACTCGCATTTGCTTTACCTCCGCGGCCCGAAGGCGGCGCGAGTCGCGGTGTCGGCCCTGCTCGGGGATCCGGTGCATGAGTGGCTCCCCGTGTCGTCGGACCTCGAGCGCGAGGCGGTTACGCGATGGTTGGCTCGCTTCGCCGATCAGGAGTTCTCATTGATCGACGCCGTGAGCTTCGAAGTCATGCGACGAAACAAAGTGGCGCGCGCGTTCACCTTTGACCGACATTTCGCGATTGCGGGATTCGGGTTGCTCGCCTGAGACCGACTGGGTCGAGCAACGGTATCAACTTCGCTCGCGGGTGTAGTGCAGCCCCACGACCCCGGTCGGATACGGGGTCGCGGACTCGAGGCGGAACTCCGTGAGCCCCTCCGCGGGCAGCACCCGCTTGCCCTTGCCTAACGCCAGGGGGTAGAGCAGCAGGTGGAGCTCGTCCACCAGATCATGCGCGAACAGCGCGTGAACGAGCTGGCTGCTGCCATCCGTCAGGATGTTCTTCCCCGGCTCCGCCTTGAGGGCCCGGACCGACTCGATCACGTTGTCGCGAATGATCGTGGTGTTGCGCCAGATGGGGTCCTTGAGCGTCCGCGACACCACGTAGTGCTTCGGCGCGTTCATCATGTCGCCGAACGGATCGCCGGGCGGCAGCGGCTCGAACGCCTCGGCGTGCGTCACGTAGGTGCGGCGGCCGAGCAGGAAGGCGTCGGTGTCGGCCATGAGCGCGCCGAAGCTCTTGCCGATGTCGTCGTGCCAGTAGGGCAGGGTCCAGCCGCCGTGCTCGAACCCGCCATCTCGATCCTCGTCCTTGCCGCCGGGCGCCTGCATGACGCCGTCGAGCGTCATGAACTCGGACACAATGAGCTTCCTCATACGAACTGCTCCTGTGAGGGACATGGTTGGTCAGCCATAAACGCTCAGTCCTCCGGCGTAAGCGGCCGGAGCTCGAGTCTCCCGAAGCGCGCCATGGGATGCTGCGAAGCGACTTCGATTGCCTCATCCAAGGTGGCGCACTCGAGCAGATCGAACCCCGCAATCCACTCCTTCGTCTCGGTAAAAGGGCCATCGGTGACGATGACCTTGCCGTTCCTCCGACGGATAGTCCTGGCGTCCTTCAGTCCCTTGAGCCGGCTCCCGAGGATCCGCACGTTCCGCCCGTCCATCTCCGCCACCCAATCCTCGATGTTGTCCTCCCGAGGGACATACGCCTCAGCCGCAGGATCGACGCACACGAACAGGATGTACCGCACCCGTTACCTCGCTGGTTGGGTTCATCAACACGTCGAACGGGAGGCGACGAGATCGACGCGCGACACGACGCTCCGTCGCTGGTTGCATCTGGCGCGGCCGTGCGTAGCGTTCTGTGCAATGGCCCACGACGTCGTATTCTAGCGGCGATGAGGCAATGCCCAAGGTAAAGATCAGGATCGTCGGCTCGCGATTTCAGGCCGACGGCATCGCCGCCTCCGTGAAATCCATGCCCGAGGAAGCGGAGGTCGTCGCCGTCGCCCCGTTCACGCCAGGCAACGCCGAGACGTTCGCGCGGAAACACGCCCCCGAGCTGGGTCGCGGGCGGCTCGTTCATCCTGCTGAGGCAAGACATCGGTCACCGTCACGACGCGAGTGACCGACAACGCCGGCAAGACCGGCAGTTCGTCTCGCACGTCTGCGATCAGTCCGGTCGGCGACGGACAGCTGTTGACTCCTACTCCGTAACGATCGAGATCTCTGGCATATGAACGTTAGGCGCGAGCCTCGGCGTTCGAGGGCGGCCGATCGATCGGCCGCCCTCGACTGCTACTGCGCAGTCACGGCAGTTGTCGCAAACGCAGCACTGGCGCACCGGTCCCGCATCGTGCATTACAGAAGATTGCTGAACAGCGATGGAACGGTGAGCAATCAGGACGAGCGCCCAAGGCCGTCGGAGACCGCAGCGCGGATCACGCGATCGGCGGCAGAGCAGAAAGAATCGCAACGGCTTCGCGCTTTCGAGGCGGTCGAGGCAACCTTTCCGTCGCCGTCTGCGGCGACATCGGACGAGCTCGTCCAGATGGCCATCCATGCGCTCGGGTTCGACGCGGCGAGTGTTGCAGCATCGCTGGGAATTGCGCGAGCCGAAGGCGAGGCCATGATGCGCAATCCCGGCACCATCTCCCTCCGCCACCGAGCTTTGCTCGCCCAGTATCTCGAGATGCGCGGAGACGCTCGGACGGCCGAGCGCAACCGGGCGATCGCCGCGAGATTGCGCGCGCGAGCGACGACCGATGCGCGCCCCGACGCCGAAAAGCCGGTGGGTCAAAGCCCCGGTGCGTGACAACGGCGCCGCGTTGTCGGGGCGTCTCCTCGTTGCCGGCAATCACCGTCGCCTGATTTTCTCGTTGCTGTCGAGTGAGCCTCCGGTATCAGCTAACCATCAGCCCGAGACACGCTCAATGCCCAAAGTGAAAATCGGCATCGTCGGCTCGCGATTTCAGGCCGACTGCATCGCGGCCTCCGTGAAATCCATGCCCGAAGAAGCGGAGGTCGTCGCCGTCGCGTCGCCCACGCCCGGCAACGCCGAGGCGTTCGCGCGAAAACACGGCATCGCCTCGTTCCACACCGACTACCGCCAGATGCTCCGCGACCCCGCGATCGAGATGATCTCCATCTCGGCGCCGAATAACGTCCACGCGCCGATTACCATCGAGGCCGCGCAGGCGGGGAAGCACGTCGTGTGCGAGAAGCCGCTCTGCATGACGCTCGAGGAAGCCGACGCGATGATCGACGCCTGTCAGAAAGCCGGCGTCCTCCTCCTCTACGCGGAGGAGCTCTTCTTCGCGCCGAAGTACGTCAAGGCGAAGCAGATGGTGGACGAAGGCGCGTTCGGCCGCGTGCACCTCGTCAAGCAGAGCGAGAAGCACAACGGCCCGCACGCCGAGTGGTTCTGGGATGTCGAGCGATCGGGCGGCGGCGCGCTCATGGACCTCGGCTGCCACGGCATCGCGTTCTGCTGGTGGCTCCTCGGCAAGCCTAACGTGAGAAGCGTCTACGCACAGCTCGCGACGCAGGTGCACGCGAACCGCACGACGGGCGACGACGAGGCGCTCACGATCATGGAATTCGACGGCGGCGCCGTTGGCGTGGTCGAGAACAGCTGGACCAGGCTTGGTGGGATGGACGACGCGATCGAGGTGTTCGGCTCACAGGGCCAGACGTACGCCGACATGCTGATGGGTAACGCGCTGCCGACGTACTCCGAGGTCGGCTACGGCTATGCCGTGGAGAAGGCTGCGTCGACCAAGGGATGGTCGTGGCCGGTCTTCGAGGAGCACTGGAACTACGGGTTCCCGCAGGAGATGCGACACTTCGCGCGATGCGTGCGCGGCAAGGAGACGCCAATCTCCGATGGTGAGACGGGCCGCGTCGTGCTCGAGGTGATGTACGCGGCGTACGCGTCGGCCGGACTAGGACGCAAGATCGCGCTACCTTTCCGGCCTAACGGGATCGCGAAGCCGATCGATCTGTGGAGGAAGCCAGCACCGTAATGAACCTCGACTTGGCAGGGCCGCCGCAGCGTCGTAGACTGACCCACACACACCTTCGTGAGCAATGCCTGTGATCCGCCCCCGATCGATCTCGATCCTCATCGCCGTCGTCACGCTCGCCGGCTGCAGCGCCCGTTCGGAAACGCCGCGAACCGACTCTGCCACCGCTCGAGCCGACTCGGTGGATGACACCACCCACATCGATCGCGTGGTGAGCGGCCTCCGGCCGCCAGTGGAGATCGACGGAAAACCAGCCCAGCGCTGGACCCTGGCCGAGCGGATGACGAATTACAAGGTGCCGGGTGTGAGCATCGCTGTCATTCAGGGCGGTCGCATCGCGTGGGCGCGCGGGTTCGGCGTGAAGGAAGCGGGCAAGTCCGACCCCGTGACGCCGGCCACGCTCTTCCAGGCTGCCTCCATCAGCAAGCCAGTCGCGGCGACGGCGATGCTCCGCCTCGTCGAGCGCGGCACGCTGAACCTCGACACGAACGTGAACAAGTACCTCAAGTCGTGGAAGGTGCCGGACAACAAGTTCACCACGACGGAGAAGGTCACGCTGCGCCGCATCGTGAGCCACACCGCTGGCCTAACGGTGCATGGGTTCCCCGGCTACGCGACGACCGATCCGATACCCACGGTCGTGCAGGTACTCGATGGCGTGAAGCCGGCGAACACCGATCCCGTGCGCGTCGACACGACGCCGGGCGCAATCGAGCGCTATTCCGGCGGCGGAACGACCATCATGCAGCAGCTTCTGGTCGACGTGACCGGCAAGCCGTTCCCTGCGCTCATGCAGGAGCTCGTGCTTGGCCCCGTGGGCATGACGAGCAGCACCTACGAGCAGCCGATTCCCGCAGCGCGCGCACCCGAGGCGGCGCACGCGCATTCGCAGGATGGCAAAGAGATCCCCGGTGGATGGCACGTATATCCCGAGATGGCACCGGCCGGATTGTGGACGACACCCACCGACCTCTTGAAGTGGGCGATCGCCATTACCGACGCGCGCGCCGGACGCTCGACCACATTGCTCTCACAGAGCATGACGCAGCAGATGCTCACGGCGCAGAAGAAGGACGTCGGCCTCGGTCCGTTCGTCGGCGGCACCGGGCGCAACTTCCACTTCGGTCACGGCGGGGCGAACGAAGGGTTCCACTCGGAGCTCGTGATGTATCCCGAGTTAGGCGTCGGGGCTGCCGTGATGACGAACGGCGATGGCGGACCACTGCTGATCCCGGAAGTGCTGCGCGCGCTCGCTGCCGAGTATGGGTGGCCTGACTATGGAGCGGAGCGGGTGACCCCGCTGACGCTCGACGCGAAGGCGGTCGCGGGACTCGTCGGCACGTACGCGGTTCAGGGTCTCGAGGCGCGGGTCGAGCAGGACAGTGGCCGGCTCGTGCTACGAGTGCCGAAGCAGCTTCCCGATCAGGAGCTCATCCCGAAGTCGGACACGAGCTTCGTGATGGCGTCGTTAGGCTGGCAGGTGTCGTTCAAGCGCGACGCGTCCGGTCGCGCTACGTCGATCAGCCTGAATCCGGGGGCCGGCGGCGCGCTCGTGGGCAAGCGGACGAAGTAGGAATTGGGGTCGACTCCGACCCCAATTGAGGCGCAATGCGAACACTCAAGGGCCGCCTGGCAATATTCACACTCACCGGGACTGCATTGGTCATCGCGGGCTGCAGCGGCCAGAGCGTCACCGGGTCTGCCCACGTGCTGACGCGCGGCACGTGGGGCGGAGAGAATGCGGGCGCCATTCTGGACGACACGCTCGCCCACGTGCACATCGGCTGCACGCTCGGGAACTTCCCACTGCCCACGGTGGTGGACGACCAGGGACGGTTCACCGCGGACGGCAACTACACCCTGCGGGCCTATCCTATCCGCGTCGGGCCAGAGCTCCCGGCCGTATTCACCGGCGTCGTCAGCGGCAATCTGCTCACGCTCTCCGTCGCCGTGGATGACACCGTGGAGAAGAAGCTCGTGCCGCTTGGTCCAGTGACAGTCGTGCTCGGTCGAGAGCCACGCATGCAGGCGTGCCCGATCTGTCGCAGTATCGCGAAGCCGCTGATGGCCCACCCCCTTATGGCACTTTTGCGGCCAGCGACCTGATCTCGCCCTGCGTAAATCTCCACTTCTGAGACAGGATCGACGCCGCCGGCTGCAGCGTCGTGAGCTCCGCCCTTCTGTCGTGCGCGGCATCCGGCGTTAGGCGACCGCCTTCGATCACCGCGAGCTGCACGAACCGTAGCCTCGCACCAACCGCCGCGTCGGGGATCTTGAGCGTCGCGACCGCTCCGGGCTCCACTCGGCCCAGCATCCACTGGCGCCCATCGCCAATCAGATAGACGTGCACGTAGTCGCGGGCGTCGTTGTCGAAGCGGACGCTGAGCGGAAACCACTCCACGCCATCGACCGGAGCCGGCACTCGAGCGGCGGGAGGTGACGCGGTTCGAGCGCAGGCGAGGGTGAGGGCAGTCATCGTAATGGCGGTGAGCCTGAATGCGATCGTCGTGACGCCGCGTGAAACGGCGGCCCGGGTAGGTGGCGTAGTCATGTGATCCTCCGTGAGTGGACCGGCGCGGCTAGGTCTCTTCCCATAGCGCGTAAAACGCGGCGAAACCCACTCACGGGACCGCTGCCCTTCGCAGAAGGGCCATGACTTTTCCAAACGGTGACAATACGAGGCGAAACCGGCTCACCCGAAAGGGTGTCAAATATTCCAGGCCCTCGTCGAGCTACCCGCGTACTGATCGTACTGATGCCCAACACCCCACCCCCGCCTGCCGTCGCCCCGCCCCGTCTGCGCACGCCTTCCCCCCCGGCGAAGGCCACGGGGCACGCCGTGACCGAACTTCTGCGTGCGTGGAGCGCAGGCGAGCCCGACGCAAGCGACTCCCTCGTGCGACTGGTCTACGAGGAGCTTCGCCGGCAGGCACGGCTGACGCTGCGACGCGAGGGCGAGGGTCACACGCTGCAGGCAACCGCACTCGTGCACGAGGCGTGGCTGCGGCTCGGGGGACAACACAATGCACAGTGGGAGAGCCGGACCCAGTTCTTCGCGCTGGCTGCGCGGATGATGCGGCGTGTCCTGGTAGACCACGCCCGTACGCGTCGGGCGCTCAAGCGTGGAGGCGTGGTGCACGTCACGGTCGGTATCGGATCAGCCGACCACTTTGGCGAGGCGGCCGAGGGTACGTCGCTCGACGCGGTGGATGTGATTGCGCTCGACGACGCGCTCGCGCGGCTCGCGGCGATCGATCCGCAGAAAGCGCGGCTCGTGGACCTGCGGTATTTCGCCGGACTCAGCATCCCCGAAGCCGCGGCCGCGCTTGGCGTCTCGCCCGCGACCATCGGTCGGGAATGGGCCATCGCTCGAATGTGGCTCCGGCGCGACCTCGAGGCATGACCACGCCTGCGGAGCAACCCGGGGCGCGCGTCGAATCGCCGCCGATGACGCCTGAACGCTGGCGCGCCGTTGACGCCATCCTCAAGGCGGCGCTCTCGTGCGAACCGGCGCGCCGTGACGCCGTCATCGCGGACGCGTGCAAGGGCGACGCCGATCTGCGGCGGGAGGTCGTCTCGCTTCTCGCCGCACATGACAGCAGCGACCACGCGTTCCTCGAGCGACCTGCGGTCGAGGCCATAGGGGCGTTAGGCACGGCACCGGTGCCGGTTGGGGAACGACTCGCAGCCGCGCTCGCGAGTCGTTATGCGATCGAGCGTGAGCTCGCCCGTGGCGGCATGGCGACCGTGTTCCTCGCCCGCGACATCAAGCATGAGCGCCGCGTGGCGATCAAGGTGTTGCGTGAGGAGGTCGCGGCCGCAGTGGGTGCCGAGCGGTTCCTCGAGGAGATTCGTGTCACGGCGCGCCTGCAGCACCCGCACATCCTGCCGCTCTTCGACTCCGGTGCGGTGCCGGCGACGGCGCGCGGCGAGGAGGGACTGCTGTGGTACGTCATGCCATTCGTCGAGGGCGAGACACTGCGGACGCGACTGGCCCGCGAGGGCCGGTTGCCCGTGCCCGTGGCCGTGCAGCTCGCGCGCGAGATGGCCGACGCGCTCGATCACGCGCACCGCAACGGGATCGTGCACCGCGACGTGAAGCCCGAGAACGTGCTGCTGCAGGGCGACCATGCCGTGGTCGCCGATTTCGGGATCGCGCTCGCGCTGGAGCACGCGGGTGGCGATCGCCTGACGCGCACGGGCATCGCGATTGGCACGCCGCAGTACATGGCTCCGGAGCAGGCATCCGGCGAGCGCGCGATCGACGCCCGCGCCGACGTCTACGCGCTCGGTGCGGTGCTGCACGAGATGCTGGCGGGTGAATCGCCGTTCGCGGCGTCGTCTCGCGCGGCGGTGCTGTGGCGCGTGCGGAACGAGCCGGCCACGGCGCTGGCGACGCACCGCCTCGACGTGGCGCCATTCCTCGATGCCGCGGTCGCGCGTGCGATGGCCAAGCGTCCCGAGGATCGGTTCGCCAGCGCCGCGGCGTTCGCGGGCGCGCTCACGGGGGGCGCCGGCAGCGGGGAATCGGGAGCTGGCGCGTTAGGCGCCGGGGTGCCTGACGAGTCGAACCGGGAACCAGGGCAGACGCACGTACAGCCGGCATCGGGACGCGTGGTGTCCGCACGGGCGGCAGTCTATGCGGTCATCGCGACGCTCGTTGTCGGTGGCGTGGGCGGCGGCTTGCTCGCGCGCTCGCTGCTCCCTGGGGGGAGCACGGAAAAATCCCCGAAATCCGCGTCCCCGGCGATCGCCGCGAACGTCACGTGGCCGACACCTGACGGAGCAACCGAGCTCGTAGTGGTGGACCGAGCCGGCCAACCTCAACGTACGATCGCGTCGACACGTCCATGGACGCCGCGCATTTCGCCGGACGGGCGGACGGTGGCTTACGGAGCGTTTGGCGCAGGGCGCAGCACGAGCGACCTGTGGATCACGGACCTGGCCACCGGAACGACGAAGCGACTCACGGACGACGACGGCGACAGTAACGACCCGCAATGGAGCGCCGATGGCGCGAGCATCTCGTACTCGGTGAGCGCACGCGGAGGGAAGGATCTGGTCGTTCGGCGACTCAAAGTCGGCGACGTGAGCGTGCTCGCGCGGCGCGACGGCACGCAGTTCGCGAGCGACTGGCTGCGAGACGGCAGCGCGCTGCTCGTCACGGAGCAAACCGATGGCAACCAGCGGGACATTCTCGTCCAGCCGGCGGACGGGTCGCCGGCGCGGCCGTACGCGGCGACGCCCGCGGACGAAGGGGCGGCGCGCTCGTCGCCCGATGGACGCTGGGTCGCGTACACGTCCGACGCGTCGGGTCGCGCAGAGGTCTATCTCGACTCGTATCCGAAACCGGGGCACCGTGTGACGGTGTCGTCAGGGGGTGGCGAGCACCCCGTGTGGCGCGCCGACGGGCGTGAGCTCTACTACTGGCACGACGGGGAGCTCACGGCGGTGCAGATCGGCAAAGCGTCGGGCAACGCCTCGCCGGCGATCGGGGCGCAAACCATTCTGTTCCGAGCCCCCTACGACCTCGAACCGAACACCATGTACGATGTGTCGCCGGACGGGAAGCAGTTCGTGATCGTGCGGCACGTGCAGAACTGACCCAAGAAGACCGGCCCCGGCCCCACAGACGAAGGGGGTTCGGATGCAGCGGGATCGAGCGGATCAATCCGGATCGCTCCTCGGCTCTAGACGCCTCGCTCGCAACGAGCCGAGTCTGAGAATGAACGACCTCGGGGATACCAGGTCAGGGCGTCCCGAGGCAGTCAATGAACGTTGCCGAATTTGGTTAACGCTCGCGCGTCTGCGTCGCGGCATCCGCGCCACGCCGGCATCGCGGCCGGGATCGTGCGATTAACGGCAAGACCTAACGCGGATTTCGAACAGCGATTCCGCCGATGGTCGCAGATTTGCCCCGTGCCCGGCGACGGCTCCGACGCCACGTCCGGGCTCTCATCCTTTTTGTTGAACTCCCGCGGGAAGCCAATGCGTCCCGAGGTCGTCATTCCAAAATCCCGGCTCGTGGCCAGCGGAGACCTCACGACCGAGGAGCAATCCTGAAGGATCCGGGTGATCCTGAAGCATCCGAACCCCTGCGTCTGTGGGGCCAGCCCTCGCAGAGCTGGCATAACCGTAAGCCGCCACGATCGTTAACTGAATTCGGCGAAGCTCAATAACAAAGAAAATGATGAGAGGCTGGACGTGCAGTCGGAGGCGTCACGGCCCGCGGAGTAAATCTGCGACCATCGGCGCAATCGATGTTCGAAATCCGCGTTAGGTCTTGTCGTTTTCGTGAGCGCGAGAACCAATCTCCCCTGCCTATCGAGCGAGCGCCTTGTCGGTGGCGCACCATGCGGCAACGCGACGCCCGCTTGTCGACTCGCAGAAGCGGTGGTACGGTATGGTCGTACGATCGGAGCGCAGTTCAGGTGGTTCTCGGGCGATAGCGAGCGCACGTGACGCAGACTACCGGACGCACGGATTCAGCGGGGCTCGATCCGCGAAGTCCCGGAGCGGGATCGGTTCCCGGGCCGATCGACCGCGTTCACTTCCTCGATGAGCAGCAGCGATACCGGAAGACGAGCCGTCGTTTCTCGGTGCTCGCGCTCCTGGCGGTGCTCATTACGGGCATCCCCGCGTGCGTCGTCGTCACCCCGGTCGTGTTCACGGTTCTGCTGACCGTCTGGCACATCGTGAACGCGATCTCGCCGGGATCGGCGGCCGCGTTGACGCGATTGCGCGAGAGCATGCTGTCGATCCCGGGCATCGCCACGGCGATGAGCTCGGACCACACGCCCGCGGCGCAGATTGCCCGCGTGGTGCTCGCGGTGAGTCTGCTCGTGTTGCCGGGCGCGCTCGCGATCTTCGCCATGTGGCTCGCCAACCGGCGGCTCCTGCGACACGTCGCGATCGGGCACGCGCTCGAGCAGACCGGCTCACGCGAGCCGAACCAGCGAGACCTCGAGGAACGGCAGCTTCGGAACGTCGTCGACGAGATGGCCATCGCCGCCGGCCTCCAACCACCCCGACTCCGCATCATCGACTCCGACGTCGTGAACGCCGGCGCGGTGGGGGTCGGCGTCGATGACGTGACGGTGCTCGTCACACGCGGGCTCCTCGACCAGCTCGATCGCGACGAAACACAGGCGGTAATCGGTCACGTCGTCGGGTCGATCGGGAACGGCGACCTCGAGATCGTCTCCATCATCTTCTCGATCTATCAGACGTGGGGCGCGCTGGCGCTCCTCGTGAACGCGCCGTTCGCGGCGTCATCTCGTCGGGCGATCTGGCGCGGGTTCCGGACGGCGTTCCGCGCGCAGGACCGCACCGTCGACCGCTGGGAGGCCGAGTTCGTGAGCGACGCCTTCCTGCGCGGCGTCGCCGACTTCGAGGACGCCGAGGTCAGCAAACGGTTGGCGAGCAACCGCAAGGGACTCGCGGGGACGTGGGATACGCTCGTCATGTTCCTCTCGCTCCCATCGACGATGATTGCGTACGTCGTGCGCTTCGCCGTCGCGATTTCGTCGATGGCGCTCATCGGCCCGATCGTCGCGTTCATGTGGCGAACGCGCCGGCATCTCGCGGACGCGATGGCCGTTCAGCTGACGCGGAATCCCGACGCGCTCGCACGCGCGTTACGCCACTTCGGGACCGTGCAGTGCCTGGTACCACAAGCGGAGGCCGTGTCGCTCCTGTTCTTCACGTGGCCGCCGCATGCCACGGCGAAGGATGCGGTCGTCGGCGAGTTCGGGCGCATGCACCCGAAGCTCCCGCAACGGGAGCGGCGGCTTCTCGCGTTAGGCGCCGACCCGACGCGCCCGCGGCCCGTGACGGGGCTGCGCGCGGCGATGAGTGACTTCGTGTTGGCGTTCCGGCACACGAAGTTCACGCCCTATACTGCGCTCCTCGCGTTCGTCTTCTTCGTCGTCTGCCCCATCCTCCTCGCGGTGGCGCTCGCGGCGGCGCTGATCGTGCTCTGCTTCATGACCGGCTTCACGCTCATGGTGATGCTGGTCGTAATGGCGGTCGTGGCGAAGGTGCTGAACCTCGTGTTCGTCACTATCCCGGGCTGGATCAAATAAGCGAACCACGAACGCTGACTACGCTAACGGCGCTACGCGCCGCCGCGGAGGCCGCTGAGGTTCAAGAAAGGAGTTTCGCACAGCTGTGAGCGTCTGGGTAGCGTTCGTAGCTCAGAACACGAGCGTCTGGATCGAATGCGGCGGGCTGCCGACTTCCGCCGCGTTCCCCGCGACCCATACGAAGTAGCTCACCGGCTTGTCCGTCGGATTCATCACCACCGCCGCGACTCTGCCATCAGGATTCACGAACCCCGCCGACAGGAGCGCACTCCTGCTCGGCGCGCTGGCGATCCGCTTCGCACCCGGACGCACGAACTTCGAGAAGTGCCCGATGTAGTGATACGAGTTCGTGTAGATCAACTCACCGGTCTTCGTGTTCGCGTGCACCGGCGCAAAGCAGTAGTTGCCGACGTGATTCGGTCCGCCCTGTTCGTCGAGCAAGACGTTCCAGTCCGTCCAGCCCACGGCGCCGTCGTTGAAGTCGTTGATCATCGAGCGGCCGTAATACTCCCCGAGCCGCCAGTTGTGAATGTCGTCGGCCTTGAAGGAATCGACGGTACCCTCGGTGAAGAGCAATGGCTTCTCGGGGAAGGTTTCGTGCACAAGCCTAACGTTGTCGAACATCATGGAACCCCCGCTCCAGGGCTCGTACCAATGGAAGCCGATGCCCCACACGTACCGCGCGGCGTCGGGATCTGCGAGGATGGTGCTCACGCGCTGGTAGATGAGATCCCGGTTGTGATCCCACGCGATGATTTTCCGGTCGCCAAGGCCTTCGCGCTTCATCGTCGGCCCAAGAAAGTTCTTGAGGAAATCCCGCTCGTCCTCCGCCGTGTAGATGCATGACTCCCACGTCTGGGTGGCCATCGGCTCGTTCTGCACCGTGATGCCCCAGATCGGGATGCCTTCTCGCTCGTACGCCTTGATGAACTTCGTGTAGTAGTTGGCCCAGGCCTGTCGGGACTCCGGCTTCAGCTTTCCGCCGTGCAGCATGTCGTTGTTCGTCTTCATGAATGCCGGTGGACTCCACGGACTGGCGAAGAGCCGGAGCCTCCCGCCAGCAGTGGCGATCGCCTTTTTGGTGAACGGGATGCGGTACTTCCTGTCATGCTCGACGCTGAACGACCTGAGCGCGGTGTCGCCCTCGTCGACGTACGTGTAGCTCGCGGACGAGAAGTCGCAGCTGTGAATGTGCGTGCGTCCCAGCGTGTAGCCGATGCCTTTGGCGGGATCGAAGTAGGCGTCGAGAATCTCGCGCTGCTTGGCCGGTGGGAGCTTCGCGAACGTTTCGGCCGAAGCATCTGTCAGCGCACCGCCGATGCCGAGGATCGTTTGGAATCGCTTCGTGGGATCGACGAAGACGCAGATCTGCGTCTCGAGAGGTTGACCCATCGGCTTGAACGTCAGCTTGCCCGTCGCGGAAAGTCTCTGGTCTGTCTTGTCTGCCGTGGTATAAACGGTGACCTCTCTCGCCTGGCCGGCCTCGAACGGTGGCGGCTCGGGTGTTTCGGGCGGCTCGAGCATCGTGAGCGAGAGGCCCTGCTTTCCCAACACGAGTGCCGAAGACGAGGCTGCGAGGAAGCCGCGGCGATCGATGGTCATGTTCGGATGATTGAAGTTGGACTATCGCTACTGCATTTTGCGTCCAACACGGCGTGCACCGCCAGCATGACGTGGCCGAAGTTGTTGCTCACGCAGCCGCGGACGCCTTGCCCGACGCGGTGACCACGATGGTGGTCAGGGAGAGACGAACGCCATGATGCGGAAAGCACTGCTCACTGTTGGTATCGTGCTGCTGGTCGTCGTTGCAGGTGGCACGGTGTTCGTCGCGTCGCGCCAGAACCTTCGCTTCGATGCGACGCCGTACCCTAACGTCACTACCTCGACGGATTCGGCCGTCATCGCGCGCGGGCGGTACATCGTGCGCGACGTGGCGCCGTGCGCCGGGTGCCACAGCGATCCGAAGCAACGGGCGGCGTACGTGACCGGCGAGGACGTACCGCTGGCCGGTGGCTTCGAGTTCGCCATTCCCCCGGGCGAGTTCTACACGCGCAACCTGACGCCGGACGCGGAGACAGGTTTGGGCAATGTGGCGGATAGCGCGGTCGCGCGCGCGCTGCGCTACGGTGTGGGCTACGACGGTCGCGCCCTCCTGCCATTCATGGAGATGCAGGGGCTGTCCGACGACGACCTGCAGGCGGTCGTCTCGTATCTGCGAATGCAGCCGCCGGTGCGCCACCTGATCCCGCCGCACCACTTCAACCCGTTAGGCAAGGTCGTGAAGGCGACGGCGATGGCGAAGCCCGTCGGTCCGTCCGAAACCCCGCCGGCGCGCTCTCCCCGTGGCATGTCGGTGGAGACCGGCCGGTATCTCGTCGAATCCGTGGCACTCTGCTGGTCGTGTCACACGCAGCGTAGTCAGATGACCGGCGCCATGACGGGACCACGCTTCGGTGGGGCGACGGGCTTCACCGAGGTCGGCGATTCGAGCCATTCATGGTCGCCACCGAACATAACGAGTGACCCGGAGACCGGGCGGCTTGGCAAGATGACGGAGGACCAGTTCGTCGCGCGCTTCCGACAGGGTCGCATCATCCCGGGCTCGCCTATGCCGTGGCAGGCATTCTCACGGATCAACGAGGATGATCTGCGATCGATCTATCGCTACCTGAAGAGCATTCCGCCAGTGAAGCGCGACAACGGACCGCCGGTCGTCGACGTCAAGAAGGGCTAGCCTAACGGCAGCTCCCATACCGCATCGCTCTGCCTGGAGGACGTGGGCCTGACGAACGTCCGGTCTTCGTCCTCCAGCTTGAGCTCGATGTTCATGGTCGCAGGCGCTAACCGCCGGAGATTGGCGGCGGACAGCACGCGTCGTGCGACGTCGTCGACCTTGCCGACCACGCGGATCGTGAGCACGGCGTCTCCCGGAGACTCCGCGATCAGGCCGCGGATCGTCGCGTCGACCGCGGCGTCCTCCACGGCGTCGAGGTGAATCTCGCGCCTGACGAGTGGCCGGGCAGGCAGCTGGTGGAACTGCCAGTCGACGCGGATTTCGTCGGCGTCGCGCGTCAGGTCCACCGTCATGTAGCCCTTCGTCTCACTCGCCTCGGCGACCGACGTCCGTTCGATCGAGCCCGGGTAGAGCACGGGCGCGGCGATCGGCACGCCACGCAGGTCTCGCGTGAGTACCTGATGGCGATGGATGTGCCCGGATAGCACGGCGCAGAACCCGGGAGGCAGGTCGCGTGCGCGGATCACGTCCGCGGCCGTGGTGAAGGTGAAGTCGTTAGGCCCGACAGTCGCGCCTTCGACGCACTGATGGATGCAGAGGATTCGCGCGTGCGCGTCTGCCGCGCGCCACCGGGTGGCGGTCAGGAGGTCGACGAATTGCGTGCGAACGTCGTCGCGCTCTGACGGAAAGCCCGCGAGCGCGAGGGGCATACCTCGGACATCCACCGTGAACGTGCGCGGGCGGTCGAAGAGGTGAATGCGTGGATGCTGCGCGAATCGGATCTGCGGGATGCGGCCACGCTCGTGGTTGCCCGGCACGACGAACACGGGAGTGCCGAGGTCCGCCACGCGCGCGAGCGGCTCGAACGCCTGCCACGCGACGCTGGTCGGCACCTTGGAGCGATTGAACACGTCACCGCCATGGACGACGATGTCGACGTTCCCCGCGAGCGCTGGAGCCAGCGCGGTCGCGTAATTCGCGAGGAAATCGTGTCCGCGTCGCCGACGCTGGATGCGTGCCCGCGTCGGCAAATCGAAGCCGAGGTGAGTGTCGGCGAGGAAGAGGATCCGGATGCGGTCGGCGGCCAGGCGGTCCATGTGGCAAAATACAATGCAGTATCGATCACCGCCCGGTCAGCCGGAGTATCATCGCTCGGGCGGGCATCTCGTTAGGTCGGGTTTTATACCCAGGGAACGCAGAATACGCAGACCGCCCGCTGGCGCGGGCTGACGCAGAAGGACGCAGCTGGCTCCGCGAGGCTGAGATCCTCTCGCAACGAGTCGGTTTGAAAGGGAACGGCCTCGGGACGCATGAGCTGACCGAGGCTGTTCCCCTTTTTCAAAAGGCTCTGGTGCGAGGAGCGCTGGATGTCAGAGAAGCCAACGGCGTCATTCTGCGCCCGGCGCGAAGCGCCGGCCTGCGTGTTCTGCGTTCCCTTGTTTTTAAAGCCAGACCGGTCGCGATGCCCGTTCGGCGCGACGGCGATCCCGACCTCGGAAACACATTACTGCTCGACCCACTGCGTGACCGCTGCCGCTCCTTGACGCGCCTTGGGTGCCGGCATCTCCGCCGGCACGCCGACACTCACGATCGCCAGGATGCGCTCACCGTCGCGCACGCCAACCGCCGCGCGCGCTGCGGGATCGTCCATTACCGCGCCCGTGCGCATGTGCGTTCCCAACCCGCGGTCCACGGCGGTCAGCATGATGTTCGCGATCGCCTGCATGCACGCGGCGTAGTCCTCCTCGCGGACCTCCGGGCTCTCGTTCAGGACCATCGCCACCGCGATGAGCGCGGGGAATGCCTGGTACTCCGCGGCGGTCTTCTCGCGCACGGAATCGGCCGCGGCTGGATCCGGCAGCTTGCGCGCCTTGCGTTCACCGAGCGCGAGCCCGTAGCGACGTCGGGCGCCGGGTCCGAGCACGTAGAACCGCCATGGCCGCGTGAGCTTGTGGTTGGGCGCAAGGACCGCGGCGTCGAGGAGGGCTTCGATTTCCCCTCGCGTGACGGCGCGGTCCGCAAACTTCTTGATCGACCGGCGTTGGGCTATCGCGTCAGAGACATTCATGCCCGAAAGCTAAGTCGCCCGCGCTCGAACGATGAAAAAGGAGTCTGACCCCAGACGTACCATCTCAACGCGAAGGGCGGGCCGGGGTCACGGCCAGGAGGCCGCGGTCGACCAGCGTTGGTGGCTTGCGCCAGGTGCCGGCCTTCTCCCACGCGCGGGCGATGCCTAACAAGTCTCCGTCCGTCCAGGGGCGACCCGAAAACTCGAGGCCGAACGGGAGCCCGCCCGCGTAGAACCCTGCCGGGACCACCACCGCGGGGACGCCGATCATGTTCACCCAGCTCGTGGCCGAGTGCGGGCCGTCGCTCAGGTGGCCATCTTGCGCCATCGTCTCGTCCGGCGGCGGCATCTGGATCGCGGGGTACACGAACCCGTCCAGCTCGAGCCGATCGAGCGTTGCGACGTAGGCGTCGAGCACCGCTTTGCGCGGCGCGTGGTACCACCGCTCGGCGTTCGGGTCCGTCTCGAGCTGCCGCTGCTCGATGTGAACACCGCCGATGGTGCGGAAGCCATCTTCCACGCCGATCGACGACACGAACAACGGTGAGCCCACCGCGGCACGGTACTGGTCGGCCGAGTGGTATTCGGCGGGCCCGAAGGTCGCGAGGAAGCGGTCAGTGCCGTCCTTCATGTAGGCGTATGTTGCGACCCGGCTTGCCAGCCGCGCGAAGCCCGTCGGCAGGATGCTGTCGGCTATCACGACCTCGGCGCCCGCGGCGCGCAGCGCATCAACGGCCTTCATGAACATCGCGCGCGTCTCCGGTCGCAGCGCCATGTTCGCACCGACGCGGTAGCTCTCGGCGGCGGCGTCCGGGACGGTTACCGGAATCCCGTGGAACGGCACACCGTCGCCAGCGAGGATGAATGCCGGCACGCCGAAGCGCTTGCCCCTGAGCGACCCGGCCTCGATCGCCGGCTCGTAGGGCGGTTTCTGGGCCGTCGCCGGAGCGCCTAACGTGACGGCGTCCAGCGGGTCAGGTCCCGCCATCACCGACAGCGCGATCGCGGCGTCCTCGGCGGTGCGAGCAATGGGCCCGGTATTGTCCAGCAGCCAATCGAGCGGCGCGATGCCGGCGGTGCTCACGAGGCCGCGCGTAGGGAATACGCCGAACAGCGCGCTCGTCGCTGCTGGCATGCGGATGGAGTTGCCGGTGTCGGTGCCGTTGCCTAACACGGCGAAGTTGGCCGCGATCGCCGTGACGACGCCGCCCGACGAGCCGCCTGGCGAGAAGCGAACGTCGTAGGCGTTGCCGGTGCGGCCGAAGGAGCTCGAGCGATTCGTGTCGCTGTTGGCCAGGTCGGGCATGTTGGCGAGACCGACGATGATCGCACCGGCGGCCTCGAGCTTCGCGACGATCGTTGCGTCCTTCGGCGCGATGAGCTCGTGCCCGGGTCGCGTGAAGCCTTCCCACCCGGCCGTGGTGACCTGGCCTTTGACGCTCGTGTTCGCCTTGATGACGATCGGCACGCCCCAGAGCGGGCCATGTGTGCCACCGCTCTCGGCGTCTTCACGTTTCGCCGCGGCGAGCGCTTGATTCCTCAGAACGGTTTCGATCGCGCCGTAGACGCCGTTGTAGCGATCGATGCGTTTCAGGTGCCAGTTGACCACATCGGTGACCGTGTACTTCTTGTCGGCGTACAGTTGTCGCAGGCGCGGGACGGTCACGTCGAGAAGGTCGCGATCGATTGCGGCGTTAGGCGCTGCGACGACGGGATCGGGCTTGTCCTGGCACGCCGTGGCAACGGCGAGCGTTGCGATTGCGGCGATGATCGAGCGGAGGGTCATGCGCAGAAGGTACCGCGCCGAGGGACGGCGCGCTGCATCTCGGGCCGCTCGTCGCGACCGGCTTGCGCCGATCGACGCGCCCACGTCTCTTTGTTAGCCATCGCTCCCGATGGCCCCTCGCCGCCACATCTCCCAGCACATCCATGATCACGTACTACGAGCTGGGCCGCGACAAGCAGCTCAATGAGATCGTTGTCGCCGGTAGCCACGATGCCGGAATCACGAGCGGCGGTACCAACGTCAAGACCCAATCGCTGGATATCGGAGAGCAGGCGCACGCGGGGGTACGCGTGTTCGACCTTCGGATCGCCGCTCAGAGCTTGTCCGGACAACTAGCCGGTCAGCCCAAGCAGGCGGAGCTCAAGGCGTTCCACGCGAACCCCGCGGCCATGAAGAACGAAATGAAGTCGCGGAGCCTCGGTGGTGCCCCACCGGTGGACCTCATGCGCACGAAGTTCAAGCTGGACGCCGGGGATTTCGGACTGGGGCTCAACCAGATGCTCCGGGAAGCACAACAATTCGTGACCGTCGATGCTCCGAACGAGTTTCTGATCTTGAAGTTCGACAAGTGTCTGAATTGGCCCCTCATCGCCGATGCGTGCAGAGACAAGCTCGGAGACGCGATGTTCAAGCGTCACGTCAACTTGAACACCAGGAAGCTCAGGGAGCTGGCCGGCCACGTGATTTGCGTGTTCTCGGACAAGGGGGTCATGGACATCGCGCTGCACCGAAACTGGGGACCGAGAGATGGCATCCTGGGGTTCACCAATCTGTCGTCCTCGAGCGTCGGCTATGAGGACGACTACCCCGGGCTGCAGTACTACGGGAAGGGTGGCACGTCCGTGGTGAAGCCGTTCAGCAAGCTGACGCAGAACGAGAAGAAGCAGTCCAAGCTCATCGGCGGTGCGACGAAGGCGGGTCCCGAGGTCATGGGCATGATGTACTGGACGACGACCGGGATCTTCGAGAGCATCGAGCAGCGGAACGATTCGATGTGGGAGCCGCCTAACGTGGCGAAGCTCAAGCGGCTGTGGGCCCAGGGGCTCGCAGAGTACGTCTATCGGGAGAACCCGCTGGCCATTCCGGAAGGCTCGCCAGCCATCGGGCCGGTTCGCAAGCAGAAAATGCCGAACATCGTCATGATCGACTTCGCGGATGAGCGGAAATGCGCGGTGATCCGCGGGCTGAACGATCTGAGCCCCGACCAGTTAGCCAGGTTGGGGGGCGACGCGTAGCGCACACCCGCAGTCGCGAGATGCTCCTGTCGCCCATCGATAGGGCTTGACGGGCATCGTCCGTGAACCCATTCTCCCATCGTCTATCGATGGGACTGTCCGTGACCCGATCCGGTCGTGATGCCGGGACTCTTGCGACGGGCCTGATGCGTCTGGCCCGGCGTCTCGCCTGCTGGCTGCGCTTCCGATCATGGCAGGATGGCCTGCGCGAGGAGATCGAGTTCCATCGGGAGATGCTCGCCACCGATCTGAAGCGACAGGGACTCTCGCCGGATGCGGCGCGTGCCGCTGCGCGTCGCGCGATGGGAAACGAGACGTACATGCGCGAGGAAGCGCGCGGCGTGTGGCTCTCGGCGACGGTCGAAGCGGTACTCAAAGATGGACGTTACGCCTGGCGAGGGCTTCGTCGGTCTCCGCTGTTCACGGCTGTCGCCGTGCTCACGCTCGCGATCTGCATCGGCGCCGACACCGCGATCTTCACGGTCATGCACCACGTGCTGCTCGCGCCGCTGCCGTTTCCGGACGCCAACCAGATCGTGCGGCTCGACACTCCTCCGGCGTCCAACCCTGAAATGCACCACCTTGCCCTCTATCCGGACGTCGTCCGCGCGTGGGCAGCCCGGTCGCGTACGGTCGAGGATCTTGTTGCGACTGAGTCGAACATGGTCCGCATTGGGGCTGACTCGACGGAACCTCTTGTCCCCGGAGCGTCGGTCACGCCGTCGTTCCTGATCTTGCTGCGAACGCCGCCGGCGTTAGGCCGCGGGTTCACCGCGGACGACGCGCGGAAAGGCGCGTCACCCGTCGCGATGATCGGCTACGGATTCTGGCGGACACACTACGGTGGCGCGATGGACGTGGTCGGAAGGCCCATCACTGTCAACGGTGTTCAGCGCACGATCGTCGGTGTGACAGCAAGTCATGTGCGGATTCCGACGGCCTACCAGCAGAGGACCGACGTCTGGCTTCCTTTCGATCTCGATTCCGGAGATGGCGTTCTCGATGCGGTCGCTCGGTTGCGGCCGGGAGTAACACCGGCGATGGCATCACGGGAGCTGGACGCGATCATGCGAGAGGCCGCGTCGGACACCACGTGGGCGAAAACCTCGCGAGCGTTCGCGCGACGCGCCCAGGATCTGGTAGACGTGCGGCAGAAGCGTTCGATAGAGCTGCTGTTCGTCGCCGTCGGTGTGCTCTTGGTCATCGCGTGTGCCAACGTGGCGAACCTCCTCCTCATGCGCGCCTGGATGCGGAGACGCGAGCTGGCGGTACGCCGAGCGCTTGGGGCAGGGCGTCTTCGCCTGGCGCGTCAGCTGCTGACCGAGAGCCTGATTCTCGCTGTGCTCGGCGGCGCTCTCGGCCTTCTCATTGGGTGGCGGGGTCTGCGCGCGATCGCCGCCTTGACCCCGACGGACCGCGTGGTGCCGCCGCTCCCGATTCACTTCGATTCGGCCGTCCTACTTTGGACCATAGCGCTGTCCGTAGCGACGGGACTGTTGTTCGGCGTCGGACCCGCGCTGCTGTCAGGAGGAAAAGCGATTGGCGACGCGCTGCGAAGCGGTGCTCAGAGTGCCACCGGCAGCAGCTCCGCTCGACGACTTCGGAGCGGTATCGTCGTCGCCGAGGTTGCGTTGTCGATGGTATTCGTCGTCGGCGCCACGTTACTGCTGCGATCGTTCGTCGCGCTGGAGCGCACGTCAATAGGGTATGATCCGGCCCGGCTCGTCTCCGTTTCGGTCGAGCTCACGCGTCAGCCTCCGACCGCCGATCGAGCGGCGGTCGAAGGGACGCTGCTTCACACGCTGGGCGCCCTGCCCGGCGTAGGCGGTGCAGCGTTAGGCAACGTTCCGCAGTTCAACGTCGGCGAAGGGCCATTGGCCATCGAAACGCCCACCGGCGCGCAAACGGTCGACATGCAGATATTCATGTTGGATTTCGTCGGATCGGACTATTTTCGCCTCGTTCGCCTGCCACTGCTGCAAGGAAGGACGTTCGCCACTACGGGTTCGTCAGGTGCAGCTAACGAGATCATCGTCAATCGAACGGTCGCGCGTCGATTCTGGCCGGATGGGCGAGCCGTCGGCGGCAGGCTTCGCATCGGGGAGCCGCCGAATGCAAAATGGCTCACGGTCGTCGGTGTGGCGGCAGACGTTCAGTTGCCGGGCAAGACCGGCGACTTCTACACAGCGCAGATGTATCGGCCGACGAGTGCCGCGGACGCGGCGGTGAGCAACGTCGTCTTGCGATTGAATACCAGTGCCGCACCGACGCTCGACCAGTCCGTCGAGCGCGCTCTGAAGGCGGCAGGTCTCTCCGGGAAGGTCGCAAGAGTCGTGTGGGCCGAGCAGGCGCTCGATACGATCCTGCTGGTGTGGCCGCGGTTCGCGTTGATTCTGTTCGGCCTGTTCGCCGCGATCGCCCTCGGGCTTTCGGCGTTAGGTCTGTACGGTGTCATGGCGTACAGCGTCACGCAACGTTCCCGCGAGATCGGCCTCCGCGCAGCGCTGGGCGCCGACCCCGGTGCAGTCGCTCGTCTGATTCTTGGCGACAGCCTGCGTCTCGTGACGTTGGGCTGCGGACTGGGAATCATCGGTGCGTATCTGGCGGCACGGATGCTGGCAGCGTTCCTATTCGAGACGAGTCCCGCGGATCCGACGTCGTTTGCTGCAGCCGTCATTCTGCTGACCTCGGTGGCGTTGCTCGCATCGTTCGTTCCCATGCGGCGAGCAGTGCGCATCGACCCCATGGACGCGCTAAGAGGCGACTAGCGGCGCGGCGCGTGCGGCGACCTCCGCCGCGATCCTGCCCCTCTTGTTAAACCAGAGAAGTGACGATACTCTCCTTTGGGTAAGCCAGAGGAGAATACGGTGGCCGGCCAATCGTCGATCGTTCCGGGCACGCTCGAGATGCTCGTCCTCAAGACGCTGTCCCTCGAGCCCATGCACGGTTGGGGCATCGGGGAGCGCATCCAGCAACTGTCCCAGGATGTGTTCGCCGTCAACCAGGGCACACTCTATCCCGCGCTCGAGCGGCTCCAGCGCGACGGGTTGATCACGGCCGAGTGGCGGGTGACCGAAAACAACCGCCGTGCGCGCTATTACGGGATCACCCGATCCGGACTCAGGCGCCTCGAGACCGAGCGTGAGCAGTGGGAGCGCTCCGTACGTGCCGTCGATCTCATCATGCGAACAACCTGAGCGCGAGGGACATGTCGAAGCTGACGGGATGGCTCTATACGCTGCGCTCGCTCGTTCGCCGCAACGCGGCGGACCGCGAGATGGCCGACGAGATCGCGTTCCACATCGAGCGACAGACGAGGAAGAACGAGGCGCTCGGGTTGTCTGTCGACGAGGCGCGCCGCCGCGCGCTGCAGGAGTTCGGCGGCACGACGCGATGGCGCGAGGAAGCGCGTCGGGCGCGAGGCAGCGCTCCAGTCGACCTGATCGAGCGCGACTTGCGACAGGCCGTCCGCGGCCTTGCACGGAACCCGGCGTTCGCGTTGATGACGACACTCACACTTGCGCTGGCGATCGGGGCGAACGCCGCGATGTTCGGCATCGTGGACCGCCTGTTGCTGCGTGGGCCGGAACACATTGCCGAGCCCGAGCAGGTCGTGCGCGTGTATGTCACGCGCACGTTGTCCAACGGCAACGTCACCACGTCCGGCCTGCAGCCTTACGTGCTGTATCGCGGCGTCCGCGACCACACGTCGGCCTTTTCCGCTGTCGCGACCTACCTCCCGCTGGACCTCAGGGTAGGCGTCGGTCTGGACGCTCGACTCGTGCACGCGACGTATGCGACGCCGGACCTCTTTACGCTCGCGAACGTCCATCCGGCGTTAGGCCGGTTCTATACGACCGAGGAGGATGCGCCGCCTCACGGGGAGCCCGTTGTCGTACTCGGGTACGGCTACTGGCAGGCCGACCTCGCCGGTGACTCGGCGATCGTGGGCAGGGTCGTCACGCTCGACGACCGGCGGTTCCGCGTGGTTGGCGTGGCGCCGCGCGGGTTCACCGGTGTGGAACGAGCGCCGATCGCCGCATGGCTGCCCATGAGCACGCGCCCGGTCGATCCCCGGGCGGGCGACTGGACCACGAGCTGGCGGCCGGCGACGCCAGGCATCCTCGTCGGTCGCCTGGCTGTTTCGAACGTGCAAGCCGCCGCGCAGCTCACTGCCCTGGTGCGCCGCGAGTACGAGGGACCGGACAAGGCGATGCGGACCGCGAACGTTCGTGTGCTTCCGCTCTCGTACGACGTGCAGGGCACGGAGCCACGCGAGCTTGGCGTCGCTCGCCTCCTGGCCGGCGTCGCGATCGTGATGCTGCTCGTCGCGGCGGCGAACATGACGAACCTCACGCTCGCCCGCGCGCTCAGCCGGCGCCGCGAGCTCGGCGTCCGCGTGGCGCTCGGTGCCGGCCGATGGACGCTCGTGCGGCTCATGATTCTCGAGACCGTGATGATCTCGCTGCTCGGCGGCCTGCTCGGGCTCGCGCTCGCGCACTGGGGCGGCGCGGTCGTGCGCGAGGCACTCATGCCTAACGTTGCGTGGGACGAGCTGCCCGTGAACGGGCGGGTGCTCGCGCTGACGGTCGCTGCCACGCTCATCACGGGCGTGGTCGTGGGGCTGATCCCGGCGCTGCGCGTGAGCGGAGGCGATGTCGCGCTCGCGTTGCGCGCCGGACGCAGCGACAGCGCCGGCGGCGGCCAGTCGCATGGAAGGGCGCGGGCGTCGCTTCAGGTCGTGCAGCTGACGCTGAGCCTCGTCCTGCTTTTCACCGCCGGATTGTTCGTCAGGAGCCTCCGCGACGTCCAGCAGCTCGACCTGGGCTACGATCGCGATCGCGTGTTGGCGGTGGACATCTCGTTTCCCCGGCCGGACTCTGGTGCGACGTCGGCTCGCGACGGCGGTGTGATGGCGAACCGTGCGCAGTACGAAGACTTGCTCGCGCGGTTCGAGCGAGTGCCACGTGTCGCGAGCGCGAGCATTGCATTCAGCAGCCCGCTCTCCGCCGTGAACATCACGAAGCTTCGAATTCCGGGGCGCGACTCCGTGCTGTCAGGGAAGGATGGTATGGCGCTCCTCGTAGCCGCTGGGCCTCACTACTTCGAGACGGTTGGCACGCGCATCCTGCGTGGCCGAGGGATCGAGATCAGCGATGTGTCGAGTGCGGAACCGGTCGTCGTCGTCAACGAGACAATGGCGCGTGCGTTGTGGCCGGGCGAGGATGCGATCGGACGCTGCGTCGTGCTGGGCGTCGCGAACGGCGACGCGTGCGCGCGCGTGGTCGGGATCGCACGGGACGTCCACCAGATGACCCTGAAGGAAGACGCGCTGAACCAGGCGTACGTGCCGTGGGGGCAGGACCGTCGGCTGGTTGGTGGATCGGTGATGCTCGTTCGCGGCCAGTCCGATGCGAGCCGGTTGATTCCTGCCCTGACGGAGGTCGTCAGGCGATCCGCACCGGGAGTCCGGTCGCTCCAGATCCGGTCCTTCGAGGAGCTGCTCGATCCTCAGGTCCGTCCGTGGCGGGTGGGGGCAACGGTGTTCGGGTTGTTCGGCGCGATCGTGGTGCTCGTTGCCGCGATTGGATTGTTCAGCGTGGTGTCATACCTCGTCACGCAGCGCACGCACGAGCTGGGGGTGCGGATCGCGCTTGGTGCGCGGCGCGGTCAGGTGCTTCGCTTGATCATGGGTGGAGCGCTCCGCACCGCGCTCATCGGGGCGGTGCTCGGCGGAGTGTTGTCGGTCGCGATAGGCCCGACGCTTCAACCCCTGCTGTTCGACAACGCGGCGCGCGATCCGCTGCTGCTCGCGGGTGTGGCGATCGGGTTGCTGGCGGTCGCGGTGGTGGCGAGTGCGTGGCCGGCCTGGCGGGCGACTCGGGTCGATCCGTTGCTCGCGCTTCGGTCCGATTGAGAAGGAGCCGGGAACGGGCGACGGGCGACGGGCGTAAGAGCGGAGATCTTCGAGCGGCTCAGTCGGTCCGCAGCGCGTCGATGGGGTCGATTCGCAGGGCCCGCCGCACGGGGACCAGGGTCGCGATGAGCGCGACGACCACCAGCAGCAGGATCGCACCGCCTAACGCCGCAGGGTCCGTCGGGCGGACCTGGTACAGGAAGCTCGCCAGGGCGCGCGTTGCGGCCACCGCGACCACGAGGCCAAGTGCGGCACCCGCGAGGACGAGGCGGCCGCTGTCGGCGAGGACCAGGCGCGCGACCGCCATCGGCTCGGCGCCAAGCGCAACCCGGACGCCGATCTCGCGAGTCCGCTGCGATACCGCGTACGCGATGATGCCGTAGAGCCCTGCCGCGCATACCGCGAGCGCGATCGCCGCGATTACGCCGAAGACCGCCAGCGCAAACCGTGGCCGGGCAAGAATCCGGCGATGGACTATGGCGTCGGCCCTGAGCACTCGCTCGAACGTCGCCGATACTCCCGCGCCTTCCACGGCCTGCTTGAGTGCTGGCACCAGCTCGGTAGCCCGTCCGCTGACGCGCACGAGCATGGTGCTGACGACCTCGGACGCGGCGCTCGTCGGGCGATACATCTGCAGGTTGAACAGATCGCCGGTGGTGCCGGGCAAGTGAATGTCGCCGGCGACGCCGACGACCGTGAGCCACCTGGCGGTCGCTCCCCCGCCAACGCGAAGCCGAGCGCCTAACGCGTTCCGGCCGGGCCAGAGACGTCGTGCGAGCGCCTGGTTGACCACGAGCTCATCAGTCGCGGCCG
>Ga0207674_10000393_pt1 | contig 56512 bp, 47 predicted proteins | sample KBSCornC72_FD_184303 | JGI IMG/M metagenome (GOLD analysis project Ga0207674, IMG submission 184303) | Corn rhizosphere microbial communities from Kellogg Biological Station, Michigan, USA - KBS Corn C7-2 (SPAdes) (version 2) | ecosystem: Host-associated > Plants > Roots > Rhizosphere > Soil ... | reverse complement strand
CGAGACACGGCCGATATCCGGCTTACGGACTTCGGTTTCGAGGCGGGACCGCCGTCGTGGTCGCACGACGGGACCCGTATTGCATTCGTATCGTTCGACCGAAAGCGAAGGCCGGGCATTTCTCTTTTGTGGCTCGTCACGCTCGACACGGCCTCCGGCCACTCGACGCATGCTGCGAAGGTTCCACTGCCCGCTAGTATGTCATCGGTGAGTTGGGTCGCATGGTCCCCGGTTGGCGACGAGCTCGCGATTGAAGCCAACGGATCGAAGGAGGGCGAGCACACGCTCTGGCGGATGCGGCCCGACGGCACTCGCGCCCTGAAGTTGCTCGAGTTTACGCAACACACCTATGGCGGCGTCGCGTGGACGCCCGATGGAAAGACGCTCCTATACTCGGCCTTGGTTGCCGATGGTCCGTTCGATCAGCTCTTCTCGATTCCGGCGATGGGAGGCCAACCCCGTCAGCTCACGCGTGAGTCAGGGCATGTGCTGCATCCCGCGGTGTCGCCTAACGGGAAGTGGATTGCAGCGACGAAAATCGAGCGGAAGGTGACGTTGGTCAGCATTCCAGTACCATGAGGGGTGACGCGGCGCTTCGCCTGCCACTAGTTCTTCGAGCGCAGCTACTCGAGTGCCTCGATGTCGCGGAGGTCCTTGCTTCGTCCGCTCGCGCGCTTGTTTTGTAGGAAGCTCGCGCGACCGAGAAAGGCCACTGGAATCCCAAGCATCTCGCCATCGAAGCGATCATGCCAGGCACTCTCGAAGCTCACGCCGGAGATGCCCGTCATGACGTCGATTCGGTAAGGCGGCAGACCGAACTGCGCGATGACGTCCACGCGACAAAAGTCATCGCGTTTGACGCCAAGCGCGTCCAGCGGAGCCCCAAAGTTTGACAACGCGGTCCAAACCCGTTCCGCGTTCTGTTCGGTCGGCTCCACCCAAAGGTCGAGATCGCCCGTGGTGCGCGGTATTCCATGAGCGGCCAAAGCATGCGCGCCGACGACAAGAAAACGGACGCCGGCGTTCACAAACGACAGCAGAACGTCACGAAAGTCGTCAGTCACCGATCGTGGCTACTCCCCGTCCTCTTGTTCGCGAAGTGCCACCAGCCGGAAGGGAATAGCTTCTCGCAAATACGACGGGAAAGGCCGTTTGGCCAAGCGCCATGCGAGTTCCGTCAGGTCCGCAACAGCCGCAACGCGTTGCGAGACAGTGCCCCCCATCCGTGAGTCGCCGGCCTCCGGGCTGCCAAGGCCAACGATTCGCACAGTCATGTGCGAGCGGTCTCGCGGAGTGTCGCTCAAATGTCGAGGTTCTTCACGAACTGCGCGTTCTGCTCGATGAAAATGCGGCGCGGCTCGACTTCGTCGCCCATCAGCGTCTCGAACAGCTGCGAGGCGATCGCGGCTTCCTCGACCCCGACTTTGAGCAGTGTGCGGCGCTCGGGATCCATCGTCGTGTTCCAAAGCTGATCGGGGTTCATCTCGCCGAGGCCCTTGTAGCGCTGCACGTTCAGGCTGCCGCGCCCGTCGCCGTTGCCAAGGCGCGCCGAAATCTCCTCGCGCTCCGACTCGTCGTAGGCGTAGTACTCCTCGCGCCCCTTTGCCACACGATAGAGCGGCGGCTGCGCAATGTACATGTAGCCGGCCTCGATCAACTCCGGCATCTGCCGGAAGAAGAACGTGAGCAGCAGCGTGCGGATGTGCGCGCCGTCCACGTCGGCGTCCGTCATGATGATAATCTTGTGATAGCGCGCCTTCTCGAGCTCGAATTCTTCCTTGATCCCGCTGCCGATCGCGGTGATGATCGTGCGGATCTCTTCGTTCGAGAGGACCTTGTCGATGCGCGCCTTCTCGACGTTGATGATCTTGCCGCGGAGCGGCAGGATCGCCTGGAACTCGCGCTTCCGTCCTTGCTTGGCCGAGCCGCCGGCCGAGTCACCCTCGACGAGGTAGAGCTCGCACAATGCCGGATCGGTGAGCGAACAATCGGCGAGCTTGCCGGGCAGGTTGCCAACGTTGAGCGCCGACTTGCGCGTGAGGTCGCGTGCCTTGCGGGCCGCCTCGCGCGCCCGCGCCGCTGACACCGCCTTTTCGATTACGGCGTTCGCCGTCTTCGGGTGCTCCTCGAAGTACGCGGCGAGCCATTCGTTGACGAGCGTCTTGACTGCCGACTCCACCTCTGAGTTTCCGAGCTTGGTCTTGGTCTGTCCCTCGAACTGCGGTTCCCGGACCTTCACAGAAAGCACCGCGGTCAGGCCTTCGCGCACGTCGTCGCCCGACAGCGTGAAGTCCGCTTTCTTGAGGAAGCTGCCCTTCTGAGCGTGGGCGTTGATCACGCGCGTGAGCGCCGACTTGAAGCCGGTAAGGTGCGTGCCGCCCTCGTGCGTGTTGATGTTGTTGACGAAGGAGAAGATGTTTTCGTTGTACTGGTCGTTGTACTGCATGGCGATCTCGATCCCGACGTCGTCACGCGTCGTCTCGGTATAGATCACCTCGTTGTGCAGCGCCTTGCGCGTCGCGTTGAGGTGCGCCACGAACTCCCTGAGGCCGCCCTTCGCGTGGAAGGTGTCGGACTTCTGCTGGCCCTCGCGCTCGTCGGTGAGCGTGATCATCACGCCCTTGTTGAGGAACGAGAGCTCGCGGAGACGCATCGCCAGCGTGTCGTACCGGTATATGAGATCCGTGAAGATCTTCGCGTCCGGCTTGAACCAGGTCTTGGTGCCCGTCTCCTTCTTCGAGACGTCGCCAAGCTTCTTGAGCTTCGTCGTGGTGTCGCCACGCATGAAGTCCATGTAGTACTCTTTGCCGTCGCGCTTCACCCACACTTTCAGTTGTTCGGAGAGCGCGTTGACGACCGACACGCCGACGCCGTGCAAACCGCCCGACACTTTGTACGTGTTCTTGTCGAACTTGCCGCCGGCGTGGAGCACGGTCATCGCCAGCTCGATGCCCGGTATCTTCTCCGTTGGGTGAATGTCGACTGGAATGCCGCGCCCGTTGTCTTCGACGGTAACCGAGTTGTCGGGATGGATCGTGACGCGGATCGTGTCGGCGAACCCGACGAGTGCTTCGTCGATCGAGTTGTCGACGACCTCGTAGACGAGATGGTGAAGGCCGCGCTCCGACGTCGATCCGATGTACATGCCCGGGCGCTTGCGTACCGCCTCGAGGCCTTTGAGGACTTGAATCTGCCCGGCGTCGTACTTCTGATCCGAGCCGTCGTTCCCATTGCCTTTCGCCATGAATTACCCCTAAAAAGCAGCCCGTACAAATCCCGAAAATCGGGGCGCACCCAGCCTGTTTAAATTAACGCGAGCGCCGCCGGCACGCAACGGTCTGTGATCGGTTCAAGCTTTTGTGGATCAACGGCTTATGGCTGGCCCAACATCCACCGGATCTTCTTGACAGGCGCCCGTCCCGGCTTCCCGTTCAGCGATCGCAACAGCTCGGGCTCGAGCAACGACAATTCGTTCGCCCAGGCGTTCGTCGTGACGCGAACGAACAACGTTCCGTTCGCTGAAATCGACTGCGGAGAAGTCACCGCGGCGATCTGCGGACCGACGAGCTGACGCCACTCCGGGATGATCCCCGCTTGCTCGATACGCTCGGCGACGCCGCTCCTGCCGATGACGTTCGCGACGATCTTTCCGATCGCCTCCGGCCGACGCTTCCGCTCCGTCATGCGCAAGAACGCTCGACCACGCCGCTGGCAACGCGAAGCCGCTCGAGACGCGTGAGCTCGCTTGGGATGTCCGTCTCTCGTGGAACCGCCAGAATGGTCTGGCCGCGTCCGTCGCGGGCGAGCCATTCGAGAATCCGCGTCGAGCGGCGAACGTCGAGCTCGGCGAACGGGTCGTCGAGCAGGAAGATCGGAGCGCGGGTCGTCCGCTCAGTGAAGGTCGCCGCTTCGAGCATCCTCAAAACTATCGCCGCGGTGCGCTGCTGGCCCGCCGATCCGAATACTCGGATGTCTCGGCCGTCGAGCGTCATCAGGAGGTCGTCGCGGTGCGGGCCGACCTGGGTTACGCCGCGACGCATGTCGCTCGGCCGCTTGTCTTCGAGCGAGTGGGCGATCGCCGACGCCGGATCGTCGGATGGCGACACGGTACTCGCGTAGCGTAGCCGAGCCTCGCCCGTCTCGCCGATTGCCGCCGCGTGCATTCCAAAGGCGGATTCAACTCCGGCAACCCATTGGCGACGCTCGACCAGCAGCCGAGCGCCGAATTCCGCGAGCGGCTGCTCCCAGACGGCAACCGACGCGTTCGAGCGCGACGGATCGCGAAGCGCCGCGTTGCGATGCGCGAGCGCGGTGCGATAGCGCTGAAGGGCGTGGAGATATCGCCGGTCCGTGAGCGCCAGCATGATGTCGAGATATCGTCGACGGCCGCTCGGCGCGCCGGTTACCAGCGCGACGTCGTCCGGCGAGAAGAGAACGGATGGCAGTGCGCCGAGCGCGTCGCTCAGCTTGTCGGGAATGACGCCGTCCACTCGGACGCGCTTTCGTTTCCCCGCACGCTCGAAGCCGATCGAGAGCTCGTGCTCGTGATCCGTTTCGATCGCGGCGCGCAAATGAAATGTGTCCGCGCCGAAGCGGACCACGTCCTGGTCTCGCGCGCCGCGCGACGAACGGAGCAGATGCAGGTAGTGGATCGCCTCGAGGAGATTCGTCTTCCCCTGGCCGTTTTCGCCGATCAGGACGAAGCCGTCGGCCGGCGCGTCGAGCTCGACGCGCGCCAGGTTTCGGAAATCGTGAACGGTGAGCCGCTGGAGCCGCGCGGCGGCGGCGTTCACGCGCCGGTAAAGCGCGCGGCCCGCTTCTCGAGGAAGGCGCGCGTGCCGGCGCGTTTGTCCTCTGTCGCCGCGAGTAGCCCGAACGCCGTCGCCTCGAGTGTCAACGCGTCCTCGAGCGTCGCGTCGTAGCCGCGATTCACGACTTCGATCACGTTGGCGATCGCGAGTGGCGCATTGGCGAGGATGGCGCGCATTAGTTCATTCGCCGCCGTGAGCAAGTCGGCCGCCGGCACAACGCGATTCACGAGACCGATGCGAAATGCCTCCTGCGCGTCGATCATCTCTCCAGTGAGCAAGAGCTGCAGTGCGCGCCCGCGGCCGACGAGACGAGGGAGACGCTGAGTGCCACCGTAGCCGGGGATCAGGCCGAGCTTCACCTCGGGTTGCCCGAACTTGGCGGCCTCCGACGCGATCCGAATGTGACAGGCCATCGCCAGCTCGCAGCCGCCACCGAGCGCAAAGCCGTTTACCGCCGCGATGACGGGCTTCGGAGACGACTCGAATCTGCCGAAGACGTCCTGTCCCGTTTGAGCAAGCCGCTTCGCCGACACCGGCCCGTGCGACTCGAGCTCGGAGATATCCGCCCCCGCGACGAACGCCCGGCCGGCGCCCGTGAGGATGATGCCGCCGACATTCGAGTCCGACACCACCTGGTCGACTGCCTCGCCGAGCTCCGTGATCACCCGGTCGTTCAGAGCATTCAGCTTGTCGGGCCGATTGACTGTGACCGTCGCGACTCGGTCGCTGACTTGGACGGCGATAGTCTCGTAGGACATGCGGCAGAATCTAAGGGTGAGGCAGTACGGTCGGCATCTCGCGCGCTGCTAAGGGACCACGGTTAGTCGAGATCGCGCGATTGGAAACGCGGCAGTTCAATCCGTACCAGCTTTGGCCGAGCACCCAGCGGTAGGCTATGCTCACCCACGCGTCCCGATGCCCCCGAATTGGGCGTTTTTCTTGCCCGATAGCGACCCCGATGACTGCATGGATTCGCCGCCGCGGGAGCAAACGTTCGGGATTTCGGTACATAGGCCCCAACGACCGGCCGATCCGCGACGCGCGAACCCTCGCCCGGATCGACGCGCTCCGCGTGCCGCCGGCATGGCGCGACGTGCACATCGCGGCCTCGCCGCGGTCGGCGATCCAGGCGTGGGGCTTCGACGCGAGGGGGCGGAAGCAGTACCGATACCACGCGCGCGCGGTCGAGCGGCGGGAGCTGCGCAAGTATCACCGTGTCCGCCAGCTGGCGAAGGAGCTACCGAAGGCGCGCGCCGCCCTCGAACGCGACGCGCGACCTGCCGCGCAAGCGATGACGCTCGACGCGGACACCGTCGCGGCCACGGTGCTGCGTATCATCAGCGAGAGCTTCTGTCGCGTGGGCGGCGAACGCTATGTACGCGAGAATGGAACCTTCGGCATCACGACGTTGAGAAAGCAGCACATCGAGGTAAGCGGCGAGTCCGTCCGCCTCGAGTATCGAGGGAAGGGTAGCATTCGACAGCGGCAGATCATTCACGACCGGGATTTGGTCCGCCTGATTCGGCGGCAGGCGCGCACGCCCGGACGTCGGTTGTTCACATACCGGCGCGGCAAGCAGTGGCGCGCGCTCACCGCGCGTGACGTCAACGCCTACCTCCAACGACGGATCGGACGATACAGCGCCAAAGACTTCCGAACGTGGGGAGGGACCCTGCGGGCGGCGACGGTGCTGGCTGAGCTCGGGCCGGCACAGTCCGAGCGCGAGGCGAAGCGCAACGTGGCGCTGGCCATGCGGCTCGTCTCATCAGAGCTGGGGAACACACCGACGATCTGCCGGAAGTCCTACGTCCACCCGATTGTCATTGCGCGGTACCTGGATGACAACGAGACCATCCCATTACCGCGCCGCCGCCGCACCGCCGCGAATCGCGGTCAGGCCCATTCCCCCGAAGAGCGTGCCTTGATCGGGTTCCTCGACCGCCATTTTCCCGAGCGCCGCCGCCGCGCTCGCACGGACGACTGACCGCGTCGCTTTCGCCCGCGAGCCGCGAATCCTACGTTTCGCGCATGCAACCGATTCAGAGCGTCGCATGGTCGGAGGATGGTTCCGCGGTTCGCATTCTCGACCAGCGCTGCCTTCCGGCTCGCGAGGTGTACCGCGAGCTGCGGACCGTGGCCGAAGTCTGCAGCGCGATCGCGACGCTCTCCGTTCGGGGCGCCCCGGCCATCGGCGTGGCCGCGGCGATGGGGCTGTCGTTTGCTTTTTCCGACGATGTGCAAGATCTCGCCACGGCGCGCGAGTCGCTCCGCATTGCGGCCGAGCGCTTGCGCGGCACGCGACCCACGGCGGTCAACCTCGCATGGGCGCTCGATCGTGTCGTGCGGCGGTCGGACACCGCGACGAACGTTGCCGGCCTGCGTCGTGTGCTAGGCGACGAAGCGTCGCGCATCCTCGCCGAGGACCAGGCGATGTGCCGGCGCATCGGCGAACACGGATCGTCGCTCATCGAGCAGGGAAGCCGCATCCTCACGCACTGCAACACCGGCGTGTTGGCGACCGCGGGCATCGGGACCGCGCTGGCCGCGATCTACGCGGCGAAAAGTCAGGGAAAGCGTCTCGAAGTGTATGCGGACGAGACGCGTCCACTCCTTCAGGGGAGCCGCCTCACGGCCTGGGAGCTCGAGCGCGCCGGCATTCCCGTGACCGTGCTCGTCGACGGCGCGGCCGCGGCGTTGATGCGCTCCGGCCGCGTGGACATGTGCCTCGTTGGCGCGGATCGCATCGCCGCGAACGGCGATGTCGCCAACAAGATCGGCACTTACTCGCTCGCCGTAGCCGCGTACTATCACGGAATTCCGTTCTACGTCGCCGCGCCGTGGAGCACGTTCGACCCGGCGACGCCCAGCGGCGGGCGGATCACGATCGAAGAGCGATCTCCCGACGAGGTCCGGCGCGGCTTCGGCGCGCAGACGGCACCCGATGAAGTCCGCATCTTCAATCCGGCGTTCGACGTCACCCCCGCCGAGTTGATCACGGCGATCGTGAGCGACCGCGGCGTGCATCGCCCCCCATACGACTTTAGACATCTCATACCGTGAGATACGTCCTCGCGATCGACGAGGGAACGACGGGCGCCACGTGTCTCATGATCGGCGAGGACGGTCGCGTCGCCGGACGGGGATACCGCGAGATCCCGCAGTATTTCCCGGAAGCCGGACAAGTCGAGCACGACGCCCTGGAAATCCTCGAGTGCGTGAAGGGGGCGGCGCGCGACGCCATCGAAGGAGCACGCGCCAAGCCCGATGTCATTGGCATCACGAATCAGCGAGAGACGATCGTCGTCTGGGAGCGGGAGTCCGGCCGGCCAGTCCATCGCGCCATCGTCTGGCAGGATCGGCGAACAGCCGCGCGATGCGCCCAGCTCGCGCCCGACCGCATCGCGAAGCTCACCGGTCTCGTTCCGGATCCGTACTTCTCGGCGACCAAGCTGGAGTGGCTCATCCAACACGAGCGACTCTCGAAGCGATATTCGCCGGGCGACTTGGCGGCCGGTACCATCGACACGTGGCTCATTTGGCGGCTCACGAACGGCGCCGTGCACGCCACCGATCCGACGAACGCCTCGCGCACGATGCTCTACGACATTGAAAAGCGCGCGTGGAGCGCGGAGTTGTGCGACACGTTCGGCGTGCCGGCGGACTTGCTGCCCGAGGTGCGCACGTCGCTTGGCGACTTTGGTGTGACGCGCGCCGACGTGCTTGGCATTGAAGTGCCGATCATGGGTGTCGCCGGCGACCAGCAGGCGGCGTTGTTCGGCCAGGGATGCTACGAGCCGGGAACCGGCAAGAACACGTACGGCACCGGCGCGTTCCTCTTGCTCAACGCCGGCACCACACGACCGGCCGGCGCTCCGGGCATTCTCACGACTATCGCGTGCGACGCGCGCGGCGCGCCGGTGTACGCGCTCGAAGCTTCGATCTTCATCGCCGGCGCCGCGGTGCAATGGCTGCGTGATGGACTCGGCATCATCGGCAGCGCCGGCGAGACGGAGGCGTTGGCGCGTTCGATCGAATCCACCGACGGGGTGTACTTCGTTCCGGCGCTCACCGGACTCGGTGCGCCTCACTGGGAGCCCAACGCGCGTGGCACGATCGTTGGACTGACGCGCGGAACCGGCCGCGCCCATCTCGTGCGTGCGGCGTTGGAGGCGATGGCGCATGGAACCGCGGAAGTGCTCGGTTCGATGACGCAGGCGAGCGGAACGCACTTCGAGCGACTTCGTGTTGATGGCGGTGCGACGATGAACGACTGGCTCATGCAATTCCAGGCCGATGTGCTCGGCGTTCCCGTCGAGCGGCCCGACATGGTGGAGACCACAGCGCTCGGCGCCGCCGGTTTGGCGGGGCTCGGCGCGGGCATTTGGCGCGACACGAATGAATTCCTGTCGACGCGCCGCTTTACGCGTTTCGAGCCGCGCATGGATCGCGACACTGCGAAAAACCTGATCCACGGCTGGGAGCGCGCGGTGCGCGCCGCGATCGGTTGGGCGCGAGACGTGCCGGCGGCCGTCTGATGCCGTCGCGATTGGATTTGCACTGTCGTGCGCTTGCCGATTGTCGTCTGTGCGGACATCCCGCCGGCGTGACGCCGATCCTCTCCCACGCGCGCCGGCCGAAGGCGATGCTCGTCGGCCAGGCGCCCGGCAAGGTCGAAGCGGCGGGCGGCAAGCCGTTCGCGGGGCGAGCGGGAAAGACGCTGTTCCGATGGCTCGCGCGAGCGGGTGTCGACGAAGAGACGGCGCGCGCCCGCGTCTACATTGCCGCGATCACGCGGTGTTTTCCCGGGCCGAGTCCGAACGGTCGCGGCGACCGAGTTCCGTCGCCCTCGGAACAGGAAGCGTGCGCGGTCTGGCTCGACGCCGAGCTGCGGATCATTCGTCCAACGTTGCTCATCCCCGTCGGACGTCTGGCGATCACGCGCTTCCTCCCGAACGAACCGCTCGAACGGCTGATCGGTAAGGCGCACGAGGTCGAGCACGCCGGCGGGCGTTCAACCGCGATTCCGCTGCCGCATCCGTCGGGAGCCAGTAGTTGGATTCATCAAGGCGATCATCCGCGGCTGTTGGACCGCGCGTTGGTCCTCATTGGTAGAGAGCTCGAGCGATTGGGAATCGGCACGGGGCCACGAGCGAGGAGCGTAGCGTAATGCGCGGTCTAGTCCTGTTGTTCACACTGCATTTCGGCGACGAACACCCGGGCGGCGACCGGTGGTTGGCCGCGGACAAGATGAAGCACTTCTTCGTCGCGGCGTTCGTCCAAAGTGCCTCGTTCAGTGGCATGCGTGCCGCTGGAATGTCGAAGTCGTCATCCCTCGCCGGAGCGACGGGGCTGACCGCCGGCGTGAGCATCGGCAAAGAGATTCACGACCGTCGTGCCGGCGGCGACTTCAGCTTCAAAGATCTCACATGGGACGCGTTGGGCATGGCCGCGGGAGCAGCGCTGTCGCAGCACACGAAGCCATGACCGCCGGCCATTGACGACCATCGGCGAGCTCGCGCTCTGGGTCGCCCTTCTAATGGCGGGCTGGTCGACCGGAGTTTCCTATGCCGGCGCGATCGCTCGCCGCGACGACCTGATCACCAGCAGTGTGCGCGCGCTGTACGCAACGTTCGCGATGCTCGCGCTGGCGGCCAGCGGATTGTGGACGGCTCTGCTGTCGCGCGACTTGTCGTTTGAGTACGTAGCCGCCCATATCAGCCAGCTCACGCCCCGCGTCTACACCTTCACTGCCTTGTGGAGCGGACGAGCGGGCGCGTTGCTCCTCTCGGCACTCGTGCTCTCTTTGTTCGGCACCATTGGCGTCGCGGCCGGCCGGCGCCGCGGCAGCGAGATCGTGCCGTGGGTGACAGGTACGGTGTCGGCAATCCTCCTGTTCGTGCTGGCGACGACCTGCTTCGCGGCGAATCCTTTCGCGCGTGGTGAGATCACCCCGCTCGACGGGCGCGGTTTGGACCCGCGGTTCCAGAACCCGGCGATGGCGCTGCATCAGCCGAGTCTCTATCTCGCCTACGCCGCCACGGCGTTGCCCTTTAGCTTCGCGATCGCCGCGCTGCTCACCCGACGCCTCGATGCGGGGCTACTCGACTCGATCCGACGCTGGACGCTCTTCGCGTGGTTCTTACTGACGGTCGCGATCGTGCTTGGAATACGCGCTGCGTACGTCGTGCCGGAGAGCACGGGCAGTCGGTATTGGGCTGCGGACGCAATCAAGAATCCGTCGATCTTCCCGTGGCTGACGATGGCGGTTTCGCTCCATCTTTTCGGCCGAGGACTCCGCGGACTGGGCAAATGGAATGTGGCGTTGGTCAGCGCGAGCTTTCTGCTCTCGGTCTTTGCGGCGTTTAGCACGCGCGCCGGCCAGAGCGAAGCGTCTTCCGCGCAGTCGGCGATCGGAACGTGGCTCTCGATGTTCTTCTTCCTCGCCGCGGGCATGACGGTCTACCTGGTTGGGGCGCGGCTTCGGGACTTGAAGGACGTCGCGGATTTGGACAGCGGAACGAGTAAGCCTCACCGCTACGGCGGCTACGTCGCGCACGCGGGCATCGTCATGACGCTTGCCGCGTTCGTTGGGCTGCCGCTCGCGCGCCAGTCCGACGCGACCTTGAAGACCGGGCAGTCCTATGAGACAACCGATCCGTTCGGCCACCTCTGGCGGTTCGTCAGTCAGGGCGTTTCGCAATTCGACCGCGCCGACCACGTCGTCGCGATCCTCGCCCTGGATACTTATCGTGACGGCAAGCGCGTCGGCCTCATCACGAGTGAGAAACGCACCTACCGCGACGTCGCAGGAAATCCCCTCTTCGCGCCTACCATCGAAGCCGGCATCCATTCGACCGCGCTGCTCGATACATATGTCCTGCCCGCCGACATTCGGCGAATGCAGGGTTCGGACATCGCCCAGCTGAGGATTGCGTTCAATCCACTGGTCGCGTGGGTATGGGCGGGTGGTCTCGTGATGGTTTTGGGCGGACTGATGGTGATGCTCCCGACAACGCGCGTCGTTACATGATCGCACTCGTCATTGGGACAGTCCTCGCCGTCGGAGCTTTGGCGTTCGTGCTCTATCCGATCTTTTTCGGTGCACACCGCGCGAAGCAGGCTCCTTCCGGGGCGGCGGACCAAGCGGCGATCGACGAGGAGATCGAGGCCGCGGTGCGCGCGTACCGGGCGGGGGAGAAAAAACACGACAGGTGTGCCGTGTGCGGCACACCTGTCGTGCGAGACGCGCATTTCTGCGCGAACTGCGGAAGCCGACTGCCCGCCTGAGCTGCGGCGTGTTGCCGCGGCCGAGGGTATGGCTTCTCGGACGTTATGGCTTCTTAGTAGAAGTCGTATCCTTCTTCGCCGTTCCCTTCTTACCACCCTTCTTGCCCGACGACTTCTTCGGAGTCGTGGTGGAAGCCGCAGCGTCGCTCGCCTTGGCGGCGGACTTCTCAGCGGACTTCGCGGCGCCCGAGGCGGTGCTGGCCGCCTTCTCAGCCGTCTTCGCAGCGCCCTGAGCGGTCGCGGCCGACTTCTCGGCGCTCTTCGCCGCCGACTTGGCGGTCGCAGCGGCCTTCTTGGTTGTGTCCTTGGTGGCACCCTGCGCGTGCAGCTTGGTGCCGGCGACCAACAACAGCGCGGCCGCAACGAATGCAAAACGCTTCATGTGGAACGTCCTCCGGAGGTGGGGATTTGCCCCTGGGTCTGCCCGCTCATTAGGGAGAGCGAGCCTGCTGAGCGAACGAACGGATCCCGAGGCGCAGTGGGAATCCGGCATGAACGACCCAAGCAGACGACCGGCCGTCACATCGGCCGATTTATCGCTCCAGAACCTCCAAACGACGTCGGGCAATTGTGATCGGGACCACAGTCGCCGTCGCGCATAGCGCCGCGGCCAGCGCGAAACCCACCGTCATTTGCAAGGGGTCGGCGTCCGTGCCAAAGGCGCGCGCGCTGAGGTACGAATAGACCGGCTTCGCCTCGAGCATCACCACGCCGCCGATCACCGCAATGGCGCTCATCATGAACACGAGACCGCCGAACGACGTTGGGATCTGCGCCGCGTTCTCCGTCTCGAACTGCGGGAACAGCGTCCCAAAACCGACCGCCAATCCGGCGATCGCGAGCGTCATGAACGTGATGGAGAGCACGGACACGACCATCATGAATTCACTCACCTGGAGCAGATAGTCCGTCACGCCGACGATGAGCAGCGCGAGAATGAGCAAGGGAAGTGTTCCGACCCAGAACTTCGACCACAGGAGCTCGTACATCGGCAGCGGGCTCGATCGGAGGAGCCAGAAGGTCCGCCCTTCGAGGCTGACGCCGGGGAAGATGAACCGCGCGGCGATCGAGGCGAGCACGAAACCGGCGAGCACGAGATTCAGGAAGGGTACGACGTTCACGAGAAAGAACGTCACTCCTTCGCCGCGAAGTGGCAGGAACCGGATGTTGAAGACGTACACGACGACCAGTACGGCGAGCAGGATCAGCTGCGACCACTGGGTGCTGTCGCGAAAAAAGACGCGAACTTCCTTGAGGACGAGCTCTCGCCGCACCACGCTCAGCGGCGACAGCACGAAATGGCCGATCCGCGCCATGACCCCCTGCTTGGCGAAGCGCTGCGCGCTTTCCTGCGCCTTGCTGAATCCCCAAGCGTAGAACAGTCGATGGATGACCGCGCCGATGACGATTGCCGCCGCCGCCGTTGACCAGAGCAGGTAGTAGGGAAGAAGCTGCGGCCGCCCGTTGAGCCAGGACATCACCGCGTGCTGCATCCACTCGCTCGGCAGGAACGGTGATGTCGGGCCGCGCAGGATCGTGATGAAGTCCACCAGTGAGCGAAACCCCTCGGGCCGCGCCAGCCGCTCCGGGCGTACCAACCGGAACAGGATGACGATCGCACCCGCCGCAAGCACCGCGATGACGCTCAGGATGTCCCGGGCCCGTCTCGCCGGAAAAACGGTGACGAGGAGCAGGGTTATCGCGCTGCCGATCACCGTTGGGATGATCAGGAACGGCAGAAACGTCGCCAGGATGACGAGCGGATAAAGCGGCCCGCCCGAGTACACGATGCCGTAGGCGACGAACATCGGCACCGCCATCACCAGCACCATCCAGCTCGAGTGAATGAGCGTCTCCACGAGCCGCGATACGTAAAGTTTGAACCAGTCTACCGGCGCCGACGCAAGCAGATCGAGATCGCGCGCCAGAAAGAAGCTCGAGAGCGCCGTGATCACGTTCGACAACAGCAGGATCGAGAAGAAACCGGCCAGGATCAGGCCGAGCAGTTTACCGGCGATGAGCGGCCCGATCTCGGCGACGCCACGGAAGTAGCGGAGCAGCCGGAAGAGCATCAGGAAAACGAACGCCCAAAACCCGAGGGCAAACGCGCCGAGGAAGAGCATCCGCGCGCCGCGTCCTTTTTCGCCGCCGGTATTTCGCGCGCGAGCCGTAATCCACTTCACGCTCAGCAGGTGCGCGGTCGACGGGTCGGGAAGTCCACGCGGTTTCGAGCGCTCGACCACCCCGAGCGCGGGGAGCGCGCTAGGCGTCGAGGACATCGACCAGCTCGCGCGCCGCGTTCTCACCGGTGAGCCTCAGGAAGATCTGCTCGAGACCCATGGTTCCGGATTCCGCGGTGGCGCGGAGGTCGGCCATCGTGCCGGCGGCGCGGATGACGCCGCTCTGAATGATCGCGATGCGATCGCACATCCCTTCGGCGATCTCCAGCGTGTGCGTCGACATCATCACCGTGTGGCCGCGTCGCGTGTACTCGCGAAAGAGATCCTTGAGGATCCGTGCCGCCTTGGGATCGAGCCCGACCATCGGCTCGTCGACGACGATCACTTCTGGCCGATGCACTAACGCGCTCGAGATGATCAGCTTCTGGCGCATCCCGTGGCTGTAGCTCTCGACGAGCTCGTCGCGCCACTCCTCGAGGTCGAAGAGCGCCAGCAGCTCACGCGCGCGGTGCTCGATCTCGGGGCCTTTCTGGCCATACAGTCCGGCGACGAATCGCAGAAACTCGGCGCCGGTCAGCTTCTCATATATGAAGGGGCGGTCGGGGATGAACCCCATTTTGCTCTTCGCCGCCACCGGCTCGGAAACGATGTTGACGCCACCGATTTCCACGGTTCCGCTCGTCGGACGCAGAATCCCGGCGATCATACGAAGGGTCGTCGTCTTTCCGGCGCCGTTCGGGCCTAGAAAGCCGAACAGCTCGCCCCGCGGCACCTCGAGATTGATCGAGTTGACCGCGGTGAAGTTGCCGTACCGCTTGGTGAGATTGGTGAGCTTGATCATCGCTGCCCTTCGGACGGGCGAATCGCTTCGTTCACCGACAAAACATCGATCTTGAGGTTTCCCATCAGGCGGAGCAGCTCGGTTTGGCGGGCCAGACCTCCCACGACGAAGCGGAGATGGGCCGCGTCGGCGGGGAACTGGCCAAAGGTCGGGTCAACCGCAACCCAATCGTTGAGAAGAACTTCCGGCCACGCGTGGTAATAGAATTTGCCGTCCACGTACGCGAGGCCGGCTGCGATCCTGGCCGGCAGGCCCACCGCGCGTGCTAAAGCGACGAAAAGCTGGGTGTGTTCGTTACAGTCCCCGGTGCGCGTTTGCAGTACCTGAAGTGCGCTTGGGACGCCAAAAGTCACCCGAGCCCTGATCGAGTCGTGCACCCAGGTGTTGATGCGCTCGGCGACGATTCGTGGATCTCGGACGCTCGGATCGCGCTTTCTGTCGCCGGCAATCCTCCAGGCAAGCTGCACGATTCGGGGGTCGTTGCTTTGAATCAGCGCTTCGGACCGCGTGTTCTCCGGGTCACGCTGTCGGCCGCCTGGCAGCTTGTAATCGGCGACAAGCGCTTCGTCGCGGTTCGGCCGCACGATCAACGTGTCGCCGATGAGATGCTGGCGCTGGCCGTCCAGATCGTATCCCGTCAAATCGACGTCGCGCAGTCGAACGCTGAGCGCGTCGACACGTCCCTTGAGACGTTTGTTGGCCGCGATCGCCGTCGTTTCGAGAATATCGCGATCGTCGGTGACCGAGAGACGAGTGCTGTCGTTCCGCCAATTCTCGAACGCGACTTCATAAGGCAGTCGCTCGAGACGGAAGCCGAGCTGCGTGGTCCGGAGAATCCTGCCTTGATCGTCTACCCAACCGGTGAACGCGCCGGGCGCCTCGGCCACCACGTTCCAGCCGCGCACCGTGTCCGGCCGCACACCGTGCCACCGCCGCCCGGTCGAATCGAACACGGAGCTGTCGGCGAGCACGAAGAGCGACTCGGCGCGGATGTTGAATGCCACGTCCTTCGGCGCCATCGATGCGGGGTCGAACACTGGGAGCACGTATCGCTTTCCGACCTTGGGCTGCTCGACGAGCGCCACAACCATCGGGACGAGGGTCGGAAGAAGCAGTGGTCCATTGAGCGGGACGCGCCGGATTTCCGGCTTCTCCGTCCCCGACGTGATCGTCAGGATGAGCGCGGTGTCGCTCTCGACAGTACCGGTCGCCGAGATCGGCGCACCTTCGCTTTCGATCGAGAGATCGAAGCTCGTCAGGCGGAGAGCGCGGGACAGTGTAGCGCTCGTTCGAGCCGTCGCCCGTCGCGGCTTACCGCCGATCGGCAGCTCGGCGACGAAATAATCGTTGATGGTGATCGAGAGCTGCGTCGTATCGACCGTGGACGACGCGAAGCCGACTTGGCGGCGCCCCTGCATCACCCCGTAGAAGACGGCGCCTGGAGCGACACGCGCTGCCGCGGCGGCGAGGCGTTCGGCGCGGGGGCGGAAGTATTCACGCTCGACGAGAAGGACGAGGCCGGCCAGCCAAGCGACGACAACGAGGCCGCCGAGCAAGGCGCGGCTAACTACTCCAGCGCGCAGCGGCGTTATGTGAGGGCTAACGTGGTCTCGCCGTTGATCCACTCGAGATACTTGTCGAGGCCCGCTTCCACTGGAAGCGCGAGAAGCTCGGGAACCTTGTAGGGATGAAGCTCCGCGAAGGCAACGCGAAGCGACTCGATCCGCGCCGATCGGGTCTTCAACATGACGACTACCTCCCGCTCATCGGCAATTTTTCCCTGCCAGCGGTAGAGGGAGCGGGCGCCGGGAACCAAGGTGCCGCAGGCAATCAAACGTCGCTCGAGCAACGTGCGGACGAATTTCACCGCCTCCTCATCGGAAGCGACCGTAGTGAGAACGACGACGGCGTCGGTGTGAGGCATGGCCCAATATAGCAGACTTGTCCGCACCCGGTCCGAGCCTCAGCTTTCCCTGGCTATGGCAGAAGACTCGCTGATTGTTCGCGGCGCGAGGGAGCACAATCTTCGGAACCTCGACGTCACGATCCCGCGCGACAAACTGACGGTCATCACCGGTTTGTCGGGCTCGGGAAAGTCGTCGCTCGCCTTCGACACGATCTACGCGGAAGGCCAGCGTCGCTACGTCGAGTCGTTGTCCGCGTACGCGCGACAGTTCCTCGGCTTGATGGAGAAGCCCGACGTCGATTCGATCGAGGGGTTGTCACCCGCGATCTCGATCGAACAGAAGACCGCCGGCCACAACCCGCGTTCCACCGTCGGCACCGTCACGGAGATCTACGACTATCTCCGTCTGCTCTGGGCGCGGGCCGGCGTGCCGCATTGCCCAAACTGTGGCCGACCCGTACAACGACAGAGCGCGGCGCAGATCGCCGATATCGTGCTCACCTGGCCGCGCGACACGCGCATCGAGGTGCGCGCGCCGCTGGTGCAAGGAAGAAAGGGTGAGTTCCGTGAGTTGTTCGAGTCGGTGCGTAAGCAGGGGTTCATCCGCGCGTACGTCGACGGTGAGCTGATCGAAGTCGCGTCGCCACCCAAGCTCAATCGCCGGCAAAACCACACGATCGAAGTCGTGGTTGACCGGCTCGTGGTGCGAACGGAAGACCGCGGCCGCGTCGCCGATTCGATCGAGACTGCTTTGAAATTGGCAGATGGTGTCGTCGAGATCGTGAACGCGCAGTCCGACGCGAAGGAGATGTTCTCGGAGCGCTACGGCTGTCCGTCGTGCGGCATCTCGCTCCCCGAGCTCGAGCCGCGGCATTTCTCCTTCAACTCTCCGTTCGGCGCGTGCCCGAAGTGCGGCGGACTCGGCACGCGTAGACAGGTGAGCGAAGAGCTCATCCTCGGCGACCCGCGCATCTCGATTCTCGAGGGCGTGATCCTGCCATGGGGAGAGCCGAGCGGGTATTTGCGGAAGATCGTGCTGCCGGCGCTGGCGCGTCAGCTCAAGTTCGACCTCAACGCGCCGTGGGGTGAGCTGCCCAAGTCGGTGCGCGACTCGATTCTCTACGGCACCGCGAAGGAGTCGCGCGCCAAGCGGGCGGGCGCGTCGTCCGAGAGCACGGAATGGGAAGGGGTGCTCAACAACATCGAGCGCCGATACGAGGAGTCCGAGTCGGACACGATCCGACTCGAGCTCCAGGAGTTCATGATCGAGGTGCCGTGCGACGAGTGCAGCGGCCGGCGTCTCAAACGAGAAGCGCTGTCGGTCACGGTGCAGGACAAGAGCATCGGTGAGATCGTAGAATGGCCGGTGACGGAAACGCTCGGCTTCTTCGAGGGCGTTCCGATCCGCCAGGACGGCCGGCCCGGCCTCGATCCCGAGATCGCCGGTCCGATTCTCAAGGAAGTTCGCGAGCGGCTGCGCTTCCTCGTCGATGTCGGCCTGGATTACCTCACGCTCGGCCGTGCCGCCGAGTCGTTGTCGGGCGGCGAGGCGCAGCGCATCCGACTCGCCACGCAAATCGGGTCGCGACTGGTCGGGGTGCTCTACATCCTCGACGAACCATCCATCGGACTACATCAGCGCGACAACGCGCGGCTGCTCGCCACCCTCGAACAGCTTCGCGACCTCGGCAACACGGTGATCGTCGTCGAGCACGACGAAGAGACGATGCGCGCCGCGGACCACGTGATCGATCTCGGGCCGGGAGCGGGGAAGCATGGCGGCGAAGTCATCGCCGTCGGCACGGTGGACGAGATCGCGCGCAACGAGGCCTCGATCACCGGGAAGTACCTGAGCGGCGAGATGTCGATCCCGACGCCGAAGACGCGGCGGATGCCGGACGCACGCAAGTCGATCCGCATCGAGGGCGCGCGCGAGCACAACCTGCGCAATCTCGACGTCGAGATTCCGCTCGGGCTCTTCGTGTCGGTGACGGGCGTCTCCGGCTCGGGCAAATCGACGTTGATCGAAGACATTTTGCACCGGTCGCTCGCGCGTCACTTTTATCGCGCTCGCGTCATTCCCGGGGCGCACCGCCGGATCACGGGCTTCGAGCACATCGACAAGGTCATCGACATCGACCAGAGCCCGATCGGCCGCACGCCGCGCTCCAACCCGGCGACGTACACGGGACTCTTCACGCCGATCCGCGAGCTGTTCGCCGAGTTGCCCGAGGCGAAGATCCGGGGGTATGGGCCGGGCCGCTTCTCGTTCAACGTGAAGGGTGGTCGCTGCGAAGCCTGCCAGGGCGACGGCCTCGTGAAGATCGAGATGCACTTCCTCCCCGACGTGTACGTGCCGTGCGAGGTGTGCAAAGGCAAACGGTACAATCGCGAGACGCTCGAGGTGCGTTTCCGCGGACTGTCGATCTCCGAAGTGCTGGAGCAGACGGTGGACGACGCGCTGGAGTTCTTCCAGAACCAGCCGCGCATCTCGCAGAAGCTGCAGACGCTCGCCGACGTCGGCCTTGGCTACATCCACCTTGGCCAGAGCGCGACGACGCTCTCGGGCGGTGAAGCGCAGCGCGTGAAGTTGGCGACGGAGCTCTCCAAGCGGGACACGGGACGCACCTTCTATATCCTCGACGAGCCGACAACCGGCTTGCACTTCGAGGACGTGCGCGTGTTGCTCGACGTGTTGCATCGTCTCGTCGATCGGGGCAACACGGTGCTGGTGATCGAGCACAATCTCGACGTGATCAAGACGGCGGATTGGATCATCGATCTCGGACCCGAGGGCGGGACGCGCGGCGGATCGGTCGTCGCGTCGGGAACGCCGGAGCACGTCGCGAGCATCGACGCGTCGTACACGGGCCAGTATTTGAAGCCGCTCGTCGGAGTGCGGCGAAAGAAAGCCGGCTAGGGATTGACTGCGAAGACGACGCCGACCTGCGTGCGACCCAGTGGGCGGTAGAGAGGCCGCGACCCTTGAGTCATACGAGCAACGGCTTGGACCGACCTTTCCCACGAAACAATCGCGACCGCCGGATGATACGCGCCGACGATTCCATCGAAGACGTCGCGGCTCGACCCTTCGCCGCGCCCGTACTCCGCTGCACCGAAGCTTGCGACCGGAACAGCCGGCCGCCCGGTATACAGGAACACTGCTGTTTCGTCGTCGCTCGCGACGAGGGTTCCCGGCGGGGTGTGCTGACCGACCCACTCCACCGTCGGGCCGATTCGCCGAGCCTGCCCCATGGCAATTCCGCGGTGGGCGCCCGAACGTAGCATCACCGCGCTCGTGCCGGCGGCACTCAGCGCGAGAATTCCGAGGTCGACGAGCACGAGTGGCCTTGCCACCCGCCACGGTTTGAAATCGGGCGCCGGAAGGGAACGCACGCGCTGCGCCTGCTCCCACAACTCCAAGGCTCCGGCCACGAGCCATAACATCATGAGCGGCCAGCTGCTCCAGATGAAACGTCGTGGCTCGAAGGGCCACGCGATGATGATGGCGAAATGCCCGGCAATCGCGAACAGGACGATGGGACTCCGTCGCGCGAGCCGCCACGCCCCGGCGATAGTCGGAGCCGCGATAATTATGGTGGCGAGCCAGAGCGGGCCAACCGGGGCCAGCAAGGCACGCACGATCGCGATCGACGCGACGAAATTCCGCGCGATGGTTGCGGTGACGAGCCGCGGTCCCTCGGAACGGAGTCCCTCGACGAACCAGCTGAAGTACGGACCATATTTCGCGGAAACCGCCGCGGGAATCTCAGCCGCGTGGTGACCGACCCAAAGTTGCCATGGGACCATGACAGCTGCGGCCGAGAGCAGCACGATGCTCGCTACTCTCCACTGCCGTCGAATCGCCAGCACGAAGACGAGTGCGAGCACCAGCGTTGCCGCCTGTGTCCGCACAAGCGTGATGAGCCCGGCGCTCAAGCCCAACGCCACAGCGCTTGGTGCATCGATTTCATCTCGACGCTCCTTGCCGGTTGCCCACACAAGCCACGGTAGGGCGAGCGCGAGCCACATCGGTTCGGAGAAGAGGGCGGTGATCATCCAGACCGCCGGCGGCATGAGGAAGCCGGCTGCGACGCAGGCGGCGGCGAGCGCTCTTCCCATCCCGAGGTATCGCGCGAGCACGTAGGCGAATGCCGCCGCGATGCCAAGCAGCACCATGTTGGCCGCCGCGAACACGAACGGATTCCCCGGAATTCCGCCGCTCAGCCACGACAATCCTGCGAGCAGAAGCGGGTAGCCTGGCGGGTAGTGCACGCCCGCCGGCGCTCCGGGAAGGTTGATGAAACGGTAGCCCTGTCCCGTGCTGATCGCTTTCGCGAGGATCATATACAGCCCATCGTCTTGCGCGACACCAATCGGAAACGGCCGGTACAACGCAAACAGCACGGCAGTGACCGCGAGGCCGATCAAGATCGGCGCGGCGCGTTGCGACAGAATCGCGGATTGTACCGGCTGGTCGTTCTCCATCGCGCTCGTCCGTTGGGCGATGATGTAGGACGATTCTGCCCGGTGATTTGGAACGTCCGCCCGCGGGCACGCAGCGCCACGGTGTGCTCACGGTGTGCTCACGGTGTGCTCACGGTGTGCTCACGGTGAAGGGGCCGTCGTAGATATCTTTCGACGATGGTCTCGCTCCTCGACATCATCGGGCCCGTGATGGTGGGTCCGTCGAGCTCGCACACCGCGGGTGCCTGCCGACTCGGACTTCTCGCGCGGGGACTGGTCGGCGGCACGCCCGAACGTGCGCTCATCGAGCTGCACGGATCGTTCGCTCGGACGGGCGAAGGACACGGCACCGACAAGGCGATCGTAGCCGGATTGATGGGCTTTCGCCCCGACGACGACCGGATTCGCACGGCACTCGAGATCGCGGAGCGAGAGGGCCTCGACTACACCTTCGACAAGACCACACTCGACGAGGAAGCGCATCCGAATAGCGTGCGCATCACCGTCGAACGTGCCGACCGAAAGGCCGTGATGCTCGGGTCGTCGCTCGGCGCGGGTCGGGTGCTCGTCACCGAGATCGACGGATTCCCCGTCGAAGTCTCCGGCAACTACCACACGATCGTGCTCGTCGCCGAAGACGTCCCCGGATCCATCGCCCGGATCGCCACCCTGCTCGCTGAGGACGGCCTCAACATCGCGACCCTCCGTCTCACGAGAAAGAAGAAGGGAGGCGACGCCTTCATGGTCATCGAGCTCGACGAATATCCCGATGAGCGAGTGCGCGACCACATCCGCACGCTGCCGTGGGTGCGTTGGGCGTTCCGTCTCGACAAGGTTTCCGCTTAATCCATGTATCGCTCGCTCGCCGAGGCAGTCCGAGACGCCACGACACGCGGAATTCCCCTCTCACAGCTCGCGCTGGAGACGGAGAGTGACGATCAGGGACGTCCCGTCGGTGAGATCCGCGACATTTTGCATCGCGCACTTACCGTCATGAAGGGTGCGGTCGAGCGCGGTCTCACAGGCGATTTGAAGTCGGCGTCGGGGCTCGTGGGTGGCGACGCCGCCAAACTTGCGCACGGTCCGCCGGGTCCGCTCGCCGGAACGCTCTTTCGTGACGTGCTCGCAAGGGCGCTCGCCGTACAGGAGGTGAACGCGGCGATGGGTGTGATCGTCGCCGCACCAACCGCGGGCGGCGCCGGTGTGCTACCGGCAGTGATCACCGGCCTCGCGTCGTCGCGCGGGCTCTCTGACGAAAAGCTCGTGGACGCACTCGCGACGGCGGGGCTCATCGGTGCCGTGATCGCCGAGCGCGCGTCGTTGTCGGGCGCCGAGGGTGGGTGCCAAGCGGAAACCGGCGCCGCGGCCGGAATGGCTGCGGGAGCCGGAACGGAGATGGTCGGCGGAAGTCCGCGGCAGGTCGCGCATGCCGTCGCGTTGGCGCAGCAAGGCACGCTCGGTCTCGTCTGCGATCCGCTCGGCGGGCTGGTCGAGCTTCCGTGCGTCTTCCGCAACGCAACGGGTGCCGCGATCGCACTCGCCGCGATTGAAATGGCCATCGCCGGCATCGAGTTCGCGATCCCGGCCGACGAAGTCATCGATACCATGGGAGAGATCGGCCGCGAGATGGACGTGCGCTATCGGGAGACTGCGGGCGGCGGCTTGGCCGCTACCCCGACTGGCCGTCGCCTCGCGAGGGAAAGACTCGTTCAGATCAAGCGCGGCTGAGCGAACCCTCGCCCAGCCCCTTCACGCGCCGTAGCTTAGGCGACAGAGTGAGTCGTTCTGAAACGTCCCCGGCGGTTATCCGTAGGTTCAACAGCCATCCGCGCAAAAGGACCCGCGATGTTGACCAAAGAAGACATCGAAAGCTTTCTCAATCGGCTCAGTGCCGACGGGGCGAGCTATTCCGAGGTAGAGCCGGGACTCTGGATCGTCCGGCCCAGCGGCGAGCTGGATTTCAGCGTCGTCGTGCACTACTCGCCGCCCAACGTGCTGCTGCGCGTCAAAGTGATGACGCTGCCCACGAAAGCCGAGGCCCTGGCAACATTGAGCCGTCGCCTGCTCGAGCTGAACGCTACGGACCTCGTGCACGGATCGTATGGCATTGAGCAGGACTCGATCGTCATGACAGAGGCGCTCGAGCTGTCGCACCTCGACTATGAGGAATTCCTCGCCGCCTACGAGAGCATCACGGTCGCGCTCGCGTCCCACCTTCGCGAGCTCGGCACGTACCGCGAGGCACACTAATCCATGGGCATCTTCGATAGACTTTCGAGCCTGCTGCGCTCGAACATCAATGATCTGATCTCTCGGGCCGAGGATCCCGAGAAGATGTTGAATCAGATCCTCGTCGACATGCGCTCGCAGCTCGCCAAGGCGAAGCAGCAGGTCGCCACGGCGATCGCTGATGAGAAGCGTCTTCGCGACCAAGCCGACGCCGAGTACAAACAGGCGCAGGACTGGGAGCAGAAAGCGATGCTCGCCATCAAGGAAGGGCGCGACGATCTCGCCAAACAGGCGATCCTCCGCCAGGGCGAGCACGGATCGCACGGCCAGCAACTCGAGCAGACGTGGGAGCAGCATCGTCTCGAGACGGAAAAGCTCAAGAATTCGTTGCGCGATCTCAACGACAAGATCGAAGAGGCGAAGCGCAAGAAGAACCTGCTCATCGCGCGGCAGCGTCGTGCCCAGGCGCAGAAGCGCATCGCCGAGACGATGTCGTCGCTCTCCGAGAAATCGGCGTTCGAAGCGTTCGCTCGCATGGAAGAGCGCATCGAGACCAACGAGCGTCAGCTCAAGGCGTCGATCGAGATCGAGGAAGAGTTCACCGGCGACCGACTTGCACAAGACTTCAAGCAGCTCGAGCGTGGCGCGGTGGCGGGTACGGTCGACATGCAACTGCTCGCGCTGAAGCAGAAGATGGGAATGCTTCCCGCCGGGTCCCCCGAGAAGAAAGCGCTCGGCGCCGGTGTGCAGGATGAAGAAACCGTTCACGCCGAGATCGAGGACGCGACGAGCGAGAAGAAAGGCTAGTGAATAGCGAACAACCGCGGCGCTTCAAGTTCGCGCCAATCCTGACCGCGACGGTCCTGACAGTCCTGCTCCTCTGGCTGTTCAAGACCGTCGCTCAGGTTTTGGTGCTGTTGATGCTCGGCATTTTGATCTCCCTCTACCTGGGATCGGTCGCCGACTGGATTCAACGGCGAACGAAGCTGGGCGAGCGTCTTTCTCTCACGATTGCGATTCTCGGTTCGCTGGGCGCCGTCGCTCTGCTGGCGTTCGTGCTCGTGCCGCCTGTCGTCGATCAGACGCGCCAGCTCATCCAGGATCTTCCTCGCTTCATTGCCGCATGGGAGTCGGGGATCGACAGTCTCGCCGATCGCTTGCCCGGGCTGCATGAACTCGTCGGCTCGAAGGGAGAGCATCGCACACTGATCGCCGCCTACGATCAATTGAGCGGCATGTTCGGAAGCATCCCGACACGCGTGTTCGAGATCGTGCACGTGGCGATCAACATCTTCGCCGTCGGCGTGATGGCGATCTATCTCTCCGTGCACCCGGCGCTCTATCGCGAGTGGCTGATCGCGCTCTTCCCGCCGATTCACCGCGATCTGGTTCGCGACGTTCTCTCGGAGCTGGCGGATTCGCTTCGCTCGTACATCGTCGGTCAGCTGCTGGCGATGAGCTTCCTCGGCGCATTGACCGCTGTCGGCCTCTGGCTGCTCGACGTTCCCTTCTGGCTGCCGTTCGGAATCTTCACCGGCCTGGTGGCGATCGTTCCGTTCTTCGGCACGCTCCTCTCGACCACGTTGCCCGCGCTCTTCGTGCTGACGGGTCAGGGTTACCACGCATTCAGCCCACTCGGCCACGCGATGCTGGTCGTCGGACTCGGCGTGGTCATCCACCTCATCGAGGGGAACATCGTCTCGCCACTCGTGATGTCGCGAAAGGTGGACTTGCCTCCGGTGCTCACGATCATGTCCGTGCTGATCATCGGACAGTTGCTCGGCGGATTGGGCCTCATCGTCGCGTTGCCGACCCTCGTCACACTCATGGTGATCGTGCGGCGCATTCTGATCAGCCGGATTTACGAGGGCCAGGGCTTCCGTCGAACCACCCGCGAACGGGCCCTCGTCCTCCGTGTCCCCGCGCCCGGTGGCGGCGTGATTGCGCCGCCCGGAGCTCAGTTCGACATCGTCACCGACGCCGAGGCAAGCGGACGATCCCGCAGCGCAGCATAATCCCGCCAGATGGGGTCAGACCCCATTTAAAAGATGGGGTCAGACTCCAATTGCGGTTTTGATGGTGCGCGGGATGAGCTGATGACGGGAGTGTGGGCGTTGGGCGCTATCGGTGAGCGTGTCGCCGGCGCTCGAGGTCATCGGTCTCCATAAGCGGTTCACCGCCGGTGCAGGTTCGTGTTCCGGCGCGATCTCGGTTTTGCGAGGCGTCGACCTACAAGTCGAGCGCGGCGAGGCGGCGGCGATCGTCGGCGCGCCCGGCTCGGGGCGATCCACGCTGCTTCTGTGCATCGCCGGCCTCCTCTCCGTCGACGCGGGGATCGTGCAGCGGTTCGGCGACGACTCGCGCGCCGCGGCTGCTCGGTGCGCCGGCTATTACATGACCGCGGAACAGCTCTGGCGGCGCGAACCGTCACACGGGCCGATGCTCCACCTCATCGACCTGCGCGACTTTCCCGCGCTCGAGTTGGCGCGGGTCCGTCGATGGCTGGCGAACGAGAGCGAGCGGGGAGGGGCGGCGCTCGTCGTCGCGGATTCCGTCGATCTCGCGCGGCACCTCGCTCGGCGCGTCGTGATCCTGCGCGATGGCCAATTGCAGGACGCTCAGACCAGTCGGGCACGCGTCGCCGAGTCGCGTTTTGTTGACCGACCATTCGAGCGCGTCTAGCATTCACGAGCCGGGTCGCCCCCATCCGCGGCCCCGATTCGCCTCAGCACGGTTTGATGCCCTCGCCTGAATTCCGTCTCTACAACACCATGTCGCGGTCGGTGGAGCCTTTTGCTCCGGCGGACGGCGAAAGCGTGCGCATCTACAGTTGCGGCCCGACGGTCTACAATCCGGCGCACCTGGGGAATTTCCGGACGTTTCTGTTCGTCGATCTCCTCCGCCGGGCGCTGCGGATGCACGGCTGGAAGGTCCGCCAGGTCATGAACCTGACCGACGTCGACGACAAGATCATCCGCCGCGCGCACGAGCAGAGAAAAACCATTCGCGAGGTGACCGAGCCGGTCACCGAGATCTTCCACGCGGACCGGAAGTATCTCCGGATCGAATCGGCGGAGGTCTACCCGAAGGCGACGGACTACATCCCGCAGATGATCCGTCTGGTCGAGCAGTTGATCGAGCGAGGCGTGGCGTATCAGGCCGAGGATCACTCGGTGTACTTCGCGATCAGTCGATTCCCCGAATACGGCCGCCTGTCGCGACTCGACAAGCGCGAAATTCGGGTCGGAGCACGCGTCGCTCAAGACGACTATTCGAAGGAGAACGCCCAGGATTTCGCGCTCTGGAAAGCGGCCACGCCGAACGACGAAGCGACCGGTGCAGCGTGGGATTCCCCCTGGGGACGCGGCCGCCCGGGGTGGCACCTCGAGTGCTCGGCGATGGCGATCGATCTGTTGGGCGAGACGCTCGACATCCACGCCGGCGGCATCGACCTCATCTTCCCGCACCACGAGGACGAGATCGCGCAATCAGAGGCGGCAACCGGGCACACGTTCTCCCGCTTTTGGTGCCATGGGGCATTTTTGCTGACCGAGGGGGCGAAGATGGCCAAGCGCCTCGGCAACGTGACGACCGTGCAGGGGATGCGCGAAGCGCGGATCCCGGCTGCGGCGGTACGCCACTTCGTGTTCAACACGCACTACCGCAAGGAGCTCAACCTCTCCGAGGAGGCCCTCGAGGCGTCGATCAACGCGGTTCAGCGGGTGGGCGACTTCGCGGATCGGTTGGGATCGGCGTCGGGCGGAACGCCCGAGCTCGCCACGATCGCGGAGGAAGCAATGTCCGAGGTCGAGGCAGCGCTCGCGGATGACCTGAACGCACCGAATGCGCTGGCCGGCCTATTCACCTTCATTCATAAGGGCAACGCTCAACTCGACCGTCGAGGCACCGATCGCCAGGCGCTCGAGCGGGCCCAGGCGGTGTTTTCCCGAATCAACGCGGTGCTGGACATCGTGCCCGACCGGACGGTGGAGGACCCCGAGCTTGCCGCATGGGTGGACGAACGCATCGCCGCCCGTCGTGCCGCCCGCGAACGCCGCGAGTTCGCCGAGGCCGACCGTATTCGCCAGGAGCTCGTCGGGCGGGGCATCGCGATCGAAGACGGGCCTGGGGGGACAAAATGGAAGAAGGTCAGGTAAGGTCCGGTGATTCGGCGGGGCTGGCTCTGTCGCGTCCGTAATAGCGCGGAGTTGGGCGAGGCGGGCTCTGTAGGTCTCAGGTCCCGGGTCTGAGGTCTCAGGTTGAAACGGCGCGATTCGCAGTTACACCTGAGACCTGGGACCAGGGACGTGAGACCTCCCACAGGTTGAGCCCGCACGCCGCGCCATTAATGCGCGCGGAACTGGCCGAGTCGCTAACTCCCAGCAGTGCCACGGCTTGACACTCGTTCCCGGGTCACTTATCCTAAGAGTCTCGCGCAAAATTGGCCGTCTGCTGACGTAGCTCAATTGGCAGAGCACCTGATTTGTAATCAGGCGGTTGCGAGTTCAAGTCTCGCCGTCAGCTCTGACAGTTCTGCTAGGCGCCGTGTCGCCGCGATTAGGAAGGTGGCTTGAGTAGCGCTGGGATCCGGTGGGGTGGCCGAGTGGCTAATGGCAGCAGACTGTAAATCTGCCGGGTTAACGCCCTACGAAGGTTCGAATCCTTCCCCCACCACTGAGGGGCTCACAACGGTTCGAGCATCGTAGCGCGATTGAGTGTTTGTAGATGAGGATACGAAGGAGAGAGGAGACTGCGGGAGTAGCTCAGCTGGTAGAGCGCAAGCCTTCCAAGCTTGATGTCGCGGGTTCGAGCCCCGTCTCCCGCTCTGACTTGGTTGGAAGGAGTACCGCACTGAGGAACCGCAGTACCGACGTCGATGTAAGAGTTTGCTGACGTAGCTCAGTTGGTAGAGCACACCCTTGGTAAGGGTGAGGTCACCGGTTCAATCCCGGTCGTCAGCTCTGACATTCTAGGGAAGAGTGTATCGAGACTTGGGGCCGCTGTGGCGCCCGCGTCTCGACTTGCGCGTCCCGCTTCCGGAAGTTCGACATGCCTCGAGACAAGATCATTCTCGCCTGCAACGAGTGTAAGAATCGCAATTACTTCACCACGAAGAACAAGCGGCTCCATCCGGAGCGCGTCGAGTGGAAGAAGTACTGCCCGCGCTGCAACAAGCATCAGACGCATAAGGAAACCAAGTAATGGCCGACGTTGTCGCGCGGACCACCCCGAGTGGTGGCGGGAGCGCCGGCGGCTCGAAGGACGGCGGCGGCCCCGGCATGGGCAGCAGGCTGATGAACTTCTACCGTGGCGTGATCGCGGAGATGAAGAAGGTCACGTGGCCCGACGTCACGCAGGTCCGTCAGGCCACGATCTCGATCATCATCTTCGTGCTGATTCTGGGATTGCTGATCACGATTCTCGATTTCGCACTGCAGGGCATTCTGATTCGGGGAATTCCTTCGCTCTTCGCGGGGCGCTGATGATCACTGCCGAACACCGCTGGTACGCGATTCAGACGACGGCGGGTCACGAGAACAAGGTTCGGTCGCTCATCCAACGGAAAATCGACGCCGACGCGCGCACTCCGGAGGAACGATCGATCCGTCAGGCGCTCGTCCCGACGCAGGAAGTCGTCGAGATCAAGAACGGCAAAAAGGTCAACGTCGAACGCAAGCTCTATCCCGGCTACGTGCTGGTCGAGATGGAGATGAATCAGGAGACGGCGCACACCATCAACGGCATTCAGGGCGTGATCAAGTTCGTGGGACACGATTCCCGTTTCCCGCAGCCGCTCCGCCCGGATGAAGTGAACCGCCTCCTCGGCATCGCCGACGAACGAGAAGAGGAAGCACCGAAGGAAGAAATTCCGTTCCTGGTAGGTCAGGCCGTGGCGATCACCGAAGGACCGTTCACCGATTTCAATGGAACGGTGGAAGAGGTGATGGCGGATAAGGGAAAAGTTCGAGTGTCGGTATCTCTGTTTGGCAGGCCGACCTCGGTTGAATTGGATTACTTGCAGCTCAAGGCGTATTAGGTCCCAGGTCTCTGGTCCCTGGTCTCAGTTGAAACAGCGCATCGCCGTTTACACCAGAGACCAGAGACCTGGGACCCGAGACCTGAAGGAAGTCGGCCACCACTCCGACTCTAATTAGTCCAGTGGGAGATCGACCGGCGCACCAAGGCCGGATAGTTCACAAGGAGCAACATGGCAAAGAAAGTCACGGGGTTCGTCAAGCTGCAGATCCCCGCGGGCAAGGCCAATCCTGCCCCTCCGGTAGGTACGGCCCTTGGACCGCAAGGGATCAACATCATGGCCTTCTGCAAAGAGTTCAATTCTCGAACGCAGGGCCAGGATACGATTCTCCCGGTCGAGATCACGATCTACTCCGACAAGTCGTTCACCTTCATCACGAAGACGCCGCCCGCGGCGGTCCTCCTGAAGAAGGAGGCCGGCATCGACAAGGGATCGGGTCAACCGAACCGCAACAAAGTCGGCCGCGTCACCAAGGCGCAGGTCCGCAAGATCGCGGAGATCAAGATGCCCGACCTCAACTGCGACACGATCGAGTCGGCGATGGCGATGGTGGCCGGCGCGGCGCGATCGATGGGGCTGGAGGTCGTCGACTGATGCGCGAACACGGAAAGAAATACACGAATGCCGCAAAGAACCGCGAGCTCACCTCGGCCTACCAGCCCCGTCAGGCGCTGGAGATCGTCAAGAAGTCGGCATTCGCGAAGTTTGATGAGACGGTCGAAATCGCCGTTCGTTTGGGCGTCGATCCGCGCCACGCCGATCAGGTCGTGCGCGGCACGGTCGTGCTCCCGGCCGGCACTGGAAAGTCGGTACGCGTGCTCGTCATTGCCGTCGGAGACAAAGCGCGCGAAGCGCAGGAAGCGGGCGCGGATTATGTCGGCGCCGAGTTCATCCAGAAGATCAAGGATGGCTGGCTCGATTTCGATGTGCTCATCGCCACGCCGGACCAGATGGGCCAGCTCGGCCAGCTGGGACGCGTGCTCGGCCCGCGCGGTTTGATGCCGAACCCGAAGGCCGGCACGGTGACGTTCAACGTCTCGAACGCCGTGCGCGAGACGAAGGCCGGCAAGATCGAGTTCCGCGTCGACAAGCAGGGGAACGTCCACGCGCCGATCGGCAAGGTGTCGTTCAACCTCGAGGCGCTCGAGACCAACTACACGGCGTTCATGGACCAGATCGTTCGGTCCAAGCCGGCGGCGTCGAAGGGCGTGTACGTCAGGAACGTTTCGGTGTCCAGCACGATGGGCCCCGGCGTCACGATCGATTCAACGCTCTACCGGGCCTAGGCACTATGAATCGCACCGAGAAAGAGCAGCTCGTCTCCGAGCTCAAAGAGAAACTCGAGGGCGCCACGGCGCTCTATTACACCGACTTCACGGGACTCAACGTGAAGCGGATGACCGACCTCCGCCGCCGCCTCCGCAAGGCGAACGTGGAGTATGTCGTGATCAAGAACACCCTCGCGCTGCGCGCCGTGAACGAGAGTGGTCTCGTTGGCGAGCGGCTCAAGGGACCCACGGGTCTGGTCGTCGCCAAGGACGCCGTGGCCGCCGCCAAAGTCATCACCGACTTCGCCAAGGAGAACGACAAGAAGCCGGCGGTGAAGGGTGGCCTGTTCGAGGGCAAGCAGATCGGCGTTGCCCAGGTGACGAAGCTGGCCTCGATGCCTTCTCGCGAGCAGATGCTCGCCGATCTGGGCGCCGGGCTCCAGTCGCCGATGGCCGCCTTCGTGGGCGCGCTCAACGGCGTGTTGTACATGTTCGCGGGAGCGCTCGACGCCCTTCGCAGCCAGAAAGAGGGCGCGAGCGCCTGAAAGTCGGTCAGTCGACCGACGGATGTAGAAGCACTGACTGACCGATAGACCGATTGACCGACTTTTCAAAACACTAGGGAGAATCAGGAAATGCCTACGACAATGAGCAAGGACGAGATCCTCGACGCGATTGGCAACATGTCGGTGTTCGAGCTCGCCGAGTTGATTGATGCTTTCAAGACGAAGTTCAACGTGACCATCGCCGCGGCTCCGGTCGGTGGCGCTGCGCCCGCCGGTGGCGGCGCCGCGGCGGCTCCGGTGGTCGAAGAGAAGACCGAGTTCGACGTCCTCCTCAAGGACGCCGGCGCCAAGAAGATCCAGGTCATCAAGGTGGTCCGCGAGATCACCGGCCTGGGCCTCAAGGAAGCCAAGGACTTGGTCGACGGCGCGCCGCAGACGGTGAAAGCCGGCGTCTCGAAGGACGAGGCCGCGCAGGTCAAGGCCAAGCTGGAAGAGCAGGGCGCCACGGTCGAAGTGAAGTGAAGCCGACAGGTCTCAGGTCCCTGGTCCCTGGTCTCAGGTGGAAACGGCGAACGCTGTTTACCTGAGACCAGAGACCGGAGACCCGAGACCTCGGCTCCTTCCTTCAACCGAGCGCCATTAGTGCACGCACTTTTCTACCGCACCACCAACTCGATTTTCTTTTCGACCAGCCCGTCGATCGCGATTTTAGAAATCGCCGATCGCCGGGGGATGGTCGTTTTCGCCTGTGCCGGGTGAACCCGGGTGAACAATGTCTGAATCGATCAAGCAGATCTCCTTCGCCAAGTTGGATCAGGGAATGGAGATGCCTCATCTCCTCGACATCCAGACGCGTGCCTTCGAGGCATTGCTTCAGCTGGATGCCGCGTCGCACGACCGCGAGGACATCGGACTGGAGCGCGTCTTCAAAGACCTGTTCCCGATCACCGACGTCCACGAAAACTTCTCGCTCGAGTTCGTTCGCTACTCCCTCGGTGAGCCCAAATACACCGTCGAAGAGTGCATCGAGCGCGACATGACCTACTCGGCGCCGCTCAAAGCGACGCTGCAGCTGGTCATCAACGAGGTCGTCAACGAGCAGAAACGGCCGCGCAACATCATCGAGAAAGAGGTCTATCTCGGTGAGCTGCCGCTGCTCACGCCGCTCGGCACCTTCGTCATCAACGGGGCGGAGCGCGTCATCGTCAGCCAGCTCCACCGGTCCCCGGGCGTCGTCTTCGAAGAGTCGACGCACCCGAACGGACAGCGCCTCATCTCGGCGCGCATCATCCCGTTCCGCGGCTCGTGGGTCGAGTTCACGGTCGACATCCACGACGTCGTCTACGTTCACATCGACAAGAAGAAGAAGTTCCCGGCCACCGCGCTCCTTCGCGCCTTCGGCTACGGAACGAACTCGGATATTCTCCGGCTCTTCTTCGCCATCCGCGATCTCGACCTCACCAAGAAGCGTGAAGGCCGCGCCGAGACGCGCGAAGTCATCGGCGCGATCATCGCCGAAGACATCGCCCTTCCCGGTGAAGCGACGGCGGAGGACGCGCCCAAGGCCCGCACCAAGAAGGCCAAGGCCGAGCGCGAGCGCGCCGAAAACGTGCTGCTCGTCAAGGAAGGCGACGAGCTCACCGAGGAGGTATTCAACCGCCTCCGCCGGCAGGGCATCGACCGGATCAAGGTCTTCGCGTCGCACATGCGCATCGACCTCCGCGACGAGCAGGATGCGATCGAGCGCGGAGAGCGCCCCACGCGCCGCCAGATCGCCGTGGACGTCGTCGACTCGGACGGCGAAGTGATCGCCGAAGTCGGCCAGATGCTCACCGACGCGGTGATCAAGCGGATCCGCAAGGCCGACATCAATAAGGTGAATGTTTTTGTCGCGTCGGGACGGGCCGAGTCGACGCTGATCAAGAACACGCTCGCCAAGGACCCGACACACAGCGAGAAGGAATCGCTGTCGCAGATCTACGCGCTGCTCCGTCCGGGCGACGCGCCCGACGCGCAGACGGCGAAGCAGGCGCTCGAGCGTCTCTTCTTCTCGCCGAAGCGCTACGATCTCGGCCGCGTCGGCCGGTACAAGATCAACCAGCGGTTGGGCATGAACATGCCGGCCGACTACACAGTCCTCTCCAAGGAAGACTTTGTCGAGATTGTACGGTACCTCGTGGAACTCCATGAGGGTCGCGGTCACGTCGACGACATCGATCACCTTGGCAACCGTCGCATTCGCTCGGTTGGTGAGCTGATCGCGAACCAGTTCTCGGTCGGCTTGAGCCGCATGGCGCGCCTGGTCAAGGAGCGCATGTCGATCAACACCGATCCCGAGAAGATTTCGCTCGACGATCTCGTGAATGCTCGCACCGTTTCCGCGGTGATCCAGGCGTTCTTCGGATCGTCGCAGCTGTCGCAGTTCATGGATCAGACGAATCCGCTCGCCGAGTTGACGCACAAGCGTCGTCTCTCGGCGCTCGGACCGGGCGGCCTCACGCGCGAGCGCGCGGGCTTCGAAGTCCGCGACGTGCACTATTCGCAGTACGGCCGGATGTGCCCGATCGAGACGCCTGAAGGTCCGAACATCGGACTGATCACGTCGCTCGCCTGCTACGCGCGGGTGAACGATCTCGGGTTCGTCGAGACGCCATACCTGATCGTGAAGAACGGCAAGGTGACGAACGAGATCGCGTGGCTCGACGCGAACCGTGAAGAGGACAGCGTCATCGCCCAGGCGAACGCCCGTCTGCAGCCGGACGGCAAGTTCGTCGAGGAGCTCGTGCTCGCGCGGCAGAACGGCGACGTGCCGCTCGTGCCCGCCGACCGCATCGAGTTCATGGACGTCGCGCCGGAGCAGCTCGTCTCGATCGCCGCGGCGCTCATTCCGTTCCTCGAGCACGACGACGCCAACCGCGCGTTGATGGGCTCGAACATGCAGCGTCAGGCGGTGCCGCTCCTCAATCCGCGCACGCCGCTCGTCGGCACGGGGCTCGAGGACAAGGTCGCCAAGGACTCGGGTGCCGTCGTCATCGCGAAGCGCGCCGGTGTCGTGTCACGCGTCACGGCCGACGAGATCATCGTCGACGCCGCGCCCGCCGAGCGTCGTAAGGGACAAGACGAGTCGGGCGATCGTCCGTTGGCGCGACTCACGCAGCACGATCGCTACCGCTTGAAGAAGTACTGGAGAACGAACCAGGACACCGCGATCAATCAGCGGCCGCTTGTTCGTCAGGGCCAGAAGGTGAAGGTCGGCGACGTGCTGGCCGACGGCGCGGCGACCGAGATGGGCCAGCTCGCGCTCGGCTCGAACGTGACGGTCGCGTTCATGCCCTGGTATGGTCACAACTTCGAAGACGCCATCGTGCTCTCCGAGCGCCTGGTGAAGGACGACGTCTACTCGTCGATCCACATCCAGGAGCTCGAGCTGCACGTCCGCGACACGAAGCGCGGGCAGGAAGAGATCACGCGTGAGATTCCGAACGTCTCGGAAGAGGCGCTCCTGGATCTCGACGAGCGCGGCATCGTCCGCATCGGCGCCCATGTCAAACCGGGCGACATTCTCGTCGGAAAGATCACGCCGAAGGGCGAGACGGAGCTGTCGCCGGAAGAGAAGCTCCTTACGGCCATCTTCGGTGAGAAGGCGAAGGACGTGAAGGACTCGTCGCTCAAGGTGCCGCCGGGTATGGAAGGCGTCGTGATCGACGTGAAGATCTTCTCGCGCATCGAAGATCAGGTCGTCGAAAAGGATCGCGGTGAGCGCATCGGTGAGGTGCGTCGCCTCGAGGGCGAAGAGAAGATTCGCGTGAACGAAGTGCGCGACTCCGAGCTCATCGAAGTGCTCGACGGTCAAGTGATCGCGCTCGCGCTCAAGGCGGGCACGGTCGAAGAGTCCATTGCCGCGGGCACGAAGGTGACGTCGGCGAGCCTCCGCGAGATGCGGCTGTCGTCGATCGACCTCAAGACGCTGCGCGTCGAGAACAAGCGCGTGAACGAGCGGCTGCGTCAGATCATCGACGCGTCGAACGACGAGAAGGCCAAGATCGAGGAGCGTGCGGAAGAGCGCATCGACCGCATTCTCCAGCCGGATGAGTTGCCCCCGGGCGTCATCCAGCTCGTGAAGGTATACCTCGCTGAGAAGAGGAAAGTCTCGGTCGGCGATAAAATGGCGGGCCGCCACGGCAACAAGGGTATCGTTGCCCGCGTCGTGCCTGAGGAAGACATGCCGTTCCTACCGGACGGACGTCCGGTGGACATCGTGCTCAACCCGCTCGGCGTACCGAGCCGAATGAACGTCGGCCAGATTTTGGAGACGCACCTCGGCTGGGTGGCAAAGATCCTTGGTTTCTACGCCAAGACGCCGGTGTTCCAGGGAACGAACGAGCGAGAGATCGGCCTGTTGCTCAAGACGTCGGGTCTGATCTGGGGCTCGCGCGCGCTCGGTCTCAAGACCGCGGCGCCGTCGATCACCGAGAAGGACGTCCGGGTCATCCTCGCCGATGTGAAACCGGATCTGGCGTCCGAAGGCGCGAAGTTCATCCGCGTGCAGGAAACGTCGCTCAACGATCTCGGCGGTCGTGTGATGTCGCAGGAAACGCGCGACATCTTCCATTCGATTCGCGACTTCCTCGCCGGCGCGGCGAAGGAGCTGGCCGAGCGCGAACAGACGGCGATCGAGCAACAGATCGCGATCCACAACGCGTGGGTCGAGGACGAGTCGCACCCGGCGAATAAGCGCGCCGAGTACAAGGCGGCCGTGAAGCAGCTCGAGAAACGCCGCGCGATGGAAGCGGCGGACCTCCTGAGCGATCAGGAGCTACCGGCGCTCGCCGGTATGCTCGGCAAGAAGTCCGAGGCGGACGTTGACGCGGCGGCGGTCGAGCTGATGCGTCTCGCCGGTCTCAACTCGTTCGGAAAAGTCCGGCTGCGCGACGGACGCAGCGGCGAGCTATTCGTGTCGCCGGTGACCGTCGGCGAGATCTATATGCTTAAACTCTCACATCTCGTCGACGACAAGATCCACGCGCGGAGCATCGGACCGTACTCGCTGGTCACGCAGCAGCCGCTGGCCGGCAAGGCGCAGTTCGGCGGGCAGCGTTTCGGAGAGATGGAAGTGTGGGCGCTCGAGGCGTACGGCGCCGCGCACGTGCTGCAGGAAATCTTGACCGTGAAGTCCGACGACGTGAACGGCCGCAGCCGGGTGTACGAGGCGATCGTGAAGGGTCAGAACCTTCCGGAGCCGGGTATCCCCGAGTCGTTCAACGTGCTCGTGAAGGAGCTGCAGGCACTGGGCATCAAAGTCACGATGGGCCAGAGCGTCGACGGGTTCTGGGGAACCGGAGTCGACACCGGGACGTCAGGTAACGGCGCTGGGAAAGACGCGGGCATGTCGGGCAACGGCATTGGGAGCGAGGAGTAATACATGATTGACTTCCGTAGCGTGCGCGAACAGCGCGCCAGCTCGTTCGACTTCATTCAGGTGCGAATCGCCTCTCCAGAGGAGATTCGCGGGCCTAAAGATCCCAAGGAGCGCGAGCGCTTAGAGCTCCAGGGTCTCCGCAACTGGTGGTCGTGGGGCGAAGTCACCAAGCCCGAGACCATCAACTACCGCTCGTTCAAGCCCGAGAAGGACGGCTTGTTCTGCGAGCGCATTTTCGGTCCGGTAAAGGACTGGGAATGCCATTGCGGCAAATACAAGAGAATTCGTTACCGCGGTGTCATCTGCGACCGCTGCGGCGTCGAAGTGACCCTGAGCAAGGTGCGCCGCGAGCGCATGGGTCACATCGAGCTCGCCGTTCCCGTCGCGCACATCTGGTTCTTCAAGACCCTGCCCAGCCCCATGGGCAACCTGCTCGACATCACGCTCCGTGATCTCGAGAAGGTCATCTATTACTCGAACTACGTCGTCATCGAGCCGGGTGAGCAGGACGTCAGCGTCAACCAGCTGCTCGACGAGGACGAGTACCTCAACCTCCGCACGAAGGCGAAGGAAGAGAACGATGCGGCCTTCATGGCCGACATCGGCGCGCCCGCGGTGCGCGAGCTGCTGCGTCGTCTCGACGTCGACACGCTCGCCGAGTCGCTGCGCGCGGATGTGGTGACGGAGACGTCGCAGCACCGCAAGAAGATGCTGCTCAAGCGGCTCAAGATCGTCGACGCCTTCCGCAACTCGGGCGACGCCGGCGATCAGCGCAACAAGCCGGAGTGGATGATCCTCGACGTGATCCCGGTCATTCCGCCGGATCTCCGTCCGCTCGTTCCGCTCGACGGCGGCCGCTTTGCGACCTCCGATTTGAACGACCTGTATCGCCGCGTCATCAACCGCAACAACCGTCTGCAGAAGCTCATCATGCATCGCGCCCCGGAAGTCATCCTCCGGAACGAGAAGCGCATGCTGCAGGAAGCGGTGGACGCGTTGTTCGACAACGGGCGTCGCTCGAAGGCGATTCGCGGCCGCGGCAAGCGTCCGCTCAAGTCGCTCTCCGACATGCTCAAGGGCAAGCAGGGCCGGTTCCGTCAGAACCTGCTCGGCAAGCGCGTGGACTACTCGGGCCGTTCGGTCATCGTCGTCGGTCCCGAGCTCCAGCTACATCAGTGCGGTCTGCCCAAGCTGATGGCGCTCGAGCTGTTCAAGCCGTTCATCATCCATAAGCTCGTCGAGAAGGGCATAGCAGAGACAGTCAAGAGAGCAAAAAAGATTGTCGAGCGTGAATCGCCCGAGGTCTACGAGATCCTGGAAGAGATCATCCGCGACCATCCGGTGCTCCTGAACCGTGCACCGACGCTGCACCGCCTCGGCATCCAGGCGTTCGAGCCTGTGTTGGTCGAAGGAAAGGCCATTCGTATCCACCCGCTCGTCTGCGCGGCGTTCAATGCCGACTTCGACGGCGACCAGATGGCCGTGCACGTGCCGCTGTCGTTCGAAGCACAGCTCGAGGCGCGCTTGCTCATGCTGTCGTCGAACAACATTCTGAAGCCGTCCGACGGTCGCCCAGTCGCCGAGCCAAGCCAGGACATCGTGCTCGGCTGCTACTTCGCGACGAAGACTCCGGCGGGTTTCGCGCAGATCGACGAGAAGTCGCTGCGTCGCTTCACGGACGTCGCCGAGATCGAGATGGAGCTCGCGCTCGGCCGGATGAATCGCCACAGTCCGCTGCTCTATCTCGTTCGCGAGACCGGTTCGCCGTCCCGCTGGGAGAAAACAACGGCTGGCCGCGTGCTGTTCAACGCGATCATCCCGAAGGAACTGAGCTTCAAGAACCACGACATGAAGAAGAAGGCGCTGTCCGAGCTCGTCTTCGAGTCCTACCGCTCGGCGGGGCTCGCGGGCACGGTGCAGTTCCTCGATCGTTTGAAGGAATTCGGTTTCGCCAACGCCACACGCGGCGGTGTCTCGATCGGTATCGAAGACCTCGAAATCCCGGTCGCCAAGGCGCAGTTGCTCGAGGAAGCGGAGGAACGCGTCGAGCGCTTCCAGCGCGCCTACCAGACGGGCAACATCACGAACGGCGAGCGCTACAACAAAGTCATCGACACCTGGACGCACGCGAACTCCGACATCGCCGACGAGATGGTCAAGACGATGCGCGAGTCGAAGGGCGGGTTCAATCCGGTGTTCATGATGTTCGACTCCGGCTCACGTGGTAGCCGCGACCAGATCCGCCAGCTGGCGGGCATGCGCGGTCTCATGGCGAAGCCGCAGAAGAAGCTCACGGGTGGTATCGGCGAAATCATTGAGAGTCCGATCAAGTCGAACTTCCGTGAAGGTCTCTCGCCGCTCGAGTACTTCACCTCGACGCACGGCGCTCGTAAGGGTCTGGCCGATACCGCGCTCAAGACGGCGGACGCCGGCTACCTCACGCGCCGTCTCGTGGACGTCGCGCAGGACGTGACGATCAGTGAAGAGGATTGCGGAACGATCCAGGGCTTGGACGTGTCGGCGCTGAAGGAAGGCGAGGACATCATCGAGCCGTTGTCGGAGCGTATCGTCGGCAACTTCGCCGCCGAGGACGTCGAGGATCCGCACGAGTTGGATCAGGCGGGCCGCCGCACGTTGTTGGTCGAAAGCGGCCAGCTGATCGACGAAGAGAAGGCGCGTCAGATCGAAGAGTCGGGCATCGAGACGGTGAAGATCCGCTCCGTCCTCACTTGCGAGGCGAAGCGCGGTCTCTGCCGCATGTGCTACGGCCGCAACCTGGCGACGATGGACGTCGTCGACCTCGGCGAAGCGGTCGGTATCATCGCCGCGCAGTCGATCGGTGAGCCGGGCACGCAGCTGACGCTGCGTACGTTCCACATCGGTGGAACGGCCGCTCGTATCGCCGAGCAGACGGCTCGTAAGTCGAAGGTCGCGGGCCTGGTCGAATACACCGACCGGCTTGTGGTCGTCACGAACCCCGAGGGTCAGCGCATCGTCACGTCGTACGAAGGCGAGATCCTCATCAAGTCGAGCAGCGACAAGAACGCCAACATCGCCGCGCGCTTGCAAGTGCCACTCGGCGCGATTCTCATGGTCGAGGATGGCGCGGACGTGAAACGAGACCAGGTGATCTTCACCTGGGACCCGTACACCAACCCGATTCTGGCCGACGTCGACGGTACGGTTCGCTTCGTCGATATCGTCGAGGAAGAGACGGTGTCCGAAGAGCTCGATGAGCTCACCGGACTGCGCCAGCGCGTAATCACCGAAGACCGCGAGAAGAAGCTCCACCCGCACATCGAGATCATCCAGGAGAAGGGCGGCAAGGAAAAGCGCGTGCGCGACTTCATCATCCCGGCGGGCGCTCAGCTCACCGTGGAAGACGGACAGCGCATCTTCCCCGGAACGACCCTCGCCAAGGTCGGCCGCGAAGCGTACAAAACGCGCGACATCACGGGCGGTCTGCCGCGAGTCGCCGAGTTGTTCGAAGCGCGGCGTCCGAAGGATCCGGCCACGATTTCCGAGATCGACGGCGTCGTGCGGTTCGGCGAGATCAAGCGCGGCAAGCGCGAGATCTTCGTCGCGCCGATCAACCACGACGGCTCACTCGACGAGACGCGCGAAGCGCAGCTCTACGAGGTGCCGGCCGGTAAGCACTTGCGCGTGCACGAGGGCGACCGCGTGCGCGCCGGCGACCGCCTCTCCGAGGGCCCGGTCAACCCGCACGACATCTTGCGGATCAAGGGACCGCGGGCCGTACAAGAGTACCTCTTGAACGAAGTTCAAGAGGTTTACCGCCTGCAGGGCGTGAAGATCAACGACAAGCACATCGGCGTCATCGTGAAGCAGATGCTGCAGAAGGTGCGCGTCATGGATCCGGGCGACACGGAGTTCCTCGAGGGCGAGCACGTGGATCGCCAGGTGTTCCGCGACGAGAACGAGCGGGCGAAGAAGAAGAAGGACACGCCGGCTACCGCCGAGCCGCTTCTCCTGGGAATTACGAAGGCGAGCCTCACGACGCAGTCGTTCATCTCGGCGGCGTCGTTCCAGGAGACCACGCGAGTCCTCACCGACGCGTCGATTCGCGGCGCGAAGGACGACCTGCTCGGTCTCAAGGAGAACATCATCATCGGTCACCTGATTCCGGCGGGTACGGGTATGTACCGGTATCAGGAAGTGGACGTCGAGCTCGCGGTGCCGGAAGGTTTCGAACCGCTACCGCCGCTCGCCGAGTCGCTACCGAATGTGTTCTCGATGGCGGAGGAGGAAGACTTCCCGGCGCTGCCAAGGCCGGGGGTGAGGGCGTCGGAAGAGTAGCTCTCAGCGATTCTGCGAACGACAAGGGCGAGCCTTCGGGCTCGCCCTTGTTCTTTCCGACGTGGCGAGGCTGCGCTACCTAAAGTACGGCATCTCGTTCACCCAGTGGAATCCGCGACTCACGAGCAGATACGAGCTCTCCGGCCGCCGCCGCAGCTTCATCTCGACCGAATCGCCGGCGATTCGGCCGGCTAGCGCGAGATGCATCGAATCGGGAAAGACGTAACTGAGCCGGACCCACTTCGTGCTGTCCGGCCCGTTCGCGAGCGTCGCCACTCGTTTGAGTGTGTCCGTCTTAAGACCGAATCGCACCATCGAGTCGGTCGAGAGACGAACGAACGCGCTGTATTTGTTCGTCGCGAATCGGCGCCAGCGTGTCGCGTCGGTGAGGAGCGGCGGCTGGACCGCGCCGTTCTTCAGGACCTGTTCGACCTCGAAGATTCCGTAGAGCGGCCCGTGCGGCGACAGCCGTCCGAACTCGTACAGCCCTCGGTACTCACTATAGAAAGTGCTGCCGATCATCCAAACCGCGACCGCCGTGCCCGCGATCCACGCGGCGATCTTGGACCGTCGCGTCGTGAAGAGCTCGAAGTGCCGCGGCGGAGCTGTCGCGCGGCCGCGGAGGAACAGGTCGATGAGCCGCTCACGGTCGATCGCGGCGAGGAAGACGCACATCAACAGCAGGTGCGCCGAGTACTGCTTCACAGGGATGTCGAAGCTCATGTTGAGCATGAACACGTTCGTCAGGACGGCCACGCCAATCAGCGCGCCGAGCGTTCGTGTTCGACGGAACAGGAGCAACGTGGCCGAGAGTGTTTCTGCCGTGCCGGCGAAGATCTCGTAGGGGATCGAGAAGCCGAGGAAGGTCCAAGCGAAACCGCCCGGCGACGCCTCGCCGATGTATTGCGTCAGCCGCGCCGGATCCATCGGCGCGAACTGGTTCGGAATCACTTTGTCAAAGCCGTAGCTGAACATCGTTCGCGCCATCGTCAGGCTGAGATAGAGCGTGAACGCGGCAAAGAGCTTGGGATGTGATCGGCGGCGCCGATCGACGAGGCTCCAGACGACCGCGGCGACCACCGCGGTCGCGAGCAGCGTCGCGACCGTCACCCAGTCGAACAGCTTGTCGCCGCTTCCCGACGGATGAAACGTGACGGGATTGGCGAGCCTGAGAATGTGCGTGCCAAACCACGGCACGACCGCATGCCAGATGGCGGCATATGGAGTGGAGATGAAGTCGGTCCCGTGAAGCTCGTTGATCGGTCCGGGAAAGGTGTAGAGGACCAGATACACGAGCAGGAATCGGAATCCGAATCGCTCAGCGAGCGTCCACTCCCGAGTCGGCTCCTGGAGGGAAGGCGCCGATTCCCGATCGGAGAGCGGATGGTACGACGATGCAGGTGCGATCGACGGCGCGTGCGGCTGTGTCATGTGAGCGGGAGGATCATGGGATGCGCGACGTTAGCCCGTTTAGGCCGACGGGAGCAAGGGTCCTTACTCTGGCTATCTGTTCCACGCGCGACAGGCGCGAAGATTCTCACGCCCTAACGATACCGTAATGATCGATTCATTCGCGGTTCACACGCCGCCCGCCAAGGCTCCGTAGAGTAGGGCACCTCAACCGGACTTGCGATTGACTAATCGCATCGCGGCGTCGATCGCCGCTGCCGTGCTGCTCGTCGGATGCATCGACTCGTCGCGGGTGAACGACACCTGCACCTGGACCGACACCGTGGCGCGGCGGCTCGATCTCGGACGAGGGTCCGACCGGGAGCATCTACGCCAGGACGCCGAGGTGGCGAACGAGCTGATGGTGCGTTTCGGCGATGCGCACATTCGGCACAACCCGCAGATCCAGCGCCCGTTTCGCGATCAATGCATTGGCGCGACGCTTGACTCCATTGTCGCGCGTCACGGCGTGACGCGGGCTGATTTTCACGCGGCCGAGCGGGCTCGGATCTGGTGGGCCGACTTCCTCATCGTGTTCCTGCCGATGGGGATTCTCGCGATCGTGGTGATGGACTTCATAACGCGGCGTGTGTGTCGCAGCTTCGAACCTGACGATCGCACCATCGCGCTCGTGTCACTCGTCGTGCTCACCCCAGTCGTCGCCCTGTTGCTGCTCGGCGTCGCCAACTTCTGGTCGTTCGCCGCCGAAGGCTACCGCCTCCGAGATGGCCACGTCAGCAATCGGGCTTTTCTCATCCCCGTAGTTACTCACGGCTGGATCGCCTACGGCACCGTCCTCGCCTTGTGCGCCGCCGCGGCGGCGACGCGTTTCCGTCGCACGCCGCTCAGCGGCGGCCGTCGCCCCATGTTCAGCCGATCGAGATCACGCGGAGCTACGCTAAAACCCTAGATCTTGCTATGAACGCGGTACGGGCCAACGCGGTGGATCAGTGAACCCGAACCGGGACAATCGTTCGCTGCATTAGCGGCGGCGGAAACGGCGCGACGAGCTGATACACGAGCGACAAGGAGCGGCCGGCCGACGGCGTCACCTCGAAGTCGTAGGTCTCCCCCGAGCCGAGTGCCACGACCGCTGGGCGCGGTTGTGCCTGCGACGCCGGTCGCGTGAAGCCGTCCTTGGCCGTATTGCGCCACATCGCCGGCTTATCGCCGTCCATGAGCGAGACCAGCATGCCCATGTCCGCCCGGATGTTGATGAGGCGCAGTCGGGTCGCGACGCCGGCGCGCAGGTCAATCGGATCGGGCGTCCGCTTTCCGTTGAGAAGGGGCTGGGTGAGCTCCGCTGGATCGACGAGGTTGATCGTCGGACCGTTGTCGCTCAGGATCAGGACCTTATCCACGGTTGTGTCGCGCGCCGGGCCCGGGTCACGGACGATCAGCGCGCCATAGAGGCCGGACGAGATCTGCTGGAACTCGTTGGAATGGGAGTGATACAGGAAGGTGCCGGAACGCGGCGGCGTGTAATGCACCGTGATCGAGTCACCCGGCTTGATGATCGGCAGCACATGCCCGGGGTCGCCGCTGACCTCCGGTACGCCGTCCGCGTAGCTCTCGAGCTCGATGCCGTGCCAATGGATCGCGGCGCCTTCGTGGCTCTTGTTCACGATCGTGAACGCGACACGCTCGCCCCGCGTCAACTCGAGCACCGGTCCCGGGACCGGCATCGCCTGCGTATTGCGCTCCGCCGGCGACCCGCCGAGTACGAACGAGTAGCCGACATATTTGCCGTAAACGTTCTGCTTGGACCGAATGAGCATTCTCATACTACGGGTGGCGTCGCCGGCCTGCACGATGGCGCCCTTCGGCTTGACGCGGATACCCATCACGAGGTTGGACATGTGCGGCATGGCGCCCGCCGCCATCGCCCCCGTGTGCGGCATCGACCACGCTGCCGGTTTGAGCGTCGTACGATCCGCGTCCCAGGCGTCGCGCGGCGACATGTGACCCGCGAAATGACAGTGGAAAATCCAGTTGCCCGGCCGGTCGGGAGACCAGCTCAATGACGTCGTTTGCATCGGTGCGACGTACTCCACGTTCCCCATACGCCGATCCGCCGGCGCGTACACCGTGTCCCGTAATCCGTCGCCATGCGAGTCCACGCGGAAATAGAAACCGTGCAGGTGTAGCGGGTGGTCGATGAACGTGAGGTTCACGAACCGCCAGTGCGCCGAGTCGCCTTGCATCATCTCAAAATGCTCATTGTTCGGGAACGTACGGCCGTTGAAGGCCAGCGTGCCGTTCTTCCCGAGGAAACTCGGCCTGCTCGGGTCGATCGTGAACCAGCTCGTGACGGCGAAAATGCGGTCGTTTGCGTTCGCCCCCGGTGGATCGACGACGATGGCACCACCGAGCTGCGTGTCTTCCGTGATACGTCCGAAGACGGGGAAAGTGTCCGTCCGCGCCGCGTAGTAGTAGGTACCGGCGTCGTTCGCAACGAACTGGAAATTGCCCGTCGCTCCGGCGGCGACCTGTGCGCTGTCGCCGATGCCGTGCTTCGCGCCGAGGCCATACACCCACATCGGCTTAGCGAGCGCGTTATGAATGCTCGCGCGAACCGTCGTGCCCACGGGCACGCGAATGAGCGGTCCCGGCGTCTGTAGCGATTTTCCAACCTCGCCGAACGCCGCCGTCGTGATCGTCGGTCCCTTCGGGCCGTCCGGTTGCCATGCTCCAATGCTCGCTTCGAGCCGCACCGTGAGCACACCCTTGGCGAGCGTGCCCGCCGCGATACGGTTGTCGTTTGCCTGAATGGATCCAGCGGCGACACGTGTCGTGGGGTGGGCGGCGATCACGCCGGCGAGGGCGGCGGTTCCGAGCAAAGCAGTAACGGTGGTGCGCATGGGGAGGGTCCTTGCCTGGTAGGTGTACGCCTGCGGCGGCGAAACTCTCGCGGCAGAGTATGCGGTATTCGGCGCTCTCACGCCAGCAAAACCTCGTCCGGTCTGTACACCGCCCATCTCACCATCTAGTATCGAACGCCGTCCACCAGTTTACGTCACGAGGATGACTCATATGGATCGTCGTGAGTTCGTTCATGGTGCAGCCGCCAGTGCGGCAGCGATGGCGATCGGAAGTCGCGCGTCCTTTCTCGAGATCTCTCCCAAGGACGACGTCATCGCCAAGATCGCCGGTCAGCACGACCAGACCGTGAAGATGCTTCAGGACTGGATCGCGCTTCCCTCGATCGCCGCCGAGAATCGCGGCTATCCCCAGGGCGCCGAGTACATGGCGAGGCTTGCCCGCGACGCCGGCTTCCAGCGCGTCGATCTGATTCAAACGAAGGGAAAGCCCGGCGTGTTCGCGACGTTCGACGCCGGCGCGGCGAATTGGATCGGCATCTATTTCATGTACGACGTCAAACAGTTCGATCCCGCCGAGTGGAGCTCGCCGCCGCTCGAGGCGAAGCTCGTCGACAAGCCGGGCCTTGGCAAAGTGATCGTGGGGCGGGGCGCGACGAATACGAAGGGACCGCAGGTCGCCTGTCTCGCCGCGCTGCACGCGTTCAAGGCGGCCGGCGTGAAACCGCCCGTCAACATCGCCCTCGTGTGCGAGGGTGAGGAAGAGATCGGTTCCCCGAATTTCCCCCAGATCGTCTTCAACCCGGAGGTCGAAGCGGCGCTGAAGAAGTGTCTGGGCGTGATCATCCCGCTCGGCAGCCAGGCGCTCGACGGTTCAGTGGAGATCAATCTCGGCGCGAAGGGCGTCGTCGAGCTCGAGCTCGTGTCGAGCGGCGAGAAGTGGGGGCGCGGTCCGAAGCACGACGTGCACTCGAGTCTCGAGGCGCAATTGGATAGCCCGAGCTGGCATTTGATTCAGGCGCTCAACACGCTGATCAAACCAGACGGCCATACGCCCGCTGTCGCTGGATTCTTCGACAAAGTTCGACCGCTGTCGGCGCGACAGAAGCAGATCCTCGAGGCTGCGATCCCCAAGCGCAACGAAGCGCAGACCAAAAAGGCGCTCGGCGTCGATCACTGGTTCAAGGACGAATCATTCCACGATTCGCTCGTCCGCCTCGTTTCGCAGCCGACGATCAACATCGAAGGCCTCGTCGGCGGTTACACCGGCCCGGGCGGTAAGACGATTCTCCCACACCGCGCCGTCGCGAAGATCGATATGCGGCTGGTGCCGGACATGACGGCAAAGGGCACGCTCGAGCTGCTCAAGCAGCACCTCGCAAAGCACGGCTTCGCCGACATCGAGGTGAACATGAGCGGCGGATACGATCCGACGGAAACCGATCCGGATTCCAAGCTGATCAAGGCGCAGGCCGCGGCCTACCGGGCGCAGGGCGTCGACCCATCGCTTTGGCCGCGCCTCGCCGGATCATGGCCCGGCGTTACGTTCACCGGTGTGCCGCTCAAGCTCCCCGCCGGCCAGTTTGGTATGGGTCACGGCGACGGAGCGCACGCACCCGACGAATACTGGATCATCGAGTCAACCAACCCGAAAGTCGCCGGAATGGATGGCGCGGTCAGGTCGTATGTCGAGTTCTTCTATGCATGCGCGTCGTGAAGAAAGCCGTAAGCCGGCGAAGACGAAAACCGGCAAGTTCGTCGTGCTCGTCGTCTGCCTCTCGTGCAGCCGTCATGCAGCGAGCCCGCCACCCGTCACTTCCCTGAACGGCAGCTACCGGTTCGTAGAACGGGTCGCGACGATGAACGAAACCATTACCGGCGGGATCGTAATTCGTGGTGACACACTGATCGCGGTCGATGACGCCGGCGTCTGCGAATACGACGTACGCGCAAGCCGAAACGACAACGTGATCGTATATCACTGCGGCGCCGTGACGCTCCGCTTCGACCGACGAGATCCGATCGGGAAGGCGACCTTCGCGACCACGACGTCGGTCCAGTCGAGGCAGGTCATCTGTGACACCGCTCGGCGTGGCCGCTGCGCTGCGCCTCGCGTGGAGAATACCACGGTGCAACGGCCCGTCACGGGCATTCTGCACCTCAAACGGCTCGAGCCGCCTGACTGACTGCGGTTTTGAACACAGAGATCACAGAGATCACAGAGGTAGGTTTCCGGACACGGGTCGAGCACGATGCTGCGGCCCGTGTGTTTTTTCATCCTCTCGCATTCAAGGCGCGATATCCTCAATCATGAAGCGGGCTTTATCTCTGTGATCTCCGTGATCTCTGCGTTTCAAACTCGCCGTTAAGCCGCGAAGCAAAGATGCTCCTGTGGATCAGCGGGCTCACTCTCGGTGCGCTCGTCGCTGCTACCGCGAGCTGGTACGTGCGGCGCTCCGGCCGCCGCGCGCTGCTTCGATTTCGAGCCCGAATCGACCGGTTCAAGCTCGCGGGGCGAGAGGCGGTTCGTCAGCGACTGTTGGACGATCCGGTCATCCGCGATGCGGTCATCGCGCACGCGGCGGAAACCAAGTCCACTGAAGCCGCTGTCTGGGCGCGCGTGGATGCGTACATCCACGAGATCGTCCCATTCTTCAACGTCGTCGCCTACTATCAGCTCGGATATCGTGCCGCCGAGCGGGTCCTGAATCTCTTCTATAAGGTGACGGTCGAGCATGAAGACGAGGCGGCCCTCGAGGCGGTGCCGCGCGACTCGGTCCTCGTCTACCTGATGAATCACCGGTCGAACGCCGACTACGTCCTCGTGAGCTACGCGTTGGCCGGCCGCGTCGCGATATCGTACGCCGTTGGCGAATGGGCGCGCGCGTTTCCGCTCGAGCACATCTTCAAGGCGTTTGGATCGTACTTCGTCCGGCGGCGTTACCGGGAGCCCCTCTACCACGCGGTGCTCGAGCGCTATGTCCAGCTGATCACCCGCGAGGGGGTGACACAAGGCATCTTCCTCGAGGGCGGTTTGACCCGCGACGGCCACCTCAAGCCGCCCAAGATCGGGCTCCTCGATTACATCCTCGGCATCGCGCGCGATCCCTCGTATCGCCCACGGATGTTTGTCGTGCCCGTGGCGGTCAACTACGACCGTGTCCTCGAGGATCGCTCGCTCTTGGCCGAGCTGGCGTCGCGGGAGGGGCGTCCGCGCGGATCGCGATGGGCGCAATTCCGGTCGGTCGCGCGGTATCTCTGGTGGAACGCGGCCCGCCTGGTAGCGCGGCGCTGGCAACGGTACGGGCGAGCGGCGGTCGTCGTCGGGGCGCCCATGTCCCTCGAGTCATGGTTCGCCCGAAACCCCGACTTATACGATATCCCGAAGTCCGAGCGACTCGCTCGCGTTCAAGGCCTGTCCGACGACGTGATGAGCCGCATAGGCAAGTTGATTCCCGTCACGCCCGTTCCGCTCGCGTGCGCCGCGATTCAGAGCTTCGACCGCGATTTTATTCCGCGGGCCGATCTGCTCGAGCGCATGACCGAGATGCAAGACGCCCTGCGTGAATTAAACGGACGAGTGGTGCGGCACGACCGGATCGACGACACGATGGACCGCGCTTGGCGAATGCTGAAGATGCGGCGCGTGTTGGCGGAGGCCGGCGGCGGATATGCTGTGCTCCCAAACAGTCGAGAGCTGGTCAGCTACTACGCGAACAGTGTCGCTCATTTGCTTGGGCCCTTCGAACAGGCGGTGCGCGAGCGCGATCGGCTGCCGGCGAGCGCCGTCTCGGGAATCCGGCATTAGCCGGCATCCAATGCTTACATCTCCCGACAGCAGATAGTTGACACGCCGTCCTTTTTTCGTCTAGCGATTTCCATCTTGCACGCTGTTACAATGCGTGACAGCGTTTTTACAGTCGCTTTCTGGCGACCCGCTTGTCCCCACCCCCTCCCATCCCTCGGAGAAACTCCATGCGAGTGTTCCCGATCAGCGTGGCGCGGCGATTCGTTCGCCTCGTCGCGGTGAGTCTGGTCGCAGCGCCACTCAGTGCGCTATCCGCACAAGGCACGATTCGCGGTAAGGTCGTCGAGGTCGGAACCGAAAGACCGATCGCCGACGTGCAAGTGAAGGTGACAGGCACCACATCAGGCGCGGTTACGAACAGCCAAGGCGATTTCGTCATCGCCGCGGTTCCCGCGGGCCAGCGCGAAGTCGTCGCGCGACGACTCGGCTACACGAAGCAATCGCAGAGCGTCACCGTCTCAACCGGCGGCGACGTTCGCGCCAACTTCACGATGACGCCCGCCGCATCGGAGCTCGAGGCGATCGTCGTCTCCGGCACCGCGGGAACGGCGGAGAAACGCCAGATCGGAAACGCCGTCACGCAAATCGACGCATCGTCGATCACCTCCAAGACAACGCTCACCACGGTCTCCGACCTGTTGCAAGCGCGTGCGCCTGGTCTTGTCGTCGGATCCGGATCGGGTTCGCCCGGCACAGCGGCCGAGATCACGATTCGCGGCTATGGCTCGCTGACCACCAATCGCCCCGTCGTCTTCGTCGATGGTATCCGCATCGACACGGACAACATCGGCAACTTCGGCGCGTCGGGTTCGGGCACGGCGCAGTTGAGCGGTCAGACCACGTCGGCGCTCGACATGATCAACCCGCAGGACATCGAGTCGATCGAAGTGCTCAAGGGTCCGGCCGCGGCGACGCTCTACGGCGCGGACGCGGCGAGCGGCGTCATTCAGATCATCACGAAGAAAGGGAAGCGCGGCCAGCAGCCGTTGCGTTGGAGCGGTCGCGCCGAGATGGGATCGAACCAATGGGGTGTCGACCAGCTCACCAACTACACGATGTGCACCGCCGCGCGAAAAGCCGCCGTCGATGCGGCCGGCGTTCCGACATGGTCGCGGTGCCAGGGCATCGCCGACAGCGCCGTGATCTCGGACCAGCCGTTCGTGCGGGATCCGAACGCGATGCGTGACGGGGCCGTGCGGAACCTCAGCACGTCGCTCCGCGGTGGCGGCGATCTGTACTCGTTCTACGTGTCGTTCGACAAGATCCACAACGAAGGCATCCTCTTCAACAACAACGACGACCGCCGATCGGTGGCAAGTCATTTCACCTTCAACCCGCAGCCGGCGATCGATTTCAACATCAACCTGTCGTACATCCGATCGCTGTTGCGGCTTCCACTCGGCGACGAGGCGGCGAACGGGTTGCTGCTCTCGGGTGTGCGCGGCATTCCCGGGTTGACTCCGCCGTCGACGGATACCGCGCGTTGGGGTTGGGGAACGATCAACGCGGTCAATGCCAATAAGTACAACAACCAGACGGAAACCGATCGTTTGATCCTCGGGACGACGATCAACTACAACCCGCTGTCGTGGTTTCGGAATCGTCTCACCGGCGGCGTCGATTTCCGCTCGAGCCTTGCCGAAGTGCTGTCGCTGCCGAACGACCCGGACACGCCGACGGGACTCAATGCGCAGCGCGCGCCGCGCATCTGGACGTACACGCTCGACTATGCCGGCACCGCGGCGTTCGACCTTCGCTCGAATCTGAACTCGCAGACGTCGGTCGGCACCCAGGTGATCTCGAACCAGACGGAGCAACTGGGCGCGACCGGCACCGGTCTTCCGACGTCCGAGGTGACGACGATCAACTCCGCGCTCAGCCTCGCTGGTTCGAGCTCGTTCAGCGAGAACAACCAGGTCGGCGTGTACGCGCAGCAGCAGTTTGGCTTGAACAACCGGCTGTTCGTCACTGGCGCCGTTCGCATGGACGACAACTCGTCGTTCGGAACCAACTTCGACGCGATCGTCTACCCGAAGCTTTCGGCGTCGTACGTGATGTCCGAGGAGCCGCGCTTCCGCGCGATGCTCGACCGGTTCCACATCGACAACCTTCGCCTTCGCGGTGCGTGGGGCCAAGCCGGTCGCGCGCCGGCGCCGTTCTCGGCGGCTCAGACCTACACGTCGTCGCGCACCGCCGTCGGCACGACGGTCGTGGGAGGCCTTCGCACGTCGAGCATCGGCAATCCGGACCTCAAGCCTGAGAAGGGCAGCGAGTACGAGCTTGGCTTCGAGTCCGACGCTTTGCGTGGGCGCATTGGCGTGGACTTCACGTATTACCACAAGAAGATGACCGATCTGCTCGTGTCGATCGCGCTGCCGCCGTCGGCGGGCTTCGCGGGGTCGCAGCTCCAGAACCTCGGGTCGACGCTGAACGACGGCGTCGAGATGTCGCTCATGGCGACACCGGTCGACCGGCGGAATTTCCAGTGGGAGAGCCGCGTCAACTTCGCCTACAACCGCAACAAGCTTCTCGCGCTGGACACGATTCGAACCTGCCAGCCATGGTTCGGCGAGACCTGCCAGCCCGGTAAGAGCCTCGCCGAAGATATTCCGGGCGGTGCGTCGTACACGCCGGGGGTTCAGCGCAATCGTCCCGGCTTCCCGCTCGGCGGGTTCTGGGTCCGTTATCCCACGAAGGACGCGAACGGCAAGTACATGTTCACGGGAACGTCGCCCAATCTGGTGCCGGTGTACGACACGGCGTTCAAGTATGTCGGGCCGGCGTGGCCGCCGCGCACCGCATCTTGGTCGAACACGTTCTCCGTCTTTGGCTCGATCGCGGTCTACAGTCTGTTCGACTATCAGGGTGGTCATTACCAGATGAACTACAAGGAGTACAATCGCTGCGCGACGGTGGCGAATGGACCGAACTGCGAGCGTCTCGCCAAGCCGGGCGTTTCGCCGGAAGATCGCGCGCTGTACGGCGCGACGGGAACGCCGACCACCGTGACGCTGCCGATGACGCAGACACTCTTTCTCGAGAAGGCGGACTTCGTGAAGCTCCGCGACGTCTCGGTGTCGTACACGCTTCCGCGCTCGCTCACGTCGAAGACGCGGATGGAGTCGGCGAGCATCGTCCTCAGCGGGCACAATCTCGCGATGTGGACGAAGTACACGGGGCTCGATCCCGAGGTGAACGGCTACGGCAGCAACGTCATCCGTGGCAGCGGAAGCAGCTCGCAGTTCGTTCGAGTGGACGCGTACTCGATGCCGATGACGCGCCGCTACACCATGCAGCTCAACGTCAACTACTAACCGAGGAACGATCAGATGAAGAATACGATTCGCGCCTCGCGTTGGTCGCGTGCGCTCGCCTTCGGCGCTCTCGTCGCCACGACGGGAATCGCCGCCGGATGCGACGAGTTTCTCACCGCGAGCAATCCAGGCTTGATCCAGACCGACCGGCTCGGCGACACGTCGCTCGTCGACCTGATGGCGAACAGTACGGTCGGTGTGATGCAGGACGTCTACTCGTGGATGGCGGACTACGGCTCGGTCTACACCGACGAGACCCGCAACCACGGCACCTTCTTCGAGGAAGGGCTCTACGATCAGCGTCGTCTCCAACCGGACAACGGTACGCTGAGCACATTCCACTACGCGCCGCTCATGCGCGCGCGGTGGCTCGCCGACAGCCTCACGTCGCGCATACGCGCGATCTACGGCGATTCGGCGACGCACGACCTCCGCGTCGCACGCGGCTACGCGATGGCCGGGTTCGACCTCGTGATCCTCGGCGAGTACTTCTGCGAGGTGCCCGTTCCTGCCCCGGGCGAACGCTATGGTCCGCTCATCAAGCCCGACTCGCTCTTCGGTCTGGCGATGGCGCGTTTCGATAGCGCGATCAAGGTTGCGGCCGCGGCCAAAGCGGCGAGTGCCAAGATCACGTCCGGTCCGAGCCTCGCACTCGCGCAGCGTCTGGTGCTCGGCGCCGACTCGGTGCGCAACTTCGCGCTCGTTGCGAAGGCGCGTGCCGCGTTGAACAAGGGCGACAAGGCGCTCGCACTCGCCACGGCGCAGCAGGTGACGTCGATGGGTGGCGCCACGGAGTTCGAGTATCGCGCCTACTACAGCGACAACACCGCGCTCAATCTGATCAATCGCTTGCAGCCCGACTTCTCGGGCGGCGCGGGTGTGACGATCCGATCGGTAAGCGGCACGCGCTTCAACGACCTCGATGACGCCCGCGTCCCGCATCCGATCAACGCGACGACGGGCGCTCCGCTTCCCGAGACGGCGACGGGCGGCAGCTGGGTCGTGCCGAACGCCGGCGCGTCGTTCAGCACGTTTAATAACACCAAGGCTGGCGCCGATTTCACCGCCGGTACGTCGATCCGCATCGCGTCGATGCTCGAGGCGCGCTACATCATCGCCGAGGCCGGCGGCGCCGGCGGCACGAATCTCGGCGGCGTCTCGAACGTCGCGTTCGTCGAATCGCGCCGCACGGCGTTCGCGAGCAGCACCGCGACCGCGCCGGTCACGGCGGCGAACTACTCGACGAGTCTCATGGACCAGCGCTCACGCGATTTCTTCCTCGACGGTCACCGTATGGGCGATCTTCGCCGGTACTTGAAGGGCGGCGTCGATCTGTGGGAGAAGGGCGCGATGTACGGCGGGACGATAACGTTCAACGATCAGACCTGCTGGCCGATCAACGTCGCGGAAGTGACGAACAACCCGTTCGTGCCGAAGCCGTACACGGCGCCGATACACTAAGGAGCTGGACAGCTAACAGCTAATAGCTCAAGCTGACAGCGAAAGGGACGAAGGGGCAGCGACCAGCGGTCGCTGCCCCTTTCCAATTCTCTGATAGCTTCAGCTATTAGCTGTCTAGCTGTCCGCTTCAAACCACATTGTACTCTGCCGCGCTTACGCCGCTGGCAAAACGACTCCATCTGAGCACGTCTATATCGAGCGTGTGCGCTCGACCGTCGAGAATCTCTTCGGCCATAAGCAGGCCGGTCGCCGGGCCGTGCATCAGTCCATGACCGCTGAATCCGGCGCAGATGAACAGGCCATCGATCTCCGGCAGCTTGCCGATGATCGGCTGATCGTCGGGCGTCACCTCGTAGAGGCCGGCCCACTCCGCTGAGATTTCAGCGTCGGCGAGAAGCGGAAGTCGCTTCGCCGCTTCCTCGAAATGGCGGAGCCGCCACTCCTGATCGACCGACGTATCGAAGCTCGTCTGTTCGTCATTGTTCGACATCCCGGTGAGGATGCCCGGACCCTCGCGGTGGAAATAGAGCGAGCGAGAGAAGTCGATAACGAAGGGGAAGTCGGGTCGCAAACCAGCGATTGGTCCGGTGACCGCGATCTGGCGGCGAATCGGCTCGATGGGAATGTCGATCCCGACCATCTCGCCGATACTCGCTGACCACGGGCCCGCGGCGACCACGACATTCTGCGTCGCGAAGACTTCGTCATTCGTGCGGACAGCCGTCACGCGCCCATTCGTGACCTCCACACTCTCGACTCGTGCGCCGGTCCTGAGTGTCGCGCCGAGGCGCCGCGCGTTGGAGACGTAGCCCTGCAGCAGTCCGTGCGGATCGACGAGACCGTCGGCCGGACACCACGTTCCGCCGATGATGCCGGTCACGTCGACCTCCGGCGCAAGGGCCGAGATTTCCTCCGTCGTCACCACGCGGCTCGGGACACCGTGCGCATTCTGGAGAGCGACGTTTCGCCGGAACTGCTCGAGGTCATCCTGCTGGTCGAGCATGAAGAGGTAGCCGCACCGCCGCATTCCGATCTGCTGCTCCATCTCGTCGGCAAACCGCTCCATCATCCCGAAGCTCAGCTTCGACAGCTCGATGTTCACGCGGCTCGCGAATTGGTAACGCACCCCACCGGCGTTGAGCCCGGTGGATCCCAGCCCGAACATCTCGCCCGCTTCGAGAACGACCACGTTGGTGCAACCGCGCTTGGCAAGGTGGTAGGCCGTCGAGGCCCCCATGATGCCGCCGCCTATGATGACTGTGTCTGCTATGGTCTTCATTAGGGTGGCTAAGATCCCCACTAATTGCGCGGTTTGGTAGGGATGTTCTTGAGGTCTCAGGTCCCTGGTCTCTGGTCTCAGGTTGAAATGGCGCTGCTGTTTACCTGAGACCTGGGACCCGGGACCTGAGACCTGAAGACCCAAACGACTCGAGATCCCGATTAATCCACGCGGCGCCACGTACAACCAACGACCTAGACCCACCCCTAAGTTGACACGAAACATCCACTTACCTACCTTTATCGGTCTCCCTCCGGCCGCCTCTGGTCGGACGGGAAGTGCAGCCACGGGGCTATCCCGTTCCGACTTATTCCGTCCTAAATGCCAACGATCAATCAGCTGGTCCGTCGTAGCCGTCGCGACGTCGTCAAGAAAGAGAAATCGCCGGCCCTGAAGTCGAATCCGTTCCGCCGCGGCGTGTGCACCCGCGTCTACACGACGACTCCCAAGAAGCCCAACTCGGCGCTCCGCAAAGTCGCCAAGGTTCGTTTGACGAATGGCTTCGAAGTGATCGCCTACATCCCGGGCGAAGGCCACAACCTGCAGGAGCACTCGATCGTGCTCGTGCGCGGTGGTCGTGTGAAGGACCTGCCGGGCGTTCGCTATCACATCGTTCGCGGCTCGCTCGACGCGTCGGGCGTGAACGGCCGCAACCAGAGCCGCTCGAAGTACGGCACCAAGAAGCCGAAGACGGGAGGTAAGAAGTGAGCCGCCGCAAAGGATCTGTAAAGCGCCCCATCCTCGCGGACGCGCGTTACGACAGCCAGACCGTCTCGAAGTTCATCAACGCGATGATGCTGCAGGGCAAGAAGTCGACGGCCGAGCGCATCTTCTACGGCGCGATGGACCTCGTCGAGTCGCGCACGAACCAGCCGGGCGTCAACGTCTTCAAGCAGGCGCTGGCGAACCTCAAGCCGGTCGTCGAAGTGAAGAGCCGCCGCGTCGGCGGCGCGACGTACCAGGTTCCCGTCGAAGTCCGGCCTGAGCGCCGGACCGCGCTCGCCATGCGCTGGCTCATCAGCTACTCGCGCGACCGCAATGAGAAGTCGATGCCCGAGAAGCTGGCCGCCGAGATCATCTCGGCGTCCAAGGGCGAAGGCAACGCGGTGAAGAA
>Ga0207674_10000392_pt1 | contig 56723 bp, 45 predicted proteins | sample KBSCornC72_FD_184303 | JGI IMG/M metagenome (GOLD analysis project Ga0207674, IMG submission 184303) | Corn rhizosphere microbial communities from Kellogg Biological Station, Michigan, USA - KBS Corn C7-2 (SPAdes) (version 2) | ecosystem: Host-associated > Plants > Roots > Rhizosphere > Soil ... | reverse complement strand
ATTTTGTGATCTCGTGGAAGGTGCCTCGCGGGTAGAGAGGACTTGAACCAATCCACACGCTGCCGCGATGTGGGATTTTGTGATCTCGTGGAAGGTGCCCCGCCGGTAGAGAGGACTTGAACCAATCCACACGCTGCCGCGATGTGGGAGCTGTCCTCCGGAAGGGGGCAAAGTCTGATTGTTTGGAAGGAATTACGGTAGCTGCCGGTCGTTAGTTACCCGTGAGTTTTATTCACTGCGTACAACGCTAGCGTTGTTGTAGACCATCGCTTGCGCCAGAGAAGCTACGACAGGGTTTGTGCTATTAAGTTCGGTAAGGATAGATTTCAAACGAGGCTGACCTACTCCGCTGCCAATCCCACTGTTGAGAACCTGCTCAACATCAAGCCGGTTCATCTCACTACTCGAATCGATGAGCAAAAACGGCGAAAGGGTATAGAGACGTGGCCCAACATACCTCGACCTCGAGTTCAGGTTGTAAGCAAGGTACATTTGATTATCGTATCGCAGCCCAACTAACCATTCATCTTTCGAGATAAGGACCTGGCCATAACCGTTTGGCAGATCTGCAGGCCGCACGACATTGAGATAGTTTCGTGGCGAGTCGCCGTTCGTGGTGGCTAACACCTCATATTCATCCCTGAGGAAAGAGTGACTTCGGTGACGTGCGAGTGCAAGCGTCTGTCCCTGGAGAAAACTGCTCTCAAGGAAATAATATTGGTTACCTAAATGATCTTGAGTACTTCCCATTGTCTGCCATGGCGCCAGATTGGCAAATGTCGCCCGGGCGATGCTTACGGGAAAGAGCACCAGGGGCAATAACCAGAGTGCAGCTCGAAATGGAACTTGTTTTACCTTAAGTGAGGCAATTGCCAGTGGCAACAGCCCTGCCGCCGCCAAAACAGTTACAATTAGCAGGAGGTTGTAATGAGGCAGGATGACAATGCTTTGGAGGTCGAAATTCTTATCTGGACTTGCCACGGCCCATGTCTGCGGAATGAAGAATAAGGTCGCGCATAATGCGCTGAATATGTTTAGGAAAAGGAATAGTGAGATCCGACAGAATTTCATTTGCCGTCCCCTCCGTGAAAACCTGGCTGAGAAACAGACGCAAGACAACTGGCAGGTTGGCAAACGCCACCGCCAACCAAGTTACACTCAGCTGGCCGTCTTCTGCAAGAAAATAGCACACAGGCTGGAACGCAAAAGCAAGAGTCTCTTTACCCAAAAAGTCAGAAGATAAAGACGCCCATCCACAGATTTCGCCAACTACACAGACTCATTCTTAGAACACGTTTGCTTCGTGTTTTTCTAACAATGGAGTCTATATCGGCGAAATCTGTGGATAGTGTTCTTGCGTTTATCTTGTTGCTTTGGTCAGACGACCAGATAGAGTGGATTCTCGAGAATCTTCTTGAAACTCTGCAGGAACTTGGCGCCAGTTGCTCCGTCAATAACGCGATGATCGCACGACATCGTGACACGCATCATTTGACGGACCACAATCTCGTTGTCGCGAACAACCGGCTTTGGAGTAACGGAACCAATTGCCAGTATCCCGCCCTCTGGTGGATTTATTACCGCGGTAAATTCATCAATGCCAAACATTCCCAGGTTACTGATCGAGAACGTTGCCCCGGTATATTCCTCCGGCTTCAACTTCCGATGTCGAGCCCGGTCAGCAAGCTCGCGTACCTCGCCTGCAATCTGGCTTAGCGATTTCTGATTTGCGGCCCTGATAACGGGCGTGATCAAACCATCCTCAATCGCCACTGCGACGCCGATATCAGCTTGTTCGTAATACCTTATGAACTTTTCCTGAAACGAAGCGTTGACCTCAGGGTGCTGAATCAAGGCAGCAGCCGTAACTTTAATGATGATGTCGTTGATGCTGATCTTCAGATCGGGATCCAGTGCGTTGATGCCTTTGCGCATCTCAACCGCACGATCCATCTCGATTTCAGATGTAAGAAAGAAGTGCGGGACTGGTCCGATGGATGTCACCAGTCGTTTGGCAATCGTCTTACGGATCTCAGTTGCCGGTTCATCACGATAGGCTGACGCGCCTGCTACAACTGCCTGCTGGAATGGCCTCGATTCTACTGCTCGAAGTTGAGTTGGACCTCCTGTACGAGGTTGGCTAATGGCCGACTCGATATCCTTCTTGATGATCCGACCGCCTGGTCCAGAGCCCTGCAGCGAGCGCAAGTCAATACCCGCCTCCGCGGCCATTCGAGCAGCTAAAGGCGACACAATCAATCTACTGCCGGCAGCAGCCGCTTCGTGAGCTTGACTGCCATTTCCCTGGGGCACAGCCTTCAACTGAGGCGTCTTTACTTCGGGAGCCGCAGGAGCGGGAGCAGGCGCTTGCTCCTGTGCCTTAGCTGATTGAGCTGCCGGAGCTGGAGCCGCGGCTGACTCACTCAAAAGGGAACTAATGTCCTCGTCCTGGCCGCCAATGATTGCAATCAACTGGCCCAGGGGAGCGGCTTCGCCCTCTTTAATAAGAATTTTACGAAGCACTCCATCCGCCAGTGCCTGCATTTCCATCGTAGCCTTGTCGGTGTCAATCTCGGCAAGCGGCTCGCCCATCGAGACCTTGTCGCCTTCTTTTTTCAACCATCTGGCTATCTGACCTTCCTCCATCGTGGGAGAAAGTTTCGGCATAATTACCTTACTGGCCATGCGACGTTCCCTTATTTTCTGTAGGGGCATCCCTCGGTGGGCGCCCGGTGCTCAGACTAAAGCGTCTCTAAATCGTAGGGGCAGCCCACGGAAGGGACGCCTCTAGAGTTGATTAATCCAAATATGCTACTTCGCGAACTGCTGCGACGATCTTGTTAACGTCAGGGATAGCCATGTTCTCAAGATTCTTCGCATATGGCATCGGCACGTCGGCGCCCGACACTCGTTTAACTGGAGCGTCCAAATAGTCGAAAGCGCGTTCCATAATTTGAGTGCAAATCTCGGCGTTCACTCCACAGGTCGGATGCGACTCTTCCGCAACGACTACGCGATTTGTCTTTTTAACTGACTCAACAATCGTGTTGATGTCCAAAGGTCTGATTGTTCTCGGGTCAATCACCTCACACGACACGCCTTGCTGCTCGAGAGTCTCCGCAGCTTTCAGGGCAACCGGGACCATGAGTGAACGCGCGACGATCGTCACATCTTTACCTTCGCGTTTGATGTCAGCTACTCCGAGTGGAATCGTGAAATCCGGATCTTCCGGAACCTCACCCTTGTTGCCGTACATTCGCTCCTGTTCGATAAAGATAACCGGATCGTCGTCTCGAATCGCTGATTTGAGCAGACCCTTCGCGTCGGCCGGAGTCGATGGCATGACAACTTTAAGACCCGGAAAGTATGCGTACCAGGATTCCAGTGCTTGAGAGTGTTGCGATGAAACCTGGAACGCCGAACCTCCCGGTCCACGAAAGACAATCGGAATCTTAAATTGTCCGCCCGACATGTAGAGCATTTTTGCCGCGGAGTTGACGATCTGGTCCGTAGCGAGAATCGAGAAATTAAAAGTCATAAATTCGACGATGGGACGAAGTCCAGCCATCGCCGCACCCACTCCAAGTCCGGCAAAGCCAAGCTCGGTAATCGGAGTATCGATAACTCTCTTGTCGCCGAACTCTTCAAGGAGTCCCTTGGTAACCTTGTACGCTCCCTGATAGGCTGCGACTTCTTCGCCCATCAGGAAAACATTTTTGTCACGGGCCAACTCTTCCCGAATTGCCTGGTTCAGGGCTTCACGTATTGTGAGAATCGCCATATTCAGTATCTATCTATTCTATTTTTCAAAATTGATTGGATTCGCGTAAACGTCAGTGTAGAGATCTTCAGGCGGTGGTTCGGGACTCTCGTCGGCAAACTTCACGGACTCTTCAACTTCCGCTCGAATGTCTTTATCCATCTGGTCCAGTTTTGCCTGATCCACTATTCCTTCTTCGAGCAAGCTTGCCGAGAATAACTTGATCGGATCGCGCTCCTGGTACTTCTCGATTTCAGCTCTGGTTCGGTAATTTCCCGGGTCTGACATCGAGTGACCCATAAAGCGATAGGTCCTGACCTCTAACAAGGTAGGTAACGACTCTTTTCGACCGCGCTCGACCGCACGCATCGTTGCTTCACGGACCGCGAGCACGTCCATACCGTCCACAAACTCGGAAGCCATCTCATACGCGCAGGCTTTTTGCGCAATATCGCGGAGCGACATCGCCCGTTCGAGCGAAGTTCCCATGCCGTACTGATTGTTTTCGCAGATGTAGATGCAGGGAATCTTCCAGAGTTGGGCCATGTTTAGCGACTCGTGAAACGCTCCCTGGTTCACGGCAGCCTCTCCGAAGAAGCAAACGGTGACCCGGTCTTTTCCTTGATACTTCGAAGCGAATGCGGTGCCCGTTGCTAACGGGATCTGTCCACCGACAATTGCATGTCCGCCAAGGAATCCAAGCTCCTTATCGAACATGTGCATTGAACCGCCTTTGCCTTTTGAACAACCGGTGACCTTGCCGAATAGTTCAGCCATGATCGCTTTGGCGGGCATCCCCTTGGCAAGCGCCTGACCGTGTTCGCGATAACTTCCCAGGACATAGTCGTCCTGTCGAAGTGCCGAGATAGCGCCAACTCCGACCGCTTCCTGGCCGATGTAGAGGTGGCAGAATCCGCCGATCTTTCCGGCCACATAGGCTTCAGCCGCCTTCTCTTCAAAGCGTCGGATCAGCAACATCTGGCGATAGAGCTCAATCAACGACTCCTGATCAAGCTGGCTAAGGCGCTCTTTTTGTTTCTTTTTCGCAGCGTCTCGTTCACGACTCAGTTGTTGACGTGTGTTCTGGTCGGGTGGGTCAATGACTGAGGTGGAAGCTCTATCTTCAGCTCCGCCTGCCGAGGGCGATTGGGTTTGTTTACTCATGATAAGCAGAATTCAGACCTGCGCACTAACAATGCCCGCATCTTAAGCGGGCGCTATATGAAAGATCGCGTTTCTAACGGATTCAAGCTAAGCGAGGAATTATACGCGAGATTAACAAAGGCGTGCAAAAGCGCGCACTAAAAGGTTCTGGTTTTAGTTTAAAGCTCTGAGGTCAATTAGACGAGCAGACTAGGTGATGGCGTCAATTGAGCTTACACCAGCACACGCCAGCGTCAAGACGCTCTTGCGCCTGTGCTTGTCCTTCTGCATCTTGCGAGCAGCGGCCGTGAGCAGTTCCTCGCTTGTCTCTCCATCTTCCGGGAAACAAGCCACTCCCATACTCAATCCTACTCCGATCATAGTTCCGGGTCGGACAGAGAATAGCTGGTCCTCGACAGTGTTTCTCATTCGCTCACCCACCGACTGGGCCATGTTGTTCGAGGCCATTGGCATAATTGCGACGAATTCATCGCCAGCGTAACGAGTGAGAATGTCCATCTGCCTCAGCTCGTGTCGGATTGCTCCCGCGATACTTGCCAGTAAACGGTCGCCGGTTGAGTGACCGTACTTGTCGTTGATGACCTTGAATTCATCAATGTCCATGCTGATTACGGCGAGCGATTCACGTTTCAATCGCTGGCACTCGGCAATCTTCTGTTCGAGCATCATGTAGAACCCACGTGCGTTTGGAAGATCAGTGAGTGGGTCAACCAATGCGCTCTCTTTGGTTTTTTCGTACGTCAAAGCATTGTTAAGAGCGCTTGATGCGTGTTGGCACACCGACTCTAATAAGCGGACATGTTCAGTCGTGTAAGAGGTGCGTGCTTTCGAGTAAAGCGCGATGGCGCCAAAGGCCCCGTCTTCACGCAGCAACGGTGAAACGAGTATGCCCCTGTATTGTTTGGCAACGCTGTCAGGCACGCCAACGAGGTCCAGCTCAGCCGATGCGTTGCACATAGACCGGCAATTAGCGACAACCCAACCAGTGATACCTTCACCTATCTCGATTTTGCGTCGAGAGAATATGTCGTGATGATCACCGGCCGCGTGCGCTGCAACTGCTTTGCCCGAACGTTCGTCCACCACAAAGATTACGCAACTATCGAACGGGACGATCGCTCTCAATTTATTACTGACCAGCGCGACCGTATCACTGAGGTTGAGTGAAGACCCGATAGTTTGAGCGATTTCGTGTAAGGCAAAAACTTCACGCTGGGCGTCGCTGATGGACCGAAATCCATCTATCCGTTCTTCCTGAGTGCCCATTACATCAGAAGCCAGACCAGCATCCGGACGAGTCTTAGTCTCGAGATCAAGCTCTGGTATTTCAGATGGCACCTGTTCCTGGATGTCCTCAGCTTTGATCAGCCGGTCAAACTCTTCCACGTGATCGATGAACACCTGGACCACTTTTGGATCGAATGCAGTTCCAATCATGCCTCGCAACAGACCGAGCGAGTCTTCGCGCTTCATTCCCTTGCGGTAAGGACGATCGCAGCGCGTAGCGTCATAAAAGTCGACGACCGAAATGATCCTTGCAGTTAACGGAATCGCTTCGCCCTTAAGGCCTTTGGGATAGCCACTTCCGTCCCACTTCTCATGGTGATAGCGAACAATATCTTCCACTGGATAGGGAAAGTTTACGCGCTTCAGAATATCTCCACCCACGGTCGGGTGAATTTTCATCTTCGCGAATTCTGCTTCAGTTAGCTTGCCCGGCTTATTCAGGATGTATTCCGGCACGGCCAGTTTCCCGATGTCGTGAAGTAGCGCGCCGGCAAGCAAGGCCTGGACTTCCAGTTGCGACACACGCAGCAATTTGCCCATCTGTTCGGCATAGATCTGGGTACGCCGCACGTGCCCGTGAGTAGTCTGGTCTTTGGCGTCGATTGCAATGGCCAGCGATTCAATCGTGTTCATGTGAATCGTGGCCATCTCTTCGGCATGTCTGCGTCGTTCTGCTTCTGCTCGTCTCACTTCGTCGAGCCGCTTCTCATTGAAGTGGTAGAGCAAATAGACGACGGCTGAAGTCAATACGCCGGTAAAAGCATAAAGAGCGTCGGCCGTTTGAATGGCTGAATAAATTAGTACTGCTGAAGCAAGTGAAGCTAGCTGAGCTGCACCCGTCCAAACAATGCTTTCAGGTGAAGGTAACAACCTGAAGGTTCCCGCCTCTAAACTCAGGAACCACGCCGTTACCACCGTACTCAGAAAGTATTGGAGTGTCGCCAGAAGTAAAAGAGGGAAGAGAAAAGTCTTGAACTGGATTCCGCTGGCGCCAGCCAGATTAGATTTGCCGGCAACGAGATCCACTACGATGTCATAAATCGAAGCGATCAGCAGCGTCGATATCACTGACACAGACGTAACGCCTATTATTGCTCGACGACTGTAAACGCCGTAAGAAGCGGCGACGGCGGTGATACCTGCGAGAATCACCGATGGACCAGCATTCCCGCTGGCCGAACCTGAGTAGGTAATGATTGCCAGTAGAACAAACGCGTCGGCGACAGATTTATGTGACCATTTGTGCCGGTTTGAGTCGGTAACAGCGACGGAGAATCCGGCCGAGATCATCGTGAGCAGGGCAATACCGACAAAAGAGAAGATGCCTGCTGGAGTAGACCAGGGCAGGCTTAGCGTGCTGATCGCGCCCCAAACCAGTATGACTAGACAAACAGGCGCGGCGCATAGCAACACAACCGTGCTATTCCGACTGAGGGAAGACATCCTGGGGCTCACATCCTTCCTGGAGGTAGCGGACCAAACTGCTTGACCACTCTTCCGCTGAATTAAGAGTGCGGGGGGAAGGTTCTAACGGGCACGTTAGCGCCACTTAACTGGCTTTTGACTTGGGTTTGCGAGGGTTTAGCCGCACTAACCTTCGCAGGTAAGTGTGCCCAACACTGTTTGGCACAGGTTTAACTATAGCTGTATCAGGATGTTGGCGTCAAGAGCGAGGTGGTGATGTGGGAAAACTCCTGGGGGGCGGATGGGGTCATTTCCCATTTTCTATTTTGTCCATTAATAGCAGTTCGAAAGTAGGCCGGCGCAACCGCGGGCCGGTACTAACTCATGGGAACCAAATTCACTTTTCGAGTAATTGGTCCATAAATGTGCTCAGCTCGGTTGCGGGAATTTTGCAGGTGTAGTTCTCACAAACGTAGGCTGTGACCGCGGAACCTTCAGCAACGATCCGGTTTTCCAGTAGACGAACAGGTGTGTTATTGAGTTCTGTTTCCAACGAACCCGCGACAACCTTGTTAGGAACAAACTCGCGCCATGTAGCGCCAATAAACTCCTTCAATATCTCCTCATTCTTTGCGATCAGGGCGACCTCTTTTTTGCTCGCAAGCAAGAACTCGGCGACGGAGAGCGCATAGCCAAAGCCTGAAGGATAACGACGAGCGGAATAAGCAACCTCTCTCAGCACCGCAATACCTAGGTTGCGATAGCCCTCTTTATCCAAGAGAACGCTCAATCTTAAGAGAACACTCGCAGCCACTGAATTTCCCGCTGGTGTTGCGTTATCAAAATAGTCCTTGGTCCTGACAATCAGGTCTTCGTGATCTTTACCGGTGAAGTAAAAGCCCCCTTCCTTGTCGTCCCAGAACTGTTCCACCATCGTTTCGGTGATATCGATACAACTCTTCAGCCACTTTAACTCACCAGTTGTTTCGTAAAGAGTTAGCAGTCCTTCCGCGAGAAACGCATAGTCTTCCAGGTAGGCATTTAATTTTGTTACACCGTCCTTAAAGGTTCGCAAAAGACGTCCGTCTCGCCAAAGTTGGCCCATTAGAAAATCCGCGTTCTGGCGAGCAGCGTTTGTGTAGTCATCTCGCCCCAAGATCGCGCCGGCCTCGCTAAAACTCGCTAGCATTAAGCCATTCCAGGCGGTCAGAATCTTTTCGTCCCGATCAGGTTTTATTCGTCGATTTCGCAATTCCAGTAACGTCGTTTTGCCACGTTCTATGATTGCACTCAACTCATGTTCAGAGATCTTCGCCAGGCGACCGAATTCATCGACCGCTGCGGTCACATTTAATATGTTTTTGCCCTCAAAATTTCCATCCTCGGTGACGTTGAAGTACTCGCAAAAAACATCACCATCTTTCTCTCCAAGCGCATTAATAATCTCCGCTCGATCCCAAACGAAGAATTTGCCTTCGTGACCTTCTGAGTCCGCATCCTGGGTTGAATAGAAGCCGCCGTCGGGACTGGTCATTTCCTGCAAGACGTAATCAAGTACTCCCGTTGCAGTCGTCCGCGCCAAATCAGACTTGGTGAGTTGGAAGTAATGCAAATAGAAGCGTGATAGGAGCGCGTTGTCGTAGAGCATCTTCTCGAAGTGAGGGACCAACCATTTGGCGTCGGTCGAGTAGCGATGGAACCCACCAGCGAGATGATCGTAGATCCCGCCGTGGGCCATCTTCTCAGCGGTATTGGTGATCATTTCGAGCGCATCCGGATTGCCGGTCCGCGCGTGTGTTCTCAAAAGAAATTCCAATGACATCGCTGGCGGAAACTTCGGGGCACCCCCAAATCCACCATTTGTTGAGTCGTAGTTTCGAATAATTCCCAGGTACGCGGCATCAAGCAGTTCATTCTCGATTGGCTGGTCTTCGCCACTTTTCGCACTCATCTTTCTGAGTTCGGCCAAAAGGCTGGTGGAAGTTTCAGCAATGTCAGTTGGTCGCACGCGGTACGCTTCGGCAACGCTAATCAGAACCCGTGGAAAGCCCGGCATGTTGTAACGATCCTGTGGCGGAAAATATGTCCCTCCGTAAAAGGGAATGGCGTCAGGTGTCAAAAAGACTGTCATAGGCCAACCGCCGTGATGAGTCATCATTTGAACGGCATTCATGTAGATGCTGTCGAGGTCCGGCCGCTCCTCACGATCGACCTTTATGTTGACGAACAGTTCATTCATTAACTTCGCAATCTCTTCATTTTCGAACGACTCATGGGCCATGACGTGACACCAGTGACACGCTGAGTATCCAATGCTCAATAGGACCGGCTTGTTTGTTTCGCGAGCTTTGGCAAACGCTTCATTTCCCCAGGGAAACCAATCAACCGGATTGTGAGCGTGCTGTAGCAGGTAGGGGCTGGTTTCGTTGATAAGTCGATTTGTAGATTGTGTCATGATTCCCGTTTAGTCCTTAAACCAGTAGGGCGTTTTCTTTGCCCAAGTTGTGCTTCCATACTTGCGATGCAGCAGATCAAAGGCCGCCTTGGACCAACGACCAGAGTTCGCGTCAGTGCATCCGCGTCGCGTGGTCGTAACCGCGAGGTGCAGTGCTTCCGGCACTCTTGGGTCGGCCGGATTCTTATTGGCCCAGTCGATTACTTGCTGGCAAAGGTAATTCGGCGCACTACCTCCGCTTGAGATTGTTTGAAACTGTTTTGCTCCGGTGGCTAAGAGTTGTTGACTGAGAAATTGAGGTGCGCCATCGGTCTGCGAAGTGAATGGTTTGCTTTCTTTCGTGGTTTCGTCCGCGTTGGGTACATTGTTGTACGACGCAGAGCACCACCAGTTGTCCCGGTAGGTATCACGTTCGGTAATTGGCGTTTCTCTCCCAATGCCTTCATCCACCACTGGCTCCATTCCGGGAGTCTTTAACCATAAATAGATTGCAGCGAACTTTTTGGCATCGGGCCGACTTTCATTCGCAAATTCATCGAGCAGAGGACTAATAGCCGGGAACAGAGTTCTAAGAGTAGGAACCACAGCGTCCGCAGTCTTTAAGTCATTGAGCAGGACTGCTCTTATGAACGTCGCTTGCGCGACATCCCGGCGAAGATTTACAGGAAGTTCCGTTGCGAGTGTGGCTTGCTGTAAGAGCTCGAGTGGTAATTCTCGATTGATGATTCGAGCAGCGTCGTCGTCGAAGAACGGTTTGCCAATCACTTCTTTATTTTCTTCAGGCGCTATTTCAGCGGGAACTTCCCGACCATCATCGTTCCAGCTCAAGGCGGAAGGCATGCGTGGAGCAGCGCTCAGAAACTCGCTCAGGTTTGTTGCCATTCTCAACCTTTGGCCTATTAGCAGGTTCGTCGCTGACTGGTCCAGTTCTCTTGCATGGTCTTTGAGCACCTGTTCGACGAGCTGCCGAGCTTCTAGCGACTTTCCTGATTCAAGCAAAAGCCGAACTGCATGAAAACGGGCTGAGGCAAAAGCTGGTGAGCTGGCAGGAATCTTCTGCGCGGCAGCAATCAAATCATTGCTATTTTCAGTTGTGCCGGTGGCTTTGGAAAGAGCCGCGATCAACCATGCAGTAGAGTGAGTCGCTTGCCAACGAGCCATTGCATGCGCTTTTGTTTTGTCTCCGGCAATTTGTATAGTGGCAATCCAATCAGAGAGGTCATCCGCTTGCATTATTCCGGATACGGTTTCCAGTTTTGTCGCATCCTCTGTTTCGAGGTACTGATCTAACAGAGCTGTATAGTCCCAGAGACTTTGCTGCAAGCGCTGATTTTGATTGGCTGCTACAAGTAATTTGGCGAGTTCATGTAATCGTTCTGCCGGATGCAGACGAATCTTAACGAGGTCCATTAGTCTCGCCGCAGCGCCGTGAAGGTCTGTCTGACTACGATCGTTCAGGATTTGCTTGAGTTTGACTTCGGCTTGCGCCAGGTCTTTCTCCTTTGTTTCACCTGGACCAAGACTGGCCTTTCTAATTAAGGTTCGAGCGACAAGATAGGACGCCTTCGACTTCCACGGTGATGTTTGGTCGCGCTGAATGGCTTCAAAGCCGGCCTTAGCCTCATCAAAAAGCCCGGCATAGAACTGTGCGGCTGCGATTTGATAATTGCGATCTGCAATTGCTAGTTGGTCTGAAGTTGCTGTAAGAGTGGCGGGAATCTGAGCTCCTTGAGAGCAGTTAGCAAAAACCTGGTCCTGTGCGACCACCCACTCACGCACAACCGGACTGTCGCCGCCATACTTTGCGATTCGTTCATTTAGAGTAGAAATCGCGGTATCGAAAGCATCTTTTTGACAGTTAAGAAATGTTTCATACTCGTTCGGCTTCTCACGGCTACGGTACACATCAATCTTGGGAGTTTCGGTCAGTCCGGCCACTTTCTCTCTCGCGGTGGCCCATGACTTGATCCAGTCTTCCTCTCCCGGGTTCCAGCGATACTCGAGCCGGTCTTTCCAAAACTCCGTAAGTGCGTTTTGTTCTGCCTCGGAGAAAGATGAGCCGTTTAGGTAGCGGTAAGCAACGTAGAGATATGAGCGCGCATAGGTAGGTTGCACGACGCCGATTTGGCCCCGCGCGAATCTCTCGAGTGGGTAACTCGGATGCACTGTATGAACAAAGATGGCTTCGAGGGAGAATGGACCACAGGCAAAAGCTGTCGTGTTGCACACCAGAGCCAGAAGCAAGACACTTCCTATGAAACGTCTCAGCGAAGGGGTCATCGTTTGAAATCCTCCATTGCTTTTTTGAGGGATGCTGGCGTCCAGGGTCTTGGACTGAAGACGTAGAGCCGGTCTACCTTTGGTGGAGAGATCAATTCATCGGTTGAGACTCCCGCGGCTCGGTCGCAAGGAGCCGTGAACGTCGAGGCACCATTGGCCAGGCGCGACGCGAACGCACCACGCTCGACCCCCATCCGAAAGAGCATGGGGACGGCTTCAGCAATTGGCAGGTCCTGCAACCATTGGTCGCCGCTACACCATGATGCGAGTGCCGTAATAGAAAGCGGCATCGGGGAGATCTGTTTACTTAGTTCGAGAATGAGTTTGCGATAGAACGTACGTTCAGACTTAGTGGCGTCAAAATCGATCTGAATCGAGGAAATACTGGAAGCTTTCAGTTTTGTTATTTCGCCGATTACCTGGTTGAGTTGCTCATCTTTCAGAGATGGAGTGTCAAGGCGGTTTGACTCGATTCGAACGACTGCAACTACGCCGGTCCCTTGAGGCAGCTCGAGCGGTTGCAATCGAGGACGGGTGACGACCTTTTGTCCTGAGAGGGAAAGGGTTTTGGCTAGATAGGCAACTCCCACAGTTGCTGGATCAATGAACTTTAAATCTTCAGGACGTTCCCACGCCCAAATCATCATTTGAGGCAGATGAGAACTCCGAACTGTCTCCTCCTTGCCTTTTGAGCGGAACGCGAAGATGCAGATCGCGGCAATCCCGAAAATGATCAATGTTCCGATTCCGATCCGCAGCAAAATTTTCATGACGATGCGAAAGTTTACACCACGGATGCGTTCATCGCTGCAAAGAATTTCGGTAAAACCAGCGCACTGTAATCTTTATCCGTTGTTTGCAACCCCGAAGACACAGCGCAACCAAATGACGATCGATAGAAGCTTCAGTATTCTGCGTTTAGCGCCTTTGCTTCGTTTTGCTATACTCCAAACTGAATGACCATTCATTTTTACTCTCATCCCAGGAACTCATGAGCAATGGAACGTGAAACTTTAGAGTTTGATGTGGTATTTGTCGGCGCTGGTCCCGCTAACTTGAGCGGCGCGTTCCACCTCAACAAATTAATCAAAGAGCACAACCAAGCCGTCGCGAGCGGTTCAAACCCTGGACCACCATTGGGGGACGTCGAGATTGCCGTGATAGAAAAAGGTGCGACGGTTGGCGCTCATATCCTTTCCGGCGCTGTAATGGATCCGCGGGCGCTCAAGGAACTCATCCCCGATTTTGTTGAACAGGGCGCGCCGCTCGAGTCGACAGTCAATGAAGACTTTTTCTTTTACCTGACCGCAAAGCACGCCATTCGGTCTCCGATAACTCCGCCTCCTTTGAAAAACCATGGCTACTATATTGTCTCGCTGAACCGTCTTACTGCGTGGCTTGGTGAGAAGTGCGAAGAGGCTGGTGTAAATATCTTTCCAGAGTTTCCAGGCGCTGAACTCTTGTTTGATGATTCCGATCGAGTGGTTGGCGTACGAACCGGTGACAAAGGAATTGATAAGGAAGGGAAGCAGAAAGCTAATTACGAACCAGGTGTGGACCTCCGAGCCAAGGTTACAGTTTTGGGTGAAGGACCGCGCGGTTCACTTACCAAGATGCTGATCGGCCGACTTGGTCTTGACGAGGGTAAGGAGCCACAGGTTTACAGCCTCGGAGTCAAAGAGCTCTGGGAGTTGCCCGATGATCGATACCCGACTGGCCGGGTAACTCACACTCTGGGTTTTCCGTCTGACTCGCAGACCTATGGTGGTGGCTGGATCTATGGAATGCAGAATCGCATTCTTAACATCGGTTACGTAACTGGACTTGATTACAAGGATCCATTACTGGATCCGCATGCCGAGTTCCAGAAATACAAGACACATCCCTATATCGCCAAACTACTCGACGGGGGCAAGATGATTCGGTATGGCGCCAAGACGATCGCCGCCGGTGGTTATTTTGCGATGCCGCGGACATTTGCTGATGGAGTTTTAATTACGGGCGACTCTGCCGGGCTTTTAAATTCGCAACGCTTAAAAGGTATTCACTCGGCAATCAAGAGCGGAATGATCGCTGCGGAATCTATCTTTCAAGCGCTGCTAGCCCAGGACTACTCGGCGTTGCAACTCAAGAGTTATGAGCAGGGATTGCAGGACAGTTGGATTATTCCCGAGTTGCGCAAGGTCCGGAATTTCCATGCGGGATTTAAACTGGGCAGGTGGCCGGGAATAGTAAATGCGGGTCTTCAGTTTTTTACCGGCGGTCGAGCCTGGGGAATTCTTGATCGTGAAAAAGCTCATGCCGGTCACCTGGTGATGAAGAAACTATCATCGTTCGGTTATCGGGGTGACCGTTTAGAGCAGCGTTACGATGGACTCAAGTTCGACGGAAAGCTTACGTTCAACAAAGTTACGGATGTCTATCACGCTGCGGTTGGGCACGACGAGGATCAGCCTGCGCACCTACATGTATTGGACACAAACATCTGTTCGACAAGGTGTGCCGAAGAGTTTGGAAATCCCTGCCAAAGATTCTGCCCGGCCGCTGTTTATGAGATGGTGGACGATGGCGTCACAGGCAAAAAGCGCCTGCAGATAAACTTTTCAAACTGCGTCCACTGCAAGACGTGCGACATCATGGATCCCTACCAGATTATTAACTGGGTGACACCGGAGGGTGGCGGGGGACCGGATTATAAAGGGATGTAGGCGATCCTATTCAGATGGTGACTGGCCACGGCCGTCAGGTTTAATGGTGAAATGGACTCGACCACGAATAACTTCTTCCAAAGCGATTCGGGTCGGCTTATGTTTTTGAGGATCAATTTCGATACGAGGTTGGGCGCCTCGCTGCAATTGCTTACTACGTTTTGCCGCGAGAATTATCAATCGATATTTTGAGTCTACCTCTGGCGTTTCGCGGCTCTCCACTTCAGTTTTTTCCAGCTCAGTCGATGTCGGCATGCTAATCCCTTTCAATTTCTATCGATCACTTTAGATCGCTTGCTTTAAATTCTTCGATAACGGCGTTAACCAAAGTCTCTTGTCGGACACAGCGTGCTCGCTCCGCATCGATAATCGATGCAAGTTGAGCAGCAGCGCGATCGAGGCGGTCGTTCAGGATGACGTAGTCGAACGCGGTGTATTGACTGAGTTCCTGAGGGGCATTACGCAGCCGAACCTCAAGTTCCTGCGGCGAGTCGGTGCCGCGCGCTATCAATCGCTCGCGAAGCACTTCGTAAGACGGCGGCAGTATAAAAACGCTAATGGAATCAACCAGCAGCTTGCGAACACTGGCAGCGCCCTGGACGTCGACCTCGAGGATTATGTCAACGCCATTTGCTGTCTCTTCGAGTACTTGTCGCTTTGCCGTTCCGTATAAGTTCCCGTGGACATTGGCCCATTCCAAAAACTCACCGGCCGCGACCATTTCTTCGAAACTATTCCTATTTACAAAGAAATACTCGCGGCCTTCAACTTCACCGTTACGAGGCGCGCGAGTAGTGTAGGAAACAGAGTAACTTAGATTCGGCACTCGCACAACGTCAAGCAGCCTTCGAATGATGCTTCCTTTTCCGCCACCCGACGGCGAGCTCACCACGAAGAGTGTTCCTCGGGGAGCTCGACCCGAGTTTGTTGTTTGCGAGACTACCTCAGTCACTCTACTCGACATTCTGAACCTGTTCGCGCAGTTTCTCGACCTCCGCCTTGATTGCCAGGCCGGCTTCCTTAATCGTCAAGTCTGTTGATTTTGACAGGGTTGTGTTCGCTTCGCGGTTCAGCTCCTGTAATAAGAAGTCGAGCATTTTACCGGTTTCTCCCTGCGCGTCCAGTGCTTCCTGGAACTGGGAAAGATGACTTCGAAGCCGAACCATCTCTTCGCTCACATCACTTCGATCGGCAAGATAAGCAACTTCCTGGGCCAATCTTGCCGGATCGATTTCAACTACCTGTCCACCGCGATTCAGTAACTCTGCAATTCGTTTTTGGAGTCGCTGCCGATACGCATCTGCCAGTCCAGCAGCAGCACTCTCGATTGTGGGTACCAGGCTTTCGATTCGCTCGACGCGCTCACGCAACTCCACGCGTAGCGCCTCGCCTTCTTGTTGGCGCATTTTCTCGAGCTCATCGAGTCCCTGGTCCAAAGCTTGTTCCAGCGCTGTACCAATACGTTCATCCGGACCACTCTTCGCCGGCTGCAGTGCGCCCGGAATTCGGGCGAGTACGTTGATGTCGATGTCGCCACCGATACCAAAGTCTTGTTGCATTTGTCGGAGCGCGGCAACATAGCCCGCAATCAACGGTCGGTTTAGTTCGTAGGCCGTTTGCGTCGTGCGTTCGACGCTGACTGCGACGTCGACTCTGCCACGCGACAATCGTGAACTCACTCGACGTTTGATTATGGCTTCAAGTGAAGACCACTCGGTGCCGACACGCAAGTGAATGTCGAGGAAACGATTGTTGACGGTCTTGAGATCAACAGACACGGAGAAGTCGTCTGCGGATACTGTCCCTCTGCCATAGCCGGTCATTGATTTCATAACGTTACTTTAAAGTTGCAGGTCGGGGTTACTCTTGCACACCAGCCAGCATTTCCTCTTCATCTGCAAATTGAAGTTCGTACAACTTCCGATACTTACCGTTCTGATTAAGAAGTTCAGAATGAGTGCCCATTTCAATAATTTTGCCGGCAGCCATCACAACAATGAGGTCGGCGCGTCTCACCGTTGAGAGGCGATGAGCTATAACGATCGTCGTTCGATCTCGGACCAGGTTGCTGATTGCTCTTTGAACTAGCCTTTCGGACTCGGCGTCAAGCGCTGAGGTGGCCTCGTCCAAAATCAGAACCGGGGCATTAACAAGGATCGCACGTGCGATTGCAAGTCGCTGACGCTGCCCTCCAGACAGAAAGATGCCTCGCTCACCAACTATGGTGTTATAGCCATCCGGCATCTCTTTGACGAAGTCGTGTGCGAACGCAATCCGCGCGGCCTCCTCAATTTCGGCGTCACTCGCTTCAGGTTTCCCGTAGGCGATATTATGCCGAACGGTATCGTTGAAAAGCACCGTTTCCTGGGTTACGAGAGCAATTTGAGACCTCAAACTCGAAAGCGTGACGTCTCGCAGGTCAGTTCCATCCCAGAGAACCGAGCCGGAGGATGGATCATGGAACCTCGGCAATAACTTTGTGAGCGTTGATTTGCCGCCCCCTGATTCGCCGACGAGTGCAACCATTGCTCCAGCAGGAATGTTCAGCTTGACACCGCGCAACACGGCGCGTGACTCGTTGTCGTAACCGAAAAAGACATTGTCTAAGACGATCTCTTTCTTAAGCGGCTTTAATTCTCGAGCATCTGGTTTTTCCTTCAAAGCCGAGTGTTCGTCCATCACTTCCCACACGTGATTAGCAGCCGCGAATGCTTGTTCCATGCTGTTTTGCAGTCTTGAGAGTTTGCGGATCGGGTCATAGCTGCGAAACAGAAAGAAAATGTACGCCAGGAACTGAGCCTGGTTCATTCGACCTGCGATAATTTCGCGCTGTCCGAAAAAGAGCAGGAAAACAGCAAACAGAATTCCTATTATTTCGATTGTCGGCGGCGAGATCCCGGCGATGCTGGCACTACGAAGGTTTGCACGGACAATACTTTGAGCCACAATCGTGAAGCGGCTAGCCTCTCTTTTCTCTGCTCGATACGCTTTGACGATGCCATGATTCGCGAGTGCTTCCTGTGCGGTATCGGTCAGCCGCTTGCTACCCTCGAAACTCTCCCTCGCGAGGTTGCGCAATGATTTGCCAAACTTCGCAGTCAGCACAACTATGATCGGCGCTATGGCGAGTGACCCGAGCGTAAGTCTCCAGCTGTAATAAAAGGAGGCTGTTAAAAAAGCGATCAATGTAAAACTTTCGCGAAGCATATCGCGGATAGTGCTGGTTACCGCTGTCTCGATAGCGGCTGCGCTGGAAACTAATCGCGAGACTAGATAGTTTGTGCGGTGGCGTTCGAAGAATGTAGCTGATTGGGCCAGTACGTGGTTGTACAAGTCCTGCCGGAGTTTCAGGACGGCGGATTGACCAATGCGGGCCATCAAATAAGTAGAGAGGTATTCGGCAACGCCCTTGGCCAGGGTGAAGACAATTAGCAAAATCGAGATCATCTTCAACGCGTCGAATGGAGCTTCCGGAATGATTCGTTGCAGTCCAAACAGGGTTGAAGTTCGGTGGCCGCCGTTCTGAACAAACGCCTGATCAAAGATGGGAACAATCAATGCGCCAATCGCGCTCTCGAGAATTCCGACCATGAGCATCGACATCGTCGCGAGCGTGAAAACTGGCCAGTGAGGTCTTAAATACTTTAGCAGGCGCCGAAGATCACTCATCTCTGGTTGCGAAGGGCTCTGTTCAGTTGCTATAAGGAAGGGTAGAAGTCGGCCCAAAGTCTAAGGAGAAAATATACTTACCCCTACTTAATTGCGTCAAGGCTGACACATTTCCCTGTCCTTCTGTTTCGCATGTTAGTATGCGCTGTATGTTTCCGGTTGGCTATTTGTGGCGTGAGTTATAATCTCTGGACATATCGGGTACTGGTTCGTAGATCCCTATCCCCGGCAGGATCAAGATTTGGCACAGCAGGCACAATTAAACAGTAAGTACGCGGGCAAGCGCCTTCTCATTGCAGACGATGATACGGATATGCGTCTGCTCCTGGCGGAGTATTTTCGCCGGCTTGGCTTTCAGGTGGACGAAAAAGAGAGCGGATTGGCGGCGCTGGAAGCAGCGATGGCCAACCGGTTCGATTGTTTTATCTTCGACGTCTCCATGCCAGGTATGTCTGGACTCGAGTTGCTAAAGCGTGTCCGTGACCGCGGGGTCCAAACGCCCACTCTCTTTTTAACGGCTCACGACGCACTTGCCGACAAGGTCGCCGGCTTCGAGGCCGGAGCTGATGATTACCTTGCAAAGCCCTTCAGTCCTCGAGAACTTGAGTACCGAGTTGAAGCGTTACTTCGGAGGGGTGGTGTTGTTACCACCGAATCCATCGATGAGGAACGGATCGAAGTTGGCGACTTGATTATTGACAAGCGCCGTCATGAAGTTTTGCGAGAGGGTTCGCGCATTGATCTTACCCCTCTCGAATTTCAGATTCTCGAGTTACTCGCTTCCGAGCCTGGCAGAGCATGGTCGCGAAACGCACTGCTCGATCGAGTTTGGAGCACTGACTACGAAGGCTATCAGCGGAATATTGATCCTCATATCAATCGACTAAGAAAGAAACTGGAGACTGACCCCAAAAATCCTCGTTATGTGCTCACCGTTCGGGGAGTTGGTTATAAGTTGAACGAATCACCCTGACTTTGATTACCCTGCTCCTTTTTATAAAGACCTTATGCTCTGGTGGCTTAGCTCAGGATTGATTGCGCTGTGGTTTGTGTTGGCGTTTTTGGTCCACAAGCGTGGCTGGGTCCATATGCTTTTGCTCGCAGGCTTTGCCTTCCTGGTGATTCAGATCGCAGCCTACCGGAAGACTAAATACCAACGCTCACTGTCTAATAAGTCTTAGCGGGCTTCACCTTGGAGTAAGGCCTCTCATTCGCCCCCCATGCTTCAGCTGGGGTCATCACTATTGCCTGGGTGAAACCGTTTCAACGTTTCCCCCTTTATAGCAAGATCGGTGATGTAAGGTGAATTCGCGAAAACTGTTAAAACGGTTGGTGAGAGCTAGGGCGGACTCGCGACTCCAATCTAAAGCTTGGGGAGAATGAAAGGCAAACATCAAAGGCTAAAGCTGGCTTAACCCGAAACATTCACTTGACCTGCTTAAATCCTTCGGCAACAATGCCTTCGTCTATTGCATCAAGACATTGAGCGTTGTTCTAAATAACCTCCCCGAACTGCAGTAATAATGAAATTGAAGGAATATCAGGAGTAGGTTTGTTATGAGTTTAAGACTGTCTCATCGAAAACTCGCTCTGGTAGCGGTCATCTGTTTGGTGTGGTCGGCATTTGGCTTCGCTCAAAGTGATCTCGAAAGAAAGACTGTTGCAATCACTTATCCCCTCGATGAAACCGTGACTGTAAAGTTTCGAGGCACCACGCTGCTTCCCCGTCTAAAGGGCGAAGCTAAGGTCAAGCGAGCTGGTCGCCGTGGAACCAGGGTCGAACTGCACATTGACGATCTTCCAAGGGCCTCCGAACTAGGTGGCATTTACACCACGTACGTCTTGTGGGCCATCTCACCAGATGGACACGTCGATAACCTGGGTGAGATCAAACGGAGTGGCAGTTCGTTTGTCGACTCGAAGTTGGATGTTACGACGCCGCTTCAAACATTTGCGTTGATTTTGACTGCGGAACCACATTTCTTGATGAAGGTTCCAAGTCGGATGGTGGTCATGGAGAACTTACCACCTACCCAACCCAATGGAAGTCAAATCGCCACTGCAGACGTTAGATACATCGGCAATTCAAGTGATTATTTTCGAAATGCGCGCGTGCCCGAGATTGCCGATGCTGATTACAGGCTGACGCCAGTCTCATTACTGGGAGCGCGACAAGCAGTCAACCTCGCCAAGTACGCGGGCGCGTCACAAGAGGCGCCAGATGAATTACAAATTGCTGAGGACCAACTACAGTCAGCGGAGAAGAAATGGCGCTTGAATCAACCGGTCTCTGAAATTGATATGGAAGCCCGCTCAGCTACTTCAGCCGGTGCTCACGCTGAAGAAGTGGCGTACGCACGCAAAGCAGCGAGGTTACAGCGCGATGAAATCAGACGAAGAGATGAAGCAGTGCGCTCGGCGGAAAAGACAGCCGACGAATCTCAGCGCGAAGTGGCCCAGCTGAGGGCTGCACTTGAAAAAGAACAGCGCGCTCGTGAATTAGCAGAGAGAGACGCCGGTACTGCTAATGATCAACTCCGCGAAAAACGAGTCGAGATTGCGCAGTTGCGTGACGAATTGCAGTCACTGCGATCGGAAAGTGAATCGGCCAAACTAAAATTGGCTCGCCTGGAAGGTGAAAAACAGGCGGAGACAGCTCGCGTCGAGTCAGAACGACGAGCGCAGGAGCGTCGCGCTTCCGAAGCGAATCTCAAGCAAACACTCTCGAAGTTCGGAACACTTAAAGAGACTGCTACCGGCTTTCGTCTGGTGTTGCCTGAAACCATGTGGGCCGGGGCTCGAAACGCAACCCTGGCATCCTCGGCCTCGGCCAAATTGGAGCCACTTGCCGCGCTACTAGCAAGCAATCCAGACTATCAAATTCTGATCGAGGCCTATACGGACAGCAAAGGAGACGAAGTCTCGTTGCAGCAACTGACACAGGAACGGGCTCGTGTTTTGTCTGATCGCTTTCAGACTGCTGGCGTAGATCCAGGAAAGATTCAAGCGAATGGTATGGGTGCCTCAAATCCTGTTGCGCCTAATACCACTGTCGCCGGCCGAACGAAGAATCGTCGAATTGAGATCACTTTTACATCGCCGGTAGCCCGCAGTACTGCCGCAAATTGAATGTAGGGGCGTCAACTCCGTGGACGCCCGTTGCCGAAACGGAGCCTCAGTCTGGCGACAAGGGGCGCCCACGGAGAGTGACGCCCCTACGGTTCGATGTTCCCACTTGATCCACTCGAAATCCTTCAAGTCGTTGGTTATGGCGTCGGGGCGCTGCTGCCGCTCTGGCTCGCCGTTCAATTAGTTTCACACCGCGAAAAACTCTCCTCACTTGAGCGATTGCTGGCCCTGCTCGCCGTAACCATGGGCGGCTGGCACACCAGTAATCTGCTGATTACGCTTCATGGTCTATTTGATCTTGGCCTCGACCGCTGGACCACCCTGTTAAGAATTGCCGATACGGTCGCGGTTGTTAGTATCACGTTTGCTTACTCGTTTTTGCTCCACGTTCATCTCCATCTCTGGGCAAATGCTCACGATCGTCCTCTGAATCGAAGTGAACGAGTACGCGTTTATTTTTGTTACTTGCCGACGGTTTTTCTCCTCATCGCGATTCCGCGTTTGTGGTCGGGCGATTACGCGCCAATGCTCACCAAGCTGGGTATGTTTGTCATTCCATTCTCATTCTGGATTGCCTACGTACTCGGATTGATTGCCATAACAGAGTTGATGATCGCTCGCGATACCTCAAATCCCAGCGAGCGAAAAATCATGAAAACGCTCGCCGCATCCTTTGTGGGTGTCGGAGTGTTTATCTTTGCAGCACTCGGGTTTGGACTCGGCGAAGGAACCGTTGTAGGTCCTTACTTCAGGACGCTCGCTAACCTTGGCTCATTACTGCCTTCAGCACTCCTTGCCTATTACATCTATCGCTATCGTTACCTGGAACTGATCATCGAAGAGAGCCTCATCGTGGTCACGTTCGCGACGGTTGTGTTGACGGTTTACGTCTTCGGTATTCGGACCATTGGGGATTGGTTGACCCAACGGTATGGAGTCAGGCCGGGCCTGGTTGAAGCCTTGTTAATTCTGGCGTTGGCTCTATTTGCTGCGCCGCTACGTGGTTGGCTTGCGCGGCGCTTCCATCGACTGTTTGAAAGAGAAGCAGTCTTGTACAAGGAGATTGTTTCAAGAATTGGCTCATACCGCGGTCACTACAAGGACATCTCGGAACTTCTGTTGTTCGTGGAAGAGCGAGCAACTGATGCGCTCGGAATACGGCAGCTCAAAATATTTGTTGATGGTGAGATTGGGCCAGTCTCGACTAACGGTGACGAGTTGGCGCCATCTGCCTGGGTGAGCCAGGTGCTTGAAAAATCTCGTTTGAGCGGATGGTTACCTGTGGAAGATGATGAGCTTTTGTCTGCTAAGGGTTTCACCCTTGCATATCCGATGCGACGCGAGGAAAAAGTTGCCGGCCTGTTGGCTGTTGATGCTGGTCCAAGCGGGATGACTTACGATGCGCGTTCCATTATTGAAGTCCTCGCCGACCAGGTGGCAATCGCGATTGATGACTGGCGCCTGCTGGACGAGAACCTGCGATTGGAGCGTGAACTTGCTGAACGTGAACGTCTCGCGGCGCTTGGTCGAATGGCCGCCACGGTTGCGCACGAGGTCAAGAACCCGTTGTCAGCAATCAAATCAATCGCCCAGGTGATGAGGGAAGATGAAACACTGAGTAAGGATTATGGCCGCGATCTTAGTTTGATCGTCGGCGAGACCGATCGCCTCAGTCAAAGTGTTACCCAGCTGTTGAGCTTTGCTCGAAGAGAGACGCCGGCTGAGCAGCCACTTAACGCGGATGAGCTTTTTCGTTCGCTCATCGATCTTTTTCGCGTAAACGCACTCGAGCAGGGAACTGTACTGAGTTACGAGGTAAAGGTTGATGTGCAGTTAACCGGAAAATCAGTATCGGCTCTGCGCGATGCACTCTCTAATCTCCTTTTGAACTCGCTTCAGGCCACTCCTCGTGGTGGACGGATCATGCTTTCGGCATCTACCGTTGATGGACATCTGCTGATTAACGTCCAGGACTCGGGGTCCGGTATCCCGGAAAGTCTGCGCGATCAAATCTGGGAGCCTTTCTTTACGACTCGTCAACGCGGTACCGGTCTGGGATTAGCTATTGTCAGAAAGCGTCTTCAGGAAGTCGGTGGTAGTGCAGTCTTATTGCCTCTCGAGGAGAGTGCAGGTGCATCATTTCAACTACGTGTTCCGTTAACGGATCAGCCAAGCTTCGTGGCCTCAATGGCGAAGTAAGGGGAACGAAGCGACAGCACGGTCGACTCAACGGAAAATTCACCGAGGCTCGAAGCTTAGGTTGACAGTGAGCATCCGGTCGCTTCGCTCGCGGTACAGTAGGCATGTCGCCTTCTGTGAAAAGCGCATTTGAGTCAGGATCGGGAACTTTGAAGCTTGCCAGGCGTGTGTGCTGCCAGTTATTACCGCAACTCCACAACGAGTGGATGTGGTCCAATGTCCCCTGATTACGTTTGAAGGAGAGCTGAGCCTGATGAATTCCAAAAGACTATTGAAGTTCGTCGCGTTTGTTGCCTGTCTTATTCTAATTTCTTTTAGTGCGGCCGGTGTTCGCGCCCAGGCAACTGCCTCGGCAGCTACTAACCAGCAGGACAATGCTAGTAGCGAAATCAATCTAGATACGCAGATGTACTTGATTGTCGGTACCAACCAGCAAGTGGAGGATCCACGGTTACCGGCGTCACTAGATTCAGTGATCAAACAATTGCGAGCCACTTTGCCTTTCAAGAACTATCGGCTCGCGGCAACTCTCATAAATAGAGTGCAAAATGAAAGTCGGTTTGAGCTCAGCTGGATTGGTGGCCCGTTGGCAAACTCATCGCCGAGCATGCCTGCTACGCCAAGCTTCAGCCAGTTCAAAGTTCGCAATGTGAAACTTACGCGCAACAGCGAAGGCCAACAGATAGTTCAAATGAACGGATTCAACTTTGGTGCGAGAATACCGATTCAGACCGGAGCGGCAGTGGCATCGACGTCCGCGGCTCCCGTTTTCAATTACGAGAACACGGGGTTGGCGACCGATATCAGCATGCGAGAAGGTGAGCCGGTTATTGTGGGTACGCTGAATGTTGGACCGTCGGGTGATGCGATTATTCTGGTGGTATCTGCGAAGCGTACGCAGCGGTGAGTGGTTGATTAAGGGGTTGGCATACCAATGCGCTTGGGCTGGCGCAGTTCGAGGGACGAGCACTGCTTGCTCGTCCTTTTTTTATGGAGGAGGGGATGACTCGGGGGAAGGAGAGTGGGGATGACAAAGCGCCGCCGGGCCGGGGCACTTCCAAAGTGTGGCACGAGATGCGCTAGGGGATTTGTGGTTTCAGGTCTTAAACTTACCCGGAAGTGAGAAAAGATACTTTGCGACTAATGATTGTTGATGACGAAGAGGCCTCGCGTTACGGCATGCGCCGCGCCCTCACTACCTTTGGTTACAACATTTCAGAGGCTGGTTCAGCTGAAGCCGCACGCGCGCTTCTTAAGCAACAGGACGCCGACCTGTTGTTGCTTGACGTAAATTTACCGGGAATGAGCGGTCTCGAATTCCTGAAAGAGATCAAAGCCTCCAATGGCAATGGACCACTTGTCATAATAGTTACGGCCCATGGTTCCGAGCGGATGGCGGTTGAAGCAGTCAAGGCAGGTGCTTACGATTACCTGTCAAAGCCTTTCGAACTCGATGACCTTCGATTGGTTGTGAAGAATGCTGCTGAAACTGTTCAACTCCGGCGGGAAAACTTTTCACTGCGACGTCGAATTGAAGTTGAACGCAATCAAAGGGGTTCGCTGATCGGGAATTCCGATGCAATGCAGCGCGTGCGGGCGATGATTGACAAGGTTTCGGAAACTGACGCGACCGTGCTCGTTCGCGGTGAATCGGGAACTGGTAAAGAACTGGTTGCCCGCGAGATCCACGAGCGAAACAGTGCCCGTCGCAACGCTTCATTCGTGGCTGTTAATTGTGCCGCGTTACCCTCCGAGCTAATAGAGTCAGAGTTATTTGGTCATGAAAAGGGCGCCTTTACTGGCGCGGCGGCAAGGCGTGAAGGGAAGTTTGAACAGGCCGACGGAGGCACACTTTTCCTTGACGAAATCGGGGACATGAGCTCGAACGTCCAGGCAAAACTTCTTCGAGCTCTTGAGGAACGACGGATCGAGAGACTCGGTGGCAATGATTCCATCCCCGTTGATGTTCGCATCGTCAGCGCTACTCACCGTCCATTAGAACAAGAGATAGCAAACGGTAACTTTAGGGCTGACCTATTCTACCGTTTGCGCGTTGTAACCGTTGACATCGCACCACTTCGAGACAGGCGCGAAGATATCCCTATGCTGGCCGAAACATTTGTACGGCTCGCGGCGGAAAGATACGAGTTGCCCCAAAGATCGCTGGGGCAGGGAACTCTTAAACGACTGGTTGAATACAATTGGCCGGGAAATGTACGCGAGTTAAGAAACACTATCGACCGCGCTGTTATCATGGCTGAAGGCGACGAGATTAGAGTCAGCGACCTTCCTGATGAAATCACAGCTGGCATGCGTAGCTCCGTACCAGCCGACGGTGAAGGGTCCAGTGAAAATGATGGAGTGCGGGTGCCCTTTACCGCCGATTTTCGTGAGGACCGTCGAGAGTTTGAAAGGCGGTATATAACGCGATGCCTTGAGTATACGCAGGGAAATGTGACCCGTGCCGCTGAGATTCTCGACATGCATCGCCAGTCGCTTCAGCATAAACTACGTCAGCTCGGCCTCGGTCGCCGGTATGTTTCGGTGGGCGGCGCCCCGCCAGATAATTCCGACAGTTGATATGCTGGTGGCGTGGTAGGCTACCCTCAATAAGAAGTCTTAGCAATCTGATCAGGAGCGGGCGGCCATGAAGGGCCGCCCCTACAATTTTCTGGAGGAAAAATGAAAGCAAGGGTTGACGCAATTATTCAACGCGAACAAGCGGAATACCTCGATAGTCTTTTAACCAACAACGATCCCTTACTGGCCGAGATGGAAAAGTACGCTGCGGAGCATCATGTTCCGATTGCTGACCGTGAAGTTGCCAGATTCCTGGAGATAACGGCTCGTACCACCCAGGCTCGCAAGGCCCTCGAGATTGGAATGGCGATTGGCTATTCGGTGGTCCATCTTGCTCGAGGGATGGGAGAGCGCGGCCTGGTGGTCACGATTGAACCAAATGAGGAAATGATCAGCGCTGCCTCAGGTTTTCTCGATCGAGCAAACCTTATGGGCCAGGTTAAGATTGAAAGAGGCAAAGCCCTCGACGTTATGCCGGGCATCGAGGACAATTTCGATCTTCTGTATATCGATGCAGTCAAAGAAGAATATAAGCAATATCTCGACCTCGGCATTCCAATGTTAAGACCTGGAGGAGTGATTATTGTCGACAACCTTCTATGGGGTGGGAAAGTTGCAGTTGAAAATGCGGCTAATGATAGTGATGCTTCAACCGTAGCCCTCCGAGAGTTCAATGCGTACTTTGTGAATCATCCTCGCCTGCTTGCCGAAGTTTTACCGATCGGCGATGGACTCGGCTATGCGGTTAAGGAGTGATTGCTGAGAGTACGCTCACAAAGCTCATAGTAGAAAGCACTAGTAATTTCTTGCTTTGCGCTTTCTTTGCATGGTAATTTTCACCCGTCTTTCACCGTTCCTGGAGTCTCTCCCCAGTTCCTCACAAGGCGGGTACTCAAGCTCGCTGCTTTATTAACCGTGCTAGCGGCCCAGATCCCCGGGCTTTGAGTGGAGTGATTCTGCTGAGCAACATGAATAGAGTCTGCGTCACAATCTTTCTGTTTGTCGCAACGGTATGCACAATGATCTCGTGCACCGACACCTCACGTAACGAAACCTTCTTCGGAAAGACTGTCCCACCAGAACGTAACATCCTCCGTTATGTGACTGGTGACGAGCCCGAATCGCTCGATCCGGCTATAAGCACTGGTCAACCAGAAGCTCGTATCTATATGGCCCTCTACGATGGACTGGTTGACTACGACGGTAAGACGCTTGCTCCCAACCCGGCTTTAGCAGAAACATGGGAAGTCAATAATGATTCTTCCGAGCTTACTTTCCATTTGCGTCATAACGGGCGCTGGTCCAATGGTGATCCGATCGATGCGAATGACTTTGTTTACACCTTCAGGCGTGCCCTCTCTAAAGAGTTAGCTTCTCGCAATGCTTATCTTGCTTACTACATAAAGAACGCCCAGGCCTATAACTCCGGGATGGTATTCGTACGGGATCAGCAGACAGGCAAATTTCTCCTGGCAAAGGATTTTTCGAACGAAGATGCCAACGAGCCTGTCAGCCTGAAGCCAATCGCTCCTGGCACTGCCGAATACCCAACCAGCGCGCAAAGATCGACACCCGCGGCGGATTCAGGGTTTCACCAGGAAATGCATTCGCCCTTGCGCCTGGTCTTGCCTGGAGATGAAAAAAAGCGCAACGACCGGTTAAATCAAGATGCGAAATTGAAGAGTGCCGTGGCGGGAAAAGAGTTCGTACCGGTCCGGGCTGAAGACATTGGCGTAGAGGCGGTCGATAACTACACCCTGAGAATCTCGTTGGTCCAACCTGCTCCTTTCTTTACCGGACTCCTGGCCCACCAGGTTTTTCGCCTGGTTAACAGAAAGACCGTCGAGCAGTACGGAAATCGCTGGACCGAGCCAAACCACATCGTGACTTGTGGTCCATTCAAGGTAAAAACATGGAAGCCGTACGATACCCTGGTGGTTGAACGAGATCCGATGTATTGGGACGCCGCGACGGTTAAGTTGGACGAAATCCACTTTTATCCGATGGCTGACAATCCGTCGATCATGAATCTTTATAAGGTTGGCGAAGTAGATGCGGTCCTCAATCATACGGTGCCGAATGCGTGGCTCGAGACAGTGCGCACCAAAAAAGATTACATGGATGGTTCAGAGGCAGCGATCGATTTTCTACAGATCAACGTAACGAGGCCGCCCATGAACGATGTTCGCGTACGAAAGGCCTTCAACTTTGCGATCGACAAAGAAGCCTGGGCCAAGTGGCGAAAAATCGTTAAACCTTTGACGGCTTTTACGCCTGAAGGAATTTTCCAGGGTTATCCGCAACCTAAAGGCGATCAGTTTAATCCTGAACGTGCTCGGCAATTACTCGGCGAGGCTGGTTTTCCCGTAACGAAAAATTCGGACGGTAGCTTTTCGTGTCCGAAGTTTCCGGTTGATAAAGTCGAATACATTTACAATACCCAGGAATCGAACAAGGCGATGGCCGAATGGATGCAGGCGCAGTGGAAGCAAAACCTCGGCGTTACCATCAGCCTGCGCAATATGGAGTGGAAGACATTTCTGGAGACCCGATCGAAGCTTGATTACAGTGGGTTTTCGCGCAGCGCATGGTCGGCCGATTACATGGATCCATTTACGTTTTTGAGTCTGTTTTATACTGGCGGCGAAAGTGGCACTGGATGGTTGGATCCGAAATATGTGGCTATGCTTGATGAGGCAAATCGAATGCTCGATCCAAAAAAGCGATACGAGCTGCTGGCCCAGGCAGAGAAATACATGATCGACAATCAGCCGGTCATCCCCATCGATACGTCTGCCGTCAACTGGGTTAAGAAGCCCTATGTGAAAGGTATGTACCCAAACCCCGGGTCGCTGTTCCCCTGGAAATACGTGTACATCGAACGTGACCGGGCTAAATGGGACATGACGGCGCCAAGTCTCAACGAGGAACTGTCGGCACAACGTTAAGCTGGATGCTTGCACGCACTGTTCGATAAATTGATGTGCCGGATATCCGCCGGCTGGAACGTATGGTTCGATTCATAATCAGACGTCTTCTGATAACAATTCCAACAATCCTGGTGGTTATTACGATCACGTGGGCCCTGGTGCGCCTTGCTCCTGGTAACTTTTATTCTGGCGAGAAAAAACTGCCCGCTGCAATCGAGAAGAATATTCGCGAAAAGTACGGCCTGGATAAACCCTGGTATCAACAGTACGGGAGAATGATGTGGGCAATTATTGGTCATCGTGATTTCGGCACCTCGCTGAAATACGAGGGCCAATCGGTCAACTCAATTATCTTTCGCTCGCTGCCAATCTCGGCGGCCGTAGGTTTACTCGCTTATGTGCTCGCACTCGTTGTTGGCATCACGGCTGGTTCCATCGCCGCTTTGAAACAGAATTCAAAATGGGACCATAGTTCGATGGCTCTGGCGATGCTTGGAATCTCGGTACCGAACTTCGTGCTTGGTCCAATACTGGTACTGGTTTTCTCCCTGAGTTTGTACTGGCTGCCGCCCTCTCGTTGGGGTGGCTTTCCCAGCCGGAACCTGATACTGCCGGTAATTACGCTTGCAGCGGTCTACATGGCCTACATCGCGCGCTTAACAAGAGCCGGTATGCTCGAGGTTTTGCGCTCGGATTACATTCGCACAGCTCGCGCAAAGGGTTTGAGTGAGACGCAAGTGGTTGTCCGGCACGCACTCCGCGGTGGTTTAATGCCGGTCGTTTCTTACACTGGTCCTGCCCTGGCATTTCTGCTGACCGGGACGGTCGTCGTTGAGAGGATTTTCGCTCTACCCGGGCTGGGAAATTACTTTATTCAGGCCTCTCTCAATCGGGATGAGCCCCTGATTATTGGAATCGTGGCTTTTATCGCCATTACCCTGCTTTTGATGAATCTTGTAGTCGACGTCGCGTACGCGTTTTTAGATCCAAGAGTCAGATATTAGAAACAACGAGTATGGACCTCGAATCAGAAAAGAGAGAGCTAACCGAAGCAGAAGACCACATTGAGTCCAGGCTCAATCCAGTGGATCCGGACATGCTTCATGTCGGACAGGAAATGGCAGTGGCCGAGGGTGATGTAGATCCTGGACCGCAGCATGAATTTGTACGCGGTACATCACTTTGGCAAGATGCATGGCGTCGTCTTCTCAGAAATAAACTGGCGGTCTTTGGCCTGGTCGTGGTCGTCCTTGTAACGATTATTTCGGTTGCTGGTCCAACCGTGATCAAGCGCACGTTGGGTTTTACTCCGGACTATATCCCGTCTAACGACCCCAGGCTGGTCAAATCGTTTCCTCCGTTTACTGGACCAAACGGGGAGTTTTCGTGGACACACCCGATGGGGACTGACAACGCGGGCCGAGATCAATTAGCTCGGGTCATGCAAGGCGGCCAGATTTCACTCTTCGTCGGCATCATTGCCACCCTTGTCTCGCTGTTGATTGGAGTAACTTACGGGGCGGTCGCCGGCTATGCAGGTGGTCGGGTCGACGATGTGATGATGCGATTTGTAGATGTTCTCTATTCACTGCCGTACGTGATCGTCGTTATCGTCTTGTTGTCGATGTTTCGTAGTCAAACTGCGCGGGGCCAGTTGATCCTGTTGTTCATTTCGCTTGGTTCAGTTTCGTGGCTAACGATGGCCCGAATTGTACGCGGTCAGGTTTTGTCACTTAAGAACCAGGAGTTTGTTCTTGCTGCTCGCGCAACCGGCGTTTCGAATACCAAGATCGTATTTCGTCATCTCGTTCCGAACACACTTGGACCAGTTATCGTTTATGCCACACTGACGATTCCTCAGATCATGCTGACCGAGGCTTTTCTCTCTTATCTCGGATTCGGTGTTCAAGCTCCGCTTGCTTCCTGGGGTAGCTTAGCCGCTGATGGCGTACAGAACATCGCTATTTTCCCATGGCAGCTTATCTTTCCGGGCGTAACCATGGCGCTCACCCTTTTCTCCCTGAACTTCCTGGGCGATGGTTTACGAGACGCACTCGATCCACAAATGAGAACTGTTTAACTTCTGTCGAATGACCCAAAAAAACGGAACACTCCTCGAAGTAAACGAACTAAGGACCTACTTTAATACCGACGACGGCCTGGTGAAGGCGGTCGATGGAATCTCATTCCAACTCCATCGCGGCGAGACACTTGGTATCGTCGGGGAATCGGGCTCGGGCAAATCAGTTACCAATCTTTCGATTCTCCGGCTTATTCCTGATCCGCCCGGGAAAATCGTTTCTGGCGAAGTTCTCTTCAACGGTGAAGATATCTTGTTGTTGCCTTCGGATGCGGTCCGAAAAATTAGAGGCCGGCGTATCGCGATGATTTTCCAGGATCCTATGACCTCGCTGAATCCCTTTATGAGAATCTCGAGGCAGTTAATGGAGATGACTGAACTGCATCTCGGTCATAAGAGAGCCCAAGCCTACGAGCATGCGATTCGAATGCTGGAAACCGTTGGAATTCCTGATGCGAGGATGCGCGTCGACGATTATCCGCACGAGTTCTCAGGAGGCATGCGCCAACGTGTCATGATTGCGATGGCGCTCTCGTGCCATCCGGAACTCCTGATTGCCGATGAACCTACTACCGCCCTTGACGTCACAATCCAGGCACAGATTCTCGAACTCATTAAAAAACTAAAACAGGATACCGGGACCAGCGTCATCCTGATAACACACGACTTGGGTGTCGTTGCTGGTATGACGGACCATGTCATCGTTATGTATGCCGGCAAAATATTTGAGCAGGCCAGGACCAGAGAATTATTCGCTACGCCGGGGAATCCCTACACCAAGGGGTTATTACGTTCGGTGCCCGATCCGACGGCCGAACAGGGAAAGCTCTATCAGATTCCAGGTCTGCCTCCAGACGTTGCACATTTAAAGCCTGGGTGTCCATTTGCTCCGCGCTGTGAACGCGTTGAGGAAATTTGCCGTCAAGAATTTCCACCTTTTGTACAACTGAACGCCGACCATTTCTCGCTCTGTCATTTTGCAGGAGATGTATTCGCAGAATCCGGAGGCAGCTCGCAAGCCAGTTAGCCAACAATGAATGCCACGAATACAGAAACCAACGGTTCGTCTCTGATCTCGATTCGAGATTTGAAAGTGCATTTCGACATGGGCGGTGGTGGCGTCTTCGACAAGTTGCTTGGTGCAGGTTCGACAAGACGAGTAGTGAAAGCCGTTGATGGAGTATCACTAGAGATTCTCAAAGGAGAGACCCTGGGACTGGTCGGTGAGTCAGGTTGCGGTAAGTCGACACTTGGTCGAGCAGTCTTAAGGTTGATTGAACCAACGTCCGGACAGATTTTTTACCGCGACAAGGATCTGTCCAAGTTAAACTCGCGTGATCTTCGGGAGCAGCGCAGGAATCTCCAGATGATCTTTCAGGATCCATATGCGTCTCTGAATCCGCGGATGACGATTGGCCAGATTGTCGGTGAACCACTTGATACGTTTGGTTTGGCCCGCGGCAAAGATGGTGAACGTCGAGTTCAAGAGCTGCTGGAAACAGTTGGTCTCAGCAAACGATTTATCAAACGCTACCCTCATGAGTTTTCTGGTGGTCAACGCCAGCGAATTGGAATAGCCCGGGCCCTGGCGGTAGATCCGGATTTTATCGTTGCTGATGAACCAATATCCGCACTTGACGTATCGATTCAAGCTCAGATCATGAATTTGCTCGAACGACTTCGGCGCGAAAAGAATTTGACCTATCTTTTCATCTCTCATGACCTACGCGCCGTCAGGCACGTTTCGGATCGAGTGGCAGTGATGTACCTGGGAAAGCTGGTTGAAGTCGCCGATGCAAAGACAATTTACGACGAGCCTCTGATGCCTTACACCCGAGCCCTCATCTCGGCCGTACCCGTGCCCGATCCCGCTGTCGAAGCATCAAGGCAACGCATCGTTCTCGAAGGCGATGTTCCTTCGCCAATCAATCCACCGTCAGGTTGTCGGTTTCACACACGCTGTCCTTATGCGATCGATAAATGCAAAGAGGTAGTTCCGGAACTTGTAGAGATTAAGCCCAATCATTTCGCCGCCTGCATCAGGATTAGTCCGCAACAGCCCGATATTGAAACCGTCGCACCCAACGACGCCCCCGGCCTCCGAGCATTGTGAACCCTTCACAGAACCAGGACCGCAGCGACTGTCGTGGCTGCTGAAATTGTGGTTGATAGTAACTCTCCGTTTCTGGGTGAGCCGAGTTGACAGCAAGTCGCTCAACTCATGGTCGTGTAACGGGTCTTGATAGTCACTTCTTCCACTTGCTATTTTGTCGGAGTCGCTTCAAAGTTCTGGCAGGATCTTCACAGCGATTCTTTGTTTCTAACGAAAAACAGGCAAGCATAGTGAAAGACGAATGCTATTCGCCGTTTAACACAATAGTCATGCCCCAAGCGCGCCGGCAATCCCCGGAAGAGACGCTAAGTGGTTGTAGGACATACGTTTGAAACCTATACTTGGTAGATGAGAGACGGCTGCTGATTTAGTCTTGCCCAGAGCGAGCCAGACTCAAACGACGGAACAGCAAGCCCGAAATGCTGGATGTCAAATAACTCCCCCAGTTCCTCAAGGGGACAGGAAAACCGTGAGGATGCCCCAACTGGATGGCCAGAACTCCAGGACGGTCTCGCAAATTCTTTCGGCCTGTCGATGCTTTTGGTGAGCGGCCCTCAGCCGCCAGCCCTCGTTGTGTCCAACAACAACTCTGTCTGCTCAGCCTTTCAATCTTCTAATACACACAAGAAACGTTGTGATCCCTTTTGCGGGGAAGCTCACCGTAAAGCCACCCAGGCAAACTCAACCATCGAATACAAATGCCATGCAGGCCTCATGTGTTTTGCTCAACCGGTTCAAATCGAGGGCAGAGCGCTGGCGGTAATTGGTGGAAGAGCATTCGTCAACGGAGCTGATTACCAACTGTTGGTAGAGCGATATCGCAGCGGTGAATTGAAAGAACTCGAGTCTGACTCTTTTTTCTCGAATGCAATCTTTGCGGAACGACATCGATTGCGAGACCTGGCTGAACGAGTAGGAAAGGGCGCTGTCAGGTATGGAGCAGCACCGGGGCCTTCAACCCACTCTCTGGTTCAGGCCAATGGCGCAAGTGGTCCAACAACTGACGCAATAGCGCGCATCGACACCGCTGCTCCTGCAGTTACGGATCGGAGCCTGGAATTAGAGATTGAACGCCTGAGGGGAGAACTCGAACATAGTTCGCGCTTTACAGATACTCTCCAGCGGTTTCTCCAACGCATCAGCTCCGACGATCCAACCAAGACTTATTACTCGATCATCAGCAACTCCAGGGAGTTACTCAATTCAGAACGCGCGTCTTTGATGGTCTTCGATGAGGGTGCTGACAAACTTGTTTTGAAAGCTGCCATTGGAATGAGTGTTGATCCGGGTTCCGTCGGGCACATGCGAGTTGGAGAGGGTGTTTCAGGTTCGGTCATTGAATCGGGAAAAGCGTTGATCATCGATGACGTCGAGAGTTCAGCCATTACACCTGCACCCGCAGAGCGTCGCTACAAGACGAAGTCGTTTATCAGTTTTCCGATCACGATAGGCGGGCGAAAAATTGGCGTCTTGAACATTGCCGATAAAGTCGGCGGTCGAAACTATGACGAGGTCGACCTTAGTCTGCTGGAGATTATTGGACCACAGGTAGCACTGGCGCTCGAAAAAGCCGAGTGGCAAGAGCGCGCAACTGCTTTCCAGTTGATGTCGATCACAGACCCTTTAACGGGTCTGCCGAATCGAAGATATCTCGAAGAACGCTTAACGGAAGAAGTCAATCGATCAAAGCGTAACGAAGACCCGATGTGCTTTTTGATGATCGACATTGACGATTTCAAAGCATACAACGACAACAATGGACATCAAGCTGGAGATTTGGCTCTGCAAATCACGGCACACTGTCTAAAAGGGGCTCTCAGATCCGCGGACGTTGCCTCCCGTTACGGAGGCGAAGAGTTTTCTATCCTTTTGCCGCAAACAACTGCGACAGAAGCCGCTGTGATCGCTGACCGTATTCGCCAGCGTGTTGCTACTACACACTTTCCCCACGGCAAGTCGCAACCACAGGGCCACGTTACCATCAGTATCGGAGTGTCGAGTTTCTCGTCACTCGTCAACTCGGCCGAAACGGTTATTGCGGCAGCGGACCGAGCGCTTTATCGAGCAAAGAGTTTGGGAAAGGATCGCATTGAGTTCTACCAGGACTTAGTCGAAGGTGCGAGCTCAAATGAAGCCTAACCCGAATGAACCAAGTAGCCGGATTCTGGCTCGGGTTGCCCGGGAAGGTTTCATCGGGCGCACGACCGAATTAAGAAAACTGATCGAGCAAACCGCCATTGAAAGGTCCCAGCGCGGTCTGCTCGTGCTGATGGCTCCTTCCGCGGGAGTTTCTGAACTTCTGCGTCAAAGCTTTGATCAGATCTTCAATCTTCGTTCTGAAGTTATTCCAATATATTTTGCCTTCACGAGAAACGACACGACCGCAGTCAGTACTGCTATAGAGTTTCTAAACGCATTTCTACACCAGTACATTGCTTTCCGTCGTAACGAACCATCGTTGTGTTATGCGTCTCTAACGTTGGACGACCTGGTGGATCTCGCTCCGCCTGCAGACCTCCCGTGGATCCAACAGATGGTTAGCTCTTATGGACGGTTGCGGTTTAGTAACGATGATCGCGCCCTGGTCCGATTCTGCCTTGGGGCCCCGCAACGTGTGCCCGCAGCCAGAGGGCGGCCGTTCGTTATATTGGATGGAGCACAGCTGGCTGAGTACCTGAACGGTGCTGTCGTGTTGGGAACGGAGGTAATGCGCGTCTTCGCTCGCGGCGGTTTCTCATTCGTTGTTGCTGGTCTAAGGCGACAAATTCTCTCCGCCGCTCACCAGGCCGAAGTCGATTTTGAAAAGCTGGATATCCTTCGCCTTGAACAGCTTGAATCCGAACAGGCGAGCTTACTTGTTGAGCAAGTAGCAAGTCGCCAACGAGTCGCAATAAGCACCGAGGTTAGAGATCTACTGGTCCAGCAGTTTGCGGGAAGTCCTTTCTTCATTAGCACCGTGTTGCAAGCTGCGCGCGAAAGAAATGTAGCACTGATTTCTTACCTTGATTGTGAACGGCTTTATGTCGACGAACTCTTAGGTGGCCATCTTCATCGGCACTTCAGCGATCTACTCGAGGAAGCTGCGCCTCGTCTCGATACCCGCCAGGGTTTGATCCGTTTGTTGTGGGAAGCAATTGCCAGCCAGGACCAGGCGTCTTCCTTCGAAACCTGGCGCAGACACCTTCGACTTGATGCCGAAGAACTCGAGGACATCCTGCATCGCTTGCATGTTCAGGAGTTTATCAACTGGAACGAAGGCACGATAGAGACGGGTTCTGGACCACAACCATGGCACGACTATTTAAAAGTACGGTACAGGCTGGACGTCAACAATGAGTCGCGAGCCCTGGTTGCGGCCGATGCGTTGACTGATTCCCTAAAGCGCGCTCCTCATACGATGGCTCGTCATTATCGCCGTATGGGCCGTCTTGATCTGCGTAACCTGATGACGCGATTTGATTGCCAGCGTATACCGAGTGTCCTGCTGAACAACGGTGGCTTTAACCAGAAGTACAGAGGGCTGGACCGCGAAAAACTACCGGCAGAACTTGAGAGTGAGACAGAGTTCGTAAAACTGCCGCAGACAATTCACGTTGCAAGTTGTGTAGCGTTTGACAGCGACATGCGCCAGGTTTGTGATGATGACAGGTGCGTCATCGCTCATTCTTTTGGCGAAGCAATCTACACCGACGCTAATGAAGTTATCTGGCTGGTAGCGGAAATTGACTCGAAGCTTGAGGTGGCGCTGGATGTCGCTCAGTTATGGCTGGAGCGGTTGGAGTCCGTAGGGAGCCGGTTGAGTTTCAGGCGTTCTCAGCTGTGGCTAATCTCAAGAGAGGGTTTCTCGGACGAGGCTGCCCAAGAAATTGAGCGCCGTCACGGTTTCAGCTCGAGTTTGTCTCAAATTGAGCTACTTAGCTCACTTTTGGGTGAAAATCAGCCTGCCAGCGTCCCTGAAGATACCGATGAATTCGTGATGATCGTACCAATGGGCGACGAGAATGAACTCATTGCGGCAAACGCTGTTGAGCAGGTAGCCCGGAGGCTGGACTTTGGTTCCGAAGCGATCAATCAGATTAAAACGGCGATCGTGGAGGCTTGTCTGAACGCTGCGGAGCACAGTTTTAGCCCGGAAAGAAAAATTTATCAGCGTTTTCGGGTCGAAAGTGATAGATTAGTCGTCACAATTTCGAGCCGCGGCATTGTGCCAACCAATATTGGCACTAACGGCGCGATTACGACTAAGCCAGAACCCGACGAGGGCGCAGAAGAACGACGCGGTTGGGGACTTAGACTGATCCGGACACTCATGGATGAAGTCGAGTTCGAACGAGTTGATGAAGGTACTAGCCTCCGAATGACAAAGTACCTCCGGAGTCGCACTTCTTAACAGAAGATTCGATGTGGTCTCCGCTCTACTTGAAGATCACATCCAAAAGTTACAACGTCTTACAACGATCATTTTATTTTCAGGGCAGAGAGGACTGTCTGGTGGAGATAATAAGTGGTGCAGTACGTTCGCATTGTGTTGGCACTACGGCCGTGATTTATGCCAGTGACTACCTCAACAAGCTAACGGGCGAAAAGATTGAGCGCGAGTGCCGCCGTCAGTTGGATTCTGGTTGTCGTGCTCTCGTGATTGACTTCAGCGACACTAAACTCGTCAATAGCATTGGTATCTCTATCCTCCTGGGTATAATTAACGTCGCCGAGAAAAATGGAGCCCGCATAGTTTTTTCCGATGTAAACATTCAAACCATTCAACTCTTTGAAATGTTAGGGTTGACCCGACACGTAGTGCTCGCAAAGAACGAGCAAGAAGCCCTCTCGAATCTCTCAGGTTTTGACGCAAAAACAGTAGCCCATTGATTAGATGGAGCCATCGACTCAAAAACTGATCCATACATTCGGTGCGCTAGCAGATCTGGGCCAGGAAGTCGCCAATACCGGTGACTTTGCAGCAATGGTGCGCACCTCGATGCACTTGCTCCTGGGCACGCTTGCACTCCGCCGCGGCGCCGTGGTCGAGTGTGGTCATAGTGATTCACTTCAGTGCGTTGCGATCTGGGGTCTCGATGATGCGGTGGCCAAAGAGTTGTCCATCGATGAGACAGAAAGAGCGGCATTTCTGATCGAAGATAACTGCGCTTTGAGCGTCAAAGACATCGAGGGAAGTAATAGTTTTATCAAGCGACACCGTGACCGTCTTACCGAGGAGGGAATCGAACTCGTGATTCCCATGATTGTTCGCAACGAGACGACCGGATTTGTCCTGCTTGGTGGTAAAGCCAGCGGCGAAGGATTCTCGCCCGAAGACTTCGACACGATTCACGCTATGGTCCGTCATATAGGCGTTGGGATTCATACTCACCGGCTCATGGAACAATTGGCCCAACGAGCAGAAGAGAATTTACGCCTGTACCAAGACTTGAGGGCCATCTATCGCGACACCGTGAAGGCGTTTGCCGCTGCCATAGATATCAAAGACAAGTACACCCAGGGACACTCCGAGCGAGTAGGGCGCTACAGTGAAATCATCGCGAGAGAGTTGGGTTGGAGCGAAGAAGAGGTCGAGGGAATTCAGATAGCTGGATACCTTCACGATGTTGGCAAGTTGATAGTTGAACGCGACATAATCAACGCGCCTTATCAAATCGACGCCAAACAGTCGAGCGAGTTGAATCGCCATCCTGCCGCTGGATACGAAATTCTAAGGCCGATCAATCATCCTTACGCAGACATTCCGCTGATGGCTAAGTATCACCATGAACGCCTTGATGGTCGGGGCTATCCCGATGGTCTAACGGACGAACAGATTCCGCTTGGCGCCAAGATCGTTTCGCTCGCTGATTCATTTGATGCGATGACAACGGATCGTCCTTACCGGAGGCGTCGCTCGTTTCCGGATGTGGTGCGCGACCTCAGGCAAAACAGTGGAAAGCAATTTGACGGTAAGGTTGTTACCGCCTTTGCCAGGGCGATGTTGAAGGAAGTAACCGGCGAAGCGAAAGAGCGCCGGATCATGAAGATGCTCGGCAAGGGTTATATCAATCCTGACGAAGCTCCGTTGCTTCTGAAAGATTTGATTGATGACCTCGACTCTGAGATGAAAGTAAAAGTCGAGAGTGCTGGTTGAAGCTCAGTCGCTATGAGCTGGCAGACTATGCGGGTTGAATCCGAAGGACAAACATGCAGATCGATATTCGCTGATCAGGTGCAACTTCAGTCGCTTCCTCACGCGGTAACTCGCGCCCATTAACTGTAGTCGGGTTACGTCCTTTCGCCACCAGCCAGAACCTACCTTCGTTATCGCGCGACAATACAGCGTGTACTCGACTGACCTCAGGATCACCTTTGAGCGGTAGATCAACTGAAACACTTCGCGATCCTCTACCGATTGTGATCTCACTCTTCATGATGGGGACTACAGCCTCGCGAACACCGCTGCGCCAAACCTCTACAGAGAAAAGCGGGAGAGCCTTTGGCCGGACGACGGTTTGTTCAGTTTCACCGGTCTCAGTAGCAATCTCTCTGATAGTCTCGTTCGGGTTGAACGGTTGGGCAGAACGCGATGGATCGACTCGAGGTGTGACCATCGTGTGTCCACTCTCAGTTTCATCCCATACCGCCTGGACGCGAAACTCACCTTTGTTGAGCGTGCCATCAACTCTTAATTCAACCGCAAACGACTTAACCGCCAATTGAGTCGACCCGCTTAACTCTCGCGCGCGTTCCGACAACACATGAAAGAGACCCTGTTCCAAACCACGGCGCTTATCGCCTTGCCAATCTTTGTCGTCTTCCGAACTCAAGTAGACAATGTACTCACGAGGGATATAGGTTGGACCACCCGGGGGAGTGAACATCTCCCGCTGCATGGCCGCCTCAACCTCACGTGCGATCTTGACTAAGAACTCTTCCCAAACCCGCCGTGGCTTTGCGTGCTCACCAGCGGCCTCGAGTAGATCTTCGCCAGTTTCGCCATCTATCCATTTTCTTATCGAGTCAAGCAGTCCCAAGCCGTGCCTCCACGTGGAGTTACTCTAATTTGTACCCACTCAATCAAACTTTACAAAGCGCTTATTGACCCAGCCACGATCGGATGAATAGGGATCGGACTTGGGCCGAGCGTGTTCCAACACTTGGACCTCGTACCAGTTATTGTCAGCGCTGAGCACCTTTACCTTCGACCCAAACTCGGCCATGCCAATCGGAGCATTCTGCGTATTTGCCACAGGGCGTAAATTAACATCAGTCGTTGTAACACCTTCCCGGCCAATTATGAAAGTGTCGCTTAACTGCGGAACACTGCTAAGCGGGTTCCAATGTGACGTTACGTACTTGTGCGTCGCCAGCAACATTCCCGAGAAAGCCAGAATTAACCCTGCGGCGACTACCGCCCGACGAGTCCGTCCGCGCGGCATAACACTATCAAGAGATTGCCGTTGGTTCCTTTTGTTTGCAGCAGCCGGAGTCTCAGCCCGACGAGCCAAATGGTCCATTTCGCGCCGATTTTCAAGCTGGATAGGCACAACAATACGCGGACGTCTTTGTGGTTCTGCGTCCAGCACCGGCACTCGTTCCGGCTGGGCGAAATGAGGGCGAGGTGGCGCTGCTTCTGTAAACTCGTCTGGTTCGATCGACAAGTCAGCGCTCGGTTTCCGCCGCATCTCATTTTCAATCTCGGGCATCTTCAAGGGTCTAGTCGGCGGCAAAGTAGCTTCAGCAAAGTCGTCCCAAAATTGTTCAACCGTCTGATATCTCTCTTCTGGCCTACTCTGTGTCGCTTTTCTGAGGACGCGCAAAACCGGTTGTGACCAGTCGGCCTGCGCCATCGTGAGCGGCAGTTCAGTAATTGAATGTTGGGCAAAACGCCTGGGCGACTCCCCAGCAAGCAAAGTGTAGGTTGTCTTGGCAAGCGAGTAGATGTCGGCAGCGGGAGTCAGGTGATCTCGTACCGACGGTAGCCCCGAAGTATAGAGTTGGCCTGTTTGAACGAGTGGGTTGTGTTCCGGCGCGGAGTAGATATTGGTTCCTACCCGCGTTATCGCGCCGTCGCTGGCGTCGATACGGGCGACTCCGAAATCCGCAATCTTGACAGTCTGCTTATCTTCCGTAAGTAACAGGTTCTGCGGTTTGATGTCGCGATGAATTACGCCGCACTTGTGGGCGTGTGCCAGACCCGAACAGACCTGCTCAAGATATGAAACAGCTTTCTGAATATTCAAAGGTCGTCCGCGAGTGAGGGCGGCAAGATCACCACCCGGCAGATATTCAAGGACGATGTAGTGGAAAGTTGTGCCGCCCAGATCGATTGCGGTGCCATGACCTAACCGGTTGATGACATTCGGGTGGCGAACTCGATCAAGTGCAACGGCCTCGTTCTGGAAGTTGGCGACAAGGGTCCGTTCGAGTTCAGCATCCGTCTCTTCTTGCAGGTTTAGATTCAGTGCCTTGATAACGACCGTTCGCGGCGCTCCTTCAACAGCAGCGTTGTCCGTCGCGACGTAGATCTCGGCGTAACTGCCACGGCCAAGACATTCAAGGATGTCGTACCGGCCGTCGAGTCTGCTGTGTTGAAGTTTAAGTTCTGACATAGTCCGCCCCGATTTTGCATCGCTTAGATGCAAAAAAAACAGATCAGCGAACGATCTTTAGGGGGCGTTGGCGTTAGCTGGTGGCTTTGTTAATTCGTCGTAGTGGGCGAGTGCCTTTTGTCGCTCTCGGAAGGTCTTCAAACTGACTGCGGCAATCGCGAGTGTTGCATCCTTCTTCACTGTGGCATTTGCCGGCGATGGATTTTGATCAGACTTTGCGATCGCGGCTTCAAAAGCCTTTGACGCTTCGTCAGGGTTTCCAGTCAGTAAGTTTGCCCGACCGTACAAATAGAGAAATTCAGGGTTGGGGGAGTCGAGGGGACCTTGAACGGATGACTTCAAGAGTTCCTTGCCGACGTCGTTTGCCAGCCAGGCTCGCGGATCCAAGTCCACTTGTCTTCTTGCCCGTTCGAATTGGACAAATGGCTCTTCTACCTGCGGCACGGGAGTCGGAGTAGGAGTAGGTTTCGCTGCTTCAGCAAAAAGAGGGATGCGGTCCTTCAAACGTGCTCCTGCTACGAAAGCGGCAGCCAGGAGAGCGAGAACAACCACTACACCAAAGAGCTTGGCCGTACCATTACTTTTCTGGTGGGCTTGTTCCGGCGCGACGTTTAATCTTTCGACCGGAACGGCGGTGCCGTCAGCAGGTGGACCTGGAAAGGCAATGCGCGACGCCGGTACTAACCCGGGAGGATTTGCAGTAGCCATCATCGTCTGATGGCCATCCTTCTGTGCATACATTGCTTCGCTTTCCGGAGAGATAGTCGGCTCAAGATCTTCAGAGCGTTGGTCGGCAGAAATGTATGGTCCAACCCTGACGACGACTACCGTCAGATTGTCCTCAGCGCCTCGTTCATAACAACGCTCCTTTAGTTCATTACAAACTGCTTCAAGGTCTTCGTGAATAACCAGCAAGCGGCGAATCTCACCGTCAGACACGTGCCGAGTGATCCCGTCGGTGCACAATAGAAACTGAGTACCTTCTTCCACCTCCATCGTCTTCATATCAACTTCGACCACCGGTTCTGCTCCGAGAGCCCTGCTGATCACGTTTTTACTAGGGTGGTTTGCGGCTTGTTCGGGCGTCATTCTCCCGGCGCGTACTTCTTCTTCGACGATTGAGTGATCTTGTGTTTCGCGGTGAAGCTCTCCATCAGGAGTTAGCCGGTAAAGACGTGAGTCGCCAACATGTCCAAACGTGGCGATGTTATCCTTTAGATGTAGTGCGACGACTGTCGTCGCCATCATTGAGAACCGCTGGTGCTCCTGGGCCAATTGATGAATAGACGCGTTGGCTCTTTGGATCGCGAGCTCCATTAAATCTTCGATATCTGCACCTTCAGTTTGGTGCCTGAAAGCCTCATCGAGCACTTCGATAGCTGTTTGCGAAGCAACTTCGCCGGCTTCGGCACCACCTACACCGTCAGCCACTGCAAAAATCGATCGCTGGGCATCCGCCAGGTAAGCGTCTTCATTTAAAGGTCGACGCTCATTCAACCCTCGGTCTGAAAGCGACGAGGACTGGATGGTGAAGGCCTTTGTGTTTTCGGTCATTGCACTGCCTCCAGCTTAAGGGGAGAAGAAGAGCTTTTAACCGCCGGTATTTCGGCGATCACGCGGTCACGAGCATTTCGGTTCGAGAATGCCAACAACATACCTAACATTGCGAAACTAGTAATCAAACTAAATCCGCCGTGACTGACAAAGGGAAGTGTGATTCCTGTCATCGGCAGTGCGCGAAGAATGCCACCAATGTTGACTAAGGCCTGAAAACCTACGAATGCTGTGAGACCAGCCGCGCAAAGTTTGGTAAACATATCACGCGACTCGAGCGAAGTGCGAACTCCAGCGATCACGAAAATGATCACAGCTAGTATCACCATGGCTCCACCCAATAGTCCCGTCTCTTCGGCGATCGCGGCATAAACGTAGTCAGAGTCGGCGATCGGAATCACTTCCGGGAAACCTAACCCAAATCCGCGTCCACTGGTGCGACCCGCGGCAATACCAAACACGGCCTGGGCCGGTTGAAAGGCCAGCTTATCAAACCAAATGTCGATGTTGACTGCTTTCTGCATCGCCGGACTCTGTTCCGCCAGCTCTTTCAGACGTGGATCGCTCTGTAGTGCTTCCTCATAGTCTTTCTTCCACCATGAGACTTCAGGTGAAGGTGGATCGAATCCATCGAGCCAGAGGTGAAATCGTTGTTGAATACGAGAGGGCAGAGCCGCACTTATCGGACGAGCGAGAGTTGGCAGCAGCGGCACTTTCTCCTGGATATCGCGAGGTAAGGCGCCAACTACAAGGATTGAAATGACCACCACGATCGATCCCACGAATAACAGAAGCTGTGGCCAACGGCGGACGGCTACGAGATAAAGTGTTGTGTAAGCACCGCTGAAGATGAGCATCTGTCCAAAGTCTTTCAGCGCGAAGAACGGGACGAATGGCATGGCAGCCATCACTAGTAACGGAATGATGTCCTTTGCCCTTGGGATTCCCCAGTACGTCTCAGCTAAATCTTTATAACGAGCTGTAAGTATTCCCGCGAAGCCAATGAGAAAGGGAATTTTCGACGGCTCCCAGGGCGTCATGTTTCCGAGTGCTTTACCTGCGCTCGAAGTCACGACCGCCACTGCAAGTGGGACGAGCGTGAAGAGCACGATGATAAAGCTGTTACGTTGGAGCCAAAGCAAGAATCCATCGCGTGAACACAACGAATAAGCTATTGCCAGCGCCAGGAATGAAAAGATCGGAATCCATGTGTAGCTTGATGTCAATGCATTCCACAGCGAGTAATTCGAGGGCTTCTGTGGAATCTGACTTACCTGGATTGGTTGCGCCGGAGTTGGGGGTAATCCCATCATCTGCTTCTTGACGGGATCATAGTTTTCCATGATGTAGCGAGTCCGGAGCGCCTGCATTTTTTCCTCGCGAGCGGCAGCCTTGTTTCGCGCGTTGTATTCCGGATCACTGTACAGGCGATATTGGACCAGCATCCCGAACGAGAAGAGCAGAATCGCCGTCGTAAACAATACCCAGTTTCCAATGAAGTGTTTGCTCCGTGAAAGCCAGAGGACAAGAATGATCAGCGGAATAAACATCAACAGGTCGCGAACTCCGCCAATCACAGAGGTCTCATATCCTCTTAAAGCGGCGGCGCGGTGAACGCCTAGATAGCCGACTATTTCAAGGCCGATAATGATGAAGATTATGAGTAGGTGCGATGACGCGCGATTCTTCATTTAACTGTTTTCTTTGCCGGTGTTGCCGGTTTTACGCCGCTGAAATAACCGAGGTCCCGGGCCTTTAGGACGAGTGCGGCAGCAATTGGCGCTGCCGATCTGGAGCCATATCCGCCTCCCTCAACAATCACCGCAATGGCCAACTGAGGTTTTTCCAATGGTGCGATGCACAAAAACCAACCATCAATGCGCGGATGCTCCTCGTCCATCACGACCTCGTCGTATTCACGGATGATGTTGCCCCGATTATCACGTTCAACTTTATGTTGCCGCTTCGGTTCGCCGGTCTTTGGATCATAAACCGGGACAACTTTTTGAGCGGTTCCTGTTTTACCTCCCGTATTTATTCCTGCCGCTTTAACCGGTGCAAAGACTCCGCGGGCTGTTCCGCTTGGACCACCGGTTACCAGTCCCATGATGGAACGTAGCTTTTCGGCTGTCGCCGCAGGCATAACCTGATTGAATACTTGCGGAGGAAGTTTGTATTCAATCTTTGGTTTCATCAGCTTGCCCTCAGTATTTCCGATCGCGGCAGCGGCTAACGACATCTGCAGCGGCGTCATCTGACCGGCGTAGCCCTGGCCATAACCCATGAGAGCAAGGTCGTAGCGAGTCACTTGTTTACCAGTTACTATCGTGGCTTCACGAGGAGCCAGAGCTCGCTTGACGGCGTCGGTGCTCCCATTCCAGATCTCCGGTTGTTTGCGTCCTCGTAGGGCTTCAACCGGCGTGTCATAGGTACCGATTCCCAGCAATTGTGCGGCACGCTTAAGCCGTTCTGGTCCAAGTTTGACGCCCATTTGTGCGAAGTACTGGTTGCACGAAACCTCGTACGCTTGGTCTATGCCGATCCGGCCGTGTACTTCACCCGCACCGCCATCGTCGTAGATAACGTTGGCGCCCGGTGCTGCGTAATAACCACCTCCGCTGCAGGTGAACTCCGTGTCCTGTTCGCCCGCAAGGAAGGCAGCCGTCATGGTTACTGTTTTAAAGGTCGAACCAGGAATGTAGTAAGCTCCAAGCGCTCTACTCACAAGTGGCTTGTCCCTCTCGTTCGACTCCAATCGAATCCATGTCGCCTCGTCAGACACTTCACTCAGGCTGTATGAAGGTTCGCTGTAGAGTGCGAGTACTTCACCCGTTTGAGGATTCAACACTACAACTGCACCGTGTTTTCCTTTTAGCTGGTCCACCGCCGCCTGTTGCAGGTTGCGATCGATCGTGAGTCGAACATCCTGATTTCCTTTAAACTCCTGAGTACGCCGCCGGACCACGTCCCATGCTTCCGGAAGCGCTCCACTTTGGGTTCCGAACAACGCGCGCTCCAGGCCCGGATCTCCGCGGTCAGAGCCAAACAAGTGGGCCATCGCTTTATCCATCGGGTACTCACGCTGAATTTCACCCGTCGAGTCGCGTTTGTAATAAGCGAGAGGTTGGTCCAACCGGCCGCTTCTATCAAGGATCCATCCGCGCAGCGTCGATTCGGACAGCCGGCGCATCCGCAGGTCTTTGTAACTCAGCTGTTGAAACGTCTCGTTATCTTCGGCTGCGTAGCGAGCCCAGTAGATGTGAAATCCAAAAAGTCCAAATGCAAGAAGGATGAACAGCCAACGCAGGGCGCGAAGTCCTCGATTAGTTGAAGCAGAGCCAAGTCGCTTTCTAACTTCTTTTGGTAAGTCAGCTGGTATTGCGGCCGTTGCTGGTGGTCGCTTTCTGCTGCGAAGTAAACTGAGGAACAGCAGTAGGATTATGAAACCAAATCCGGCGACGTAAATGATGGTGAAGAGCGCCGGCATCCTTTCGAGCGCGTCGACGACAGGCGTGGGAGAAGGGGAGGGAGATTGAAACAATAACAGGGCTGTAAGAACAGGGTTCATTTAGTTTCTGTTCGAGCGGATCTCCTTAGTCAAGCCTGTAAGAACTGATTACTCAGACTTTCTGAGTCTTACTTCAACGTCACCGAATCCTACAACGTCCCCATCTTCGATAAGCCGAGACTCGCCATAAGCTATCCGGCGACCGTTGATAAAAGTTCCATTCGTTGAGCCGGTATCAGCCACCAACAGAGTTCCCTCTGAGGTCATCAGAAGTGCCGCATGAATCTTGGAAACGCTCGCGTCAATGATACGCAATTCATTGTCGGAGGCTCGACCGACATTAAGTCGTCTTCCGCCCGGCTTAAAGCTTAAAGCCACTTCGCGCGAGCTATTCGCCTGGTTAATCCGGGCTATCACCTGGATATCGGGCATTGGTGGTGCTGCCGATGGTATTACGATGCCTGCTTTGGCCGCCCGCTTTTCTTCGTCTTGTCGTCGCAGGTCCTCTTCAAACTCGCCAAAGTTAGGATCTACCGAAATACCGGTCGTAAAGATGTCAACCTCAGCCTCCACACTTATCGGTGCAAGCGTCCGGTATCGATGGTCGTTGATGTGGTCAATTGCCGCAGCAAGAACCTCATTCTTTAGATCGTTCAAGATTTCAGGTGGCGCTTCTGAGTGAGTACCCCATTCGACTTTCAGAACCAGGTGATGGGGCGCTATACGACCCTTCGACCCTTCGTCTCGAGCACGCTCGTCTATTAACTTCTTCATGCGCTCGATTAGTTTCGAGGTTGTTAGCCCCGTCTTTGGCTCGACCGTGCGACCGAATTTGCGATCGACAATGTCGCCCATTCCTTCCAGTACGCGTCGCAAGAGGCGCTCGGGTAGAGCTTCCTCCCGGCGTCTTTTCGCTGCCTCGTCTTTTAACTTGCTTGTCGAGTCTTCAGAATCGGTCATGTAGTCTCAATACGAGTTTTGAATTCAGGGGTTCAGCTTCGTTATCTGGTGCTCATGCTAAAAACGCAGTCCGGGTCTCGACTGCGCTGACGGGCAAAACTTGGTGCAACGGCCGTATTCTAGCGTAAAGTTGGCCAGTTGTCCGTTATCAGTTAACAATCGGGAACTATTTGTTATGGTAAATTCGATCGCGAAGTTTATTAGTGAAATTCAATTGCCGGCCAGTTCCGATTTTAGGCAGAAGGGAATGTCTAAGTTATGAGGCATCATCTTGGAGCCATTGTCATATTGATAATGGGATGCGCTGTTCCAGCGGTTTGCCAGACACCCAAACAAAAACTTGCGATTCAGGAAGCCGTACGAAAACTCGATCTGGCCCATGCCGACGCTGTGTTACGCGGTGACCTGGCTGCGGTAGACCGGTTGTGGACAGAAGACTTCAGAGTCAATAATCCATTCAACGAGATTGACAACGCTGCGCGGATTAGGAGCAAGCGCCTTACTTTTTCGTCTTTTGTTCGTGAACCTGAAGAAATTCTTGTCCATGGCAACACAGTGATTGTGATGGGTAGGGAGACTGTAGTGCCCAAGGGCGATTCACCAGACGCCGGTAAGACAATTCACCGTCGTTACACAAACATCTGGATGAAGCGCAGCGGACAGTGGCGTCTAATTGCCAGGCATGCCAGCGTGGTTTGTCAGAGCTGACCACAGATGACTTCAAAACATGAGAATGTCCTCAATGGCACTCGATTACGTCTACGGCAACCTCGTGAGTCGGACAGTGCCGAACTGCTCAGGCTCAATCGGGCCAGCAGTCGACTGCATCGGGGTCTGGTCTCGCCACCCAAAACAGAGGATGAATTCCAGGCTTACATGGAATTCTCGCGGCGAGATGACTGCCGAAGTTTTCTAATCTGTTTGGCGGATGGCTCAATTGTCGGCGCGATCACCCTCAGCCAGATCTTTATGAAGGGATTTCGCAGTGCGTACCTCGGCTATTACATTGGAGAACAACATGCGAGTCGCGGATACATGACGGAGGCTCTGCAATTGATACTGAACTATGCTTTTGTGAGGTTAGAATTACATCGAGTCGAAGCAAACATTCAACCCGGAAATGTGGCGTCGATAGCCCTGGTGAGGAGAGCTGGTTTTACTCAGGAAGGTTATTCACGACGATACTTGAAGATCAGCGGTCGTTGGCGAGATCATGAACGTTGGGCACTACTCGCAGAAGATCGGAAACCAGTGAGACTTCGCCGGGCTGTAAAAATTCGCGTCAGCGTCGGGTGAGTAGCCAGTTATCGGCAAGTCATATCAGCTCGAGACACCCGATGCTGCCGCGAATCGGTACTGACCCTGCGCAAAAGGCAACTACCTGATGAAGTCCGTTCATCCACGTAAAGACAGAGTTTACGAAAGAAGAAATATTACTGATGTGTAGAAATATCAAAACCCTGCATAACTTCAAACCGCCGGCCACCGAAGAAGAGATTCGCGCCTCTTCGATCCAGTTTGTCCGAAAACTTAGTGGCTTCACCAGGCCATCCAAAGCCAACGAAGAGGCGTTCAATCTCGCAGTTGATCAGGTTGCAAAGGCTGCCACTCAATTACTGGAAAGTCTTGTGACCACCGCTCCTCCACGCGATCGAGCAGTGGAAGCCGAAAAAGCGCGAGCGAGGTCCGCTGAACGCTTTAACCAACCGAGCATTTGATTCGAGCTGCCATGAAGCGATCAGGAGTTGCCGATCTACCTCTACACGGCGGACGCGTGCCGCAGTGGTTGGCCCAAAGGATGACTGCGCTCGGCACGGCAATTACTGAGACCATCGTTCGCGACTACGGGACATCCGCTTTTCTCTCGCGCTTGAGCGATCCATTCTGGTTCCAGGCTTTTGGAGCTGTAATGGGTATGGATTGGCATTCGTCAGGAATTACAACGTCAGTCATGGGAGCATTGAAACGTGGTCTAACGCCTCGTTCTGAGGAGCTTGGAATCTATATCTGTGGTGGCAGGGGGAAATATTCGCGCAACACTCCAGCGGAGCTGATGGCAATCGCTGAGCGAAAAGGCTTTGACGGTAACAACCTGGTCCGCACCAGCCGCTTGACCGCGCGGGTAGACAATAATGCTGTCGCTGATGGTTTTCAGATTTATCTACATAACTTCATCCTGACGAGAGATGGCGAGTGGTCGGTGGTCCAACAGGGCCTGAACGACGAGACCGGAATGGCGCGTCGATATCATTGGCATTCCGCTTCGGTGAAAGATTTTGTATCTGATCCTCACACTGGAATTGTCGGTGAGAACCAGGGCCAGATCATGAACCTGGTGGATCGACATGCCGCACCGGCCCAGGATGCGATGCTCAGTCTTGTAAGAGAGGGTCCCGAGGAGGCGCTTGATGTTGCCCGTCACCTCGTGATGCCATCACATCACGAGGTGCGGTCGGCGAATATAGATCTGAAACGATTGGGAGCTGTCCTGGCTGTCGCGTACGAACGAGACCTGCGTGATTTTGCCGAGCTGCTCTTAACTGAGAGTCTTGGACCACGAACGCTCCAATCACTTGCGCTCGTCGCAGAAGTTGTTCATGGAACACCTAATCGATTTTCGGATCCGGCGCGATTCTCATTCGCTCACGGCGGAAAAGATCGACATCCGTTTCCCGTGCCTTTGAAGACATACGACGAGTCGATCAGGTTCTTGAAAACAGCGCTCGACTCGTCAAAAGTTGAGGGTCGGGAAAAACTGGATGGATTCCGGCGGCTCGATCGCTTCGTCAATGCTGTCGAGGATCGGCTGAAACCTTCGGCCGACTTTGAAAAGATCCTGGAATATGAGCGAAGAATCTCACCATCTTTGAATGGACGTTCGGTCTTCGACGACTTGAGCGACCGTAAGAAAAAAATCGTTCCTCGCCAGCAAAGACTGTTCTGAGAACAACTTCCATCCAGCTCGTGGTTGTGTCTGAATTTCTTCACAACAAATGAAGTTAAATCACAATCTTAGCGCAACGAATCTCCTTTATTTTTGGCATCTGTTTCAGTAGGATTTTGAAGCCCCCACTCAATAAATCACCCGACGCCAAACTTCAGAGACCGACTCTTGGAAGTCGCCTGAATACTGTTTGAAGGAGCTAATCTATGATCACCGGCAAATTCCGTTCTCTGGCTACAGCTTGTTGTGTCTTTGTAGTTCTATCCATGAGTTCCCTGGTTTTCGGGCAAGTGACCTCGCCCCAAACAACTGCTCCACAGGCGACCAGTACGACAGCTCGTTCGGTGCCAAGCGGCGCAAAAATGAAATTCAAAGGGGTCGTAATATCTCGCGACGCTGATACTTTTACGATTAGAGATCGAACAAGAACCGATTACCAGGTTTTACTTACAGATCGCACCAGCATCAAGACCTATGGCGGTTTCTTTAAACGTGGTAAGGATTACGCTGTTACCGACATCCTTCGCGGCTTGATCGTTGAGGTTGAAGGAAAAGGTGACCCGCAAGGCCAGTTAGTCGCAGAGAAGATCAGATTTAACGAGTCCGATATGCGAGCGGCAATCACTACGGATACACGGGTAAATCCGGTGGAGGCGAATCAGCAGAGAATCGCGGGCCAGATTGACGAGTTATACGCAGTTGCAGCCGAAGCTCGCACAGAAGCAGCCAATGCCAATGAGCGCATATCGTCTTTAGACGACTATGACATGCAGGAAAGCGTTTCTGTCACTTTTAGGACCAACAGCGCGGTGCTGTCTCCCGAAGCTAAGCAAACGCTCGATGGGCTCGCCGGAAGAATCACCGGACAGCGAGCGTTTATGATCGAGGTAGCCGGGTTTACCGACTCGACCGGTGGTGATGCCAAGAACTTCAGGCTGAGTCGTGATCGTGCGGATGCTGTAGTTCAATACCTGGCAGTCACTCACAAGATTCCGCTTCGCAGATTTGTGACACCCATGGGTTACGGGAAGACAGAATCTGTGGCGGACAATACGACGGCATCTGGACGGGCACAGAACCGTCGGGTTGAAGTTCGCATGCTGATGAACCGGGGAATGTCTGCGCGTCCAGCAGCGACATCCTCAGCAAAACCATAGTCCAAAGCCGACCTGGCGCCTGTCGTCGTATTCGCCAAATATGCGGCGACGGGCGTCAAATGTCGTTTGGAACAAAACGCTACACGCTTTCGTCTTCCTTACACCCTCTTTCGTGGATAAATTCTGTTGATCACCACTGAAATCGTCCATTTTTAGGGGTTTTGGCGTGGCCCCTAGCTTGCACTAAGAGTGGCCATGACAAATACCGAAGTCTTCCCAGTATGGCCGACAAATGTTGCGGCGAAGTCGACTGCGAAACCGGCGCCACTTTCAGATCATGCGTTAGCGATCGCGGCCGGCCAGGGCGACATGGCAGCCTTCGAACAGCTGTATGAGCGACACAATCGCCGCGTGTATTCATTATGTCTTCGCATGACTCAAAACGCCGCCGAGGCCGAAGATCTTGCGCAGGAAGCTTTCATACAACTCTTCCGCAAGATTGGAAGTTTCAGAGGCGAGTCAGCGTTCACAACCTGGTTACACCGGCTGACGGTGAACCAGTGTTTGATGCACTTTCGAAAGAAGAGCGTCAAACTCGAGCGGACAACTGAAGAAGGTGATACGCCCGTTCAGGTAGTTCGCGGGACCGAGAATCCCAATGCGATGCCGGTGTTGGATCGAATTGCTCTGGACAATGCGCTGAAGCAATTGCCGGCGGGTTATCGAACAGTGTTCGTATTGCACGACGTCGAAGGACACGAACACGAAGAGATTGCCAGGATGCTGAATGTGGCGGTTGGCACTTCGAAATCGCAGTTACATAAAGCGCGGATGAAGTTGCGCAAAATCTTGAAGTCGCAACGCGCCGGGCGACGAAATTAATTTAAACTTGAAATAATCAGTTTGGCCTGCCTTAACCGGCAGGCCTTTTTTATGGTGATCGGGCTTGGTTTGTAGTCTCAAAAATACTTCTTGCATTATGCAACCATTTGGTTGCATAATAAGAAATGGTCACTGATACGGACAAAGTGTTCAAGGCGCTTGCTGATCCAAGTCGCCGGCGTTTGCTCGATCTGCTGCACGCAGAGAACGGTCAAACTCTGGGAGAACTCTGCGCGCACCTCGACATGACCCGACAAGCCGTAACCAAACATCTGGTGCTGCTTGAGGATGCGAATCTGGTTGTGACCGTATGGCGTGGACGCGAAAAGCTCCACTATTTAAACCCAATGCCCATTACCGAGATCTTTGATCGGTGGGTAGGCAAGTACGAGCGCCAACAGGTTCGCGCGCTTGCCGATCTGAAGAAAGCTCTTGAGGAGAATTGAGATGGACAAACCAAAATTCGTTTATGTTAGTTATATCGAATCGACTCCCGAAAAGGTGTGGAATGCGTTAAGTGATCCGGAATTGACTAGACGCTACTGGTTCAACCATGAAAACGTCTCGGATTGGTCGGTTGGATCAAAGTGGCAACATATCTTAAAAGGCGACCAGGATAAGGTGCACATTGTCGGCAAGGTGTTGGAATCTGAGCCGCCACACAAACTAGTCGTAAGCTGGGCGCGTCCCGTCGATGAAGCCAACGAGGCGAAACACTCGCGCGTAACCTACCTATTGGAAGCGCTCGAGAAATCGGTGCGGTTAACTGTTACGCACGAAGAGTTCGGTGATGATCAGGAGATGTTGCAAAGTGTTTCGTTCGGGTGGCCCGCGGTGATCTCCGGTCTGAAGACTCTACTCGAAACCGGCCGAGCCCTCCCCGCAAAGATGTAAACCTTGGAGTGCGCCGGTCCGGCGGCGCTTTTCACTCAACTCTACGAAGTCGAGTCTCGTTAAAAACAGGCCCGTCGCCGAGCACAAATTTGCGGCGGGCCTTCTTCTGCAGTTTCAGTTTCCAATAGCGGCGTTCAGGGTAACAAAGCGGCGCCAGGCCGCCGCACTCCAAAAGTCTGGTAATCTTCACGTTGTCTTGTTAATTTACCTCTCCGCGGCCGACCGCGTCATAATCGACGGGCGTTCAAATAAGCACTCAAACATCGCAGGAGAAATAATGGACCAACGAACAGTTACGTTCTATCGCTGGGCAGACATGCCAAAAGAGCAAGTCTCAGACACCCTGGAACGACGCCTGATAACTGGCGATCGCATCATGCTTACACACGTCTATTTGAAAAAGGGTTCTATAGTTCCGCATCACAATCACGAGAATGAACAGGTAACCTATATCCTTGAAGGTGGTCTGCGATTCTGGATAGGAGAGGACGAATCGGAAGTGATAGATGTTATGAAGGGAGACGTTCTGCACATCCCTTCTTTTGTTCATCACAAAGCGCTCGCGCTTGAAGACACCCTTGACGTTGACATTTTCAGTCCGCCACGACAGGACTGGCTCGACAAGACGGACGATTACCTGCGGCAGAAATAACCTGGGCTGATGGATCTCGGACTCAAAAACAAAATTGCCTTAGTTACCGCATCGAGTCGCGGACTTGGTCGTGCCGTGGCTGAAGAACTCGGGGCCGAAGGCGCCTCACTCATCATGTGCGCGCGAGACGCGACTCACCTGGACCAAACAGCTTCTTTCATTCGTGAAACGACCGGAGCAAGAGTTATTTCAGTTGCCGCCGATGTGTCATTACCCGGAGATGTAAGGCGGGTCGTAGATTCCGGAATTAGTGAGTTTGGAAGTATCGATATTCTTGTGACAAATGCGGGTGGACCACCTGCAGGGCGTTTCGAATACTTAAGTCCTGCGGAGTGGGAATCTGCGGTTCGTTTGACTCTTTTCAGCGTCGTTGAACTCGTTCGTGGTGTGTTGCCTTCGATGAAAGCGAGGCACTGGGGCCGGATTCTCAACATTACGTCGATTGCAGTAAAGCAGCCGGTAGATAATCTAATGCTCTCGAACAGTTTGCGGTCGGCCGTAACCGGTTTCGCCCGTACACTTGCTAACGAGGTCGCGGCTGAAGGCATTACGGTTAATAACATCTTGCCCGGTTACACGCGAACAGAGAGAGTTGAAGAGTTGGCCCAGATGATGGCAGAAAAGGACCAGACAAGTCCCGGAGCTTTCAAGGCGAGTTGGGAAAACCAAATTCCGATGAAGAGACTGGGTGAGCCGCGAGAATTTGCTGCTTTAGCCGCTTTCCTTGTTTCAGAACGCGCCAGTTACATCACCGGCACGTCAATTCAGGTGGATGGCGGCTGGATAAGGTCTCTCTTTTAACTCTTTATATATGCTGAAAAGAATTCTACTGCTGTCTGTTTCGGCTGGAGCTGGCCATGTGAGGGCGGCACAGGCACTCGAAAAAGCATTCAAACAATTCAGTTCAGACCTGGGTGTCGAAAGCGAAATTAGACATATCGATACTCTCGATTACACGAATAAGGTGTTCCGGCATCTGTATTCCAAAGCCTATATTGATCTGGTAAACAAACTCCCCGAAGTCCCTGGCTGGATCTATGACAAACTCGATAGACCCTGGAAAAACGAGCGGAGAAGACTAGCGCTCGACAAGTTGAATACGCGTCCTTTTGTAAAACTCCTGCGCGAGTATCATCCAGACATAATTGTCTGCACGCATTTCTTACCGGCGGAAATCGTTTCCTGGTTGAAAGCGAAAGAGCGATTGAACAGTCGCCAGGCAATCGTGGTTACGGATTTTGATGTCCACGCAATGTGGTTGGTCCACCATTACGAGCGGTACTTTGTGGCAGTCGACGAAGCTCGCGTATATCTCGAGGCGCTGGGAATTCCCGCAAACAAGATCACCGTCACCGGCATTCCTATCGACCCGGTCTTCGCTCAGAAAAAGGATCAGAAGGAGATGCGTCTAAAGCACGGGTTGGACCCCGGCCGAACTACGATTCTTCTATCCGCCGGAGGATTCGGAGTTGGATCAGTCGAAGCGGTAATTGATTCTTTGTCGCCGTTGAGCCATCCGGTCCAGGTGGTAGCGATCTGTGGTCGCAACGAGGAGCTTAAGCTGCGTTTGGAAAGATCGGCGAAGTCAAAACGCGATTCAACCGTAGTGTTGAAGCCTGTCGGCTACACTACCGAGATGGATGAATTTATGTCTGCGTCTGACATTGTGATCGGCAAGCCGGGTGGGCTTACTACTTCAGAAGCGCTCGCTAAGGGACTCGCGTTTGTGATCGTGAATCCCATACCCGGTCAGGAGGAACGGAATTCGGACCACCTGCTCGAGGCAGCTGTCGGTATCCGCTGTAATAATTTACCAACGCTTGCTTATAAGTTAGATAAGTTGCTCTCCGATCCAAAGCGATTTTCAGCTATGCGCA